>ENA-ORSS01002378-ORSS01002378.1-human-gut-metagenome-genome-assembly--contig:-NODE-2378-length-17087-cov-14.423556_pt1 | contig 17087 bp, 17 predicted proteins | sample MGYA00241899_ERZ509162 | MGnify/ENA primary metagenome ERZ509162 (study PRJEB26280, sample SAMEA2338641) | human gut metagenome | biome: human gut; feature: human-associated habitat; material: faeces... | reverse complement strand
CGCGGCTTTCTGGAAAAGATTCTTGCCCCCAAGCAGGAGCGCACCATGAATGTGCAGCAACGAAACCACAGGCGTAGGCAGGATGTAGAACTTTAATCTGAATTTTTAGATGATATGACAATATAAGGAGCAATGCTTATGGATTTTGACCGTAATTCTATGAACGTCCCTGTGCAATCTTCCGATTATACGAAAAAGTTCTTGCAAAAGGACTTGAATCCCACTACAATGGAGGTGGTCACTCAAACCAATGCCGTCAAGTCTCCGACTGACAGCCCGGAAACCACGAAGCTGGTGTACACGGTGAACGATATTGCACGAATGCTGGCCATCAGCCTGCGCTCTGCTTACAACCTGTGCAACAGCACCACCGAATTCCGTGTCCTGCGGGTAGGCGGAAGCATCCGTGTACCGAAAGACAGTTTCGATGCGTGGCTCTACCGGGCAGCTTGATAAGGAGGCAAACAGTATGGCATATATTACGAAGCGCGGCAACTCTTACAGCGTCCGATACACCTACGAAGATGAACACGGCAAGAGCTGCGACAAATGGGAAAGTTTTCCCACAAAAGAGGAGGCAACGAACCGAAAGAAGCAAATCGAGCATGAACTGGCAGCTGGCACATTCCTGATTCCGTCCTCGGTGACGGTGGCAGAGTTCCTCATGGATTGGCTGCCCAAGCAGTGCAGCAAGCACAAGTGGGCACCCAAAACCTACGAATCCAACCTTTCCACCATCCAGAACCTGATTATCCCCTATATCGGCAGCATGGAGATGCAGAAACTCAAGCCCTACCACATGGAGAACCTCTACACGACCCTGAGTAAAACACCCTGCGGTTCGTATATCGAGGGAAAGAAGCAGGAACTGACCGAAAAGCAGAAGCAGCGGTTTCTTTCTGGCACAACCATCCATGAGGTTCATCGGCTGCTGGGTACAGCGTTCCAGTATGCCGTGGAGTGGGGTATCCTGATCAAAAGTCCTGTTCCTGTGGACAGCCCCAAGAAGTCCACGCAGGAGCGTACCATCTGGACGGTAGAGGAAATGCGGGCAGCACTGGACAGCATGGAGGACCCCATCCTGCATCTGGCAGTCCATCTCACGCTGGTGGGCGCACTGCGAGAGGGCGAAATCGTAGGTCTGACCCCGGAAGATATTGACTTTGACGCAGCGGATGGCATCGGAACGTTCCGTATCAACAAGTCCATGCAGCGGGTGCGAAAAGAAGCACTGAACCAAGTAGACGATGGCTGTATCATTAAGGTATTCCCGGACAAGCTGGAGCGCAGCACCACTTCTCTCATCCTGAAAAGCACCAAAACGGCGTCCTCCTGCCGCACCATCTTTATGACCTCTGCACTGAAAGAGGAATTGAAGAAGTGGCTGAGTCAGCTGGCGGCAGACGAGATGAAAGACCCGACACGCTACCGTGACAGCGGAATGCTGTTCCGTCTGCCCAACGGTCTGGCTGTGGAGCCTGTACTGATCCGCAAGAAGTTCCTCAAATGGCAGGATGCACACCCGGAGTTCCCTCGTATCGTGTTTCACGGTCTGCGTCATTCCAGTGCGACCTATCAGCTGATGATCTCCGGCGGCGATGTGAAAGCTGTTCAGGGAACTACTGGACACGCTACGGCAGATATGCTGGTAAACACCTACGCCCATATCCAGCAGTCCTCTCGTGTAGAACTGGGCAAGAAGTTTGAGGAAGGGTTCTACGCCAAACAGGAAATCCCCAGCCCGCAGGCTGTGCCCACCGAAGGCGAACCGACCATCTCTATGACCGCTTTGCTGGAACTTCTGAAGAACGCAGACCCCGAAGTAAAGGCGCAGCTCCGTCTGGCTCTGCTGACCTGATGCAAAATTTACCACGCATTTCAAAGCAATTCCAGCCCATGCAGAGGATTCCCACGAAAAAGCCGACCGTGCAAAAACCGTGCATTGACCGTGCAAACCCCGATTTTTCGGGGTTACATAACAAAAAAGAACGCCAAATCTTACGATTTGACGTTCAATATCTGGTGCACCTCGCGCACTCATATCCGAACTTTTCTCTGCTTTCACGGCTTCCCCGAAAGCGACCGTTTCCGTACCTTCCTTATAATTAAAGGTGATGAGGACCTTATCATCGTAGAGATAGATGGCATTGATGAAGGTATCCACCAGTGTCTGCCGCTGCTCCGGCTGGGTCATATCCAGCTTGCGGAAGCGAAGCAGCCAAAACCGGACGAACTCTTCTTTCATCTTCGGCTTGGCCAGCCGTTCCTCTGCAATGCGGGCTTGCAGTTCCTTCCTCTGCTCTTCCAGAGCTTCCAGCCGCTCCTTGGTGGAGCTGGTCAGAATGCCCATCTGGATAGCGTTCAGCATATTGGTGATGCCGACTTCCGTTTCCTTCAACTGCTTTTCGTAGATGGGCAGGTCTGTGCTTTCCTGATTTTGCAGCTCCATGACCTTGGCGATGATGGCATTCATGGAAGCGTCATCTTCCACCAGCTTCATGGTCTCGCTGACCACCAGATCTTCCAGCCACTGTTTCCGCACGGCCTTTTTATCGCAGGTCTTTTTCTTCTTGGCAGCAGCACATTTATAGTAGGTATACATTTTCCCGGTGTGGCTGACACCGCTTTCGCCAAACATCAGCGCACCGCACTTACCGCAGTACAGCTTGGTGGTCAGCAGATAGGTATCTTCTGCCTTATGACGGGCAGGGGCCTTTTTATTTTTCGTCAGCTTTTCCTGCACCTTGTTGAACAAGTCCTCCGACACCAGTGCCGGGATTGCATTGGGCTGTACCACATCCCGCAAACGCAATTCGCCGATGTACCGGCGATTACTCAGCATCCGCTGAATGGTGTTATAGGACATCTCCCCGCCCATTGAATTTTTGATGTTGTGCGCCTTTAACCAATCCCGCAGGTCAGTCATGGTCGCACCGTCCGCATACTTCTGGAACGTCTGCTCCACATACGGAGCCAACAACGGGTCGGGCTGGTAATGCCGGGTCTCATCGATCATGTAGCCGAACGGAATCGTGCCACCATTATAAATGCCCTTGAGAGCGTTCTCGGTCATACCACGCACGACCTTTTCGGACAGGTCAGCCGAGTAATATTCGGCGTATCCTTCCAGCACCGATTCCAGAATAATGCCCTCCGGGCCAGCCGAAATGACTTCCGTTGCCGATACCAGTTTCACGCCGTTCCGCTTCAGTTGGGTCTTGTACCGGGCACTGTCGTAGCGGTTCCGGGCAAAACGATCCAGCTTCCAGACAATGATGACATCAAAGATGCCGCGCTCGCTGTCCTTAATCATCTGTTGGAACTGCGGGCGGTTGTCTGTTTTTGCGGAGACGGCACGGTCAATGTAATGCTTCACCACTGTGAAGCCATTCTTTTCCGCATAGGCGGTGCATTCCCGAATCTGACCTTCAATGGATTCCTCGCGCTGGCTGTCAGTTGAATAACGAGCATAGATCACGGCGGTCATGGCAAGCACCTCACTTTTACACATCATTGAACGGTGATACGTTCATCGAATCAATATTTCGTATAATGTATATATCATATTTTACTGCCGCTTTCAAGAGTTATTTCTCGTTTTATTATAAAATTTTCTGATTCTCCATAAATTCGGCAATGGTTTCCTTGAACAAGTCCTGGATGTCGTCCATGCTGTCGATGTTCGCCATCTGCAGCAGTTCACGGATCTTTCCTCTACGGGCTTTTTCTTCCGGGCTTCGATTCTTTCGCGACATATCTTTTTCCTCCATCCTGATGCTTCTATTTTACACCTCTCCGGAGGTTTACACAATTATTGGGATGGTCTCACTTATTATGTAAACAACCTGCTTATCTCTTGATCGATATGCTGTTCATAAGCATCAAATTGGCCCTTGTCATATGGCGATTTACTATCATAACAATCTATCAGTTTAAATGGTACGCCATAATCACTTACTTTGCGTGCATTGGGTGAAAGTGCATTGTATTCAAGTTTCTGAAGTAGCAATCCTAATCCAGCTACCTCTTCCATATTGATATTCTCAGACTTTGAAACTTGATATCGGAAGAATACATCAAAAAGGCCGAGATATTTCACTAAATGGTACTTAAAAACATTGTAAACAAAGTCAGCTACTTGCCGCATTGCTTCATCCTTTGTTTTGGGATTATCTTTCCGTTCAACATAATATTGTACCATCGAAAGAAAACCACCTGAAAGATATGAATTCAATAAAACTGTAATCAACGAGTACTGGTTCTGTCCCACTCGCATTACAATAAGTTGTTTAAGTTTTTCTTCGCGTACAACGGGCAAGATAATATCCATAATGGCTTGAAATCCAGGCCAATATAGTCGGTGTGCATTGCTGCCTGCCAATGTTATTGAAACACGTTTAATATCTTCAATAGTCCACCATGGCACACTTGAAATATAACCGTATAGTGTTAATTTATCTTTTGGCCCAACAACCCGGAAACAATCAAATACTTCTGATGGGATTTCAGATGCAATAATCTGAGCTTGGATATCTTCTTTATCTTGGCGTTCAACTTCAGATAAATATTTATCTTTTGTTATCTGGTAATCAACATCCGTTTTCGGAAAAGTTATATCATAGTTTTTATGTTCCAGTATTTCAGGTTGTCCATTCACAATTTCCTCAAAATTATTATTTAAATCTATAACTCTTCCAGAATAGTGTTGGTAAAACCTACCCGCACGACCAGCTATATTTTTAGCATCAAATTGCCGTAGAGGTTTTATGCCTTTTTTGTTTGATGTAATAATTATGTTTTTTGCTGAAGTGTTTACGCCTTCAGTAATAGTCGTAGTCGAAAAGAGGCATAGTAATGTCCCCTCATTAAATAAATTTATAATTTCTTTTTGGATGTATTTGGGGATAAGGCTGTGATGGATGCCTATCCGGCCTTTCAATGCTTTTAATACAATCCAATCATTGCCAAATGTGTGTTCCAAATGATTTAAAAATATTTCATAAGTAGAACTTTCTATCCCTGAACAAGTTTCTTGAAAAGAAGAAATCAGCATTTGATCCCTTAATAAAGTTCTGGCATACATTTCTGTATCGGTTCTTCTGCCACAATAAATAATCGTATTTTCTTTAGGCGTGCTTAACGATTTAATTATATTGGCAATTTTTTGCCCTTTGCTTATGGAGCCTATTTCTACTGGGATTTGATCTATATTATAGCGCTGTTTACTCTTTACTGTTGTGTACTCTTTTGAAACAATTTCAAATTGATTGTAGCGCAAAAAAGTAAATCCATTATCTTCCGCAAAATTGTTAAACGATTTATGTTGTTGTGTATTAGGTTGAGGAAGTGCCATATATGGACCAGCTAATAGCATATCGCTTGTTAAATTACAAATAAATTCCAATGCCAAACGATATGCGGTATCACGTTCGTTTTCGCCAATAGTCTCCTGGTCAATGATAAAGCTATTATCTATTTTATAAACTTCATCAATAAAGGCAAAATCAAAGTGAAGGTGTTGATGTGAGTCCATAAACGACAAGAAACGTTCAGGTGTAAAAATAAAGATGTTTTTCTCAGAGAGATTAAATTCCTCTTCACTGAGAGAATGGATTTTATACTCTTGAAAAGTATCCGAACTACATAAACGGGCATAATTTTCAGACAAAAGGCTAATTGCCGGAAAAATCAAAAGGATATTCTGGTACTGCATCTTTTGTATAACCTCATATACCAAAAAGGTCTTTCCAAAAGAAGTAGGTGCAGTCAAAACAAAACGATTTTGCTGTCTTGCTGTGAAGCTATCGAGAACATTCTTTTGATACCTATGTAATTTATTATTCCCTCTAATAAGGCTGGCATCATGAAACAACGCACTTAAGGTAAGTGCATTGATGTTTTCATCAGATATGCGGCAATCCGTAAATTTATCTTTCAGCAAGTCAAAATATTGTGGAACTCCTGCTTCGTTAGCCAAAAACAAAAGAAAATTCATATCTGCTTCCGAGATAGGCTCACCTTTTATAAAGTCAAAAAAGCCACATACTTCCTTTACAAAAGTTGCGGAATCCGAATTCTTTTTATATGAATAATACGCTTTAATTATATTAGCGGTTCGCGTGAGTCTATCCATTTTATCACATTCTCCTTGATTTGTTTAACTTCCGATAATGGTAAAAAAATAAAGAATAATCGATAGTCAAACGAAGCAGGTATAACAATATTAAGCCGCATATATTCTGAAGCAATATGATCGATACACTTTTTTATGCTCTGATGATATTGATCAGTAATATTCTTTTGATAGGCAATAAATATAGGGTATATTAATCGAATCCCTCTATTTTTTATTTCTTCAGATAAATTAATATCAGGGTTTTCTTCCCATGAATTCAATAGATTTTCCAGTTGTGCATTATGTGTGGAGATATGGGTGCGCTCATCAATGATTGCAAGTAAGTTACGATTTACATATCCATCTGAAAGTGAAGTACTCAATTTTTCCATCACGGGAGTTATTGCACTTTTATATTGCACATAGAATTTTGCTTCTCCAAACCACAAGTCAATATTTCCCTCTCTTTCCATTAAATGAAAAGCATCAAAACCTTTGGCCTCGCTATTTTCAATAGGAGAATAAAAATATCCTCGTGCGGCAAGAACACTCGTATTTAAAAACACACGCAAGATTAAATCCAAGAGTACTTCACCATAAAAACCATACTTCAGCTTAGTATCCTCAGATGCTTCTGGGTTATAACGAATACGGCTAAGAATGGCTTTTCGCTGTTCACGTTCTAAAGCATTGTAATCAATTTCATATTCGTTGATTGCAAATTCCACAATACCATTATAGATAATCTTGGAAATTTCTTGGGGATTAGAATTACTGAAACAAATATCATTTTGGGAAGAAAGGCATGATTTATCTAAGCCACTTTCTTGATGCGGCAATTTGCATTCTAATAAAATTGCATTATGTACAGCATTCTTTAGTGCTTCTCTCATGCCCTATCCCTCCGATGTTAATTGCCAGAATTGAATTTAACAAGTTTCTCCCAATCAATGCTGCCATCTTCAAAGCAGAACTCCTGGGTAAACTCTCGGACGAGCCGGTTTGCGGCCTTCTGGTAAGATGCGTCGAATTCTTCCACATACTTCTCAGGCAGCTTGTCCATGAAGCGGATCAGCTTTATGTAGAACTCTTCATCGCCGGTCAGTTCTGTCCAGAAATCTTTGCCCGCCAGTTCCATATAGAATTTTGGCAGTCCACGATTGGACACTTTTTTCTTCCCATAACCATAACCAACAATCGGGACAAAGCGTTTCTTCGCCTGCTGTGCCAACTTGCTGGCTGCCATAAAGTTCTGTTCCTGCTTCTTACGGCTATCAGCATTGAAAACGCTTGTACCAGATTTTACTGCGATGGCATAGATAGTGTTATCCCGTTCCACCATAATGTCCACGCCTTCGGCCAATGCTTTCTGACCCTGGGCGGCAGCGGTGGCTATCGGCTCAAAGAATACATTGCCGAAGATTGTTTCTTCCGACGAGGACACAAAAGCAGCAAGAATTGCATCAATAATCTGAGCCGCCCCATTCATAGCCTTGGCTCGGAACAGATACGGATTTTTGCGTTTCATAACAGTTTTTACATTTAGGCTGTCTACTTTTTTAATCAAGTTCGTATAGAAGTTATCCAACGCAGTAGCAATCGCTTCCACGATGGCAGCTTCATCGTAACTATTATTTATTGGCATAGCAGCTTCCTCCTAATTCGATAGCTTGTTTCAACTTTTGATGGATGTCAGTTCCTCTAAACCGCTTTGTCCGGATTTCGGCAGACTGATCCGCAACAGAAAGCACCGCTTTCCCGAGTGCTGACGCCAACCCTACCGGAACGGCATTACCAATTTGTCGGTATTTCGCAACACTTGTCCCCATGAATTTCCAATCATCGGGGAACTGCTGGATACGGGCATACTCTTGTATGCTAAGAGGGCGATCTTGGGTTGGATGGCACATCATTGTTGCCTTCTGAACAGGAGATGTTACTAATGTAGGCGATGGCTGGCTATAGGACAGCCGCCGATAAAAGCCTACTTTTCCACCTCCTGATCCATAAGCACCGCCCATTGCCTCCATTCTTACAGCTTCCGGAAGGTCACGCCAATTCCCGCCCTCCGGGACAAGGCGGAGATATGCAAGACGGTCTTTGCTGAACGCAGCACATTCTCCGCAGTCATGCTCTAAATCTTTAATGGTATCCTGGAGCGTACGCCAGCGATAAGCAGGATCTTGGTGCATTTGAAAATGGGTCGGGAATGGCAGAAAAATATCTTCGTTATCTCTGCTTCCAATCAAAACAAACCGTTCACGGAATTGAGGAACGCCATAATTTACAGCATCCAGAACCCCATACACAGTTTTATAGCCGAGCTTGTTGAATTCAGAGAGGATAACATCCAGAACCGTGCCCAAGTGTTGTTCAGGATCATTTTTGTCACGCTCTGCAAGAGGAGTGTGCTTTAACGGGGCAGATATAATCCCTTTTACATTTTCCATGATGAAAAACCGGGGACGGATATAATCAATCATTCGGATAAAATCCATGAACAAGCTTCCCCGAGGATCATTGATTCCTAGCCTCTTTCCGGCAGTGGAAAACGGCTGGCAGGGTGGTCCGCCACAAATGAGGAAAGGTTCTCCTTGTGCAAGCCCAACTTGTTCGAGCAAATCTGCAGCATCAATTTCTCTGATATCTCCGCCCAATACCTTGTGGCCATTTGCCCGCATTGTAGCTACGCAGGCAGGGTCAAAGTCTTGTCCAATCACGATGTTCAGCCCCGCCTTTGCAAGGCCGATATCCAATCCCATCGCTCCGGAAAAAAGGGAAATCACATCCCGGTTTGAGGCGTTATTTTTGTAATGCAGAAAATCCATGTATGTCCTCCTAATTAAATCTTTTCGCCATCTGGAAGGACAAAATGGCGCTCAAAAGAACACCCCACCGTTTCCGCCAGATATTCTAAGTCAGAGACTGTGAAACTTTCCCGTTTCATTTTTGAATTGAAATTTTGTGGTGTAGTCCCCATCCGCCTTGCGAGTTCCGCAACGCTGATATTGGAGCGTACACACAGCACTTTAATCTGTTCTGATATGGTCATAAGGGTACTCCTTGTAAAACATCAATTTTTTCATTGAAGATATACAAATATTATCTTATATCTTCAACACAGTCCCTCATATCATCTATCATACCATCAAACTGCATCATCTGCAACTCGAAAATCAAATCTTCGGCAGCTCCCACACATTCTTCTGTCCGTTTTTGTATCTCTTGTCCCCAAAAGTGCATAGGCACCCAATCCATTGCAATCAGCTTAAAATCATTTTCACGGTCACGGGCCATATTGCGCTCAATTTTTCTGATCCAATATTCCCTGTTGTGCCCCAGCTTTTGTTTTTTGATCTCCCAATTATAGCCGTGGAAGAACTCGCTGTCGCAAAAGATAGCAATCTTGTATTTGGTTATCGCTATATCCGGGGTGCCAGGTAGCTTTTTATAGTTCTTCCGGTATCGGATGCCCTTGTGCCAAAGGGCTTTCCGCAATAATACCTCTATGCTGGTATCTTTCCCTTTGATATGGCTCATTGCCCGGCTCCGCTGCTCCGGGGTCATTACATCGCTCATAGGTAGCCTCTCATACTATTACTTAACGGCCACATGGTCTTTACAGGTTTTTCTGTAACATTTCTTGCAAAGCATAGGAAATTGTACGGAGTTCTTTACCCTCTGTCGCAACTTTACCATAGGGCATACTTACACCCGCTTTTAAGTCAATTGTAAATTCATCTGAATATGTCTTTTTAGCTCCAGAATGGTATTCAAGAGTAAATGTTACTGCTCTATCTATTCTCTGATAATCAAGTGTGCAGATTCGCGATTGACCCGGTGCCAAGACGGCATTATTAAGTTGCTGCAAATAATCTCTATCATTTCGGATTTTATAGCATCCATTGAAGTCAAAGTCATACTCAAATTTTGTTATGTAAGCTGTGGATTTTCCAAAGTTCTTGATAACTAAATAAAAGAATGGATTACCTGCGTTAATTTCATCAGTGTAAACCGAAATAAACGGTCGTGTTGACTCTTCAATCATCTTATTATTCTGTCGTAAAGTGATTACAACTGTGACAACAGAGATGGCCGCTAATATAAACGAAAGAACACATAAAATAATATTAACAATAGTTGACACGTCCATATTTAATTCCCCCAATAGAAATAAAACTTTTATTTCGAGTCTCTCCCCAATTTTGTGTAAAGTCCAGACAGCTATAAAACAAGAGCAAATTTAATACGAGGCGGCAGACGGCGAATCCGGCTGTCGCCTTAACAACAACATAACGCAGGCAAGGGGAATTGTCAAGGGCGGCGAAGCCGTTCATATACCCTTGACATTCCTCCGCAGCAGGTGTTAATCCGGCATACGCTAAGCGAAATAGATGGACAACTGCGCATGGATGCGGCTCCAGTCCTGCCGCCGACCCGTCCACTTTTTCGTAATATCCATCATCGCCAGATACAGCATTTTCAGCAGACTGTCGTCTGTCGGGAAAACGCTCTTGGACTTTGTGACCTTCCGCAGCTGCCGATTAAAGCCTTCGATCGTGTTCGTGGTATAGATCAGACGGCGGACTTCCTGAGGATATTTGAAGTAGGTGCTGAGGTTGGCCCAGTTTTCCCGCCACGACTTTGCGATCTTGGGATATTTATTGTCCCAATTCTGCGCAAAAGTTTCCAAAGCGTCCAGAGCAGCCTGTTCGTCCACTGCTGCATACACGGCTTTCAGATCGGACATGAGAGCCTTCAGGTCTTTGTAAGAAACGTATTTGCTGGAATTCCGCAGCTGGTGAATCATGCAGTTCTGAATCTCCGTTTCCGGGAACACTGCATGGATGGCTGTATCGAAACCAGTCAAATTGTCTGTACATGCGATAAAAATATCCTCTACGCCCCGATTCCTCAGACCATTCAGTACGGTCGCCCAGAACTTTGCGCTCTCATTCTCGCCGACCCACATGCCCAGAACATCTTTTCCGGTCACGGGGAACAGAAACCTCGACATCGCCAAAACTGGTTCGCAGATTTTTGCTGCTGTGGCCGTTCCGGCTGTTGTCCGTAGCTTTGTTCTTATAGTCGTATTTGCTGTAACCAAGATCCTCATCCAGTTCGGCCTCCAAACCATTCTCCATAAATTCGGCAATGGTTCCCTTGAACAAGTCCTGGATGTCGTCCATGCTGTCGATGTTCGCCATCTGCAGCAGTTCACGGATCTTTCCTCTACGGGCTTTTTCTTCCGGGCTTCGATTCTTTCGCGACATATCTTTTTCCTCCATCCGGATGCTTCTATTTTACACCTCTCCGGAGGTTTACACAATTATTGGGATGGCCTCAGGGAAGATCGTTTATGGCGTTCTTTGAGCTCTTGATTCAATTGTTAATACCAGACAAACGGTTCTCCATGGCATCATAAGTCTTACTTCTACCGCTTTACCGTAATGAATTCCCCAAAACTATCTTGACGCACCCACGCTTCCATGATACCCTTTATTCCAAATCCTGCCGAAAAGTGGTGGTGCTCACCGTGATAACCACCACTTTCAGCAGATGATTGCCCAGAAAGAACGTACCGCCCCGCAACACACCCGATCATTTTGCCGCCGTTTCACCCCGACAAAATCCTTCGCCTGTACTGCATGGGCGGTATTTTTCTTTTTTACAAATAAAATCTTATGTAGTTGTACAAATCTCCGAAAATCATTTTGGGTTGTTGACTGCACAACTTCAAAGTGTTATTATTGCGTTTGAAAGAAGCAAGACGTAGTGTCCGCACTGCGCCCGGCTTTCTTCATACCGAACCTTGAATCCTTCATAAGCCGTCTGAACGTGATATCGTGCCATGACCTCACACTTTCTGTGGGTGAGCCGGACAACGCCGCTGCAAAACAGGGGCAGGAACTTCGTTCGGGGTAAACGGTGACCCCCTTACATGAGCAGCACCACCTTTACTTGTTTTTGCGTCTTAACAATTCGGAAACATTTGCCGAAAGTTGATTTTGAGCGCAGCGGTAGAGGGCAAGAACCGTCCCGTGGCCACAAATTTTCAATTCTTGAAAATGTTGTGCTCCACCGGGACTTCACATCTGCAACTCTTGCGAGTTTTCCAAGTGATCTTGTTGGGGCGTACCTGCCCCAAACCCTGCTCATATTCGCACCTTGCGGTGCGAAAGAACGGCGTGTCGTGCTTACATAGCTCCACCGAGGAGCTAGCGAAACGACAGGAGGTTCAATGAACAAAACGAATGTCAAAACGAAACCCAGCACGACCCACCGCCACGACACGCCGAACAACAAAACGCACATCATCAAGTTCCGTGTGACGGAAACTGAAAAGATGGAACTCCAATGCACAGCAAAACTCCTTCATCTCTCCCTGTCCACCCTCATCCGCCGTGCGCTGCACAATGCGAAGATCGAGCGCACCGTTGTCGTTGCCGGCGGCGGAGAAGAAACCCTGACTGCCGTTTCCACTCTGCTTGCCCAGTGCAGCAGGGTGGGCGGCAACCTGAACCAACTCGCACGACACTTCAACTCCGGCGGAGCAGACACCGAACAGCTCCGGGCGAAACTTCTGGACGAACTTGCAGACCTGACTGCCTTCCGGCTCAACGCCGAGAAAGTTCTGGGTAAACTGTATGGCAACGCTGAAGCATATCGCCTCTAAAAATTCGGACTACTCTGCCGCTGAGACCTATCTGGTTTACCAGCACGATGAATTTTCCGGCAAGAAAATTCTGGATGAACAGAGCAGACCCAAGCTGCGGGAATCGTACATTCTGGACACCCTTGAATGCGGCGAAGCCTCGTTTGCAATGGCCTGCCTGCTGGCAAACCGGAAGTACGACAAGAACAACCACCCGGATGACATCAAGAGTCACCAGTATATCATCAGCTTCGACCCGCGGGATGCAGCCGAAAATGGGCTGACGATGGAAAAGGCACAGGCCCTCGGCCTGAACTTCTGCAAAGAGAACTTTCCCGGTCATCCTGCTATCGTCTGCACCCACCCGGACGGACACAACCATTCGGGAAATATCCATGTCCACATCGTGATCGGCAGCGTCCGGACACGAGAAGTGGAGCGCAAGCCCTATATGCAAAAGCCCCGTGACTGGCGTGAGGGCATGAAGCATTCCAGCACAGCCCAGACCATGCGGCACCTGCGTGTCGAAGTCATGGAGCTGTGCGAGGGTGCCGGACTGTACCAGATCGACCTGCTCAACGGCTCCAAGGAGCGTGTCAGCGAGGCCGAATATTGGGCAAGGCGGCGTGGGCAGTTGAAACTTGACTGTGAAAACGCAGCCCTCACCGCAGCCGGACAACCGCCCAAGCAGAAGAAGTTTGAAACCGTGAAAGACACTTTACGGAGACAGATTTCTTCGGTGCTGTACCGTGCCACCAGCTTTGAAGAATTTTCCGATAGGCTCATACAGCAGTACGGCATTGCCGTCAAGGAAAGCCGTGGATGCCTAAGTTATCTGCCTGCTGGAAGAGCAAAGTTCATCCGGGCGAAACATCTCGGTGACAAGTTCGATAAGGCGGCAGTGCTTGCCACGTTGCAGGCAAATGCCGAACGCAAACCCAAGGCGCAGTTCAAGCAGGATACCATCGGGAAACTGATCGACATCCAGTCGAAAATGACCGAAGGCAAGGGCATTGGCTATAAGCGTTGGCTCACGAAACACAATCTCAAAGTTATGGCACAGACCGTGAAGCTTCTGCAGGAAAAGGGCTTGACCGATGAGGTCGCACTCGACCAGAGAATCACAGAGCTTGACACCAAGTTCCATGAATCGCTGGCCGTAGTGAAAGACCTCGAAACCCGCATGGCAAACAACCAAACACTGCGCCGTTATGCTGCTTCCTACAAGCAGTACCGACCGCTCGCGCAGAAACGGAACGCTGCCAAATCCCCCGCAACCTTTGAAGAACAGCATCGTGCAGAGCTGACAGCATACCGGACAGCAGCAGCCTATCTCAAGGCAAACAACATCACTAAACTGCCAAGTCCGAACAAGCTGGAAGCGGAATACTGCGCTCTTGCTTCCGAAAAGGCCCAGTTCTATGAGCAGTACAAGGAAGCCAAGATCGAACTGCTCAAGCTGAAAGATGCAAAACAGAATGTTGCCCTGTTCTTCCGGGAGGACGAACGGACGCAACATCACGAGAGATAAGGAGTTGTGCGTATGATCAATCTGAAAATCGACCCGGAGTTCCAGAATCAGATCCCGCCGCTGACGGACGATGAGTACAAGCAGCTTGAAGAAAACATCCTCAAGGAAGGCAAGCTGCTCTCTCCTTTGATCGTCTGGAACAACACCCTCGTTGACGGCCACAATCGTTATGCAATTCTCCAGAAGCACCCGGAGATTTGCTTTTCCACCATGCCGCTCCGATTTGAAAGCAGAGAAGAAGTCCTCGCATGGATCTGCAAGAATCAGTTGGGGCGGCGCAACCTCACCCCGGAGCAGAAGCTGTTCCTCATCGGGAAGCAATATGAAGCGGAAAAATCCTCTCATGGCGAAGCCCGCAAAGAATCGCATGATGAAAATGGCCGATTTCACCGGAGTTCTCAAACTGATAACTCCGGTGAAGCCATGAAAACCTGCGAACGAATCGCAGAGGAAAATGGTGTAAGCAAGGCAACTGTACTTCGCGCATCGAAGTACATGAAAGGTGTTGAAATTGCTGAATCCCTGATTCCCGGTATGCGGGAGAAGATTCTGAACAAACAGGTAAAAGTCAGCAAGGCTGATATGCACCGCCTTGCACGAGCCAACTATGATGCCCGCGCACAGACCTTGCAGGAAATCCTGCACCCGGAACTGAAAGTTGAACCGAAACCGGATGCCGATGGCATCATCCGGGAACCGGGAAAGGCACCTGTATTGCCGTTTCAGAAAATCGAATCGGTTTACGACAGCGATGCTTACCCGGAAGAAGTGCGGCATGATTATGTCGCACTGGAACACGTTACAACACGTTTCCGCACAGAGTTTGACTATCTTCTGAGAACTATGCCAGACACAGCACAGCGAGAAGTCATTCTCGAAATCATCCACAAGCACAAGGAGTACCTTGCTTCGCTGGAATCTGCGCTCGCAGAGGATGAGCAGACAGCATAACAACAGGCACATTGTATGCTGTCAACAGAAATCCAAAGGAGTGTGCGTTTGAACAAAAAGAAAAAGTCCACAAATATTTCCCCTTACCCCGATGAAGCCATCGAACGACTGGCACGGGCATTCTATCCGGCGATCCTTGCCTGCTGGAACAGCGAGGAAGGTCAACGGGAATTTGCTGCATGGCAGGCGGAACAGGCTCATATCGCAACCAAAGAAAAACAGGAAGTTCCCGTCGGGGAACTCCCTGCCTTACTTATCGTGTGTGGATTTTTGCAGGGTGCGTCCGGCAGGGCGCACCCTGTTTTTGCGTTCAGTCCTCTAATCCGTGACTTCCAGCCGCATTTCTCAGATACTCCTCTGGCTCACCGTTCAAAATTAGCTCTGCATACGCCAGCGGGTCATTGTAGATGAGGTAGTCCAGTTCAGACCTCTGCGCCATGGTAACATCCAGTGCATCCTCGACACCGGTGCAGTTGATGGAAATTTTGCGCCCATCCCGGAGCAGCAGCTCCACACAGCCGGTGCCCATGTTAAACTGACAGGCTCTTGCATCGTACTTCATAATCTTGCGTCCCTTCTGCCTTACGGCACTCTTACTGTTGTGACCTTCGTGATACGGTCTTTCTTCTGATAAGGTTTTGGACACACAGCCGTAAGGGAAGAGCCATTGTTCTCGTTTCCGAAGAAAACAAAAAATCCGAACCCTTCTCCTATCGAGAAAAGGTTCGGATTTTCATGGTTTGGTGCGACCGGGAGGATTCGAACCTCTGGCCTTCCGGGTCGGAGCCGAACGCTCTATCCAGCTGAGCTACGATCGCAAATGCCGTATCCCTTTGGTGGGTACAACACAGTATAACACATCAGGATGCAAAATGCAAACGAAAATCGTCAGCCCTTCCGGTTTCGCAGCCAGATGCGGTGCAGGCCGTCGGTGATCAAGGTCTCGCGGTAGTGGATGGGGGTGCGGCAGGCCTCCCGGATGGAGCGGGGCAGGTCGCCGGTGGCGTAAAAGGCGGTCTGCGCGCCCAGTTCGGCGCAGAAACGGTCGGCCAGACCGTCCAGCAGGCTGGCGGTGCCCAGCACAAAGCCGTTTTGTAAGCAGGCCGAGGTGCTCTTGCCCAGCACCGACTCCGGGGCGCGGGCGGCAGGGTCGATCTGGGGCAGCTGCGCAGTCTTTTGCACCAGCGCATTCATGGAAAGTTGCGGCCCGGGCAGGATCACGCCGCCCACAAGCTCCTGCTTGGCGTTCACCGCCATCAGGGAGATGGCCGTGTCTGCCGAGATGACCACCAGCGGCCCGGGGCACTCTGCCAGCGCCGCTACCGCGCCGCACAGCAGCTCTGCGCCCAGCTGCGCGGGGTTGTCCAGCCGCAGCTTGATGCCGCTTTTCAGCCCCGGCCCCACGGTCAGGATGCGTGCCTTGCATAAAAGCTGTAAGGCCGCCAGCACCCGCCCGCTGAGCATGGGCACCACGCTGCCCAGAATGCCGCCCTCGATCTGCGCCGGGGATGCCCCGTACAGTTGTAACAGGTTCACCAGCCGGATGGCGTATTCCTCCACCGTGGCAGCGGGGTCGGAGTGCAGCCGCCCGCAAAAGATCAGGGTATCTTGCTCGTAGCCGCCCACAGTAATGTGGGTGTTGCCGATATTGACGGTGAGGATCATGGTCAGGGCTCCTTTCGCGGCGCTCTATAATGTATATAATATATAATAGCGCACCCGCCGCCGATACGCAAGGCTTTTGCTGGGGGAGGAGTGGAGAGGGCGTTTTCCCCCACCGCAAAGAAATTGGAAAAAAGATGTCAAAAAGTGTTGACAACTGTCCCGGGGTGTGG
>ENA-ORSS01002370-ORSS01002370.1-human-gut-metagenome-genome-assembly--contig:-NODE-2370-length-17134-cov-5.421687_pt1 | contig 17134 bp, 16 predicted proteins | sample MGYA00241899_ERZ509162 | MGnify/ENA primary metagenome ERZ509162 (study PRJEB26280, sample SAMEA2338641) | human gut metagenome | biome: human gut; feature: human-associated habitat; material: faeces... | reverse complement strand
GCTCAACCAGATGGCGACGGCGAACATCGCGCCGCGTCTGCGTATGCTCACGCTCTACACAATCGGCGCGGCGGAGGGACGCCTCGTCGCCGGGACGGGTAACCGCAGCGAGGCGTACATGGGCTACTTCACGAAGTGGGGCGACGGTGCGTATGACTTTAACCCCATTGCTGACCTGACCGTGACGGAGGTCTATGCGTTCCTGTCGTGGCTGCACGCGCCGGAAAACATCATCCGCAAGGCGCCGTCAGCCGGGCTTTTCGAGGGGCAGACGGACGAGCAGGAGATGGGCGTGACCTATGCCGCTATCGATCGGTACATCCTTACCGGCGAGGCCAACGAGCACGACAAGGCCATCATCGACCGCTATCATAGCCGCAGCGAGCACAAGCGCCGCCCGGCCGCGACCTACCACGCCGAATGATACAGTATTTTGACACCCACGCGCATTACGACAGCGGAAAGTTCAACGCCGACCGTGACGAGGTGCTGTGCGCCGTGCATGACAGCGGTGTCGCGCTCGTGGTCGACCCCGGCGACAGCGGCGTCACGTCGGAGCGCGCCGTTGCGCTGGCACAGGCGCACGATTTCGTCTATGCCGCCGTCGGCTGGCATCCGGAGGAGGCCGACAGCTGGACGGACGGCAGCCTCGCACATATTCGCGCGCTGGCAGCGCAGCCGAAGGTCTGCGCTATCGGCGAGATCGGGCTGGACTATTACTGGGACGCATCCACAAAGGTGAAGCAGGAACGGATGTTCCGCGCGCAGCTGGAGCTTGCGCTCGAGCTGGATCTGCCGGTCATCGTGCATGACCGCGAGGCGCACGGCGACAGCCTGCGCATCGTGTGCGACTATCCGCAGCTGCGCGGTGTGTTCCACTGCTATTCCGGCAGCGTGGAGATGGCGCGCGAACTGCTGCGCCGCGGCTGGTATCTCGGCTTTGACGGGCCGATCACATACAAAAATGCCGCCAAAGCGCCCGAGGTGATCGCCGCCTGCCCGGTGGAGCGCATCCTGCTGGAAACGGATTCCCCCTATCTCGCGCCCGTGCCGAATCGCGGCAAGCGCAATGATTCACGCAACCTGCCGTTCATCGCCGCGCGTGTCGCGGAGATCAAGGGCATGACGATAGACCAAGTCGCGGAGGTAACACTGCAAAATGGAAAGAAACTCTTTGATCTCTGAGCGCTATCTGCTGCGCGGCGCGCCGAACGCGCGCGACCTCGGCGGCCTGCCGACGATGGACGGGCGCAAGGTGCGCACAGGGCTGCTGCTGCGCAGCGGCGAGCTTGCGGGCATTACGGACGCCGATGCGCACACGCTCAGCCAATACCCGCTGCGTACGGTCATCGACTTTCGCACCGATCTGGAGCGGGAGCAGAAGCCGGACCGCGTCCTTGCGGGCGTGCGCTATATCCACTGTCCGATCGTGCAGCAGGCGGCGGCCGGCCTGACGCGTGAGGAGCAGGCAGATCCCTATGGCGCCGTCGTTGCGCATGCAAAAACGATGGCGGGCAAGGAACGCGCGTTCATGTGCGAGCTGTATCGCGGCCTTGTCACGCGGGAATTCTCTGTCGACCACTATCGGCAGTTTTTTGCGCTCCTGCTTGCGCAGACGGACGGTGCGCTGCTCTATCACTGTACGGCCGGAAAGGATCGCGTCGGTGTCGGCACGATGCTGCTGCTGACGGCGCTGGGTGTGGACTGGCCGGTCATCGTGGAAAACTATCTGATCACGAATGAGCGCATGGCTGCCTCGACCGACTGTCTGCTGACGGCGGTCAAGGACTATGACCTCACGGAGGCAGAGCGGGATGTCATCCGCACATTCGACTGCGCGGACGTGGAGTTTCTGACCGCCGCGCGCGACGCGGCCGAAGCGCGTTATGGCAGCATGGACGCCTTCCTGTCGCAGGCGCTCGGCGTCGGTGAGGCTGAGCGGGAGATACTGCGTGCACGCTGGCTGACCGAGTGATAAAAGTAATCACAGAAAAAGCGGCGTGCCCGATCGGGGCGGCACGCCGTTTATGATATCGTGCGTATCAGGTCTTTGGAATTTGATCTGCAAGGAAGATCATCACGGGGTCTTCCTCTGCGCGGACATAGGGCGCTCTCGGCGCGCGAAACAGCGTCGACTCCGGCAGCACCGTACTGAGCACGACGTGGAAGGTCGTGCCGTTCCAGGCGTTGCTCTCGAGCAGGATCGTGCCGTTGTGCTTTTCTGCGACACCGAGCGCGACGGTGAGGCCGAAACCATTGCTGCTCAGGTCGGAAAAGTCCACGCCCGTCACGCGCAGCGGGATGAAGATCGTCCCGAGCTTCGTCGGAGCGATGCGTGTGCCGTCGTCACAGATGATGATGTCTGCGCGGTCACCCTCCTGTGTGACGGTAATGTGGATGCGGTCGCCGCGCGAGCAGCGCTCCATGCAGTTTGCGATGATGTTGAGCAGCATCCGCTGGATGAGCGCCGTGTCGAGCGCGCACTCGATCGGCGCTTCCGGAATGTGCACGTCGAGCACGATGCCGTTGTCGTCGGCGATCGACTGTATGTTTTCCAGCAGCATCCGGCATTCCGCGCCGAGATCGCATAGCTGCGGTGCGAATGCGAGCGACCCGTCGCTCAGCCCGGAGGCGGTGGAGGCGTTGAGCGCAAAGCGCAGCAGCCGGTAATAAAACCGCTTGAGCTCGGCGGCATTGTGGCGAAAGTGCACATCACTCAGCTGCATGCCGTAATCATGGAAGTACGTCGTGAGCGTGTGCAAGCCCGACAGCGACGTCAGAAACGGTGCAAACTGTGCGCCTGCGCGCAGCGTGTTTTCGTCCTGCGGCTCAAGCGAGAAGAGCCGGAACGCGCCGAATGATGTCACGGATACGATGACATGGCGCTTGCCGACCATGGCGGAGGTCACAAATTCCGTCGCCGTGGCCTCGGTAATGTGATCCGGCAGCAGCTCGGAGAGCTTGTGATTTGTACGGTCGCCGCGAAAGAGCTCCTGTGCCGCCGGATTCATAAATGCGATGAACTGCTCCTGCGCACCGAGCACGGCTGTCGTGCTCATGGAAAACAGTGTGCTGAGCGAGTCGATGATGTGCGTATTGCTCATTTTCCGATCCCCCCTGAGATGTATTAAAAATCAGTATAGCAGAGCTCGTCAATAGATACAAGTTTTTGCGAAAATCTGAACGAAAAATTGTCACTTGTGATCGACTGCGCATCGTGAATTGGAAAGAATGTGGTTGCGCTTTTTCCGGATTTGATATAAAATAGAGCCGTATGATGAAATGCGCTGCGTGCTGTGCGCAGCAGATCTAACAGGAGGAAACGAGTATGATTAAAATTGGCATCAATGGCTTCGGCCGTATCGGCCGTTTGGCATTCCGCGCCGCGATCTGCGCTGACGATATTGAGGTCGTCGCCGTCAACGCTCCGGACAAAACGCCTGAGCAGCTGGCATATACCGTGAAGTATGACTCTGTGCATGGCCGCTTCAACGGCACCGTTGATTTTGAAGAGGGCGAAAACCCGGCCCTGATCGTCAACGGCAAGCGTGTTGCGCTGCTCAACAACCGTGATGCGAAGCTCCTGCCCTGGGGTGAGCTGGGCGTTGAGTATGTGCTCGAGTGCACCGGCGCGTTCCTGACCAAGGAAAAGGCGCAGGATCATCTGGATGCCGGCGCGCAGGTCGTCGTGCTCTCCGGCCCGTCCAAGGACGACACGCCGATGTTCGTCTGCGGCGTCAACCTCGACGCTTATACCCCCGACATCAAGATCGTGTCCAACGCTTCCTGCACTACCAACTGCCTTGCGCCGCTGGCCAAGATCATCAACGACAACTTCGGCATCGTCGAGGGCCTCATGACTACCGTCCACGCCGATACTGCCACCCAGCAGGTCGTTGACGGCTTCTCCAAGAAGAACTGGCGCCTGTCCCGCGGCGTGCACGGCAACATCATTCCGACCAGCACCGGCGCTGCCAAGGCTGTCGGCAAGGTCATCCCGGCTCTGCAGGGCAAGCTGACCGGCACCTCCATGCGTATCCCGAGCGCGGACGTGTCCATCGTCGACCTGACCTGCCGTCTGGAGAAGGCTGCGACCTATGAAGAGATCTGCGCCGCCGTCAAGGCTGCCGCGGAAGGCCCGATGGCCGGCGTCGTCGAGTATGTTGACGACGAGGTCGTCTCCTCCGACTTCATCACCGATCCGCACACCAGCATCTTCGATGCCAAAGCGGGTCTGGCGCTCAACGATCACTTCGTCAAGCTCATGGCTTGGTACGACAACGAGTGGGGCTTCTCCAACAAGATGCTCGACCTGACGCGCCATATCGACAGCGTCCGCAAGGCCTGATCGAAAAAATTCAACTGCAAATCAAGGGAATGCATCGCGTTCCCTTGATTTTTTCTGCGTGTTCGTGTAAAGTATAGCGGCACGTGAAATTTCAGCGGGGAGGGAGCGCGTTTTGCAGGAAAACAGCAAGCAGAACTATCTCCATGGCGCGGCCATTATGGCGGCCGGCGTGGTGGTCACCAAGATCCTCGGCGCGATCTATAAGATCCCGCTCGGCAATATCCTCGGCGACGAGGGGTATGGATACTTTTCCGTCGCTTACAATATCTATTACGTTTTTCTCACGATGGCTACGGCGGGCATGCCGGTCGCGCTCTCGCGCATGATCAGCGAGGCGGACACGCTCAGCCGTCCCATGCAGGCGCGCAAGATCTTCCGCGTTGCATGGCTGACGTTTGCGATCTTCGGCATTCTGCTCGGCCTGGTCATGTTCCTGTTTCCGACGGAGCTGGCCGGGATGCTCAACAACGTCCGCGCGGCGCAGAGCATTTGGGCGCTGTCTCCGGCACTCGTGCTCGTGTACCTGACGAGCACGTACCGCGGTTATGCACAGGGCATGAGCAATATGAAGCCGACCACTGTCTCACAGATCATTGAGGTCGTGGGCAAGGTCGCTGTCGGTCTGGTGCTCGCGTGGAGCTTTACGCGCGCGGGCAAAGGGCTGCCGGTCGCCTCGGCGGGCGCGATCTTCGGCGTCACGGCGGGCGGTGCGTTCGCGCTCATCTACGTCTCGATCTATAAGCACCGGCACTATCCGGACAAACCGGTCGCCGACCCGGACGTTCCGGACTCTGCCGGCCGCATTCTCGGCATGCTGCTGCGCATCAGTATCCCGATCGCGCTCGGCTCAAGCGTTTTGAGCATCATCAACCTCGTCGACACCAAGCTCATCATGTACCGTCTGCAGACGGCGCTGGGCTATTCGGAGACATATGCAAACATTCTCTACGGCGTCTACGGGAAAACGCTGACGCTCTTTAACCTTCCGGCTGCGTTCGTGACGCCGATGACGATCAGCATCGTTCCGGCGATTGCTGCCGCGGTTGTGCAGAAGAAGTTTGCACAGGGACATGATATTGCGGAGTCTGCGCTGCGCATCTCGGCGGTCGTCGCCATGCCGATGGGTGTCGGGCTCGCCGTGCTCTGCGACCCGATCGTGAACGTGCTCTATCCGAACAGCAATGACGCCGGGCCTATGCTGCTGATGTTTTTGGGGCTTGCGTCTGTGTTCGTGTGCATTTCGCTCATCACAACGGCCGTCCTGCAGGCGACCGGGCATGAGCTGTGCCCCGTGTGGTCGATGCTGGCAGGCGGCGTGACCAAGGTCGCGGTCAACTGGTTTTTGATCGCAGTGCCGGAGCTCAACATCGTCGGCGCGCCGATCGGCACGCTCGCGTGCTATGTGGTCATCTGCATCATGAACTACATCTTCCTGTGCCGCACGCTGCATGAGCGGCTGCACATCGGGCGCTGCCTTGCGCGTCCGCTGCTGAGCACGGTGCTCATGGCGGTCGTCGCCGGAGGCGTGTATGCCGGGCTCAGCGCTGTCATAGGCGGCGATCCGGGTTGGAAGCGTATGGTGCTGGCCATGCTCGTGGCGATGGTCTGCGCGGTCGTGACGTATCTTGTTGCGGTGGTCAAAACGCGCGCCATCACGCTTGCGGATATGCAGCTGATCCCGCGCGGTGAAAAGCTCGCCAAAGTCCTGCATATCAGATGACATAACACCGAAAACCCTGAATTTTCAATGGTTTTTTCAAAAAAGGGTTGCAGAAGGAGCAAAATTGTGTTAGATTTTCTCTGCAAAGAAAGCTATGACCTGCGCGACTTCGTTGCGCTTGTCTCATACCTGCGTTCGCCGAACGGCTGCCCCTGGGATCAGGTGCAGACGCACGAAAGCATCCGCCGCAACTTCCTCGAGGAGACGTATGAGGCCTGTGAGGCGATCGACGCCGGAGACCTTGTGCACATGCGCGAGGAGCTGGGCGACGTGCTCATGCAGGTGCTGTTTCACACGGATATTGAGCGTGAGGCAGGGCATTTTGATATTGACGATGTGGCGGACGCTGCCTGCAAAAAGCTCGTTTACCGGCATCCGCATGTGTTCCGGCGCGACGAGCCGGATGCTTCGGACTGGGACACGATGAAGCAGCGCGAGCGCGCGCAGACGACCACCGCCGAGGCGATGGACAGCGTGGCACGCAGCCTGCCGGCGCTCTGGCGCTGCGATAAGATCCAGGCCAAGGCCGCCAAGACCGGCTTTGAATGGCCGGATGTACATGCGGCGCTTGATAAGGTCGATGAGGAGACGCGCGAGCTGCGCGCAGCCGTGGCCTCCGGCGATACGGAGGCGATCGGTGACGAACTGGGCGACCTGCTCTTCGCCGCCGTGAAGGTTGCACGTTTTGCGGGCATCGATCCCGAGCAGGCGGCACACGCCGCGTGCGAAAAATTTATCCGCAGGTTTTCCGCCATGGAGACCGCGGCCGCAAACGACGGTACGGCGCTTGAACAGTGCACGCTTGAGCAGATGCTCACGCTCTGGCAGCAGGCAAAGCAGACCGTCGGTGCGGAACAGGAAAGCAGGAAATCTGCACGGCAGTGAGAGACCCGTGCGGGATTCTATAAAATGGCATATGCCAACACAAACATGAAGTAGGAGGATTACCATCATGAATAAGGCAGAACTGATTGCTGCAGTTGCCGAAAAGACCGGCCTGTCCAAGAAGGACAGCGAGAAGGCCGTCAACGCGGCGTTCGACACCATCGCCGCGAACCTCGAGGTCGGCGAAAAGGTGCAGCTCGTCGGCTTCGGCGTGTTTGACATCAAGGAGCGCGGCGCCCGTATCGGCCGCAACCCCAAGACCAAGGAAGAGATCGAGATCCCGGCAACGCGCGTGCCTGTTTTCAAGGCGGGCAAGGTGCTCAAGGACGCGGTTTCCAAATAAGAACGATGTGAAACGCTCCGGGATGACCGGAGCGTTTTTGTCAGGAGGAGCTCTATGCGTCTGGATAAATATCTGAAAGTTTCGCGCCTCATCAAGCGCCGCACGGTGGCAAACGACGCCTGCGACGGTCAGCGCATCACGGTCAACGGCCGCACGGCGAAGGCATCGTATGACGTCAAGATCGGCGACGTGATCGAGATCGCCCTCGGACAGCGTACCGTAAAGGTGGAGGTGCTCGCCGTCACGGAGAACGCAAAAAAAGACGATGCTGCGGCCATGTACCGCGAGCTCGCCGAATAATGCGCGCAAAAAACCGCCGCTCTGAACAGAACGGCGGTTTTGCTGTATGTCAGATCATGTATTTGGTAATCTCGTTGCCGGTCGCTGCAGGATCCATGCTCAGAGACAGGGTGAACTGAATGTGCTCGCGCTCGGAGAAATCATTCAGCCATGCCAGGAACTCTGCGATCTGCTGCTCGGAAATCTCGGAGAGCATTTTCGTAAAGTTGTCGATAAACACATGGGTGATGTCGTAGTTGCCGGCATGCAGGCCGCTGAGGAAGCCCTTGAAGAAATCGTAAGAGCCCATCGCGTTGGCGTAGTCGCAGGCGTAGATCAGGCGCGCCTGATACGGAATATCGTAGGTGAGTTTTTTATCCTTTTCAATGCACACGACAGAACCGGTTTCCTCACGGACGGCCGTGGCGACCATTTCCACCAGACGTTTTGTTTTGCCGGAACCTTTGAGACCCATGATCAGTTGGACCATATGTCAATCACACTCCTTTTGAAAGTCAGGGCGGCGCCCTGTGTCTAGATTATCACGTTTTCGCGCTGACTGCAACGATAACTTTTCAGTTTGCCTCCGGTTTGCCGAGCAGGGAGAACATATTCTTCTTGTACGCCTCCACGCCGGGCTGGTCGAACGGGTTGACGCCGGACATATAGCCCGAAATGGCACACGCGAGCTCGAAGAAGCACACGAGCCATGCAAAGCCTGCCTCGTCGCGCTTCGGCACGCGCACCTCGAGATTCGGAACGCCGCCGGTGATGTGTGCGGCCTTCACGGCCTCCTGTGCCGTGCGGCTGATGTCGCTGAGCTTGCGCCCGGCGAGGTAGTTGAGCAGGTCGGGATCGCCCATGGCAAAAGGAACGCTGAATTCATTGAGCGGCTGCTCGAACGAGACGACGGTCTCCATGAGCGTGCGCGGTCCGTCCTGAATATACTGACCCATGGAGTGCAGGTCTGCGTTGTATTCGACGGAGGCGGGGAAGATGCCGATGCCGTTTTTACCCTCGCTCTCACCGTAGAGCTGCTTCCACCACTCGGCCATGAACCGGAACGACGGTTCGTAGCAGGCGAGGATCTCGGTCGTCTTGCCGAGCCGATACAGGTGCTGGCGCGCGGCGGCATACTGCCACGCGGGGTTTTCGGGCGACTGCGCGCTCATGGCGGTGAAGGCTTCGATCGCCTCGCCGATCACGGTCTGCACGTCGATGCCGGCGGCGGCCATCGGCAGAAGGCCGACAGCGGACAGCACACTGTAGCGCCCGCCGACGTCATCGGGCACGACGAACGTCTCCCAGCCCTCTTCGTCGGCCATCTGCTTGAGCACGCCGCGGTGGGCGTCCGTCGTGGCGAAGATGTGCTTTTTGGCCTTCTCCGTGCCGTACTTTGCCTCCAGCAGACCGCGGAACATTCGGAATGCGAGCGCGGGCTCAAGTGTTGTGCCGGACTTGGACACGACGTTGATGTCAAAATCCAGATCGCCCAGTTCCTCGAGCAGGTGCATCAGCGCGTCCGGCGACAGGGAGTTTCCGGCGAAGAGGATCTTCGGGTCGCCGGGCTGCGGGTGCGGCCGCAGCAGCTCCACGGCGCCCTTCGCGCCGAGATACGACCCGCCGATACCCACGACGACCAGCGCCTGCGCACGGCCCCGGATGCGCGAGGCGGCGGTGAGGATCTGCTTGAGCTCACCGTTCTGGATGTGTCCCGGCAGGTCGAGCCAGCCGGTGAATTCCGCGCCGGCGCCCGAGTGTTCGAGCAGGGCGCGGTGCGCCCGTGCAGCGGCCGCATAATCCGGCCCCGCGGGGTCAAAAAATCCGGCAGCGCCGGAAAGGTCTACTTTGATCATAGCGATCCCTTCTCTCATAAAGGATATCACCAGTATACACGATAATCCGGATTTCGCAACCGTTATCTGCCGCTCACAGCGCGCGCAGCACCCGCAGCCAGAGGTGTGTCGTCGTGATGCGCGCAGCGCCGTCGGGAACGGTAAGCGGGACAACGGTCGTGTCCCCGTCGCTGTCAGTCACGGTCACGGTGCCGACTTGTGCGCCCGGCGGCAGCGGCGCGCACAGGTCTTCATCGAGTGCAATGTCAAACCGCGGCGCTGCCGCGTCCTTGCGCACGAGGATGGTGTCTGCGCCGGAGAGCACCGGCTGCACGCTGTCGGTCTCAGCGAAGCGCACGCGCACGGGCGGGATGACAATGCCGGCTGCGATGGGGCAGTGCGCATAGTTGGCGAAGGCATAGTCGAGCAGTGTCCGCGCGTCCTGGAAGCGCGCGGCTGAGCTCTCGGCATGCAGCACGACGGCGATGTACTCCACGCCGTCGCGCTCGGCGCTGGCGGATACGCAGTGCATGGCCTGCTTTGTGTAGCCGGTTTTCAGGCCGGTCGCGCCGGGATAGCCGTGGATGAGCTTGTTGGTGTTTGCGAGCGCAAAGCGCCCGTCGCGCACGGTGTCCATCCAGATGGTCGTGTAGTCGCGGATGCGCGGGTATGCCAGCAGTGCGCGCGACATGACGGCAATGTCCCGCGCGGTCGTGTAGTGCGCGGGGTCGTCGGTCAGCCCGGTGGAATTGAGAAAGTGCGTGTTTTCCATGCCGAGTGCCTGCGCGCGCTCGTTCATACGTTTGGTAAAGGCCGCCTCCGAGCCGCAGATATGCTCGGCCATGGCGACGGCGCAGTCATTGGCGGAGCTCACGGCGATGCATTTGATCATCTCGTCGACGGTCATCTGTTCTCCCTCCCTGAGCCAGATCTGGCTGCCGCCCATGGCGCACGCGTTGGTGCTGGCGGTGACCACGGCATCCGTGGAGAGCCGGCCGCTGTCGAGCTGCTCGAAGATGAGCAGCAGCGTCATGATCTTCGTTACGCTGGCGGGGGAGAGGCGCTCGTCGGCGTTCTTCTCATAGAGCACCGTGCCGGTCTCGCGCTCAATCAGGATCGCCGACGGTGCGCCGATGCTCAGCTCCTCCTCTGACGGCTGCTCGAGCGCCGCCGCGGGCGTGCACAGCAGCAGCGCCGTGAGCAGCAGGGAGATCCATTGCTTCATGTTATCCGCCCCTTTCGTTGCTTTTCCATACCAGCCTATGCCGCGCCGCGGCGGAAAAGCAGTCCGTGTCCCCACAATTTGCACAGCCTTTTGCACATTGCGGTGTTCAGAGCGTGTCAAGATGCGCCGCTTCCTGTCGCAAATGTGCGAAAAGCTCAGCATTACCCGCTTGACGCTTCGAGTGCATGATAGTAAAATATAGAGCGTTACTGACAGCACCGACAGGCGCCGGTAGGCGCGATGGGAGAACGATTTATGAAGCGTTTTGATCCGAAAAACAAATATTTCGGCTGGGGCATCACGGCGTTCGGCGTGATCGCGTGTTCGATCCTGTTTTTCATGCTCCTGCAGCACGGAAAATCGATCAGCGGCGCGATCGGCACGCTCATTAGCATCCTCAGTCCGATCATCTGGGGCATGGTCATCACGTACCTGCTCTGGCCGCTGGTGAAAATGTTCCAGCGCAAGCTCTTTGAGCCGCTGCTTCAGAAGATCCGGCCCAAAAAGCCTGTGAGCAAGTCGCTTGCGCGCGGTCTGTCCGTCGTGCTGGCGATCCTGGTCGCGCTGGTTTTGATTGCCGCGCTCGTCTGGCTCATCATCCCGCAGCTCTATACGAGCATTGAGAGCATCGTGCTCAACTCCCAGCAGTATTACGACACGATCACCGGCTGGATCAATCGCTTCTTTGAAAACAACCCCGAGGTGGAAGAGGCGCTCCTCGCGGCGACCGGAAAAGCTTCCGACAGCCTGCTCGACTGGGCAAAGACGGCGCTGCTGCCGTCCATGGGCAAGGTTGTCACGAGCCTGACGACCGGCATCTATGCCGTTTTGCGCGGCATTCTTGACGTGCTCATCGGCTTCGTTGTCGCCTGCTATGTGCTGTCGAATATGGAGCTGTTTCTGGCAAAAGCCAAGATGGTACTCTACAGCATTTTCCCTCTCCGCTCCTCCAAGCGCATCCTCAAGGCCATCCGTTTTACGGACACGGCGTTCATGAGCTTTATCAGCGGCAAGGTCATTGACTCTGCCATCATCGGTGTCATCTGCTATATCTGCTGTGCGATCATGCGCATGCCGTATGTCGTGCTCGTGAGCGTGGTCGTCGGCGTGACGAACATCATCCCGGTTTTCGGCCCGTTCATCGGCGCCGTGCCGACTGCACTCATCATTCTGCTTGATTCGCCGATGAAGTGCCTGATCTATGTCATCTTTATCCTCGTCCTGCAGCAGATCGACGGCAACATCATCGGACCGAAGATCCTCGGCAGCTCCACCGGTATCAACGGCTTCTGGATCATGTTTGCCATCCTGCTCGGCGGCGGTCTGTTCGGCTTTATCGGCATGCTGCTGGGCGTGCCGGTGTTCGTCGTGATCTATGCCGGTCTGGAGAAGCTGGTCAATAACGGGCTGAAAAAACGCGGCCTCCAAACAGAGACCGCGGAATACATGAATCTGGATTATATCGACGATGCCACGCTGCGCCCGGTGCGTCTGCCGACGGAGGCACCGCACGCAGCGCTCAAGGAAACGAAGGATGATTCAGTGAAGTGACGGGAAGAGGGCCTGCTTGGCGTCGCGCAGCGCATCGCACAGCGCGTCGATATCTTCCCGCGTGGTGTAGCGCGAAAAGCTGATGCGCAGTGCGCCGTCGATCACGTTGGACGGCAGCCCGATCGCCTCAAGAACATGGCTCCGCCCGCCCTTTTTGCAGGCGGAGCTTTTTGATGTGTAAATCTCGCGCGCCTCAAGGAAGTTCATCAGTACCTCACTCCGATAGCCGGGCAGAGAGATGCTGAGAATGTGCGGCGCGCCGCCGCCGATGACAGTCACACCCTCCACCTCGGCCGTCAGCCGGTCGATGGCGTGCGTGCGCAGCTCGGCCATGGTTTTCGTAGCCTCTGCCATTTTTGCACTGCCGATCTCTGCCGCGACGCCGAAGGCGGCGATCTGCGGCGTGGCTTCCGTGCCGGCGCGAATGCCGCGCTCCTGACCGCCGCCGTGGATGTAGGGCGGCAGCTTCAGCCCGCTGCGGATGTAGAGCGCGCCGATGCCCTTCGGCGCGTGGATCTTGTGACCGCTGATGGTGATCATGTCCGCGCCGAGCGTTTTGGCCGAAAACGGCACCTTCAAAAAGCCCTGCACCGCGTCCGTGTGCAGCAGCGCAATGCTGTTTTCTGCTTTCAGCATCCGGGCGACGGCGGCGATGTCGTTGATTGCACCTGTCTCGTTGTTGACCATCATGAGCGAGACGAGGATCGTGTCCGGCCGCAGCGCCGCGCGCACACGCTCAAGCGGGATCGCTCCTGCGCCGTCCGGCTGCAGGCGCGTGATCTCGTAGCCCTCTTTTTCCAGAAAGTCGAGCGATTTGCGCACCGCGTCGTGCTCCACGGCGGAGCTGATGATGTGCTTGCCGCGTCGGCGCATCGACCGCGCGCCGGAGATGAGCGCCCAGTTGTCGCCCTCGGAGCCGCAGGACGTGAAGTATACCTCGTCCGGCCGGCAGCCGAGCGCCTTGGCGATCTGACCGCGCGCCTTGTCCACGGCGGCCTTGGCCTCGCGGCCGAGCTTGTAGGTCGTGCTCGGGTTTCCGAAGCACTCCGTCATCATATGTACTGCCGCTTCCGCTGCCTCCGGGCAGACACGGGTCGTTGCGGCATTGTCCAGATAAACCATGATCAATTACCTCGATTTGGAGATGTTTTTATGCACTATATTATAACCGCCCTCGGCTGCAAGGTCAACCAATATGAAGCGCAGGCGATCGAAACGCTGCTGCACCCGCACGGATTTACGGCCGCTGGGGAGGGAGATCCGGTCGACCTGATCGTCGTCAATACCTGCGCCGTCACGGCGGAAGGCGGGCGCAAGTCGCGCCAGATGATCCGCAAGCTGCGCGAGGAGCACCCGCAGGCACTGTGCGCCGTGTGCGGCTGCTGGTCGCAGCTCAGCCCCGAGGACGCCGCCGCCATCGGCGCCGATGTCGTGCACGGCAGCGGCAGCAAGCAGGCGTTCGTGGATGATATTCTGCGCGCATTTCGTGAGCATACGCCCGTCACCTGCGTCGATAACCCGTTCCGGCGCTTTGACTTTGAGCCGCTGCCTGCCGGCGCTGCCTATGGCCGCACGCGCGCGATGCTCAAGATCCAGGACGGCTGCAACAACTTCTGCACCTACTGCGTCATCCCGTATACGCGCGGCCGTATCCGCAGTCTTCCGCCGGATGAAATGGCGCGGCAGGCGGCGCATCTGGCCGAGGAGGGCTACCGTGAGCTTGTGCTGACCGGCATCGAGATCGCGTCCTACGGCCGGGATCTTCCGGGCACACTTACGCTGGCCGACGCCGTTGAGACAGTGGCCGCCGCTGCACCGCAGATGCGGCTGCGCCTTGGTTCGATCGAGCCGACGGTCATCACGGAGGACTTCTGCCGCCGCGCCGCCGCGACCGGTCAGGTCTGCCGACATTTTCATCTGTCGCTGCAAAGCGGCTGCGACCGCACGCTCGCACGCATGAACCGCAAGTATACGACGGCGGAGTTCCTTGCCTGCGTCGAGCGGCTGCGCCGGTATTTCCCGGGCTGTGCGCTTACGGCGGACATGATCACGGGCTTCCCCGGCGAGACGGAGGACGATCAGGCGCAGGCCGTGGCATTCCTGGAGCGGGTCGGCTTTGCGGCCGTGCACGTGTTCCCGTATTCCCGCCGTCCCGGTACGAAGGCGGATGCCATGCCCGAGCAGCTCAGCCACGCCGTAAAATCCGCGCGTGCGCACGCGGCGCAGCGTGTGGCCGACGACTGCAAGCAGCGCTATCTTGCGCAGCAGATCGGGCAGGTTTTGCCGGTCCTGTTCGAGACGGAGCAGGACGGACGCTGGGTCGGGCACTCGGATAACTATTGTCTGGTCAGCGTCGCGGGGGACAATCTGCGCGGCGTTGTGAAAAATGTCAAAATCTCTGCAATTTCCGGGCAAATGCTTGTGGGGGATTTGGTTTGACGCGTCATCCGGATGGTGTTAGAATTTTCTCAATCCATGCGGAATGTTCTGCAATGGGGCGATTTCAGCGCAGGAGGCGATTTTTGTGACTCGAAAGGATACATTCAATTTTTCCGCCGGACCGTCAGTGCTTCCGGAGGAAGTGCTTCAGCAGGCACAGGCAGAACTGCTCAATTATCATGGAACGGGTATGTCCGTGATGGAGATGAGTCACCGAAGTCAGGCCTTTTCCGATATCTTTCAGGAAGTGCAGGCGCGCTTTCGCAGCGCATTGTCCGTCCCGGACACACATGCGATCCTGTTTTTGCAGGGCGGCGGAACGTCGCAGTTTTCCATGATCCCGCTCAATCTGATGGGGGCGCACGGCACGGCGGATTACGCCGTGACCGGGCACTTTTCCGGCAGCGCCGCCAAAGAAGCCGAGAAGTACGGCACGGTGCACATCGCGGCCGACACCTCTACCTGCGGTCACACCCGCATCCCGCAGCAGGGCGAGCTTCAGCTCACGGACGGTGCTTCGTACTTTTACTATTGCGCCAATAACACCATCTACGGTACGGAATGGCAGTATGTGCCCGAGACCGGCGGCGTGCCGCTCGCGTGCGATATGTCGTCCGACATTCTCTCGCGCCCGGTGGACGTGTCGAAGTACGGTGTGATCTTTGCCGGTGCGCAGAAGAACATGGCCCCCGCAGGGCTCACGGTCGCGATCGTTGACCGTGCGCTTGCCGGACATGAGCTGCCTGTCACGCCGGTCATGTACAGCTATCAGCGTATGATCGACAAGGACTCGATGTATAACACCCCACCGTGCTGGAACATCTACATCCTCGGACTTGTGCTCGCATGGCTCGAGCAGCAGGGCGGTGTGGAAGGTATGCAGCGGCTCAAGCATGCGCGCGCCGCGAAGGTGTATGATTTTCTCGACAACAGCGCACTCTTTCATGCCTGCGCGCAGCCGGGCTCGCGCTCGGACATGAACGTTACGTTCCGTACCGGGGACGATGCGCTCGACAAGGAATTTATCAGCGGCGCCGCAGCGCGCGGCCTGCTCAACCTCAAGGGGCACCGTGTTGCCGGCGGCATGCGCGCCTCGCTCTACAATGCGATGCCGATGGCGGGTGTGGATGCGCTCGTCGATTATCTGAAACAGTTTGAGGTGGAACACCATGTATAACATAAAGACCATGAACCATATTTCTCCCTGCGGCCTGCAGAAGCTCGAAGCGCGCGGCTGCACCGTCGGGGAGAACGTTTCCGATCCGGACGGCCTGATCCTGCGTTCGGCAGACCTGCATGACTATGCGTTCGAGCCGAGCCTGATCGCCATCGCGCGCTCCGGTGCCGGCACGAACAACATCCCGCTGGAAGAATGCTGCCGCCGCGGTATCGTCGTCTTCAACTCGCCCGGCGCGAACGCCGAGGCGGTCAAGGAGCAGATCCTCTGCTCGCTCGTGCTCTCGTCTCGCGATGTGCTCGGCAGCATCGACTGGGTCAAGGGACTCAACGGCCGGGGCAAGGACATCCCCGCGCTCGTTGAAAAGGGCAAATCGCAGTTTGCAGGCCCCGAGCTTATGGGCAAGACGCTTGGGGTGATCGGCCTCGGCGCGATCGGCGCGCTGATCGCAAACGCTGCCGTTTCGCTCGGTATGACCGTCTGCGGGTATGATCCGTATCTGTCCGTGGATGCCGCATGGCGTCTGTCGCGCGATGTCAAGCACGAGGTGAATCTCGATGGCATCTATGCCAAAGCGGATTATATCAGCATCAATGTCCCGTATACGGATACGACGTACCATATGCTCGATGCCAAGGCATTTTCCAAGATGAAGGACGGCGTGCGCATCATCAACGAGTCGCGCGCCGAGATCGTGGATGACGACGCCATGCTTGCCGCCATTGCCTCCGGCCGCGTCGGCAAGTATGTCACGGACTTCCCGAACGAGAAGGTCGTCGGTGTGGATAACATCATTGCCCTGCCGCATCTGGGCGCCTGCACGCCCGAGAGCGAGGAAAAGTCCGCGGTCATGGCCGCGCGCGAGCTGTATGACTACCTTGCCAACGGCAACATCAAAAATTCCGTCAACTTTCCGGACGCGACACTCGAGCGCATGGGTGTCAGCCGTGTGTGCATCCTGCACCAGAACGTGCCGACGATGCTTAACCAGTTCCTCGAGATCGCCTGCAGCACCGGCCTGAACGTGGAGAACATGATCAACAAGGCCTACGGCGCGTATGCCTATGCCATGATGGATCTCAACAGCTGCCTTGATGATGACCAGATCGCAAGGATCGACCGTATTCCGGAGGTCATCCGTGTGCGCGTGGTGTAACGGAATATGCAAAACAGCCGCTCCCGACCGGGAGCGGCTGAGGCTGTCAAAAAAGTACTGCTTTTTTGACAAAGGGGTTTGCGGCCTGACTGCAGCGCACTCACCGGCCGCCAGAGGCGGCCGGCTCGCACGTTTGCAGGCCGAGAAGTATTTTCTTCGCCGCACATGTCGCCGAA
>ENA-ORSS01002362-ORSS01002362.1-human-gut-metagenome-genome-assembly--contig:-NODE-2362-length-17173-cov-5.468045_pt1 | contig 17173 bp, 10 predicted proteins | sample MGYA00241899_ERZ509162 | MGnify/ENA primary metagenome ERZ509162 (study PRJEB26280, sample SAMEA2338641) | human gut metagenome | biome: human gut; feature: human-associated habitat; material: faeces... | reverse complement strand
TGGCTGCCATAACCGACAGCCCTATATGCAAAACAACTCCTGTGGAAGGCGAGGTGTTTATTGATGAATCAAAACAGACATTCAAAGCATCAGAAAATGACCGCTGTACGTGAGGCCGGATTCTGCATGATTGACGCCGGTATGTATTTGGATACTCATCCTTGCGATGGCAAGGCAATGGATTATTTCAACCGTTACCAGCAGATGTACAAAGAAGCCGTCTGCGATTACGAAAAACACTGCGGACCGTTATTTTTAACCGGTATTGATACAAACGATGGCTGGACCTGGACCGATGAACCGTGGCCATGGGAAGGGGGGTGCAGCTGATGTGGACGTATGAACGACGACTGGAATACCCGGTCAATATCAAAACGCCGAATGCAAAATTGGCAAAAGTAATAATCAGTCAGCTGGGTGGACCGTAGTGCTGAGAGTTATAAAAGATTTTTTCACTTTAGATTGTCCTTAAAATAACATAGAATTCACTGAAAGTAAAGGATTTCAGGCTTTTAAATTTCTTTCACCTTTTTCAAACTAATCCATTGCCATTTGTCATTCTTTTTGTTCAACAAACGCCCCCATGCACCAACCACCTTAGAAATCTTAACAACCTCTCCCGGATTTATGCTGCCAATTTTATTAGTAGGTTTTAATCCCTTGGATGAGCGGATGGCTGCTGCCTTTGTTACTTTGGCTCTGTACTGATAATTATACATAATCTTGTTGTAAAGATGCTTCCATTTCAAGTTGCCTTTACCGATCATCGGCTCTGGACACGCTTTGCCGTTGACGTCCCAATGTCTGATGATAGTCTTTGCATTCGGGCAACGTTTCTGAATATACTGTACTAATTGTCGTACCGCAAGCATCTGTTCCCAGCTTACACCTTTTTTGCAATCACATAATTCGATGGACACACTGTTATCATTCGTACACTTTTTATAATACGATGCAGCCCCCTTCTCACGGGTATAGAAGTGGCCAACCGCCCAGGCAGTATATTCCATTGGCACGGACTCCCAAATCTCAGATTTTTTATCCACAAAGAAATGCGCACCCGCTTCTCGCGTGTTGCCAGTAGCGTAGAAATCAGCATTGTTCTTCGCCGTATCTCCTTTGTTACCGGTAAAATGTATGACAATGTACTTTATGTCCTTTAAACTCCTTTTGCTCCCATAACTGATTGATTTTGCTCTTCTTTTTTTAATTTCCATTTGTTTCACCTTCCTTATCTGCTGCAATCCAGTCCTCAGCAAGCATATCTGCCTGCGATGCAAGCCATCCCATTTGAACACCGGAAGTACCAACAAATGCAATTGCCTTGTTACCAATTGCATCATGCTCGCAATTTACAATTTCTCCACCTGTTGACACATATGAAATACCTGTTGCAAGCTGAATATATTGTTTTTTACCATTCCATCCCTTACGGGCAACTTTCTGTCCAATTTTTAATCTTCGAATTGCTTCACCAAATGTAAATGTTTGAACATCTAAATCCTTTACATCTGCCTCGTCAACAATCTCCCAATCATCACGAAGAATAAAATCAAGAGTATATCCAACATTTTTTGTCTCCCGAATATCAAGAGTTTTCCCATCTTTACAATGCATCTTAATGGAATTATCTTCCCATTTCCAATATCCTCTCCATTCCGGACACTTTATCAATGCTCCCTGTTTAAGTGCCTCATATGCTTTCTTAAATTCCATTACTCATCAACCTCCTCTTTATTCTTCAACACATCAATCCCCTTTTCAATTGCTTTTGGAATGGGAATTCCCATCAGACCAGCGTTTTCGATCAGACTAATCGTCTCATTAACAATAAAACCAATCACAGTAGCATCTTTTATAAATGTAGTTCCAATTGTCATATCCAACCGACAAGCCACCAATACAATAAGCAGGGTAACACCTTTCCGGCATAATCCTTTCCATCCAGCATGAGATTCCAGCGCACCACTCTCTGTTTTTTTGCTCTTTTTAAAAATTCCAGCAACCATAAGACCGGTAACATAATCTATGCACATAAAGATAAGAAGCGTTGTCATTCCGGAAGTCCATCCTCCAAAAAAAGACGCCACGGTACTTCCAACCAGTCCGCAAATCGTACAAATCATCTGTTTCATTCTATAAGTCCCCCTTTGTTTTTTTCTCAGTATAGCAAAGGAACTAGAAGTTTTACCCCCTAGTTCCCATGCGAACCACCTATTCCTCATTCCATTTTTTAAATGTATCGCTTGTATAGATGCATTTACCTTTTATTTTAAGTTTATACAATTTCTGCATAATAAGTTGTTTCTCATGAGTATTTTTAGCACTCTGAAACCTATCTTTATACTCAGAAGATAATTTCGAACGAATGGACGCAAATGCTTTCTTCTCTTTCTTACTGGCACTAAGTTCATGCTTTTCATCATCCCTTTCAATTTTTGTCATTGCTTCCTCGTACATCTGTTGTAATATTTCTTCGTAGCCTTTTCCCTCCTCAATGGCAGCAACCAAATCATCGCTCTTGTAAAAAGAAAGATAATCATGTGCATCCTTTGCACCGGATTCCGTTTTGTCCTGCATCTTATTTAATACACTATTAGTTGCAGCTACAACTTCATAATGATTAAATCCCATTTTTATAAGTTTGTTGTAACATTCCATATAGCCATCATGATTTTTGTCAAGACGATACTGTGCCGCTTGCTTTACTAAATCATTTCGACTTGCCAACTGGTCCTTCACTGCTGTTTCCACATCACCTTCACCTTTCTCCCCACTTTTCTTCATCTTCTCCCGATATTCCTCGGCTGTCTTCTTATCTCCGTCCATAAGTGCATAGTAAATTTTCTTTCCATACACACTTGCTTTCGGTTCTTCTTTATCCGTGGAAAATGAAAACAAACCATCCCCGGATGTCACATCCTCAACATTCTTCCAAATTCCAACGGCTACATTTTGCACATTGTCTACCGGTACACCACACATTTTTGCCACGGTGCCAGCCGCATCAAAAAAGGCTCCTTTTATCTCGTCAATTCCTTTCTCTGCTTCCTCATCAGAATCACTAAACGAATCAATTGCACCATTTCCCATTTTCACAATAGATTCAAACAGCGAAGAAATTTCACTAAACAGTGACACCTCAATACCATAATACCGTTCTTTCGTAATTGCAGAATATATAAGGTTATACAATTCGTTTCCTGCTATAAAACTTCCTGAAAGTGACCCCAGCACACCATTGGTCCACTCTGAGACAAAGCTCTCGGCAGTGAGTTCGTTCTCATCGTCCAAATACGGTTTTATCTTGTGCAAAAGACCTCTTGCCAAAAACGTCATTGTAGAAAGCACTGCTGCCGATACCAACTGACTGGATACAGCCCATGCAAATTCCTTTCTTGCCTGTGCCTTTTGCTCCTTTGTTCCGGTTTTGTTTTTTGCATACAGATTACATGCCGCGTCATATAAGATACCACCATTCTGCATACGCTGTGTCATAAACATAAACATTACTTTTTTAATTTTACTAGGATCGCGCAAATAATCCGGTCTCTGCATTACTGTATAATTCGGCTGTGTATCTTCCACGCATCGATTAAAAACTTCCGCCACCTGTCGATAATATGCATCAGTCCCCTTTTTCAATGCCATATAATTTGCATCTACATAGTATTGTGACGCATACCAAAGCCGTCCAACTGTCGCCACATCAACTTTCTGTATCATATTCTTTACTTCTCTTACCACCGGCATGCGATTTGTAAGACTATTCAAAGTATCAATATCCGCCATTTCCTGCGTGGAATTTCCTTTGTTTCGATACCATAAAAGTGGTGTATATTTTGCAATCAATTCTCTGTCTGCGCTACTGATAGGAAGTCCATGTTTACCACCTCTGGCAAGTGCTTTCATAACCGGTTCCCATCCCAAAGTAGCAACCGCAGTCGGATAAGATGCCGCCTGTTTCATAATAACCGACCAGTTTCCGGTCAGAACTGCTCCAGCAAAATTTCCCCGAAGCATATCAAAGACAGTCGATTCTCCCGCCCTTGCATTCTGCAAATCAGCGAGTAGATTATCAATATACTTCGTTGCCATTCTTCCCCATACATCCTGCATTGCCTTATGAACAGTATCATCTTGTACCATTACAGATTTCGCAGATACATCGGCACTATCCGCATCAGTAACTTTCCACGTAGCTCCATTATAAACTTTATTAAAGTTACGAATTGGAATCGCAAGACCACCAAATTCCGATGTCATTTTCAAAGAACGCTGCGCTGTGTCAATTATACTCTCCATTACCAATGGCTTAACAGATTGTACACGCTCCTTCAAAAATCCGGCTCCCTCTAAAGTTTTATCCATTTTCAAACTAGTAATATCCGTAGTTACATAGTTCTTATCAACAGAAATCGGATAATAATTCTTCTCATTTGCTTTTTTAAATCCGTACAATTCCATTGAGGTCTCATTAATCACACTACCGGTGTACTCGTGGAACAACTTTTTAAAAGCACGAAGAACCTTTTTCTCTTCCGGGGACATGGCATCCTCCATCGCCTGAATTTTTGCCGAAGTTACTCCTACAGCCTTTTTAGTTGTATTATAAGCCCCTTTTTTATCCCCCTTCAAATATAAGTCCATATTTGGCATAGTGACACCACCATAAACCATATGTCGCAAATTGTCCTTATTCATACCATGCATGACAAGAGCCATACGCATTCCTTTCGTCACTTGTACCTTCTTGCCATCCTCATAAACAAGACCGGTGTCAACCATCCCCTGCTTCTTATCAAAAGTTTTCATCAATTTTACGACATTTTCGTCCTCCATCACATCCGCAAGAATAGCTTCACCATCTTGCTGGATTTTCAGCATTTTACGCTGTCCTTCATTTAATTCTTTCCATTCCTGCATAAACTCTCCATCCGCGTATCCGGTAATCCGGCGAAATGCACGATAGGAATTTAGGGATTTCAATGCATACTCAGGCAGTTTTCTTATGACTTTATGCGTACTCATAAATGAACTTACACCTTTTGCCGAACGCACCTCATGAATGACTCGTTCTGCTGCCTTTCTGGCATTTGTTTCCCCTTCTTTGCGAATCAGCTCAGTTGCCCTTCGAATCGTTTTATACACCATTTTCATCGCATCATATACTTCATCCAAATCCGCAGATGATAAATCATAAATGCTGTTTCCATTATTCTTAAACCTATTTGCAATACGCTGTAATTCGTAGTCAATATTCTCATCATATTCCGATGCAAAATTGTAATCCGGATCATTTTTCATTTTCTCAAAATACTGCCTTGCATCATCTAACGCATTATATAATTGAGTTCCTTCTTTCGCACCCAAATTGACAGCCTCGCACACATCAATTACAGACCGAACCAAATCTTGTGGCACATACATCCCCTCTTTTGGTTTCATAAGCATCTGACGCATCTGTTTATGTAACCGTCGAATCTTATTCTTTGCTTCTGTCTGTTTTTTCTGCTCAGATAAATTCTTACGGTACTGACGATTCTCAATCTTCATTTCCGCTATCTTTTTCACCTGACTCTTTTTCAACCGCTCAATGTAACGCTTTTGCTTATCAATCTCATGCTGATACTTACGAATCAGTTCTCCGTTTTGTGTCGTCTCGATCACATTTGCATAATCATGTATCTTAGCATACGCCTCTCGGATTCTCTGATTCTTATTCTTTATCTGATCATCCATACTGACTTTCAAGCCTTCCAAAAATTGTTTCTCACACTCTTTCCGATAGTCCTGCAGCATGGTAAGATATACCCGATTTGCCTCTTTCCATTCACGCTCCACTGCCGCATCCGCTTTATCCTTAAAAGTTGCTTTATGTGGCACATTGCTCATTTCCTTATAAATGTTTAATGCAAGGTCATAAGATGCCTGCTCAATATCCTCTCCGTATGCATTACGATATGTTGGCCGCAATCCATCTAATACAGTCATGACCTCTGCAATCATGTCTCCATCGTTCGTATCTGCCTTAAACAATTCCGGATATTTATCACTTAGCTCTCCCCAAACCTGGTCGAGACTTGTCCCATCTTCAACGATACGAAGCCGCCCAAAGTTACTCTTTCTAAATTCACCCATGCTTCCATACAAATAATTTACTTCACTTTTCTGCGCTTCTGATAAAGCCAACTTTGTTTTACGGAAGTAATCACGCAAATCCTTATATTCGTTATACAATGTCATATCTTTGGTCATACTCTTCTCCAATACACCACGAGCAATTTCCGATGTAATTTTTAATGCTGCATCATAATCAGCTCCCTCTTCATTCATATAAGCATACAGCTTCGTCAAATTGTCCTTAAAAGTCTCAGCGTCAAACGATGAATGATATTTTTTCAATATTTTTTTGCACACTGCCTCTACACGTGCCGGCTCCGGGACTGTTCTCTTTCCGGGTTTAAATTCACTCTCCAGTGTTTCAACTACTTTTCTTAACTTGTCGTTTTCATGCACCAAACTTTCTTCCGTAGACATAGTATCTGATAACGAACGACGTAATTTTTCCGTACGTTCCGCCACTCGAATGGAATGTTTCTCACCTTTCTCGGATATAATGTTCTTGACAATCTTTTTATATTGTGCTAGATTGTCTTTATAATCCTGATGAAGTACGTTCCCTCGGAATTGGACCGTTGGACCCACTGCTTTATCAGGATTTACTTTTATGATACGGTTCTCCTTTCCAGCTTTTTCGACATAATTATGAAGAGCTTCTTTTCCATACATGCTTAACATAATATTAGCATCTAGCGTTGCTGTTTTCTTTCTTCCTACCCCATTTGGCTTAACTGCTGCAATGACAACATTTCCATTCTTATCAACAACAGAAGATACCATTACCAAATCTGCATTATTTTCTTTGTTATTGGATTTAATTATCATCCATGGTCTTTCAATGTCTTCCAACACTTGCATAAACTTTTCTTTGCCTAAATTATGATAATTTCTTATTTTCTTATATCTTGCACCCTTATCTTTCTTCTCGTTAATCACACTATACACATGTTGGTTCGTCATAAGCATCGGAAGGTCATTCCAGCCTAATTCTTTCAATGCTTTCGTTGTTTCCCCCAAATAAACATGCGTATAATCTTTTGGTACGGTGTCATTTAGCACATCATCTATCTGCTTATCCAGATCAACACTAATAGAGTAGCGAATGTCCTTGTTTTCCTTTGTTGGTTTTTCATTTGTCATTTTACTATCTTTGTTCTTGACATTCCCCACAATGTTGGTTAGAATTTCTTCAAGAGATGGATTGTTGCTAGGGTTGCTTATAACTTTGTTATAGGTCCTAGTCTTGAACAACAATTCATCTCTTTTTATGGTTGCTACTTCATGCATATAAAATCTTTGCTTCGCATTTTCCCTACGCAATACAACAGCCATTATATATTTGCCACATATTTTTTCCTGACTTCCAACAATTTCTATTGGTGCCGCAATTACAACTCTCGCATGACCTTTTCCTTTATAGTTACTGCTATAATTCACTATTTTCCCGTTCTTAATAATATCAGGAATTGCTTTAAAGGAAATTGCCTTCGCACGACCAATCCCATGTGATATATCATCTTTTACTCCTTTGCGGCTTAACTCAACATCCCCTAACATTTCATTATAAACATTATTGCCGATATCATCGAAAAATTCTGCAACTTGGTCAACAAGTTTTATTTTCCCCTTTGAAAATTCCGTTTCTTTCACATTACTCACCGTCGGCATATTTGCAACATCTTTTAGGTTCGTTTTAATATCATCTTGTATTGTATCCGGAATTACCTTGACCGAATACTTCCCTCTTTTCTCTTTTTCTTCACCCTTATTATTACTATCCAATTTCTTGTAGTTCTCCCCCGCTTTATCCACGGCATCCATGAACATCTGCTGAATCTTTTCCTTCTGTTCCACGTTGAGTTCTGCTGCCAGTCTGGCCGCTTTTGTCATAGGAGTATCATCAATATATTTTTTTATCTTTTCAAATACATGCTTTACCAAATCTGCGACTTTCTTAAATACATTCTTCTTTTCATTTACATCCAGCTTCGCATCTTTCATTACCCAGTCAATGAAGGTTTTTGCCCCGGCTTCATCATAAAACACACCACTGACAGCATCGTTGATTAACTCTCCTGCAGCATCCTCATAACTTTTTTCACCTTCCACCTGCTCATAGGCTCTTTGATAAGATTCAATTAAGGCATGGATATCCTCTGCTCCATGTTTCTCTACCAGGTAATTAAGCATCACTCCCATTAATTTCTGATACTCTTTTTCCGACATTACCGATGCAAATTCCAAAGATTCATGTATCACTACACCAAATTTATTTTCTGCATCTTCCGCAAATGCCATCTGTCCTCTATCCATATTCAATAAACCATTTACCGTATCTGCATCTTTATCTGTGAGGGTATTTAAATCCAATACATCCAATCCGGTTTTCTTTGCCAATTCTTTTTTCACGCGAACAAAGCTATCCTTATCCTCCGAAGCATAGCGGTAATCTTGATATTCACCTTTTCCTTTTTTTTGCGCCGGCGCAACTTTGTTTTCTGCCTCTGCTGCCTTTGCGTTTTCTCCATGTGCCTTTCCTAATTCATACGCAAGACGCATTGCTCCCTTGTCACTCATTATACGAAATGACTTAGACGCCTGCATCATTTTATCAAAACTGATACTTCCCAATCTTCCCATGCGATATGCCATACGAAAATTATTTGCATAAACACCGGCATTATCCTTACCATTGTAATAATCTACAAGTGCCGTTGCCGCAGCCGCATTATCCATCTTTGATGCAATGTTAAACAAATCCTGTGTCCCTTCATCCTGAAAAGACAAGTCCGCAAGATTTACTACCTCGCCATCCGTAGTCTCTACTGTAGCCGATTCTTTTCCAATTTCTCGGAATCCTTTCACCTTGACCTGTTCATCGGATGCCGTAAATGCTGCATTCTCTGTCTTTCTAAAATTGGCATTCGTAACATTTTCTGACGGTGCAACATTTCTTTTTTCGACTTCAAGGTCACTCGTAACATTCTGCTTTACCTTTTCCGGCTGCAGTTCTTGTACCTCAACCGGTCGTTGATTCCGTTCCATTTCCTCATCAAGATTCACACTATCGGATGTAGCATCCATATTAGCAATAGCATCTTCCTCCTGCTCTGACACGGATTCATTCTGCACCACCTCTCTTTTTTGATTAAGAGATACCGTTCTTTTCATCGCATTAGAAACAGAGGCATCCATAATGTCATACAATGCCTGCCGCTCGGATTCGAATTTTGCATATTTACTCTTTTTAGCTAACTCCTGTGCTTTCTCACGTGCCATCTGGTCGATTTCTACTCCCAGACTATCCGGCACACCACGAATGGCATCTTCATACGCCCTTGCAAGTTCTCCACTGGTTCTCGCTTCCGTAAAATTGTTTTCTACATTTTCCATGATGTCTACTGAAATTTTACCATACTTTTCCGTATCATCTTTTGCTTTCTCATAGGTATCCATACCCTTTTCTGCAGCATATGTAAGTAAATCTGCTCCTTCGTTTCCCTCTGCAATTGATGTCCCATTCTTTTTCACTAATGACTGATACTGTACTTTCGAGTACACATTCGCATAGGTACCAAAAAGACCACCTGAAAAAGCCCCTGCTGCCGTGTCTTCGCCCACCTGTATCCAGAAGTCTTTCCGTGCATTTTTCTTTGCCTCATCCTTTGACATTCCCTGTTGGATATAATTTTTAACATTTTCATTATACTCACTTTTACTTCCATTAACTGCACGGTCGACAAATGCATTTGCAAAGTCCGAAGCAGCCTCTTCTGACCCTTCTACCGCCCCCTGCTTTACAAGGTTCTTTGCAAAATCACGAAACTGTTTTGGATTTGTTGTTTTTAACGCTTCAAAACTATCCAGTGAAAACTTTTCGCTTGCCCACTCTGCCAAACCGGCTCCCAATCCGGTAATCAAAGACTGTCCGGCACTTCCTGTTCTCTCATAGGTGTCCATGTACGATTGATTTGCGGCATTTGCTCCCATCAACGCACTAGCTGCCCCACCTGCTAACTTGGTTCCCTTAAATCCTTTCGTCACAAGAATATCCGCAGCAGAATCAACCGTGGACATTCCGGCGTTATAGACAAACTTACCAATATCATTATCAATACCTTCGGATACTGTCTGTCTTACATTGTTCGTATAAGAACTGTATGGGTGGCTGGCATGATTAATGGGATAAGACTTATCCGATGACAGGTTTTTAACCGCATGATTTACATCCTCTGCAAGTTCCAACGGTGAAAGCAAGTTTGACCCCACACTTATCGCACTGGATATTACCGGATGTTCGTCTGCTATTTTTCTTGTCCCTTCATCCCATGCCTCCTGTTCTTTATTATCAGTGTTAATGTTCTCGCTATCGATAATGTAATCTACATCAATTCCTTTTTCTTTTAATTCCTTTAACTTAGGAAATTTTTCATATGCTTGTGATAAATACTCCGGATTGCTACTTACTTCCAGCTTATCCTGTATCGTCGGAACTAAATGATTTTTATCTGCACTGTATTTTCTTTTCTCTACCCACACATAATCTGCTGCCTTTTTTACTAACTGCTTATCGGCATCCCCCAGCTTGTCATATTCATGCTCCAGCTCTACTCGTGGCTGATTACTTTCCAGTTCCGACATATACTCGACATTATCCTGGTACTTATTCCACAAACTGGTATATTCCTTGTAATCTTCCCACGATACACCTTTTTTTCCTAACTTTTCCTCAAAATCTTTTGGCTGAACTTTTTCCCATTCTCCCGAAAATCCCCGTTTAAACAGACCACTATCCGCGATTTTTGACTTAAACAAGTCTTTATTTTTCTTCGCATTTGCAAGCGCAGTTTGAATTTCATCATAGTTCATTTGTGATGGATTTCTGTATGTATTACCAGATGAAGTCCGAAATAACTGGTTTGTCTTTTCCGCATTATTATTGCGAACATTACTTCCATTTGTGCTCTGCTGTTCTCTCTGCTTTCTTCTCTGCTGTTCCTGTTTTTCCCTTTGTTCCCGTCTCGGAATTTCCGACAGCATATTATTTTCTGCCTTTGCTGCATTGCGAATCAGCGTATTGGTTCTCTTATACTTTTCGCTGTTCTTTTGCGTTCTTGCTTTAATTTCTACTGCTTTCTCTGCCAATCGACGATAGCGGGATTCTGACTGATTCGTATAGTCGGTATCCGAATACTTTTTATCCTCACCATAATAAGAATCAGCCTTTGCTCTGGTCTCACTGGCTATTTTTTGTCCCTGCATATCTCTTTCATACAACTTGTCCTGGCTCTCAAAATAATTTGATATAATACTCCCGGAACCGGATGCATGATTATTCTGTTTCTTTTTCTTATTTGCCATAATATATATTCTCCTTACTTTTTCTTTTTGCTTTTCTTTGAGGACTGTTTCTTTTTGTTTTTATTCACCTGTTTTTCCAAATAGTCATTGTAAGAGCCTACTGTCTGTAACTCCCTGCTGCTAGGCAGATTTCGCATAAAATCAACATAGGATAATGTAGTCTTCGCATCTGCTCCGGCCGCCACTGCACTGTCATAGGTTGGATATTTGCTTAACCCTCTCGTAGTAGTTCCATCAGAGGTTATATATGTCGGTAAATCTTTTGCTGTATATCCCAATAAAACACTCCATACATAATTGCTTTGATCAGCAGATAACACGCCACTCTTTTCCATATTGTTCAAATATTCTGCGATACCCTGCGTGTCATTGTTCTTAGCCAGTTCCTTAACCTTCGACTTAATATCTGTTGGAATCTTAATTCCACTAGTCGAAGCAGAACTTGTACCCGATGACCTCTTTTTACTAGCTGCTGCAGCGGCGGGCTTTGCTTTTTTTGATAAATGGTAATCCTTATTCTGCCAGTAATTGGATGCGTTCTGCTGCTGTCTCCACTGGCTGTTGCCATTTTGCTGTTCATACTTCCACTGCTGATTAGATACATTCGCGGTATAGTTGTTAAAATCGTTATTATATGCCGCATCATATCGGTTCGCATAATAATTTCTGTCATCCTGCCAATCGCCAACCTTGTCCCGATACTTCGCATAATCGCTTTCGTCAAGTCCCTGATACATAGACAAGTCGGATCTCTGATTATCCAAATCCGTCTGATACCGGTTATACGCTGCCTCGTACAAACTAGGAATTATATTATTCAAGGCTGACATGTTTTCCTGATACGCAAGATTGCCGGCTGTAGCTGCATAAGAGTTTCCATATCCTCCGGACAATGCGGCCGCCTGCGCCGTTGCATTCTGCATCCCTAACTGTGCCTGCCTCTGATACTGGTCCTTATAATTCTGATACAAAGCATCCTTTGTATAGTCATAGGAAAAACCTTTGCGATTTGCAATCGCATCCGCCAATCCGGTTATCTGTGTTCCATACTTACTGGTATAAGCTGCCGGCCTTGCCTTCTCTGTCTTTTGCAATGTACTCTTTGCGGCATTTACTGCTTTCGATGGCGTATAAGACTTTATTGTCGGTGTCTTCACAGTTGTTGCTTTGGTGATTGTTATTTTACTGCTACTGCTCTTCTTTTTCGCCATAATCCTCATCCTCCTCTTCTATGATGGGTTCCTCTACCACCGGTTCCGAACCCCATATTGCAAACACGGCATTTACCACATTTTCTGTCTGCTCCTTCAACAATTCTTCTCTTCCGGATACGGAATTAAGATAGGTTCGTCTATGATTCTCTCCAACCTGAGATTTCACTTCTCCATCAATTAGTACCTTTCTTGTTAAGATGCTCACACTCTCTGTCGACAACATATCTACCGTTTTTTCTTCGTTAATTTCCATTTCAATACCTCCTCGTTAAGCCTTTCTATACCAACCGTATACATACCAACTGTCATATGTTTTTCCGGACGCGTATGCCCCATTCTGAACATAATATGAACCACTGCCGCTAATTAGATTAAATGGTGAATTAGTTCCATTGCCACTCGACACAATTCCAATCGGATAAACATTTGATGGACGACTATGGTCAGGTTCATATGGCAGTCCGCTTATATGATGACAAGCATAACTACTTGTTGTTAATATCATTGCCTCTATAAATACAATGTCTCCCATTCTATAATAATTTCCTGTAGCCGCTGCAATTGACGTTTTAATCTCATTACTTGATGTATTAAACAGTCTAGGAGTCCATGTTCCTTTTTCGTATTCTGCTGTGTATTTTGTATAATTACTTGAATCCAGCAGCGTCTTCCATGTACCCCAAGTTCCACTTGACATGGCTCTATGCTGCAATATTCCATTATTAAGCATGGCCAGTTGTGAATCCCAACCACTCGTATTATCCCAATTCATTTGCAGTATCTTTGCATCGCCCCCGGGCTTTCCCGTTGTCATCTTAGAACTGGCAACAAATGCTTCTACTGCTCCAATCCTATCGGATGTACTCGATTTATTTGCAGATGTCGGACGCGTTGCAATATAATTAAGCAACATACTTATTCCTGCCGGTCCCGCTGGTCCTTGCGCACCAGTATCTCCTTTGGGTCCCTGAACACCTTGAATTCCTTGTGGTCCAGTTTCTCCCTGTGGTCCTTGTGGCCCTTCCGGCCCCGTTGCTCCGGTGTCTCCTTTGGGTCCTTGTGGTCCCGTTGCTCCGGTGTCTCCTTTAAGGCCTTGTGGTCCCTGTGCTCCGGTGTCCCCCTTCGCACCAGTATCACCCTTTTCCCCTTGTTCTCCCTGCGGTCCCGTTGCTCCAGTATCTCCTTTAGGACCTTGCGCCCCGGTATCTCCTTTCTCTCCTTTAAGACCTTGTGGCCCCTTAAAATTTCCAATCAAAAATTTTGCCATTGTATCACTTCCTATCTATTCATCCGGTAATATTAAATAAATGTCTCCAGTAGAATCTATTTCAAATTGAGGCGGTGTCTCATCATCTGTAGTAACCGCATATAGGTTTCCGTCAGCGTCTCCCATCAGATAAAAGAATCCATTAATTGGATTGATTACACCACTGTCACCTCTCTCGCCTTTATCTCCTTTATCTCCTTTTGGACCTTGAATTCCTTGTGGACCTTCTGGTCCGATTTCACCAGTTGCACCTCTTGGTCCTTGTAATCCTTGTGGTCCTGTTTCTCCGGGTACCCCCTGCAAGCCTTGTACCCCGTTTTCTCCAGTATCTCCTTTATCTCCTTTTACTCCCTGTTCTCCTTTTGGACCAGGCAGTCCTTGTGGCCCCTGTGGTCCACGCACTCCCTGAATTCCCTTTTCACCTTGCACACCTTGAACTCCCTGTGGACCTTCTGGACCAATTTTTCCTTCTGGTCCGGTCAGTCCCTGCACACCTTGCGGTCCGCAATCACCTTTCTCTCCCTTTTCACCTTGCACACCGTCTTTTCCTACATCGCCTTTCTCTCCCTTTTCTCCATCTGCGCCTTTGTCACCTTTGTCACCCTTCTCTCCCTTATCACCCTTCTCTCCTTTTTCTCCCCGTAATCCGCCGCTCTCTAACTGTTGCTTTAACTTGTCTGCAATCTCTTTTGCTTCCTTTGCCATCTTTACAGTTTCCTGCACTTGACTAAATTTCTTTTCTGTCTCAGAAGTCATATTATCCAGTTCAAGATTATTTAAGATATAACTTAAATTATCTATCAGACGTATTATCCATGAATTCAACTTCTGAATATTTTTTCCATCCATACCATCTAATTGGATAGGGTCAAATTGCAACGTGGCCATTAATATCCCCCCTGTTCCAAAACTTTGGAAATGCTGTAAACCCTTGCATCCCCTTTCCCTCTTAACCGGATTCTCATATGATCACATCGAATCGGAAATATGGGTATTTCAAAACTCCGCATTGTTACAAAAGATGGAGTATCTCTCCTACTTTGTTCATATTTAGACTCCATATGTGCAGCCTCCTCCCATACTCCACAGGAATCATACATTACATCTACATCTAATTCTGAATCTAACGGCAAAGACAACCTCAAACATATTTTTGATATATACTTGTTATTGGGATAGCTTATCCCTATCAAGCCGGTTTCCGCACTCCACTCAAGTATTGTTTCCAGTCCTTCCTCTGTCGTGTAATCCCTTGATGTAATCTCCATTACTTTTCTATCATTCATATAAAGCAAAGCCCCATCCAGGTTTACGAATTTATCCATACTGCATAAAGATGTCTCATCCTCTTTGTGCCACATTCCTTTGCTCGAATCATACACAAGTGTCTCGTAACGAGTCGTGCGTATATTTTTCCCGTGCATATAGTATTTTGCCCCCAGTGCACCTGCCCTTACCTTTTCGTAGCGTTCTCCACCTAATGCTGCACTAATTGATACCGGAGTACTTCCGTCATACGCACACACATCCTCGCGTGATTTGTAATACAATATTTCATTCACAAGCACCAGACTTTCCGAACATCCCTTTTGCACACCACGGCATCGCTGCGTATTAATCTGATAATTTGCCGGATAAGAACCGTATACCTTATGAATACAATCCTCTTTGAAAAACAAAACTTGTCCGCCGTATGCTGTACATCCGGTAAATTCTCCATCACTGCCGACCGTTGCCGCATATGAATCTGCCGCAGTACCCAGATAAGAATACCAATTTGTCATATCTCCCTGCTTACAGCAGTAAATTTCATGTTTCTCCGAAGAACACCCCCATATACGGTTGTCACTTTCACACACATAATCCATATCCGGAACACTACGTTTCAATGTAATTACTCCAGTTTGTGTTGTATTATTGGTAAGCAGAGCCGTTACAATGATGAAATCATCCTTTTTATCCCAGATTGCCATATCCTGATTAAACGTATCAGCAATGCTTCCCGTCACACCATCAATCTTCACTACGTCATATTTTTCAAACGGCTTCCCTATGCCCGGATTTGATATTTTGGTATAGCTTGTAGCCACTGCCGTCCACTGGTTCTCGGATTCATTCCACAACTTCAATGCATTTGGTGTTGTCCCAGTATCCATCCAGTAAATGGCACCATTAGAGCATGTAGTTATCTTTGTCCAGGTAGTCGTATACTTTTTAATCACATGCGGTGTCGATGATGTATCCAGCCACAAATCATCTGCCTTCGGTGATTGAGGTGACGCTGCTCCGATAGACGGTGCCTTTGTAATAGGGGTAATATCTGCCCCATCCAGCGTACACGCGGAAAATGTTACCGTTCCTGCCGTTGCCTTTGATGCCTCCATATCTTTCAGCGTCTTGTCATTTGTATTAAATATCTTTTTGTCCGGCCAAATAGCCACATACGCCCCCATACCACACATTACTTTAGTGCTTTTCGCAAGCTGACCAATAATCTGCCAATCGTTCATTTCTTTGTCTGTATATACTAAGTTGCCATCCTCCACAAGCAAAATTCCGTTTTTCGCATACATTCCATAGATTTCTCCGGTACGAAACAGCATTCTTCTCTTTCTTCTGGGTGCCAGTGCCGGGTAATAATCGGATGTCATGTTCTTCTCCATATAAAATTCATTTTCCCCACAATTCATGGTATGGTTGTACCCGCCAAAAGCAGATATCATATCCCTTGTTGTTTCCATTTCTGTAGCTGGTGTTATTGTCAAGGTTACACCCCCGTTCTTTTTGGCTGCATTGGCATATGATTTCGAATATACCAGTTCTTAAAATCCTGATACCCATTACTGAATACCGCAATCTGGTTATTGTACATTCCCATATCACGATTATAAAAATCGATTTGAGCCATCAAATAATCAACATACACTTTCGCATAGGTATCCGGTATTAATAGGTCTTCATTCATATGTTCTTCATCATATCCATCAAATACAACGTCCACATTTTCTTCATACCTGCTAATTACCTCATCATAAACTTGTCCATCAAGCATCGATAACCATTCAATTTTTTCCATGTCCGAAAATCGATTTGGTCTTAACCGGTCTGCTTTTTCAATTGCTTCCTGCACTCTCAACTTTCTCACCTCAACCTAATCATGACCACCAGCTCAGCTGGTGGTTTCCTCTGCGGCTATAAGCCTGTGGTA
>ENA-ORSS01002356-ORSS01002356.1-human-gut-metagenome-genome-assembly--contig:-NODE-2356-length-17194-cov-5.956765_pt1 | contig 17194 bp, 17 predicted proteins | sample MGYA00241899_ERZ509162 | MGnify/ENA primary metagenome ERZ509162 (study PRJEB26280, sample SAMEA2338641) | human gut metagenome | biome: human gut; feature: human-associated habitat; material: faeces... | reverse complement strand
CTCAAGACCCTGTATGTCGGTCAATCCGGCGTTATTGCCGGTGGAATCGTTGGTGCTCTGCTGAGCGTTTTGGTTGTTGCTCTGATTGTCAGAGCCGACTGTTGCCGCGCAGGCAGCCAGACCGACTGCCATGCACAGAACAAGCACAATCGCTAAGAGTTTTTTCATTTTCATATTCCTGCTCCTTTTTTATATTTGGTATCTCCGGCATCACCAGAGGTTATCTTCTTCATTGAATTTCCAGTCTTCTGGCTTGGTAAGGACTTCGATATGCTCCGAAGACTCGGCTTCCGGAAGCATGCCTTCCGAGATTTCGATCTCTTCGAGGTTCATCGTGTCGCGGATGTGAACGATGCGCGGATGCTCTCTGTCAATATAATTACAGGTCCGCAGCGCGATCTGGATGCAGCTCTTATCCGAATGTGTGAAAAGTGGGATCTTCGGTGTGCAGAGGACGGTGGACGTGACGACGTTCGGGAACGTGCAGTCCACATCGATCTTATCGACCAGACGCTTGGTCGTAACATCCGCAAGGCCAATGCCGTTGCAGTTGCCGTGCGTTTCCTCTGTCAGGTCGAGGACTGCAATGTGCTGGATTTTCTTTTCTCCCTTGACATACGGAACAGCAAACCGCCCCGTGATGTTGGGATCCATGCCGTCGCCACTGATGTCCTTGCCGATGCGGTCAACGACCAGAACGTCGATATCATCAAAGAATATCTTGCCAAGGAACTCCTTTGACCGCTTCAGAAGCAGAGGCTCCTTTTCCATGATCTCCTCTTTCAGCATACCGGAGATGATGCAGGTCTGATCGAAGGCATTTTCGACCAGTGCGACTGCGCCGAGCACCTTTGTATTGTCAAAAATGACCTTCGCAATGACGGGAAGCATCTCACCGAGCGCCTTGAAGCCGTCGCGGTGAACGGTCTGCGCACCGTGCTGCTTGCCCATGCCGATGACAGCCATCTTCAGGAGGATGCCGCTTTCATATGGACCGCGGAACGCAGTATGTGCCTTGACTCTGCCGCAGAGGATAATACCGTCGGCTGCATGCGCATAGCGGTCAATGAAGACTGGCATACCGTTCGGCGTTGTGCCGAGCTGATCGACTTCCATCGTCGTGCGGATCGGGCAGCCCAGGAATTCTTCCGTCACGCCGTAACCGGTCAGAATCTCCTTCTGTCCTTCTGCCGTCGCTCCACCGTGGCTTCCCATCGCCGGGAATACAAACGGCTCACCGCCACATTCCTTAACGAAATCCACAATGGCCTTAATGATGATTGCAACGTTTGCAACGCCGCGGCTGCCGCAAGTGATTGCGATCGAATCGCCCTTGCGGATGCTGCTCGCCATGCCGCAGCCGAGCAGCTCTTCTCGGACCTTTCCGGGGATCTCTTCCTTCGGGATGTTGCTGTGGTCGAGCAGCTGACGAACCTTTGCCATTTTCGGCAGCTCTACCGTACCGGCCAGCGTAGTGACCACATTGCTCTCTTTTACACTATCAAGTGACATGCCTGTATCACCCTTTCTACTACAGCAGCACGCCGTTTTTAAAAATCATGACTTCGCGGTAACCATTGATCTCATTTTTCGTATGTGCCCTGCCGCTTGCAACGTCGAGCATCAGCTTCCAGAGCTGATCGGCTGCGTCTTCAAAATCCGTACCATCCAGCACCTGACCGGCGTTGAAGTCGATCCAGTTGTGCTTACGGTTTGCCATTACGGCATTGGACGCCAGCTTGATAGTCGGGATCGCCGTCGCCAGCGGATTGCCGCGGCCGGTCGTGAACAGGAGCTCCTGCGCGCCGGATGCCAGCAGATTGGTAATAGACACATTGTCGTTGCCAGGACCGATCATCAGGTTCAGACCTTTCCGCTCCACGCGGTGCTCATAATACAGCGTATCGACAACCGGTGCGTTGCCGCCCTTCTGGATGCATCCAAGGGACTTTTCCTCCAGCGTAGTGATGCCGCCGCGGTGATTTCCCGGAGATGGATTGTCGTAGCAGGGCTGACCATAATCGGCATAATACTGTTTAAAGCCATTGATAAGCTGGACGACCTTATTAAATGTATCTTCGCTGTCTGCACGGTTCATCAGATAGGTCGCCGCACCGAACATTTCGGGAACCTCCGTCAGAACGGCGCTGCCGCCCTTGGCGCAGATTGTATCGGAAATGCGGCCGCAGAGAGGGTTTGCTGTGATGCCGGAGAAAGCATCGGAGCCGCCGCATTTGAAAGCGATTGTCAATTTAGAAACCGGACACGATTCGCGGTGATCTTCTGCCAGCGCATCGAGGATCTGTCCGATGCGCTCCATGCCGACTTCCAGTTCGTCTTCCACATCCTGTGTGATGAGCGTTTTGATGCGGTCATGGTTGAACGCACCGAGAACCGGAAGGAAGTGCTCCAGATCGTTATTCTCGCATCCCAGACTGACGATGAGAACACCACCGGCATTCGGATGCAGGATGATACTTTTCAGAATGTCCTGTGTGACCTTGAAATCCTCGCCCATCTGTGAGCAGCCGGCATTGTGCGGGAAGGCGTAAATGCCGTCGCAGCGTCCGGCAAAGCGGCGTTGTGCCTCTTCCTGCATTAGGCGAACTGTTGTGTTGACACAGGAAACTGTCGGGATGATCCAGAGTTCATTTCTCGTACCCACACGCCCGTTTGCGCGGCGGTATCCCCCAAAGGTATCTGCGCGTTCTGCGATGCGACCGGAAGATTCCTGCTTCTGCGGGTGGTAACTGTATTCCAGCTGACCGGAGAGGTCAGTTGTCATATTGTGCATATGCACCCAATCTCCAATGTGGATCGTTTCGGTTGCATGACCAATCGCCGCACCGTATTTGATGACCGATTTCCCTTCCGCAATGTCGCAGAGCGCAACCTTGTGACCGAACGGAATGTCCTGCCGCAGCGTCAGCGTCTGACCGGAGATGGTGACCTTCGTTCCCTTTGCTGCTTCCTGTGTCGCCACCGCTACTGAGTCGCTGGGGTGGATCTTGATAAACGTCTCTTTCATTTCACCGATTCCTCTTCCGCTTCTTCGTCATAATTACCAGTTCTGATTAAAAAACGCTGCTTGTACTTATATGTCATATATCTTGTGTTACGCGTCTGATATATCAGCCACCGGAAAATTAAAAGGCCAATCACTCAGCCTTTTATTGATTCCGCAAATTGCAAGTGCAAGTTGGACACCTGCACGGTAGAACTTAGTGAATCAGAGCATCGGTCAGGATGGAAGCCGCTGGCTTCCGTCCTGGGCGATGCTGCCGCAGCCGGAGGCTGCGTAAACAGAGTCGAGGAACTCATCAAACAGTTCCTCCGGGGTGCGGTAGCCCAGCTTCTTGCGAGGGCGTCCGTTCAGCTCATCAGCAGCAGACAAGATGTACTCTGGAGAGAAGGATTCAATGGAGGCACCCTTGGGCACGAAGGCTCGGAACAGCCCATTGTGACGCTCGTTTTGGGGACGTTCCCACGAAGTATAGGGATGTGCAAAGTAGACTGCACTGCCCCAGTTCTCGACCAGACTGAACGTAGAGAACTCCGAGCCGTTGTCCACGGTAATGGTCTTGAAGACCTGTGAGAACTTGTCTCCGAATTCCTCCCTGAGCGATTGCATGGCGTTCAGAACGGAGTCTGCATCCTTGCCGGGAATCTGGATGGCAATATAGTTCTCCGTTTTCTTCTCCAACAGGGAGAGGACGACAGCCTCTTTACCAGCCCTCTTGCCCACGACAGTGTCACCTTCCCAATGTCCCTCCTCGATGCGCAGAGCCGCAATCTCAGGTCTCTGGGAGATGTCCGTGCCGAAGCTCTTCTTGTGTTCACGGGGCTTGGAATCCTTGTGCTGCTTGCGTTTCATGGCTTCGGGTAGTTCCGTCACAGACAAGTCAAGGTTGCCTGCCCAGACCTCATTGTAAAGAGTGCGGGTGCAGACCATCTCATCTGCTGGAAACAGCCCATGCAGACGGGCATAGCCAACGCAGGCATCCAGAGACCACTTGTGTTCCTTGAACTGCTTGACTACCCAACGAAGGAAGTGGGCGCAGCGGCAAATCCGATGGTGCTTCCGAGAATGCTTCCTGTTGGCCTTGTAGACGGCCTCTCCATGCCTTGCTGAGTAACCGGGTTTCCTGCCCTTATTGCTCTTACGAGGCGGTGTGCCGCGTCGCAGTTCGTTTGTCACGGTAGACGGCGAGCAACCTATCTCTCTGGCGATGGCTCTGTTTGTGTAGCCTTGGCTCTTGAGATGTTGGATAGCCCCTCGTTCTTCACGCTGAAGGTGCTGTCCCTTCTTGCGTTCTGCTGGCCCTGTGATATAATCTTGGCAGTCCATAGTGATTGCCCTCCCTTGGCAGATGTTGTGTAGGAACTTCATTCTACCATGCTGGAAAATCACTATGGATTTTTTTGTTAGGTGTCCAACTTCATTATGCAATCAACCGTGATTATTTATTTAAAAAGTGTTTGACAAACATAATGGGATCGAGTATTATAACATTGTAGATTGTATACAATATTCAATATACGTTATTCATGAACTATAGTGAACGGTGTTTGAGGTATATAAATGGCGAATAATATAGCAGTAATCGTCAGTTGTGATACAAAGGAAAACGAGGCCTTATTTGTTTGTGAGAAAGTAGCAGCACATGAGTGTGAACCCATTTTAGTAGATATAAGCTGTAGCGGCAAAGCTTGCGATAAAGCAAGTATAAAGCCTTTTGAGATTGTAGATGGGCTCCTTCCAACTGGGAAAACGTTGAGCGATATTTCAAAGAGCGAGGCCATCAATACTATGGCCCAAGGCTTGAAGCATACTCTGAAAATGCTTTATCAGAATGAAAAGATTGATGGAGTAATTGGTATGGGAGGGCTTCAGAACACAGAAATATGCACAGCAGCAATGCGGGAATTGCCGCTGGGCTTTCCCAAAGTAATGGTTTCCACTGTCGCAAGCGGGCGCAGGTATTTCGCATCTGTGGTAGGTAAGTCTGACATTGTTACAATACCATCCATAGTTGACTTTAATGGTATAAACCGTGTTTCTTCAGTAATCTTATCTAGTGCCGTAGCGGCAATATGCGCAATGGCGAAGGAGAAGCAGGAGATTTGCTGGGCCGGCCCTTGCAAGGTAATTGCAAGCACCATGATGGGCGTTACAAATGATACTGTTGTACTTGCTTCGCAGCTTATGAAAGATAAAGGCTTTGAAGTACTAAGCTTTCATTCTACTGGCGCAGGTGGGGCCACACTGGAAGGAATGGCAAAAGCGGGCAGGCTGGATGGCATTATGGACCTGTCTCTTCAGGAGATGACTGCAGAATATTTTGGTGGATATGGCTTTTCCGCAGGAGCAAACGAAAGGCTTAATGGCGCAGCGCAAGCCGGTATACCGATGGTGGTATGCCCAGGAGCAATAGATTTTATATGCCTGCGCAAGAATGAATTGTTTGATGACAGCGAAAAACGTGGCATGGTATGGCACAATTCCGATCTGGCCCATGTGCGGCTTTATGATAATGAGGTGTTGGATATTGTTAGAACAATATGCAGCAGGGTAAATTCGTCATCCGGAAGGGTTTCGGTATTGCTTCCGCGCAAAGGGCTAAGAACCTTGAGCGAACCGGGCCAAGTGTTTTACAGGCCTGAGCTGATGGAGAAAATTGAGATGCTGTTTAAGGAACTGCTATCTGGCGGTATTGTGTTTAAGGCCTTTGATATGGGTTTTACGGATTCTGAATTTGCTCTAATTGCAGCAAACGAGATGGAGAGCCTTTTGCAATGAATATAAGCAGCGAAAAGTTAAACGAGATAAGGGCGGAGCTTTTACCATATTTTTTACGCATGTATAACTGCGGAATGCAGAAAAGCGATGGTGGAAATATCAGCATGCGCGTAAAGGCAGATTCGCAAGAATACATATTGATCAAGGCCAGCGGGTGCTGCTTTGCAGATATGAAACAAACAGATTTAGTGCTAACGGATATGCAGGGCCAGCTATTGGAAGGGGGAAAGGCGCCGTCAAAGGAAGTCAACCTTCATAGTATGATTTATCGAGTAATGCCGGATGTATCCGCCGTGGTACACTGCCATTCTCCATGGGCCACAGGCTTTGCGCATAATAGTGATAAGCTGGATTTTTCTACATATCATTCGGAAATTAAGCTATCAGGGTATGTGCCGGTATTCGATACAAAGGGATATATTGTGGATAAGGAAAATATAGACGGGATAGAAGCCGTTTTGAGAAGCAGGCCTGAGCTGAAAGCATTCTTACTCCGGGGGCACGGGCAGGTCGCTTTGGGTAAAAACATATATGCCGCAGTAAATATTGCAGAATTAATTGAGGAAACGGCACAAATTGCGACTATAAGCAAAATAATTTGAAATCTTAATATACAGAAGGATTTGCAGCATGGAAGAATATAGAATTAGAGCAATAAATACGGGCTACGTACTTATCTCCGCAAAGAACTATCAGTTTCATCATTCTGTTCATACGTATCTAAAGGATGTTAGCCTTTTGGACTCTCCGTTACCTGTTTACTGTTTCCTTGTTGAAAATGATGAAACCAAGATATTGGTTGATACCGGCATGTCCGATACGGAAAGGGCGAATAAATACCATCATTCCGGCTCATGGCAGGAAGATGGACAGGATGTTTGCAGCCAGCTTACCAAGATTGGCATTATGCCCGAAGAGATCGACGCGGTGATATTTACTCATCTGCACTGGGACCATTGCTTCAATATGAAGGCTTTTTCGCGGGCAAAATATTATGCTCATGATAAAGAATATAGTTTCGCTATGGATCCATTACCACTATATTACCGCTCATATGAGCACCCCTTTTTAGGAATAGAGAGCCCCTTCTACGGCGTGGAATTCAATACATTTTCCGAAGAAACAGAACTGTTTCCCGGTATACGTGTAATCGAAACGTTTGGACACTCGCCGGGGCATGTTTGCGTAGAGGTGGATACAAGGGACGGGAAATATATAATTGGCGGAGATGTGGCGTTCAGGCAGGAAAACTTCGATGCAATACCTGAACTGGGATATGAGGTTACCCCGCCCTCAAGATATGTTGATGTTATAGATAGTTATAACAGCATTGCAAAGATAAAAAAACGCGCAGCCGATCCTCAACATATATTGCTGTGCCATGATGTAGGACTGATTGAAAGAATGAGGCAAAATCCGGTAATCGGGTGATTTGCGATGTGGTGTTTATGGTGCTATACTTTGTACTATAAATAAAAGCCAGAGGTGTATAACATGAAAGTAAAAAAGACATCTGCTTTAAATTCGGATTCCAAAAGCATAACGGTGCCAATGCGGAATAAATGCATGCAGGAATATATTGCAGAGCAGATATCCGACTGGATAATGGAAGGAACTCTGCAAAGTGGCGATCGGTTGAAAGAAAGCGATTTGGCGGAAAAATTTGGCGTGAGCCGTATTCCTGTGAGAGAGGCAATCAAAACGCTTGAAGCCCGAGGGCTGGTTGAGGTTGTGCCTTTTGTCGGTATATCTGTAAAAAAATATGAGATAGAAGAAATAAGAGAAATATACATACTCAGGCAGCACCTTGAAACCTTTGCTTTAAGGATAGCCACAGAAAGCATATCTGAAGAAGAAATTAATATGCTGGATCAAATGTGCGATGAACTTGAGGCGCGTATTAGCACAAAGCCTGAGCCCTCGATAGAGGTAATAAAATGGTACTATCAGCACAACTTTGACTTCCATATGCTTATTTATAAGGCCACGGGAATGACGAAGCTTGTACAGATAATTACAAACCTATGGGATAACATTGCTTTTTTCAGAATACGAAACGTGAGGAAGGAGGGATATGCGGAGCAGATGCTGAAAGAGCATAGATTCTATGTGGATTGCTTAAAAGAGAGAAACGGCGAAACGCTCGCTCGAAATTATGCGGATAACCTACAAAACCATATCAGCAGCTTTATCGACAATAATTCGTTATGATACGAATTAAAAACAAAAATTTATTTACCAATGTATACAATATACCGTATACCCTATACACAAATCCAGAATCAAAAGTAATTTATTAATGGAGGGAAAAGATGAAACACGAACTGAGAAGAAGACTAATAGCCATGATTTTATGCGTGGCAATGGTAGCGATGCTAGCTGGATGCAGCCAGAATGGTGGGGAGCAGACGGTTGCGCCTCCGGCTGAAACGGGACAGGCTCCAGCCGAGGTTAACGAGCCTAAAAGCGAAGTTAAGGGCGAAGTGAAGATCGGTGTATTTGTGTCCAAGACAGGCCCTCAGCCGCTTGATGGCGATGGTGGAACTAAGGGAGCACAGATGGCAGCGGACGAGATCAATGCTGCGGGCGGGGTTAACGGCTATAAGCTGGTACTCCAGTTTGAGGACGATGCAAATGATGCAAACACAACGATGAACGTTGCCACCAAGTTTGCCAGTGATGAATCCATTCTTGGTATGCTGGGTATTATGAGCAGCAGCTATACAGTTGCAATAAGTGATATAGTTAAGGATTATAAAATCCCCATGCTACAGGGCGGCGGCTCTATCACTATTGATAAATTGGAGAATCCTTATCTGTTCAGGTTTAGGCTGGCGGATTCCTTTGTAGCAAGGGTTGCCGCAAATTATATGATCAACACCCTGGGTGCAAAAAATATCGGCGTATTGTACTCTGGCGATGATTACGGCACAGGCGCCTTCCAGGTTATCACATCATACCTTGATACCCTGGGAATGAAGGTAACCGCATCAGAAGCGCATAATCGTGGTGATACGGATATGACTGCGGGCCTATTGAAGCTTAAGGACGCTGGTTGTGATGGCATAATAGTATGGAGTCATGGCGCTGAATGCGCTATTATCTGCCGCCAGTACAGGGAACTTGAAATGGATACTGTGCCGATCCTTGGGGGCCCTGGCTTTGTGAACGCTGCGTTTTATGCCGGCATATCCGACCCGGCAATTTCAAACGGAACTTATTGCACTGCTGACTGGTCCCTTGATAATCCGAATCAAGCCCCGAAGGATTTTGTAAAACGGTATACAGAGTTGTATGGTACTAATCCCAATACCGCCGCGTCCTTCTGGTATGATGCCGTAATGATAATGGCCGATGCACTGGGCCGTTGTGATGAAATGACAAGGGAAAACCTGTACAATGAGCTGTTTAACGTAGGCAAGGATCAGGAGCTGATTTTGAACTGCGGCTCAGTATACTGCGATGAAAACCGCAATCTTGACCACGAGGTTATCATAGGGCAGAACCAGGATAACGTTTTGCAGGTTATTACGTCCCTGAAAGAAAGCGAGTTCTAATGTTGTTTAAGTAGGTCGTCTGCTTAGCGTTAAGGTGCCACGCGTTGTGGAAACCCCAAAAGTTTCCACAACGCAGATGGTATTTTTCTATAAAGGCTCGTCCATAAATATAAGGATGAGCGGTACCGAATACTTCATCCGATGCCGGAGAAAGGCAATGAAGCCCAAGCCTTCATTGTAGATTAAAATTATGTCAACCATCATACAACTTATGGTTTCCGGGATTGCAATGGGCTTTATCTATTGCCTTATTGCGATTGAGCAATCTTTAATATGGAATTCTTGCGGCATATGCAATTTTGCTCATGAAAGATTTATAACCATGGCTGCTTTCTTCTTTGGAGGATTGATAATAAACAATGGGCTTACGCCCGCGCAATCTTTTTTAGCTACGATGGGCTTCCTTATACTATATGGAATATTATGCGCAACAATGATCTTTGTACCGCTAAGAGAACATAGCTCAGTGTTTTTCACTGTAATGGGCGCGGTAACCCTATCTTTTTTCATGAAGGAGATAATCCGCTTGATATGGGGCCCGCTCGGATTTAGCATACCGGGCTTTCTTACGGGATATATCAGGGTTAAGGGGATATCCTTTTCAGTTGTGTACTTTTACATTATAGGTATATCGATATTGTTGCTTATTGTGCAAAAGCTGTTTTTTACCTATACCAAACTTGGGCGCGCAATAAGAGCAGTACAGCAGGATAGGACTGCGGCAAAGCTTATGGGCATAAATGTTACCTTTGCTATGGCTTTTAGCATTGCGGCCAGCTCTGCCATATGCGCTTTGGTAGGCATTTTGGTAATACCGCTCTTTAGCGTAGGGCATAACATGTCTTCGCTGATAGCATTAAAGGGCTTTGCGGCAGGTGTAATAGGTGGCTTCGGTTCATATATGGGTGCTATAGTTGGCGGGTTGACTATTGGTATATTGGAGAGCACATATTGCTTCTTTGGCCCTACGGTATACAAGGATATTGTATCGTTTGTGCTTATGATCCTGTTCCTTATAGTTAAGCCAAATGGGATTGCGGTCAAAAAGGCCATGGGTGCCGGAAGGATCAAGCGTAGGAAAACATCAACTGTAGTGATAGGCAGAGGTGCAGGGAAATGAAGATACCAAATAGCAAATTGAGTCTTCTAAAGTGGAGCGTACTTATTGTGATTGGTGCGTTGGTTCCCATGTTTGTCAAAAATGATTATTATTTGACCGTGATGTGCCAGGTTCTTGTAAATATAGTTGCAGCAATAGGGTTGAATTTTATATGTGGATTAACGGGACAACCGATGCTTGGCATGGCCGGTGTAATGGCGTTGGGCGCGTACGTATCGGGCATCCTCACCACAACGTTTAATATGAACCCATGGCTGGCGCTGGTGTTTTCCATGTTGATGGGGGTACTTCTTGGACAGATCCTTGGCTGGCCAAGCCTGCGTATACGCGGGATATACCTTGCGCTTACAACAATAGGCTTCTCAGAAATTATTAAGCTGGTGTTGAACAATCTTAGCATAACAGGAGGAGCGATGGGCCTAAGGCAAATATCAAGTCTGTCTTTAGCCGGGTTCGCATTCGATAGTACAAGATCATATTATTACCTGTATATGGTAATTGTAATAATATTGATGGCATTATCGCTTAAGCTGATAAATTCTCGCTGGGGGCGGGCCTTTCTAGCCTGTAGAGATAACGAGTCAGCCGTTGAATCCTGTGGCATTAACATAGTTGCAACCAAGTTGACCGCCTTTACGCTGTGTACCGTATATGGCTGCATAGCTGGTTCCCTGTATGCTCATCTAATGAGGTACATAAATCCGATGACATATACATTTGATTTATCAGCTAAATTCCTGATGATGATAATGCTGGGCGGGTTGGGCTCGTCTTATGGGTTGGTATTTGGAGCATTTATAGTTACGGCCCTTCCGGAGATGATACGCTTTCTGGGTGACTATTATTGGCTCACATTTACCGGATTGGTGCTGCTTCTTGCAATATTCTGCCCGATGGGCGTGCCATCCCTGTTTATGAAAATTGTTAATAGGATATCTGCCGCAATTGCAAAGCCCAGGCGGTCGTAGGAGGTCAAGGATATGTCGGATACTGCTTTAAAAATAGAGGGGTTAACCAAGAAATTTGGCGGGCTTGTTGCGGTAAATAATCTTGATATGGAAATAAAAAAAGAGAGGATTACCGCTCTTATAGGGCCGAATGGCTCAGGAAAAACTACCACGATAAACCTTATCAGCGGTGCACTATGCGCTGATGATGGGTGTGCTACTTACAAAGGGAACAACATACTCGAATACAAGGAATATGCCATTGCCAGGCAAGGGATAAAGCGTACCTTTCAAAATATCAAGCTGTTCCCTTCGCTCAGCGTGATAGAGAACGTTATGCTGGGAGGGCAAACCGATGATGCAAATGTTGTTGGCTCATTGCTTGGTCTGAAAAAGGACAAGCAGAAGGAGCGGCTGCTGCGCGAAAGGGCACAAGCGGCTATAGAATACATAAGCATGACTGATATTATAAATAGAAATGTTGGCGATCTCCCGTATGGGAAACAGAAAAAGCTTGAGTTTGCGCGCGCCATGGTGAGCGATCCGGACATACTGCTACTTGATGAGCCTGCAACCGGCTTGAACCCTACCGAAAGGACTGAGCTGGTAGAGCTGCTTGAAAAAATCAAGCAGGATAAGTATACGATACTTATCATAGAGCACAACATGGATGTGGTAATGAATGTGAGCGATAAAATATACGTTTTGAATTTCGGCACAAAAATAGCAGAGGGGAAGCCACATGAGATCCAAACTAACAAAACGGTAATAGAAGCGTACCTTGGTGAAAAGTATCAAAGGCGGATGTAAGATATGATAATAGAAGCAAAGAGCATTAATTCCTATTATGGAAAGATACAGGCGCTATTTGATGTTAGCTTCTGCCTTAATGATGGGGAAGTGATTTCTTTCATCGGGGCAAACGGCGCAGGCAAATCCACGCTAATGCAATCCATTGTCGGGCTGGTCAAGGTCGGAAGCGGAAATATTATTTTTAATGGGGAAGATATAACAAATATGCCTACCCATAAGATCATCAAAAAAGGCGTCGTATATGTTCCTGAAGGACGGCGGATATTTCCGGACCTGACGGTAGAAGAAAATATGATTATCGGTGCCCATTCCAGAAATGACAGCTCGAAAAAGCAGAAAGAGGAAATGGAAGAGATATACGATATGTTTCCCAGGCTAAAGGAACGTATCAAGCAAAAAGGCGGCAGCTTGAGCGGTGGAGAGCAGCAGATGCTGGCTATTGCAAGGGGTCTAATGGCGGCCCCCAAGCTATTGATGCTGGATGAGCCCTCCATGGGGCTTGCGCCTATAATCGTAGAGGAGATGTTTGAGCTCATTGCCGGCATAAGCAGGAAAAAGAAGTTACCCATTATGCTTGTGGAGCAAAATGCATATATGGCTTTTTCAATATCGGATCGCGCCTATGTTTTGGAAAATGGAAACGTAACGTTTTCCGGAACGAGCGAAGAGCTGATCTCCAGTGACGAGATTAGGAAGAGTTACTTAGGCAGTATATAACTTGCAAAGATCGTGCTTCAGCTCAGAGAGGGGGAGGCGGCGTAATATGGTTTTAACAAAGAAACATGTAATAATAAGCGATGCCTGTTTTTCTTCGGAATCAAAAATATGTGATGGCAAATTATATATCGATAAAGAGGATGTGGAGCGTCAGCTGCTATGTAATGAATTTGCAGGGGTGGAGCTGCAGATTGCAAAGCCGGGCGAAAGTGTCAGGCTTACAAATGTTGGTGACATCATACAGCCTGTAGCAAAAAGTGGATGCCTGGAAGATGCATTTCCGGGGTTTACAGGCAGCCTGAAACTTGCCGGGACAGGCGAAACGGTGTGCCTGGATGGGATCGCAGTTGCAGAAATTGCTGAGCTGCCGTTGATGCAATCCTCGATAATTGATATGAGCGGTGCAGGCGCAGAGCAAACGCCGTTTTCCGGGATGATACTGACAGCTCTTGTGGCCGCTCCGGCTGAAAAAACAGACAAGAACGAGTACTTACTTGCGCTCAAGCGGGCCGCATGCAGGTTGGCTGTAATTCTTGCTAAGCTTGCATTGGATATAGAAGCGGATTATAACAGCGAATATTGCTTTGATACCGCACCACGTAAAACAAATTTGCCGCGGGTATGCTATATTTATCAGATATTTGCGCACAAAAACATGATAGAGCCGTTTTTTTACGGCAGCAGATGCCAGCAGATACTACCGTTTACTATTGACCCAAATGAAGTGCTGGATGGGGCAATGATAAACTTAAACTATGATCTTATTCCATTTTCAGATACAACCTATACCATACAGAACCACCCGGTAATTGAGGAGCTGTTCAAAAGAGATGGTAAATCCGTGGATTTTTGTGGTGTTGTAATGGTAAACGCCTCCTCGACGATAGAAGACAAAACGCTATCCTCTATGAGGGCAGTCTTTCTTGCAAAAGAAGCGCTTCATGCTGATTATGCCGTTCTTACAAAGGAAGGAGGAGGGCATACTCAGGTAGATATCGAGCTGGTGTGCGATTATTGTGCGCAAATGGGGATAAAGCCAGTTATCATTATTGCTGAAAATGTATCTACCAATGGAAGGACAGATGAGGCTGTGCTCTTTAATACAGAGAATGCAAATGCGATGATATCCGCGGGCTGCTTGGATATGGTGCAGCTTTGTGAAATGGATAGGCTGATCGGACATACGCCTATTACGGACATGGAGAACATGGCCGATTTGCGCGGACAATGCAGTATATACAATAAGTACATCAGGGGAGCGCTTAGCCAGCTTGGGGCGTCATTGCATACATCATATAAGTATTGAGCAGAGGTATTAACCAATGAGAGTGGTTCATTTTATCAATCAGTTTTTTGCCAATATGGGTGGCGAGGACACTGCAGGAATGGCTCCCACGGAGCTTAGCGGCCCTATCGGCCCCGGCCAAATAATAGAATCCTATGAAGATGGCCATATAGAGGTGGTGGCTACAATAGCCTGCGGCGATAATTATTTTGCTGAGCATCAAGATGATGCCCTGAGCTATGTGCTTGAGTGTGTTGAGCGCATCAAGCCTGATGCGCTAATTGCTGGGCCTGCTTTCAACTCAGGCCGCTATGGAATGTCCTGTGCAGCCGTATGTAAGGCTGTTGAAAATAAATTGAATATACCTGCCGTTACGGGCTTATTTGAGGAAAACCCTGCTGTGGGCATATTTCATGGCGATATTACTATCGCTAGGACTGGTCATAATGCACGCAAGCTAAGCGCCGACCTGCAAAAGACGGTAAAATTGCTTATTAAGAAAACATCAGGAGAAAGGCTGGATCCTCAGCAGGATGAATATTTTGCAATGGGGCGTTGCCAGAACATTGCTATAAATAGTACGTCAGCCCAGCGCGCACTGGATATGATAGAAGATATAGCATGCGGAAGGGATATCAATACGGAAATACCATTACCAACGTACGAAAAGATAGAAAAAGCAAGGCTGAACAAGCGGCTTGAGGATGCAAAGATCGTATTGATAACAGATGGAGGGCTATATCCTGAAGGCAATCCGGACAAGATGCCTTCAGTTAACGCAAATGACTTCCGCCCTTACTCCATAGATGGCATGGATGGGCTAATGCCCGGGGAATATATTGTGCGCCATGTTGGATATGATTCCTCTTTCGTCGAGGAAGACCCAAACCGCCTTGTGCCGGTTGATGCTTTAAGGGAGCTTGAGGCTGAAGGAAAAATCGGAGAGGCGCATGGCGAATATCTATCAACTACAGGAGTAGCGATGTCCTTAGAAAACAGCATCTCCGTTGGCAAGAGAATGGCCCAATACATTTTGCACAAAGGAATAGACGCGGCTATCTTAACATCAACGTGAGGCACTAGTACACGCTGCGGTGCAGTGATAGTAAAGGAATTAGAAAGGAACGGTATCCCTTCGGTTCAAATATGCAATATGACGCCAATAGCAAATGCAATGGGGGCGATACGTATTTTAAGGTCCAACGGCATTCTTTATCCCCTTGGCAATCCCGAATTGGGAAGGGATAAGGAAAAACAGGAAAGAAAAGAACTGCTCTGGAAAGCTATTGAGCTACTTGCAGAATAGTAAGTTGAAATACTTAATACTACGCTGCCCCGCTTTCGCATAATCCCCCCAAAACGGACATAAGCTGATACACCCTGAATTTGGGAGGTGTATTCATGCTGGACGCGATCCTGAACCTGGCGCGTGAGATATTGTTTTTTGCGGGCTATGTAAGCGGAGGGAACTCCTTCCCACCACAGCTATCACCCGAGGAAGAAAAGGCGTATATTGTGCGGCTGCCCGAGGGGGACCAGGAGGCCCGCTGCAAGCTCATTGAGCACAATCTACGGCTGGGGGCGCATATCGCCAAGAAGTACAGCACCCCAAGGCGGGACTCGGACGATCTTATCTCGATTGGCACCGTTGGGCTAATCAAGGCGGTTTCTACCTTTAAGCCTGATAAGGGCAATACCCTTGCTACGTACGCCGCGAGGTGCATCGAAAATCCGACCCTAACATGTTGTCTGCATCGCCTAAAGCTTATCACACCATCACCACGTATCCCCGCCGCTATGATGAACGCATAGATACGGTAAGTGACCGTATCCGATTTTATCGCTTGGAGGCAGGGCTTACCCAGCTTCAGCTTGCCGCAGAAATAGGAAAAAGCCGGGATACCATACTGAATGTTGAGAAGGAGCCAGATCTCGTTACCCTTGAAACATGCAATGTGTGCGCCCTGGCATGTGGTGTTGACCCTGCGACCCTATACGATGATCGGCTTGCTTTTCTCTCGGATGCTCCTGCGCGGATTCGAGACATCCGCAAAAATCATCAACTCACGCAGGATGGGCTGGCAAAGAAAATAGGCGTTTCCCGGACAACTATAAAAATGTGGGAACATGGACAGGTGTATCCGCAACTATCATATTTACGCAAATTGCTAAGTATGGAGTGAGAGAAAAAGAATGCCTCACTCGGGAGGAACGCGCTGCTCGGCAAACTCGAATAGCTTTTGTGGATTGGAGCCATGAAGCCAAAGCGGTTTCAGAACTTTGTGAAGGATAACAGGCATGCGAGAGCCATCTACACCGGAAATTGCGAGAGACACTTCGCGGGTAAGGATAGAAAATGTCAGGAAACTTTCATCTTTTTCTTCCTGATAGATTCCTGCAATATAAAATATACGTTGTTCGGGTAATCTTGTAGGAGGTCTTTTCTCTGTTTCAGGATCTATATTTTTCAACTCCAAATACCATGAGACTGGAACCAGGCAACGCCTTTCACGTATAGAGTCTTGGAACATTGAGCTATCCATAACCGTTTCGCTCTGGACATAAAAGACTCTATCTTTTATACCAAGGCAGTTTGAGCCCCATTGCATAACCTGCGGTTCCCTTTGAGCAGTGAGTACGGATACGATACTGGCAGATGAAACTTCATCCGTACTGATACGCTCTTTGTGACCAAATGCGTCTAATGCGTTCCGAATTTCTAAATTATCCTGATCAATGTAGTTCCGTATGCACATCCCCTATACCCCCTAAGTAATCGTTATTGTGCAAGCCATACATCGGTAACGCTCTGCACCTAGTCTACCCGATTAGATGGCTTATATAGGGAAGGACGCAAAAAAACAGTAAAATGGAGTTTTTTGTCACATAATAAATTATTATCGCAAATTGCAAGTGCAAGTTGGACACCTGCACGGTAGAAATTAGTTAATCAGA
>ENA-ORSS01002350-ORSS01002350.1-human-gut-metagenome-genome-assembly--contig:-NODE-2350-length-17222-cov-10.314732_pt1 | contig 17222 bp, 19 predicted proteins | sample MGYA00241899_ERZ509162 | MGnify/ENA primary metagenome ERZ509162 (study PRJEB26280, sample SAMEA2338641) | human gut metagenome | biome: human gut; feature: human-associated habitat; material: faeces... | reverse complement strand
GGCCACCAGCGACCGTGTTCAGATAGAGTGGAAAATCTGACATTTCCGCTCTATCACCCCTCATTTCTATTTTATCTTGTTTGTACCCCTTGTACACCGATGTTTATAAAGGCTCAAAAAAGATCAAGACTTTTACAAGTGCTGCCACAAGTAAATACACATTTACTTATAAGGCAAAAGGAGCAGGTTCGGCAAAATATAAGGCGAAAGTCGAAATGATCGAAAACAAAAATGATGCAAAGACGAGTAAGGCAGTGTCTCCAAAGGCAAATACATATTCCTTGAAGGTCAGCACCAAGCTGAGCGACTATGAAGAAGATGAAATCAAGTTTGTAACCCAATCTCTTTCCTACAGTGGAAATACCATTATTGTAAAGGGATATACTGTAAATACGATGGGAGCAGATCTGGCTTATCCGTTTTATACCTATGCTTCCTGTCCGGGTAAACTGATTTATCAGTACAGATCCCCGGCAAATAAAGTAATTAAAAAAGGTATTCATAAATATACGTTTAAAGTTAAGAACGTGTCGGTTGTAGATTTACGACACTGCGGAATTAATGTTAAATAATTGCACATAAAAGAGGTAATGTTTATGAAAAAAAGGTTAATTTGCAAACCTAATGCAAAATAGGTTTGCATTTAGTATGACAGGCATAAAATAGGTTTTTTGGCTCTACTTTGTGCCTGTTTTATTATGAACAAAATTCAAAATTGCCGCTTAAATCAAGGGCAAAGCTCATGGCATCTAATGATGTTAGGACTTATTCTCAAAGTAAATGCAAAAAGGATTAAAAATTTGCATTTACCTTGAGAAGTCGAAATGCGACAAAAAACCAGTTCATACTATTATCAATAGAGTAAACGAATGGAGAAGTTGAAAAGGATTTTTCTTGCAAGAACACGCGTTCTGCCTTATAATGAATATGTATTAAGTTTGAGTCGAGGAAAAAGAGTCTGTAGATACCGATACGGTCTTGAAGTCTGAATGCCGGTGAATGTATATTGCAGATTTCATGGCATATGCTATAATATATGTGTAAAGTAAAAGTATTATAGTACAAGAAATGTAGTCTCGGCAGATGCTCGTGGCTGCATATACAACAAAGTCTGATAAAGACTAAATGAATAAGGGATATTCCCTGAAAACAATCAGGGATGCCCAAACTTTCCCTGTTTATATAGATAAAATTATAATTCTACTTAAGTAGAGAGGATATCTAAGATATGAGCAATTATGGAACACCTTATGATGACTCATTTCGCACATTACTGACGGACTGTAAACGATTGATTGTCCCATTGGTAAACGAAATGTTTGGAGAAAATTGGCAGGAAACAGAGAATGTGGAACTGTATCAGAATGAAGTGTTTATCACAACAGGAGCCGATGAAAAGCGAATCACAGATTCAAATTTTACAATCGGTAACTCAAGACGGTATCACATTGAATGTCAAAGTAGCGTAGACGGCACAATGACGGTACGGATTTTTGAGTATTCGACGCAGATTGCAATTACTACTGCAGAATCAGATGTTTCAAAAACGGTATTCACAATGCCTGCATCTGGAATTTTATATTTAAGATGCAATGATAGTACACCAGATTCCCATGAAATTGTGGTAAATACACCTGGAGGAACTGTAAGCTATAAAATTCCAATTGTAAAGATCAAAGATTACAGTTTGGATGATATGCTTAGTAAGAAGTTGTTTTTCTTAATTCCGTTTTATTTTTTCAATTACTCACTTGAAAAAATGGAAAAAGATCATGCGTTGATTGAAGATATGAAAAATACATATCTTAAGTTGTGGGATCAGTTGGAATCGTTGGTTCAACAAGGCAAAATATCGGAATTTGAAAAATCTGCAATCAAAGCAATGTGTGACAAGGTAGCACAATCATTAACCAATAAATACGATAACGTGAAGGAAGGAGTTGATTCTGTTATGGGTGGAGAAATACTTGATTATGAAGCAAAACGGATCAGGAATGAAAGCAGGAATGAAAGCAATATTGAAGCAGTGTATAACATGCTTGTTGCAAATGTGGATGAATCCGTGGTACAGCGAATGTACCCAGAACAGTTTGAAGCTGGAAAGAAACGTTTTGTTTCTTCTAAACACGTAAATGTATAATTGCCTATTTAAGGACCATCTCAGTGATGAGGTGGTCCTTTTCTTATGCCCTCGAAGCAGGATCATCTTCTAACAGATCCTCAATTGCACAATCCAAAGCATTTGCCAGTCGGTTCAAAATATCTCCCTGTGCATGATTGATGTTGCGAGTACGCTGTTCGTACGCCTTTATCGTTTGAAGGTTTACACCGGATCTGATTGATAATTGACCTTGTGAAAGTTTTTTCTTTTCTCGTAATTTCTTAAGATTGCCCATTTTAAGCCAAAATACCACTGTAGTGACCCGGAATGTACGTTTGAGTTCAACATTATAAATCATTTACATTGATTTTACGTGAAATTGTGGGTACTATTCATAGTAGAACATGAAAATTTATAGTTACCGTCCAAAAACAACCAAGGTGAGGAAAACGATTGATTTTCTGTTTGAAAAATGCTACAGTATTACCAGATTTTGTGAAAATCCGCTAAAAGTAGAAGATGACTGGATAAAAGACTATGCACTGGAAGAGGAAATATGATAATTATAATTGTAGTGCATTTTATGAACCATCCTATGTGATAGCAAGGGCATATCAAAATGGAAGATTTTCATTTGGTGGGAGGGATAAGATGAAGAAAAAAATTGCGTTGGTAATCACAATTGCGGTATGTATAGTATCCGTATCAGCAAATGTTTATCAGTACAGGGTGATACAGAATAAAAACGCGTCTATAACATGGAACCAAAAGGTTGTGGATCAGATGTTTCAGGGGGAACTGGCATACATAGGGGATCAGATGATTCGATTAAGCAAGTGTGAATCCGGAGAAAAAGACACAGAGATCGGGAGAACGTTGGGGTATTGCCTGGATGCACACAATATGTATCCAGGCACAAGTTATGGAGTATCTGGAAAGGAACATGATGTTCAACAGATGGTGGCTGAGTTTAGAGATTATCTGGAAAATTTACAGTCCGATGAAACACTGTGGAAAAATGCAAAGAGTGGTGACTTAGATCGGTTGCATGATGCGTGGTCAGAGGTACTTACGCAGATTGATAAGGGAAAGAAAGCCCGTGTTGCAGCAGCTTCAAAAGTGAGACAGATATTGGAAGAATGTGCAGCGGTCGATACATCGGGAAGATATGATAATGCAGAAAACTGGTACCAGTGCTGACTTGACAGTGCAAGAGTAAAATCCACCGGCTTTTAAATTTTGTTGATATTGGGGCTGTAAAGATTTACCATCTTCTCAGTTGTGCGGGTGTATTGCACTGTGAAAATCCGCTAAAAGTAGAAGATGACTGGATAAAAGACTATGCACTGGAAGAGGAAATATGATAATTATAATTGTAGTGCATTTTATGAACCATCCTATGTGATAGCAAGGGCATATCAAAATGGAAGATTTTCATTTGGTGGGAGGGATAAGATGAAGAAAAAAATTGCGTTGATAATCACAATTGCGGTATGCATAGTATCCGTATCAGCAAATGTTTATCAGTACAGGGTGATACGGAACAAAGACGCCCAGATTGTATGGAACCAAACGACAGAGGATCAGATGTTTCAGGGTATTCTGGGACACATACAGGAGGAGATTTTATATTTACAAACATGTGAGCCGGACGAAAAAGATTTTAGGATCGGGGTGGCGTTTGGGTATTGCCGTGAGGCTGTAAACGCGTATATAACAACAAGTTATGGGGCATCATGGAAGGAACATGATCTTCAACAGATGGTGTCTGAGTTTGAAGGGTATCTGGAAAATTTACAGTCCGATGAAACACAGTGGAAAAATGCAAAGAATGGTGACTTAGATCGGTTGTATGATGCGTGGTCAGAGGTACTTACGCAGATCGATAAGGGAAAGAAAGCCCGTGTTGCAGCAGCTTCAAAAGTGAGACAGATTTTGAAAAATTGTGCAACGTCCCCAACCTCATAATGAGAAATTTTCGTTGAATTCGACCTTTGAATGCCCTCTTTTCCTTGTGGTACAATAGAAATACAGGGAAAAGGGGGAATTATCTTGTATCAGATAGGAGAATTTATTGTCAAAGCTGCAAACGGAGTATGTGAGGTAAAGGATCTGGTGCATCTGGATTTTTCAGATACAGATTCTAAAAAACTGTACTATCACCAGCAATGATCCGGAGCGTCTGGTGGGGATCATCAAACTGATCTGCGACCGGAAAGAAGAGCGTGTCCGGCAGGGCAGAAAAGTTACGGCGGTGGATGGGCGTTATTTTAAACTGGCAGAGAATCTGCTGTATGGGGAACTGGAAGTGGCACTGGATAAAGACACAGAGGAAATCCACAGGCTTATTCAGGAGCAGTGTGGGTAATCCCATAATTTAATCGTTTTAAGCTTCCCTTCTGGAAGGTATATTCCGGCGTGTGAAACGGATAGGTGACTTCATCTTCATAATACCATGGGTCATCTTCGTGCGCCGGATTTTTTAATACATGAAATTGTTGTGCCGGCATATATCCCTGTGCAAGCAGGAAGGCTTTTTTGCCGTCTGCATTTTCGCACAGATCAACGACCATCACAACATGCCCCGGATTTCCGCCTTTTAAAAACACATCTCCCACCTGCAGATCAGATAGCGGGATCGGCTGTGCTTCGGTATCCATGGAGGCGGTACCGGCATAAGAAAAAACGATACGCAGATAGTCTTTCAAACTGTCGTAGGAAGTGTCCGGCTGTGCACTTTTGATCCAGCTTACATTATTTCCGTTTACACGGATACGGTAACCGTCTGCCCACTTCGTATACTGGGCGTCAAATCCATTCGTAAAATGAAAAGCAATGCGATCGTATTGCTTTGTACTCCAAAAATATTCTGCATATACCCGGATGGCGGAATCCGCGCATTGCTGGAGATCCTCATGTTCAAGTGGGAGATCAAATACGGCAACATGAGCCTTTTGATTGCGTTTTTTACTGCCGTCATATAATAGAACGGGACTTTGATCAGGCTCCATGGCATAGTTTCGCAAAAACTCTGCAAGACTTCCGTCGGCTTCTTTGGTTCTTGTGTAACCGTCCGATGTGTGGATGCGGCTTTCTAATGTCATGCCGGAAGCGTCAATCAGAGAAAGCGTGGAAGAAGTTTCCGTTTCTGTTGGTCCGGCCTGCGGTTCTGTCTGTCTGGAAATAGTTTTTTGTGAATCCGTCTGTGAATGGCTGGCATGACAACCGGTGAACGTGATGCCAAGGGATAGGATGCCGATTCCGAATAATAATCTTTGTACTAATTTTTTCAATGTTTTCTTCCTCATTTAAATATAATCTATGACAGAGCATACCACACTTTTGGAGAAAATAATAGAAATTGTTCTTGACAGGTAAAAACGTGTTTGATAATGTTATTTCATAAAGTTATATTGTTTCTGAATATTATATTAGTAAATGTCAACAGGAACAAATCACGGGGGATTCTCCCACGACTCCATGAAATTTAAAAAACAGAATGAAGGGTTACATGATAACTTGACATACTACTATTGAATAGGGTAATGTAAAGGAGAAAAGATGGTCAGAACATTTATACAGACACGCGAATTTTCCAGGAATTGGGATAAACTTGGGTTTAAGGATGAAGATTTAAGAAAGCTGGAATTAGAATTGCTGGAAAATTCTGATTTACATCCGGTAATAAAGGGAACAGGAGGACTTCGAAAGATCAGAATTCCTTTTGCAAATGAAGGGAAAAGTGGCAGTGCCCGTGTTTGCTATGTGGATTTTGTGGTTCAAGAGGTTATTTATTTGATTACCGTGTATTCTAAAAATGAAAAAGAAAATCTGTCGCAAGCTGAACGTAATGGTATCAAAAGTTTAATTGAACAATTGAAATTGAAGTTATAGGAGAAGAAATAATATGAGCGATGTATATGAAAGTATTGTGGCTGGATTACAGGAAGCCATTGAGGATGCAAAAAGTAAAGAAAAAAAACTTCCGCGCCGTGTCGTGACAGTTGTTCCTGTTAAGGAATACAATGCCAGCGAAGTAAAGAAGATTCGTAACGAAACCGGAATGTCGCAAAAGACATTTGCAAGTTATCTTGGTGTTTCCTGTAAGACTGTGGAGGCATGGGAATCTGGAATCAATCATCCGTCAGGTGCAGCAAGCCGTCTTCTGCATATGATGGAGATGGATCGAAATCTCACAAAAGAATTTCCTTTTGTATCCATAGAGGAATAATAAATAATACATGAGTGTTTTCCAAAAACCGGAAGACACTCATTTTTATTGAGAAAAATAATTCTTGCATAATACCCACAGGGGGTATATAATGCGATGCAGAAGGATACCCATACAGGGTATCGGAGAGAGAGGAGACATAATCCGAATGGAAAAAGAACATACTTGTGAATGCTGTAAGAAAAAAGAGCGTTCCGAGAAGGAACGGAAAGATATGATCAATCGCCTGAGCCGCATTGAAGGACAGATCCGCGGCATCAAAGGCATGGTAGAAAAAGACTGTTACTGCCCGGATATCATCACACAGGTAGCGGCTGCCAATGCGGCACTCAACAGTTTTAATAAAGTCCTGCTGGCACAACATATCCGTACCTGCGTCGCAGATGGCATCCGAAACGGCGAGGACGATAAAGTAGACGAATTAGTAACGATGTTACAAAAATTAATGAAGTAAGAAATGTAGGAGGCAACTATGAAGCAATATGAAGTGACCGGCATGAGCTGTGCGGCATGCTCCGCCCGCGTGGAAAAAGCCGTCTCCAAAGTGCCGGGTGTGACTTCCTGCTCTGTCAGCCTGCTGACCAACTCCATGGGAGTGGAAGGCACGGCAACCGATCAGGAAATCGTAAATGCAGTTGTCGCAGCCGGATACGGCGCAGCACCCAAAGGCGCAAAAAAAGAACAGACCGCAGCAGAAGAGGAAGAAGCATTAAAAGACCACGAGACACCGAAACTGCGCAAGCGTCTGATCGCATCGGTCATCTTTCTTGTCGTGCTGATGTATTTTTCCATGGGACATATGATGTGGGGCTGGCCGGTACCGGCTGCCATGAAAGACAATCATGTGGCAATGGGAATGTTGCAGATGCTTTTAACCATCATCATCATGGTGATCAACCAGAAGTTCTTTGTGAGCGGTTTTACCAGCCTGCTCCACGGCGCACCAAATATGGATACACTGGTGGCACTCGGCGCCGGAGCATCGTTTGGATACAGTACGTATGCCCTGTTTGCCATGACCGGAGCGCAGGTGCGCGGCGATATGGATGCAGTCATGGGATATATGCATGAATTTTATTTCGAGTCCGCGGCCATGATTCTGACACTCATCACCGTCGGAAAAATGCTCGAATCCCACGCAAAAGGCAGGACAACCGATGCCTTAAAAAGCCTTATGCGGCTGGCACCGAAGACCGCAACGGTGGTGCGGGACGGACAGGAAGTTACCGTGTCAATTGCAGAAGTGCGGCAGGGGGATATCTTTGTCGTGCGTCCGGGGGAAAATATTCCGGTCGATGGAATTGTCATAGAAGGCAGCAGTGCGGTCAACGAGGCAGCACTCACCGGAGAAAGTATTCCGGTCGACAAACAGAAAGGCTCCTCCGTCAGCGCGGCAACGACGAACCAGTCCGGGTTCCTGCGCTGTGAGGCAACCCGCGTGGGAGAAGACACCACGCTTTCCCAGATCATCAAAATGGTGTCGGATGCGGCAGCCACCAAGGCGCCGATTGCAAAAATCGCCGATAAAGTATCCGGTGTGTTTGTACCAACGGTCATCATCATTGCAGGAATCACGGTCATCGTCTGGCTGATTGCCGGAAAAGACGTCGGGTTTGCACTGGCGCGCGGGATTTCCGTGCTCGTTATCAGCTGTCCGTGTGCACTGGGACTTGCAACACCTGTAGCGATCATGGTCGGAAACGGCATGGGAGCCAAAAACGGAATCCTTTTCAAAAATGCCGTGGCACTGGAGAATGCAGGAAAAACGCAGATCGTAGCATTGGACAAGACCGGAACAATCACAACCGGGGAACCGCGTGTGACGGACATTCTCCCTGCAAAGGGATATACGGAGCGGGAGCTGATGCAGCTTGCTGCGGATCTGGAGAGCTCCAGTGAACATCCGTTGGCAAAGGCGGTTATGGAGCACGCAAAGGCAAGCGGTATTTCCAATACTGCAGTGCACGATTTTCAGGCATTGCCGGGCAACGGACTTTCCGCGGTGCGCGGAGAAGATCTGCTGCTGGGCGGAAGTATTTCTTATATGCAGCAGAAGGTAAGCGTGGATGCGGCCATGACAGAACAGGCAAAGAAACTGGCAGAAGAGGGAAAAACACCGTTGCTTTTTGCCAAAAATCATACCTGTGCCGGTCTGGTTGCCGTAGCAGACACGATCAAAGAGGACAGTCCGCAGGCGGTAGCTAAGCTGCGTGAGATGGGAATCCGAGTCATTATGCTGACCGGGGACAACGAGCGCACAGCAAAAGCCATCGGCGCACAGGCAGGAGTGGACGAGGTGATCGCAGGTGTTCTGCCGGAAGGAAAAGAGGCGGAGATCCGCAAACTCAGAGAACACGGCAGAGTTGCCATGGTCGGAGACGGTATCAACGATGCACCGGCACTGACGCGTGCAGACACCGGAATCGCCATCGGCGCCGGAACCGATGTGGCAATCGATGCGGCATCCGTTGTCCTGGTTAAGAGCCGTCTGCGGGATGTTCCGGCGGCCATCCGCCTAAGCCGGGCAACGCTGCGGAACATCCATGAAAATCTGTTCTGGGCATTCTTTTATAATGTAATAGGGATTCCACTTGCAGCCGGAGTGTGGTATCCTATATTTGGGTGGAAATTAAATCCAATGTTTGGCGCGGCAGCTATGAGCTTATCCAGCTTTTGTGTCGTGACCAACGCATTACGGCTGAACCTGTTTTCCGTACATGGAAAAGCAAATAAAAAGGCTGTACCGGCAGCAAAACCGACAGAAATGAAAATAAGCGAAAGTGAGGAAACAAAAATGACAAAGACAATGCATATTGAAGGAATGATGTGTGGACACTGTGAGGCAACCGTAAAGAAAGCACTTGAGGCACTTCCGGAAGTAACATCTGCAGAAGTCAGCCATGAGGCTGGCACTGCCGTTGTGACCTCATCCACGGAAGTGGCGGATGATGTATTAAAGAAAACGGTAGAAGAGAAAGATTACAAGGTTACAGCGATTGATTAAGAATGTTACAGCGGTCCAATGGAACGTGGAGCCGCCTGTTTCCGTCGGAGAAGGGTGGAGTGGAACATGTATTTTTTTAATAAAAAAATAAAAATCCTGCGTGGGTTTGCACTGGTATGTGTGCTTGCACTGGGATTGTGTTTGACAGGGGGACTGCAAATAGCAGAGGCAAAAACAACAACATATTATGACGCATCGGCAGGCAGGCTGCACGTCAAAGGAACAAAACTTGTGGACAAAAAGGGGCATGAAGTACAGCTTCGCGGAGTCAGCACACATGGACTGAGCTGGTATCCGCAGTACGTCAATGACAAGTGTTTTGCCCAGCTGCATGATAAATGGGGAGCAAATGTCGTGCGCCTGGCGATGTATACCGAAGAGTATAACGGATACTGCAGCGGAGATGCAAAGAACCGCAGTGACTTAAAGAAACTGATTAAAAAGGGAGTCAGGCTGGCAAAGAAACATAAAATGTATGTGATCGTGGACTGGCATATCTTAAGCGATGGAAATCCGAATTCCCATAAGAAAGAAGCAAAGGCCTTTTTCAGGGAAATGTCCAGGGAATTTAAGGGTTACAACAATGTGATTTATGAGATCTGCAATGAGCCGAATAACGGTACAAGCTGGAAAGAGATCAAATCCTATGCCAGGAGTGTCATTTCCACCATTCGCAAAAATGACAAAAAGGCGGTGATCGTTGTAGGAACACCGACCTGGTCACAGGATGTGGATCAGGCGGCAGCAGATCCGATCAAGGGGGACAATATCATGTATGCGCTGCATTTTTATGCAGCCACACACAAAACAGATCTGCGCAATAAAATGACCGCAGCCATCAACAAAGGACTTCCGGTATTTGTCACGGAATATGGAATCTGTGATGCTTCCGGAAACGGAGCCATCGATAAAAAAGAGGCAGACCGCTGGATAAAGACGATGGATGAATACGGTGTCAGCTACATTGCGTGGAATCTGTCAAACAAACAGGAATCTTCTTCTATTATTAAAAGCAGCTGTCCGAAAGTCAGCGGTTTCAAGAAAAGTGAGTTGAGTGACGAGGGCAGGTGGCTGTATCACCTGCTTCGAAAGAAGGCTGGACTGACAAAGTAGTGATGGAATGATTACATAACACGGGCATGTCCGGGAAAGGAGGGAATCATGCGGATACAAAAAAGCCGGATGAGGTGTGTAGGCATCTTTTTGGCGGTTGTCATATGTTTTTTTGCGGTGCAGCAGAGCTATGGTGTGCAAAACATGCACGATATCACGCAGGCGGAGCCGGATCATCTTGCGGTACATACGATGGAGCGGCAGCAGGGTTCCTTCCTTGATATCCTCGGACGTTCCGAACTGACACAGTCCGAACAGGCGCGTCTGACCGTCAGTGCACGGGTCACGCGGCTGAATGCAGAACGCAACATCATTTTGTGGGCAGGACTTGCAAGCGGATTTGCCGGGAATGCTACCCGGATTTATCTGGCATCCTGCCGTATCGAAAACATATTTGTGCGCAGCCATGCGTGGATCATGGCATACATACACTGGCAGGATGGGGAAAAAGCTTCTGACTCTTTGAAATAAGCGACCATTTTCAAAGAGTTCAGGAGGAAAATTTCATGTTAGAAAAAGTCATTATCGTAGTTGTAGTAGCAGTTGTTGTGTTGGCCGCAGGTGTGGCATGGTGGTTTGAGAACGGATCAGCAAGCCATAATGAGGGCGGTCATGCAGCGGATGTGGACAGCGACGAACTGACAAAACTGGAAAAATAAATACATAAATGAAAGAGGGAATGTTTCCGTGTGTGGAACATTCTCTTTTTCGTGCGCGTTTCCTTGTGTTTTGGGGACATATAGAGAAAAAGTAAGCTTGAAAGTCTCAGGAAAAGTTGGCAAAGGGACATATGTAAAAAAGGTGCATTGAAAAGTCCCAGGAAAAATTGGCAAAGGGACATATGTAGAAAAAGTGCATTGAAAAATCCCGAGAGAAGTTGGTAAAAGGACATATGTATAAAAAGCGCATGAAAAAGTCCCACAGGATCTGTTTAACAGGACATAAATGAGCACTTTTTTATCATATGTCCTCTATTTAGTTCGTCATGGGACATGGACGGCTATTTTTTTGCCATATGTCCTCTATTCAGTTCGTCATGGGACATAGACAAGAATATTTGCTTTATATGTCCTCATATCATTATAAGCAGTATATAATTTAATTATATGCGTTGAAGGCAGGTGTTGATTTGAATCTTGGTATTGAAAGGGAAACTTGGGAATTAAAAATCGACCGGTAAATTAAAAGAAACAATGCATTCTATTTGTGCAATTTTGAACAAACATCAGCACGGGAACTTTATTTTGGAGTCAAACCCGATGGAACTGTTGTGGGACAGGTTGTGACAGAAGAGTCTTTGTGGGAAGTAAGTAATAAGCAAACATATCCTTGCATAAACTGTACAAACACAGGAATGCAGGGGTATTTTTTTGAAAGCTTATATTGAAGAAAGAGCCGTGGAAATCGCAAACTATATCATTGAACATAAGGCAACTGTGCGGCAGGCTGCCAAACATTACGGGATTTCAAAATCGACCGTTCACAAGGATATCACGGACCGGCTGTGCCAGGTGAATCCGGCACTTGCGGCAGAAACCCGCAAGATTATTGATGTGAATAAATCCGAACGTCATATCCGCGGAGGAATGGCAACAAAGGAAAAATATGCACATTTGCATGCAGTATAGATTTTCTCCTGTCGTGCGTGTTATAATGGGATAACATGCAGGAGGAAAAAACAGTGAATAATATGAAAAAAGAACAGCTCCGCCTTTATGCGGTGACCGACCGCACCTGGCTGGGCAATGAAACATTATATGAGCAGGTAGAGAAAGCACTGGAAGGTGGCGCCACTCTGGTACAGCTGCGTGAGAAGGAACTTCCGGAAGCGGATGTGCAGAAGGAGGCAGAAGAATTGCTGGAACTTTGCCATCGTTACGGGGTGAAACTCATTCTGGATGATGATGTGGAACTGGCGGCAAAAGTCGGCGCAGACGGGGTTCATATCGGACAGTCCGATATGGAACTGGCGCACGCGCGTGAGATTCTCGGACCGGATAAAATCATTGGTGTGACGGCAAAAACCGTGGAACAGGCGAAAGCCGCAGAAGCGGGAGGCGCTGATTATCTGGGAAGTGGTGCTGTGTTTGGCTCTACAACCAAAAAGGATGCCATTCCGATGAAGCACGAGCTGCTGGAAGAAATCTGCCACAGCGTGAAAATTCCGGTTGTGGCAATCGGGGGAATCACGGCAGAGAATGTTTTGCAGTTAAAAGGCAGAGGCATCGCGGGTGTCGCAGTTGTCAGCGGCATTTTTGCCTGCGAGGATATTGAGACAGGCACCCGGCATCTTGGAGAACTTGTAGAACAGATCATATAAAGGGAACAAAAGAGGAGTAAAAAAGTAAAATGAAGAATCATCTGCAGATAAAAAAATTGACATTGACGGCACTTTTCACGGCGGTGGCTGTGGTCGGGAGTATGTTTTCTTTCCCGGTATTGGGCTCAAAATGTGCGCCGGTACAGCATCTGGTGAATGTACTGTGCGCGGTAACGGTCGGACCATGGTGGGGGCTGGCACAGGCTTTTATGGCGGCATTGATCCGTAATCTGACAGGGCTTGGCAGCCCACTGGCATTTCCGGGAAGTATGTGTGGTGCACTGCTTGCAGGACTGCTTTACCAGTATGGGAAAAAGCTTCCGTTTGCATATGTGGGAGAAGTGTTTGGAACCGGTATCATCGGCGGAATGCTTTCTTATCCGATTGCGTATCTGATTATGGGGAATAAAGCAGCGGCATTGTTTACATTTGTAGTGCCGTTTTTGATCAGTACCTGTGGTGGTACGATCATTGCAATTATCGTGACCATTCCAATGAAAAAGGCAGGAATTCTGGACGGTGAAATACAAAGACGGGAGAAACTGTGATGAAATTTTCCGGGGAAAAAGTGGTGGAAATTTATGAGAAAATACAACAGAAACGTCCGATTATCCACTGTATCACAAATGCCGTGACGGTCAACGATTGTGCGAATATCCTTCTGGCGGCAGGTGCGTCACCGACGATGGCACACCATCCCTGTGAGGTGGAAGAGATCACGGCAGGTACAGCGGCACTGATCTGTAATTTCGGGGCTATCTCGGATTATGAGGCGATGAAGACTGCCGGAAAGCGGGCGCATGCGCTGGAACATCCGATCGTGATTGATCCGGTCGGGGTGTCGGGGTCTTCCTATCGGCGTGAAAAATGTCTGGAGTTGATGAAAATAATCCATCCGACCTGTATCCGGGGAAATTATTCGGAAATACAGGCATTGCTGCACAACTGTGGAACGGTTACCGGGGTGGATGCAGCCGAGGATGCGCTGGCGGAAGCAGAAGAAACGGATTTGCCGGAGCTGATGAAGCAGTATGCAAAGGAAAATCAGATGATTCTTGTCGCATCCGGAGAAACTGATCTGATCACGGATGGAAGCTGCGTCTACCGGTGTCATAATGGAAGCCCGATGATGGCAAGGATTACGGGAAGCGGCTGTATGTCCACCGTGATGCTTGGCGCTTTTTTAAGTGCGGAAAATTCGGTGGAGAGTGCAGTGGCATGCTGTGCGTTTACTGGCATTGCAGGAGAACTTGCGGCGAAAGAAATGACCGCGCAAAAGAGAGGGACGATGACGTTTCGCAACTGGTTTATTGATGCCGTGTCTTTGATGACACCGGAACAGTTGGAACATGGAACAGATGTGGACTGGTTTTAAAAGTACGAACGGAGAAGAGGATATAAATGGAAAATATAGTATTGAAAGCGTCCGACGGTTACGCGCTGAGTCTGGCTGTATTTGAACGTGAGCATCCGCGGGGATACATTCAGATCATTCATGGGATGGAGGAACATAAGGAGCGTTATGAGGCTTTCGCTGAGCAGCTGCGGCAGGCGGGATTTACGGTGGTGACATCGGACATGCGGGGGCATGGGGAACATGCTCCCAAGCTGGGGTTCTTTAAAGAAAAAGACGGTGACCGTTATCTGTTGTCGGATCAGGTACAGATCACGGCATATATCAGGGAGCGGTTTCAAACGGAAAAGGTGATGATTTTTGCACATTCCATGGGAACCATCATTGCAAGGAATCTGCTTTGTACCCAGTCACACAGTTACGCAAAGGTGGTACTGAGCGGATTCCCGAATTATCCGGGAACACAGATTATCCGCATAGGGTTTTTCCTGACAAATCTGCTCACAAGGGCGCGTGGACCGATGTATCATTCCAAGCTGGTGCAGCAACTGTCAGTGGGAAATTTTAATAAGCAGGTAAAACATGCAAAAACCGAAGTGGACTGGATCTGTTCCGATGAGCAGGTGGTACAGGCATATCTGAAAGATCCGTATTGCGGGCACGGATTTAGTGTTTCCGCTTTTCACGATCTGTATATGCTGACAACTGCCATGCATCAGGTGTCAAATTACCGGGACGTAAATGAGACATTACCGATTTTGATGATCCGCGGCAGCGAAGATCCGTGCACCGGGTATGAAAAAGGTGCCAAAGACAGCGTGGACACGCTGAAACAGGCAGGTTTTTCCAATATTTCCACAATTACCTATCCGCATATGCGCCATGAAATACTAAATGAGAAAGAAAATGCAAAAGTTTACGCGGATGTGATTGCATTTTACGAGAAAACGTGAGGTTGTGACTTGTAAAATCACAGGGGCTTTATTATAATGGTAGAAAAATGGTGTACTTTTGAAAAATGCACCACATAAATGCAAAAATGCATTTTAGAAAACAGGAGGAAACACAATATGGATCAGGAGAAAGTCATCGTCATTGACTTCGGTGGTCAGTACAATCAGCTGGTTGCACGCCGCGTCCGCGAGTGCAATGTGTACTGTGAGATTTATTCTTACCGTACCGACATCGAACAGATCAAGGCAATGAATCCAAAGGGAATTATCCTCACCGGCGGCCCGAACAGCTGCTATGAGGCAGATTCCCCGACATACACGAAAGAATTATTTGAACTTGGCATCCCGGTTCTCGGTCTGTGCTATGGTGCGCAGTTGATGAATCATATCCTCGGTGGAAAAGTAGAAAAGGCACCGGTACGTGAGTACGGAAAAACGGAAGTGTTCGTGGACAAGTCTTCTCCGCTTTTTGAGGGAGTGGCAACGGATTCGGCAGAAGGGTCTACCATCTGCTGGATGAGTCATTTTGATTATATTTCCAAGCCGGCACCGGGATTTCAGGTGGTAGCACATACCGCTGACTGTCCGGTAGCGGCAGATGAAAACCCGGAGAAAAAACTTTATGCAATCCAGTTCCATCCGGAAGTACTGCATACCGTAGAGGGAAGCAGGATGCTTCACAACTTTGTAAGAAATATCTGTGGATGTGCCGGCACCTGGCGCATGGATTCTTTCGTGGAGCATACAATCAAAGAGATCCGTGAAAAAGTCGGTGATGGAAAGGTTCTCCTTGCATTATCCGGCGGTGTGGATTCTTCTGTTGCAGCAGGACTTCTTTCCCGCGCCATCGGAAAACAGCTTACCTGTGTATTCGTCGATCACGGTCTGCTCCGAAAGAACGAAGGAGACGAGGTTGAGGAGGTCTTCGGACCGAACGGACAGTTTGACCTGAACTTTATCCGTGTCAACGCGCAGGAGCGTTATTATGGAAAACTTGCCGGTGTGACAGAACCGGAGAAAAAACGTAAAATTATCGGAGAGGAATTCATCCGTGTCTTCGAGGAAGAGGCAAAGAAGATCGGAGCCGTGGATTTCCTGGCACAGGGAACCATCTACCCGGATGTGGTAGAGTCCGGACTTGGCGGAGAATCCGCAGTGATCAAGTCCCACCACAACGTCGGCGGTCTCCCGGATTATGTGGATTTCAAGGAAATCATCGAGCCGCTGCGCAACCTCTTCAAAGATGAAGTCCGCAAAGCGGGTCTGGAGCTTGGCATCCCGGAGAAACTTGTCTTCCGTCAGCCATTCCCGGGACCGGGACTTGGTATCCGTATTATCGGTGAGGTAACTGCAGAGAAGGTTCGTATCGTGCAGGATGCCGATTACATTTACCGTGAGGAAGTGGATGCTGCGGTAGAGGAATACCGCAAAGAGCATGGAGAGGCACCGGAGTGGATGCCAAACCAGTATTTCGCCGCGCTCACCAATATGCGAAGCGTAGGTGTCATGGGCGATGAGAGAACGTACGATTACGCGGTTGCACTGCGTGCGGTCAATACGGTCGATTTCATGACAGCGGAAGCTGCCAATATACCGTTCGAGGTGTTACAGAGAGTTATGAGCAGGATTATCAATGAAGTGAAGGGGGTAAACCGCTGCTTCTATGATATTACCAGTAAGCCGCCTGGGACGATTGAGTTTGAATAGTAAACAGAGCTTCATAAATGGCGTAAACAAGCCATTTATGGGGCTTTTTCTTTTTTTGTGATACCTATATGATACCTATTTTGATAGTACCACAGATATTAATGAGTACTAAACAGAAGTGTCATAGGTATTATCTATTATCACATTTCTTTTTATTTTCAAAAATTATCCCAATTATATGAAGCACCAAACACTGGTGCAAATTAGTGAAAATACACCAGTGGTGTCACTTCCGTAATTTGTGGGTTGGTTATAGAATTAATCGCACAGAAAGTTTTTAACACACAATGTGCCAGTATTGCCACAATGTTACCTGATGATGCCGACAGTGTTTGTAGAGACATCTTTATTGGTTTAAGTATGGATTAATTGTACTTAAAGATAAAAAAGTCCGTCAGAGAATATGTTTTGACGAAAAAAGTCCATGAGAGAATATTTA
>ENA-ORSS01002346-ORSS01002346.1-human-gut-metagenome-genome-assembly--contig:-NODE-2346-length-17246-cov-6.783084_pt1 | contig 17246 bp, 10 predicted proteins | sample MGYA00241899_ERZ509162 | MGnify/ENA primary metagenome ERZ509162 (study PRJEB26280, sample SAMEA2338641) | human gut metagenome | biome: human gut; feature: human-associated habitat; material: faeces... | reverse complement strand
GTGTAGGTAGCAATCGGGATAATGGTCAGCATCATCAGCAGCAGACACAGCGCCGCCGAAATCCATCGTCTCATTTGTCTGTTTGAACGCATATCGTCTATCCTTTCACTGCGCCGGCAGTCATGCCGGACACAATATATTTTTGCAGGAAACAGTAGATTGCGATGATTGGCAGGGAAATCAGGGTGATATTCGCGAACAGAAGATTCCAGTCAGATTTCTTCTGTGAGCAGAACGAATAGATTGTCAAAGAGACGGTATACCGCTTCGGCGAGTTGAGCAGAAACAGCGCCGTTCCAAACTCATTCCAGATCGACATACCGGCAATGATGATAACCGTCACCATGACGGGCTTGATAAGCGGGAGAATGATCTTCCAGTACATCTGCATCGGCGTGCAGCCGTCAAGCAGCGCCGACTCGTCCAGCTCATCCGGAATGCTGCGGAAATAGCCCGTGAAGATAAACACAGCGAGCGGGAAGAAGCTTGCCGTATAGACAAGGCAGATTCCAAGGTAGGTGTGCAGCAGTCCGAGTGATTTCAGCAGAAAGTACGTAGGAACGGTAAAGCCGGGCATGGTCATGCCAAGGATAATCAGGCTGTTGACGCGGCCGACCCATTTCTGCTTGCGGCGCTGGATGATAAACGCGGCCATGCTTGCCGTAAGCACGATCAGCGCGACGGACAAAACCGTGATGATCGTGCTGTTGAGATACGCCGTGGTCAGGCCGGATACGCGGAACACCTCCGCATAGTTCTGCGCCGCCTGTTTCAGGTTGACGCCTGCCAGGGACAGGCTGAGCTGGTTTGCATGCTTGGAGTCCTTGAGGGAGTTTACAAAAATCATCCAGATCGGGACGACAAAGATTGCGCTTACCAGCAGCGCCACCAGCTCCGCTGCGATGGATTTCCATTTCTTTTTCACAGGTCTACCTCCCGCTTGCGAATGATGCTGTACGACGAAACGGCAAACAGTGCGACAATGACCGCCAGCAGGACATAGCCTGCATTTGCTTCGCCCTGCATATTGAACGAGAACGAGCGATAGATCATGGTGTTCATGACCTGCGTGGTAACGCCCGGGCCGCCGTTTGTGGTGGCGACAATGATATCAAACACTTTCAGTCCGCCGATCAGACTGTTTACGAACGCGTTATTGAACGCCGGCAGAATCAGCGGGAACGTGACGCGCCAGAAGCGCTGCCATGCGTTTGCGCCGTCGATGGTCGCTGCCTCCTGATATTCCGGCGGAACAGCCTGAAGCCCGGCAAGGATGATGACCATGTTAAAGCCCGACCACTTCCAGATTTCCACGCCGCAGACAGACAAAAGCGCCAGCTTTGTATCTGTCAGCCAGTTTTTCGCCATAAAATCAAGTCCGAGCGCGCGGAAGAACTGGTTGAGCAGGCCGTAGGGATGCAGAATTGCCGTAAAGACAATGCCAACGGCAACGGTACTGATGATGGCCGGGAAGAAGCTGATTCCGCGCAGATAGTTGCGCAGGTGGAGCTTCCGGTTCAGAAATACGGCCAGCGCAAGACCAAGGCCAACCTTTCCGACAGTCGTCACAACCGTAAAAATGATCGTATTGAGCAGCGCCCGCTTGATGCTGGGATCGCTGATGATATTTTTGTAGTTCATGAGCCCGACAAAGTCCGCTCTGGTAAAGTTCCAGTTTGTAAAGGAATACCAGACGCCGATCAGCACAGGCAGGATGAAAAAGACGCCGTAAATCAGAACGCCGGGCGCCATAAACAACGCGGGATAGCGCTTGTTCTTATTCATACTTCACAATTTCCTCGCTATACGGAAGGGCGTCTGCCAAGTATCCGTTTGGCAGACGCCCTTGCTGTGGTCAATGACTGTGTTTAATTCCAGTTGGGATCGCCGGCGTCAATCGCGGCCTTTGCAAAGTCAGCGTCGAGCGCTGCGGCAACGTCCGCGGGCGTCTTGGTGCCGACGAGCACCTCGGAGATATAGGTCTCCAGCGGACCCTTGGAATACTTGCAGAAGTCCGTCCACTGCGGGCTGAGGTCGGCGGTGTCGAGAATGTTCTTGATGTCGGCATACGGACCTTTCAGATCGGCGGTAACGCCGTTTGCAACGGGAATGCCGGACTGTGCATCAAAATATGCCTGCTGTGCTTCCGGAGAAACGAGTGCTTCCATAACTTTCTGCGCAAGCTCGGGGTTCTTGCCGTTCTTGGAGACGTAGAAGCCCTTGTTCACGCCGACGCCGCAGTACAGATGATCTGCCAGCGGGATGAGGAACGCGCCGATGGAGGAAGCGGTCTTGTCCGCGTCGATCTTCTCCAGCTCGCCGACAACCCAGTCGCCCTGTGCATAGAATGCGCAAGTGCCGTCAAGCAGTGCCTGCTGCGCCTGCTGATAGGTATCGGACAGGTAGGTTTCCTGCACATAGCCAAGATCGACCAGCTCCTTGATCTTGCCGATGGAGTCGATGAAGCCATTCATGTCGCTCCAATGCTTCTGGTTGGTGCTCATTGCGTCGGCAAAGGCCTGTGCATCCTCGGGAGCGTAATCGCTGTACCATCCCATCAGCGCGAAGAACTGGAGTGTCCAGGTGTCAACGCCGGAATAGTAGACCGGGGAAATGCCGTTTGCCTTGATCGCTTCGCAGTCAGCAAGGAACGCGTCCCATGTGGTGGGGACTTCGGTGATGCCGGATGCGGCCAGAACGTCCTTGTTGTAGAACATATACATACCACCGCCGGTTGCAATCGGGAGATTGTAAAGCTTGCCATCGAGCAGGTAGCCGGGGGTACGCAGATAGGAATCGCTGTAGAGATAGGAATAGTCGTTTGCCGTCAGGTCAACAAAGTTGTCGGCGACGGACAGACGGGAGTTGGTGTAGGACACAGGCTGGAAGTAGAGGATATCGGGCACGTCCTCGCCGCCGGCGTAGCGAACCTGAATCACCTGCTCGCCCTGATCGCCGTCCGGCACTTTTTCCAGAATGAGCTTTGCGCCGATTTCTTCGGCGTGGGCGTTGACATAGTCAACTGCTGCAAGCAGACCGTTCGACTCGTCGGAGGTCTGGAGCATCAGCGTCAGCTCAGGCAGCTCCGCTGCCGGCTGCTCGGCCGGGGTGTCCTCGGCTTTGGTTTCCGTCTTTGCATCTGCCGCATCCGCAGCGGGGGTATCCGTCGTGCTGGGAGCAGCTTCCTTCGCTGCGCAGGCTGCAAAGGACAGCAGCATGGCCAGCGCCAGAAGCATGCAAAGAATTTTCTGCATCTTTTTCATTTCTGTTTCTCCTTTTCATTTGTTCGGAGCCTTTGGCTCTTTCTGTTATGATTGTAAAGCAGTCCATCCATGAAAAAAACTGCAAAAAACCACAATAACTTATACTCTTCTACACTTCGGACAAGTATGCACGCGGGCTTTTTCCCGTCTTTTTCTTAAATACGTTCGTAAAATAGGTATACTGTCGGAAGCCGCACCGCTCTGCGATCTGACTGAGCGGAAGCGTGTGCTCTTTCATCAGCGCGATGCTGCGCTCAATGCGATAGTCCGTCAGATAAACCGCAAAACCTGTCCCGGTCTCCTCCTTAAACAGTTTGCTGAGATAATTGCTGGAAATGCCGAGCTGCTCCGCAATCTCGCTGACCGACAGCTCGTCGGCATAATCCGTCTGAATGCGGCGCAGCGTCTGACGGACATAATGGGAGTATCCGGCTGACGGTGCATCTGTGTGCATCGCCGAAACCAGCCGGGAAAACGCACCGGAAAAGAATGCCTTTGCATCGGCGACGGAAGAAAATCGCCGCCAGATTTCATCAAAGCTGCTGCAGCTGCCATAGACGCTTTCCAGCGGCACACGATGCTTTTTTGCCGCACGATTGAGTACGCCCAGAAGATCATTCAGAATCATGCGGGCATTTTCCAGATCAACGCGGCGTGTTTCAATCATGTCAAAAATCTCGTTCAGCCGCACCTCATACGCTGTGCCATCCTCCAGCGCGGAGGCAAAGCTTTTTTCTGTTTCCAGCGGCAGCCCCATCAGCACAGACTGCGTCTGTTCCTCCGGACTGCGCAGCACGCAGGTGTCGTCGTGATAAAACAGCTCCTGCTTCAGCGCCGTTACATAGCGATAGCCCTCACGCAGGTGGGCTATATCCCGCAGCGATTTGTCCATGCAGAAGTTCGCCTGCCGGTTAAAGTAATTTCTCATGCAGAATGAGATCCTCTGCAGGACGTTCTGCGTCCGGGCATCGATTTTTGCCTGACTGACCTGTCCGCCATGCGAAAACAGCAGCACGTAGATGCCGTCGCCAAGGCTTCCCGCCAGACCATCTCCGCTCTCATGCAGGATCTCTTCAACAATATTGAGCACACCGTAATCAAACAGCGGGTCGTCCTGCGCAGCGTATGCAGACCGGCCGTCTGCGCATGGGGTAAACGTCAAAAGGCACAGCATCAGCCGGTCCTGCGCAAGCCGAATGCCAAGAACGTCCATATGATGCCGAAGCTCCTCCGGCGGCATTTCCTCCGTGAGGAGCCGGTGGAGAAACTCATTTTTCAGAACCATGTGGTTTTTGCGCACATAGGCCTCCGCGTCCCGTTCGCGCGCGTGCTCGCTGCTTACCGTGGCCTGCTGCCGGATCCAGTCGGCGGCGCGCTGAAGATGCTCCCGCAGAGCCGCGGCACTGATCTCATGCTTGAGCAGATAGTCCTGCGCGCCAAGCTGAAGCATCTGCCTGACGTGCAGATAGTCGTCACAGTTGCTCAGCGCAAGCACCGGCAGCCGGTGCGGCAGGTCGGAAAGATGCTGCATCAGCTCTACCCCGTCCATGACCGGCATCAGCACATCCGCGATCACCACATCGACCGGCTGCGCTGCAAGAATTTTCAGCGCCTCCGCGCCGTTGGCCGCCTGCGCGCATACCAGAAACTCGCTGCCGCTCTGGTCGATCAGCTCTTTCAGATAGCTGCGGAACCACAATTCGTCGTCCACGATCATCACATTATACATGTTCTGCCGCCTCCGTTCCTTTTTTCATTTCTATTTTTGGCAGCAGCAGCGCCACTCTCGTCCCGAACCCGCCGGAGTGGAGCTCCACGCCATACGGCGCGCCATAGTAAATTTTGATCCGGCCGATCACGTTCTGCAGACCGATATGCCTGTCGTCGCTTTCGTTCAGAATTTTTTCAATGATCTCCTGCGGCATTCCCACTCCGTTGTCCACGACCTCGACCCGCAGCATTCCATCGTCCGAAAACATCTGCACCTTGACAACCCCCGGCCGCTCAGACGGCGCAATGCCGTGCCTGAGCGAATTTTCCACCAATGGCTGAACCAGCATCTTCAAAATCCCGTATTGCTCCAGTCCCGGCTCAACCTCAACTGTATAGACGTATTTTCCGCTGTATTTAAAGGTCTGGATCTCCAGATAGCTGCGCAGACTCTGCGCCTCCTCTTCGATCGTCAGATATTCGTTTGCGCGCATATTGTTCCGAAGCAGTACGGAAAGGCTGTCGACGACGGTTACGATGTTCTCCTCTTTCTGCACATAGGCCATATAGCGGATGGTGTTGAGCGTATTGTGCAGAAAATGCGGATTGATCTGGTTTTGCAGAATCTGAAATTCCAGCTTGTGGCGCGTCTGCTCCGCGCACTGAATGTCGTACAGTAGATTCCGAATGCGGTCAACCATGTAGATGATTTGATTTTGAAGCGTTTCAATCTCGTCGCCAGAGTGAATCACGGGCTGCATTTGCAGATTCTGTCCGCCGATCTGTGCGACAGCAGTGCATAGCTTCTGGATTTTTGCAGTTTCACCGAACAAAAAGACTGCCAGGAATGCGACTGCTACCACGCCGAACAGCAGGCTGACTGCCATCGCTGTCAGGCTGACGCTGCGAAATTCACGCGTTACATCGCTTTCGGGCACAACACCGAGCGTCAGCCAGCCGGTCAGCTCGGAACGCTGATAGATCACAAGACTGGAAACACCGTCGATTTCCGCATAGCCGCTGCCGCTTACTTCGCCCTGCCCGCCGCTTGTCAGCAGCTGTGCTCCGATCTGCTGCGGCACGTCCAGCGGGTAGATAATGCGTTCGCTTACAGGGTCAATGATATAAATTGCGCCAAGACCGTTGAAGTCCTTGCCATAGCAGTCGTTTAAAATGGTGTAGCGCACATCTGCCTTTACAACGCCCAGCTGCTCACTGCCGGAATAGATGTTGCGTGCGATGGAAAGCACCATTTCCGCGCCGTTGCTGTACGGCAGGATCACGGCGCTCTTTTTTCCGTCCATCGACACCTCATAAAACCATGGCTGCTGAATCAGCGTTTGATAGGGGAGCGTCGTTCCGATTCGGAAATAGTTCCCGTCCACACTGGAGATCATCATTCCCTCCAGATATGTCTTGAACTGATACAGGCTCAGCATGGTGTCCAGAATTGTCTGGTTGCACGCCAGCTTTTCGGATGGAGCTGCCGTCTTGTAATTTCGAAGTGGGTTCACAATATGGTTTGTATCAATGGATGCGCAGATTACCAGATGGTCCACGTCGCGCAGCATCGTTTCAAACGAGCCGTTCAGCCGCTCCAGAACGCTGCCGATATAGCGCTCTGCCGAGCTTTGCGCCTGCTTCGATGTCTGCCGATACCAGAAGCTGCCGATTGCCCCGGCCATCACGCAGACAATCAGAACCGATACGATCAGGACCTTTGTCTGAAAGTGCATATTTCGTTTCCTATTTCCAGCAGTTTTCATACGGCAGCACCTCACGGCTCAATCTGGTTTCATTATAGAATTTTGTGAAAAACGCCGCAAGATAAATTTCCGACATCGAGCTATCAAATCAAGACATCTTTTGCATGCGTGCTTGTATCTGAATCCGCTTCGTGATATGTATACGGCAGGAGGTGCCGTCATGAAAAAAACGATCGGTTATGTTCTTTCCCACACGCATTGGGATCGCGAATGGTATTTGTCCTTTCAGCTGTTCCGGATGCGCCTTGTGGATATGCTCGATACGCTGATCCCCTATCTGGAGCAGCACCCGGAATTTCCACACTTTCACCTTGACGGACAGACAGTCTGTCTGGAGGATTATCTGGAGGTGCGCCCGGATCAGGCGGAGCGGCTGCGGCACCTGATTGAAGCCGGGCGCATTGCCGTCGGCCCCTGGTATGTCCTGCCGGATTTACAATGCATCGGTCAGGAGTCTATTCTGCGCAATCTCAGCCGCGGCCTCGCGCTGGCGCAGCGCTTTGGCGGCGGCACGCCGGTTGGATATCTGCCGGATATCTTTTCTCATCCGGCGCAGCTGCCGCAGATCTTCGCCGGGTATGGCTTCCGCGCGGCTGTGATCTGGCGCGGGAGCTCAGATGATCCTGAGCCGCCCTACGAGGTGCTTTGGCGCGCGCCCGACGGCACGCAGCTTCTGACGCTCCGCCTGCCGGATGACCGGGGCTATCTCAACGCCTTCCCGCTGGCCGACACGCCGGAAGCCGTCAGCCGCCAGTTCGAGGACTGGTTCCGTGAACGCCTGCCGCGCTCACAAAGCGGCCAGCTTCTGTTCATGAACGGCTGTGACCATCAGACGCCAAATTATGCCCTGCCGGAATTTATCCGGTATTTTAATGAAACGCACGACGATTACGAGCTGCGTCAGGTATCGCTGACGCAATATCTTGACGAGCTGCGCGTATCGCCGGACACGCTTAGCGTATTTTGCGGGGAACAGAACCGGACGAATTATTCCGCAGGCCGCCATTTGAATCCAACGCTCAAAAATACACTCTCCACGCATATTCCGCAAAAAATCGAAAATGCGCAGTGTGAGGCAGGACTTGTGCGCTGCGCCGAGCCGCTGAGCGCGATGCTGGCAGCGGCACACTTGCCGCTTGGCCTGCATTATCTGGACACCGCCTGGAAATATCTATTGCAAAACCATCCGCACGACAGCATCTGCGGATGCAGCTGCGACGATGTTGCGCGCGATATGGAGCGCCGCTTTGCGTGGGCGCGCGACATTATGCAGCAGTATCAGCAGGAGGCCATGCGCCGCCTTACCGCGCAGACAGACACGCAGCAGACGCTTGCGGATGAAATTCCGGTGCAGCTGTTCCATCTTTCCCCGTGGCCGGAGGAAAACGCCGTACAGACGTTTACACTGCGACTGCCGGCAGATACGCTGCTCCGCGGCCTTGCTATCCGAACAGCGGACGGACAGGACATTCCCTGTCAGATCGTCCGCCTGCGAAAAGACGGCGTGATTCTGCACCCAATGGATCGCGATCCAAGCTGGGACGACTATCTGCTTGCCGACGTGCTGGTGCAGCTTCCGCATCAGACGGCTATGAGCTGGACGACGCTATACTGCCGTCCGTCTCTCGTTCCACTGTCGCTGCCGGAGCGTCCGGTTGTTCGCTTTCAGACGCTGGAAAACAAATATCTGCAGGTTTCCATTCAGCCGAACGGAACGCTGGACGTAAAAAACAAGCGCAGCGGCACAGCATATCGGGGGTTAAATCTCTTCACCGACGAAACGGATATCGGCGATGCGTACCTGTTTTCGCCGGAGCTTACCGCAAAGGTCTGGAACTCAGCGACCAGTGCACCGTCCATCCGTATCCAGCAGGGTGCGCTTTGCACCAGCGCCATTCTGGACTGGCGCTATCGCCGCAAGCCGGACGAGGCGGAGCAGTCGCTCCGTCTGACGCTCAGTCTGCGGAAAAATGACCCGCTGCTTCGGTTTCATCTGGAAATTGAGAACCGCGCCGGCGATCATCGCCTGCGGGTGCATTTCCCAACCGGATTTTCCTGTGACGAAAGCTTTGCCGATTCCATCTTTACCGTGGAAGCCCACCCCATTCGCAGACGGCAGCCAAAGCCGGAGGCGTGGGTTGAGACAGAAAGCGGCTGCTATGCGCAAAAGCGCTTTGTCTACCTGCAAAACGGACGGCAGCGGCTGGTATTTATGGGTGCGGGGCTTCTGGAATATGAAGCATCGGACGGTGAATCCGGAGCAGATCTTGCCGTGACGCTGCTGCGCGCCGTCGGGCGGTGCGGCTCAATTCGCTCCATGACCGCCTACGCCCCGCCCGGCCCATGCGCGCTTTATCCGCAGGATTCTCAGCTGCTTGGCAATTGGGAGATGGAGTACGCACTGGCATTCGATACACCGGACCGCGAGCTTTCCATGCTGGCCGAGCGCTATCACACGCCGGAACTGTATTATCAGGATACCGCACATCCCGCGCAGATGCAGGAATCGGCACAGAACCTGTTTTGTCTGGATGTGCCGGAGTTTGTTGTTTCCTGCGTGCAGGGGCTGGGAGATGGAGAAATTCTGATTCGCGGCTATCAACACACCGGTCATGCGCTTTCGGCTGCGATTCGGTTTTGCCGGTCCATTCAGACCGCGTGGCGCACGGATTTTACCGGCAATCACCGCGAAGCAGTGGACATCTCCGGCGATACGCTGGCATTTTCCGCACCGCACGCAAAAATCATGACGTTTGTTGTCCGGCTGTAAAAAGGACTCGCCGCCTGCGGAAACTTCTGCTATACTGTCAGCAGAATACAGCACAGGGGGCGAGATCATGAACAAGCAGCCGGAGCTGCATACAACCAATCTGCTGATGCAGCCGTTATCCATCTCATTTGAAAACGCTGCACTGCAGATTCTCCGCTTCTCCAAGATTCACGAAAATACCCACGCATGGGTGATTCCGCTGCACACGCATCCGACGATCGAACTGCACTATATTCTCTCCGGCGCAGGACAGATTCAGATCGACGATACGCTCTTTCATGTGGAAACGAACGATATTTATGTAACGCTGCCGTTTGTCCCACACTGCCAGATTTCCTCTGCGGCGGATATTATGGAGGAATACTGCGTGGAATGTACACTGGAGCTGCCGCCGGCAGTGAAGGGTGAGACAGATCCGCTTGCGTCTCTGCGCCGCTTCCTTTCCCGTCAGGCATTTTCCTCTGCCAGCGCGCCGGATGAGCTGCTGCCGCTGCTGCAGCAGCTTGACCAGCAGGCAGCCTTTTCGGATCCGCAGCTTTTGCAGACAAAGCTGTTGTATCTGCGGTGTTTGTTTGATTTTCTGGGTGTATTATCGGAGGCAAGGCTGCCCGATACGCTTTCCGGAAAAAAGCGCGCAGACACGACGGCACTTCGTATCAAAAGCTACCTCGACGTCAATTTCCGGACGCCGTTTTCCGCTCAGGATCTGTGCGCACAGTTTTTCCTGAGTCAGCGGCAGCTTGACCGCATCTTCTGCCGTGCTTACGGCATGACGGTTCACGCATATCTGACAGAGCTCCGCCGTCACTACGCCTGCGCGCTGCTGGAAAAGGGTGAGTTCTCGGCGCGCCGCGCCGCGCTGGAAAGCGGGTTCAGCGGCTACCAGCAGATGCGCCGCGCCGTCCGCCGCAAGCAGCCATAACCCGCATCATTTTACAATATAGGAGGAATCCGTCTTATGAAACGCTCCGAAATAAACAAAGCCTTAAAAGAGCTCGAAGCCATGTGCGCGCGGGAGCATTGCTACCTGCCGCCGTTCTGTAATTTTACACCCGAAGAATGGAAAACCAAAGGTCACGAGTACGACGAAATTCGCGACTGTATGCTCGGCTGGGATATCACCGATTACGGTCTCGGCGACTTTGACAAGGTCGGCATGTCGCTCATCACCATCCGCAACGGCAACCGCGCCATGCAGGAGAAGTATCCGAAGGTCTACGCCGAAAAGCTGCTCTATATGAAAGAGGGGCAGTATTCCCCGAATCATTTTCACTGGTACAAGACCGAAGATATCATCAACCGCGGCGGTGGAAACATTCTGATCCGCGTCTACAACAGCCTGCCTGACGAGTCCATCGACAAGGAATCTGATGTGACCGTCCACTGTGACGGCAGAACCTACACCGTTCCTGCCGGGACACAAATCAAGCTCACGCCGGGCGAGAGCATCCATATCCAGCAGTACATGTATCATGATTTCGAGGTCGAACCCGGTACCGGCGCTGTCCTGCTGGGCGAAGTCAGCCAGTGCAACGACGACAATACGGACAACCGCTTCAATCCCCCAGTCGGCCGCTTCCCAAAAATCGAGGAGGACGAGCCGCCCTACCGCCTGCTCTGCAACGAATATCCGGCAGCAGAGAACTGACCCAGATTGTGACCCAGGTGTGCGTGAAAGCGTGTGGACGCAATGGATAAAACCTTGCAAAATCCCGCACTTTTTGCTGACGGAACGGACGGATTAGGCACAAAAACGCTTGATATCACGAACCGATAGCAGCTGGCAGTCATGAGGTCAGCGGTTCGATCCCGCTTATCTCCACCAAAACAAAAAGTCATTCCGTAAGGAATGGCTTTTTTGTTTTGGCTGGGCATACGTGGCGCGAGAAACGCTGTGGTTCGACCGAATGCATTTTTGCGGCGCAAAAGCGCCGCTTTTTCTGCATGCAATGCAGAAAACATAAGAAAATGCAATCGGCACGGAGCAAGCGAAGCTTGCGGAGTATCCCGCTTATCGTTCCACTTTCTTTTCTCGAAAAACGAATGCATTTTTGCAGTCATGCGACCTGACCCAGATTTGACCCAAACGGGCGCGAAAACGCGGTGGATTTATTGAGATTTATTTGACAAAACAGCACGAATATTTCTTGAACGATATAAATCAAATCCAGCTTCAGGTGGACAATTCATGCCCACTTGCGGTGTGTTGCCTATGGATTTTCCCGTGGTTCTCTGTTATGCTGAACGAAAAGACGCGAATGCGGCGGAAGCCGGGCGTTTTTCCGCTTGCACGGTATCAATCTTGCAGAATGGAGTTTCCGAATGGATCTGAATCAGGTGAAATCATTGTTTACCGCCACCGATTATGAACGCGGAATGGAATATTACCGGCAGGGACGGGTCACGGACATGCAGTGCACGCAAAACGACACGGAGACGAACGTCAGCTGCACCGTCCGCGGCAGCAAACGATATACGGTGCGCTTCACCGAAATGGCAGAAGGACGGCTGCGCATCAGCTGCACCTGCCCGCGTTACGCCGACGTTGGCCGCTGCAAGCACCTTGCCGCCGCCATGATCGCCTATATAGGCGAGCCGCCGCACGAGTCTGTGCCCGGCAGCGACTCGTGTGCACGGTGGATGCTTCAGCGCTATCTGCAAATTACGCAGGAATCGATTGAACCTTCCCAGCAGCCTGCCCGTCTGACCGCAGTGATGCGCACGGAATATGGCTGCTACTATCCCTCATTTTCTCTGCGCGTCGGATACGACCGGCTGTATAGCGTGCAGAATATCCGGGAGTTTCTGGACAATGTAAGCCAGCGCCGGACAGTCGTCTACGGAAAAGGCCTGACGCTGGAGCATAACCTCGAACTGTTTGAACCGAAGGCGCAGGCCATGATCCGGCTTTTGATGAACGAATACGGCAGGTACCGCGCACTCGGTTCTTCTTCCTACTATATGGGCTACGAGTCTCCGGATTATCGAAAAAACGAGATCACGCTGACCGGCGATTCCTTTGATCGGTGGTTTGAACTTTTGTCGGACGCACCGGTAGACTGCGCAGGCTCCGAGCCGCTCACGCTCACGCAGGCCGATCCGCAGGTTCGTCTGCAAATTGCGGGAGAAGGCGGCGGTGCATGGCTGACGGTCCAGACGCCCTGCCCCTACCGCTTTTTCGGCAGCTACCGGAGCTTATACGCGCTCGGCGGCGGCAAGCTTCTGCGCTGCTCGGGCGAGTTTCGGGAAAAGGTCTACCCGCTGCTCGAAGCAAAGCAGCAGACCATGTATCTGGCGCGGAAGGATCTTCCGACCTTCTGCGGCTGCGTGCTGCCGGCGCTCGACGGACAGGTCGAGATCGAAGATCCGCAGAATCTTTTACAAAACTACATCCCCGATTCCTGCACGGTCTGCTTCTATTTTGATATGGAACAGGACACGCTGCTTGTCAAGCCGGTCTTCCGGTACGACACCCATTCGATCGCTTTCGACGACAGCTCCGAGCCAGACGGTGTGCGGCGAAACAAAAAAGAAGAGAATGCCGCGCTGCTGTTCGTCCGGCGCTATTTTCAGCAGCAGGGACAGCAGTTCGTTTTACAGGGCGAGGATGCGGCCTATGATTTTCTCACCGGTTCGATCGACGCTTTCCGCCGCAGAGGCGAGGTCTATTTCAGTGACCGCCTGAACCGCAAGCGTCTCCAGCCCGCACCGACCAGCGTCGGCCTTTCCGTTTCCGACGGCCTTCTGACACTGACGCTGGACACCGGCGGCTATCCGCCCGAGGAGCTTTCGGAGCTTTACCGGAGTATGCTGCTGCGCAGAAAATATCACCGCCTTCCGGACGGCCGGTATCTGGAGCTGAACGGTTCGTCGTGTGAAAAGCTTGCGGAAATGGCACAGATGCTCCAGCTCACTGGTCGGGAGCTTGCCCGCGGCAAAGCGACGCTTCCGGCGTATCGCGCTCTCTATCTCGACGAGCTGCTGTCCGGAAGCGACGGCATACAGGTCAGCCGCGACAGCCAGCTGCGCAGCATGATCCGCAATTTCAAGACGCTCTCCGAGAGTGACTACGCCCTGCCATCGGGGCTGAACGCACAGCTTCGATCCTATCAGCAGATCGGCTATCAATGGCTCAAAACACTGGAGGGATACGGTTTCGGCGGAATTCTCGCGGATGAAATGGGACTTGGAAAGACCCTTCAGATGATTGCGTTTTTAGCAACCGTCCCCCAAAAGACCGCCGGTGTACCAAATCTCGTTATATGTCCGGCCTCACTGATCTACAACTGGGGAGACGAGCTGCAAAAATTTGCCCCGCAGCTGCGCTATCAGCTGATTCTGGGAAACGCTGCAGAGCGTGAACGCCTTCGTGCTGTGGGCGCAGAATGCGACGTGTGGGTCACGTCCTATGAGCTTGTCAGGCAGGACATTGAAGCATATGCGAAGCTGCAATTTTACTGCTGCGTGCTCGACGAAGCCCAGCACATCAAAAACGCCGCAACGCTCGCGTCCAAGGCCGTCAAGCGCCTTTCGTGCCGGCAGCGGTTTGTCCTGACGGGAACGCCGATCGAAAACCGGCTCAGCGAGCTCTGGAATCTGTTCGATTTTCTCATGCCCGGGTATCTCTACACAAACCATGCGTTCCGCGAAAAGCTGGAAAAGCCGATCCTCAAGTCCAAAAATCCGGACGCGGTTTCCCAACTGCGGCGGCTGGTACAGCCGTTTCTGCTGCGCAGGCTGAAAAAAGATGTCCTCAAGGAACTTCCGCCCAAGGAAGAATATGTCCGAAAGATCTCTCTGTCTGAGGATGAGCAGAAGCTCTATTATGCCTGTGTGCAGGCAGCCGTTGCAGATCTCGGCGACGAGCAGGGCAAGCTGCAAATTCTCGCCGCGCTGACCCGGCTGCGACAGGTATGCTGCGATCCGGGGCTCTGCTTTGAAAATTATGAAGGTCCAACGAGCAAGCTGGACGCCTGCGTGGAATTGTGCGAGGCGATGGCGGAAAACGGTCATCAGATCCTGCTGTTTTCTCAGTTCACCTCCATGCTTGATCGGCTGCGTGAGCGGCTGGACGCGCTGCATATTTCGAATTTCACGCTTCAGGGCTCGACGCCCAAGGAAAAACGGGCTGCAATGGTCAAAGCATTCAACGCAGGCAGCGCCTCGGTTTTTCTGATCTCTCTGAAAGCAGGCGGAATGGGTCTGAATCTGACGGCAGCCGACATTGTAATCCACTACGACCCATGGTGGAACCAGGCGGCGCAGGATCAGGCGACGGACCGCGCCCACCGCATCGGCCAGCAGGCACATGTGCAGGTCTATAAGCTGATTGCAAAGGACACCATCGAAGAAAGAATTCTGGAGCTTCAGAACCGGAAGCTTGCGCTTCTTGATACGATATCCGGCTGCGAGGAGGCCGGGATCTTGAATATGTCTTCTGAGGAGCTGCTTTCGCTGCTGAAAAGCTGACATCTGATTCCAGCGGTGCAGGCTCCGCACGCCGTTTTTCTGGTCTGACCGATTTTTCTCTGAAAATCCAAAATATGTGTTTCTATTCCCTGTTTCGAACGTATTTTTGCAGCACAGATCCGCTCCGGCCAGCCGGATATGACCGCCCTGCAAAAATCTGCTGTTCGTTTCAAGAATATTTTGAACGTTTGAACGGCGGCCGCAACTTGCAGCCGCCGCTTCGGTTTCACGCTTCAGATCGCGTTTCGGATGGTGTTTCCGATCGCGTCCGCTGCGCTCTGTTTCATACCGGGTGTCGAGTGAACGTAAGTGCTGAGCGTGAATCCTGCGCTGAAATGTCCCAGCGTTTCAGACAGCGTCCGCACGTCCACACCGCTTTTCAGGGATAACGTCGCGAATGTGTGTCTCATATCATGAAATCTCATATGCTCCGCGCCGATCTCCTTGATGATCCGATCATGCAGCCTGCGAAATCCATCCGGGTCCCACGTTTCCCCAGTACGCGGAGATGGGAACAAATACGGATTTGCAGGATGGCGTTCGTGTTCTTCCACAAGAAGGTTCACTGTGTCCTCTGGGAGAAGAACCGTTCGAATGGAATTCGGTGTTTTCGGTGTGCTGATGACCAGCTTTCCGTTCTGCCGCGCGACGCTTTTATTGATCGAGAGTGTACGATTCTGCACATCTAAGTCCTCCCAGCGTAAGGCCAGCAATTCTCCGCGCCGCAGGCCCGTGGTCAATTCCAGATACATTGGCGCAAGAATTCCATGCTCTCTCGCTGCGCTCAGGTATGGGCCGATCAATGCTTCGGACAAAATTTTCATTTCCTTGCGGGTGTTTTTCGGGATTTTGCACTTCTTAGCCGGATTCGCCAGAATCAGCTTTTCTTCCACTGCATGTTCCAACGCCTTATTCAGCACCACATGAACGCATTGCACCATGCGAGGACTCAGCCCGTGTTCTTTCAGTTCCGGTTGGTTTTTCTTCTGTATGCGACCACTCTTAAGCAGTTCGTTGTAAAACTGCTGGATCTGCAGCATCGTCAGCTTTTCCAGCTTCACACTGCCAAGCTGCGGAATGATATGATGGTCGATGGCGTTGTGGTAAAACTCTTTGGTCGAGTATCGCACCTGCGGCTCGATGTATACGGAGTACCACAGCCTCAGCCACTGTTCGAGTGTATAGCTCCCCACCTTCACAGGATCGAGCTTCTTGCTGTCCTCAATGGCAGCTCGCAGCTTATCTTTGACTTCTGCTTGCGTCCTTCCAAGCACATTCTTCGTGATCGCCTTTCCGTTTGCATCGTATCCAGCTGTGTATCGACCTTCCCAGCGCCCGTCTTTGCGCTTGCGAATATTCCCTTCGCCGTTGGCTCGTCGTTTCGGCATCGTGTTTACCTCCTTCTCATTTTGTCAGCACACACGATTACCACAAGCACAGCCGAATCGCAAGTCCAATCTTCCTTCACGCACATTTTCGTTTCTCACACTGCCGATCCAGCCATTCGAGAAATTTCTCACGCGAAACGACAATCCGTTTGCCGATCTGAAACGCCGGAAAGTCTGCGCTGTGCGCGAGTTTGTAAGCTCCAGCTCTGGAAATTCCAAGGACGGCGGCAACGTCTGTCATGTTCATCATTAAGGACAATTCTTCCAGCGAACGATACTGTTTTTGGTTCATTTGGTTTCCTTTCTCCCATTTTGGGGATAGAAATGTTTTTGAATGGTCGAGAAGAATTACCCAGTTGAAGTTTTTCATCCTATTTTCTTCACGCCGCCACGGTGGGCGGACGCGGCGTTTATGTGGCATAGACCTTACGGATGCGCGGTCAGTCTGCAAAACCGCACACGTCGGCACAATGCGCCCCACGCCGCGGAGCAAATGGCTGCGCCGATGTGCGTTTCTGGCTTGTGCCGTAGTTCAACCGTCAACTCTCCGCTCGCAGGCGGCATTGGGGTCAGGGTTCTCCCTGCAAGCCGCATTTTGGTGCCAAAATGCTATGCTTGCGCTTTTCTTGCGCAGCAAGAAAAGCCAAAAGTGTAGTCCGATTCTCATTCCGTTTGGACGAGCTTTTTGATTTTCGTTTCGTATAAGCCATAAATTCCAAAATTTTGAACCGTGGATTCCGTAGTCGCTACATTAGTCGCTATGTAAATTTGAAATTCAGATTTTTGCCTTTTGTAGTCGCTAGTATAGTCGCTATGGTTTTCTTACGCCGTATTTGCAGCTCGCACCCCGGCGATGGGGAACAGCGCGGACAGAGCTTGG
>ENA-ORSS01002344-ORSS01002344.1-human-gut-metagenome-genome-assembly--contig:-NODE-2344-length-17254-cov-6.315483_pt1 | contig 17254 bp, 16 predicted proteins | sample MGYA00241899_ERZ509162 | MGnify/ENA primary metagenome ERZ509162 (study PRJEB26280, sample SAMEA2338641) | human gut metagenome | biome: human gut; feature: human-associated habitat; material: faeces... | reverse complement strand
ACGGCGCGAGAGCGTGGCCGAGCACAGCTGGCGCATTGCGCTCATGGCGTTCTGGCTGCGGGATGAATTTCCGCAGGCGGACATGGACAAGGTCATCCGCATGTGCCTGATCCACGACATGGGAGAAGCCTTCACCGGGGACATCCCGACCTTTGAGAAAACCAACGCCGATACCCAGAAGGAGGACGACATCCTGCTGAATTGGGTGAACACCCTCCCGGAGGACGTCCGGGAGGAATGGGCGGCGCTGCTCACCGAGATGAACGCCATGGAGACACAGGAAGCGAAAATCTACAAGGCGCTGGACAAAATGGAAGCGGTGATCCAGCACAACGAGTCGGATATTTCCACATGGCTGCCCCTTGAGTATGACTTGCAGCTGACCTACGGCGAGGAAAACGTGCAGTTTTCCCCCTATATGCAGCAGCTCAAGGCAGAGGTCAACGACTGGACGAGAGAGAAGATCGCCCGGGAGAAGACGGAATAAAGCGCCCCGACATAATACTGCAAAAACCTCCGTATGACAGTTCGTGCATACGGAGGGTTTTGCGTCAGGAATCCAATTATCGTCTGCGCCGGACGGGCTGCGCCAGCTTGCGCAGCAGTAGAACCAGCCCCGCTGCCGCCAGCAGGCAGGCGCTCATGATGCTGTAGGAAAAGGCGGCCAGATCGCCGTGACGCTGGACGTAATATTCCATAAAGCCCGCGCCGCCGATGCAGGCGGCGATCCCCATCCAGAACCGGAAGCCCCGGGCTTTTACCATCCGAGCGGAGAATACCACAATCACCAGCAGCAGCCCCAGCGCACCCAGCACCTGCACCACGCTGACGAAGCCATTGCTCCGGAAAAACAGCTTGTCATACCGGGTACTGTCCAGCACGATCTGGGACACGCCGTAAAGCAGCAGGAAAATCAGTGCCGTGTCCCCATCCTTCCGCTGCTTTTTGGGCAGGTAGAACGAAAGCAAAATCAAAAACAGCACCAGCGCCCCGGTCAGGATCACGGAGAAGAGCATCAGCGCCCGCATCAGTCCCGCGTAGGCCCGGCGCTTTGTCGAAAGTGCTTTCACGTTCAGCCCTCCTTATTCCGCTTGAGGAAGAAATTCAGCGTAGCGTTCATCAGCATGATGAACAGGAACAGCACCAGCGCGATGGAGAACAGCGCCTGACGCTGCAGACCTGCCGCCGCGTAGCCCATCTCGCTGGCCACGGCGGTGGTCAGGAACCGAACGCTCTGGAAGAGAGAGGGCATATTGGGCACGTTGCCGGAGACCATCATCACGGCCATGGCCTCGCCGATGGCGCGGCCTACGCCCAGCACCACCGCGGCGGCGATGCCGCTGCGGGCGGCGGGGACAGACACCTTGAACCATGTTTCCGTCTCCGTGGCACCCAGTGCCAGAGAGGCGTCTTCGTACTCACGGGGCACCGCCTCCAGGGCCGTCATGGCCACGTTGATAATGGAGGGCAGGATCATGATCGCCAGCACGATGATGGCCGCCAGCAGGCCGGAGCCGTCGGGAATATGGAAGACCTGACGGATGCCCGGCACCAGCACCAGCATACCCACCAGACCGTAGACCACGGAGGGGATGCCCGCCAGCAGACTCACCGCGGCGGAGACGGCGGTCTTCAGCTTCGGCGGGGCCATTTTGGCCAGGAACACGGCGGTCATATAGCCCACGGGCACGCCCAGCAGGATCGCGCCCGCAGTACCGTAAATACTGGTAAGGATAAAGGGCAGGATGCCGAACTGAGGCTCCGCCGCGTTGGAATTCCACACGGGGCCAAAGAGGAACTTCACAAGGCCGATCTCACGGATAGCGGGGATGCCGGAGACGACAAGGTAGACGGAGATCAGCAGCACGCAGCCCACCGTCACCAGACCCATCAGCAGAAAGAAGCCATGGATGGCGTTCTCCATAAATCGTTTTGCTTTCATATATGCACCTCAGCAGATACGGGGCAAGGCGGCACCCCGCGCGGGGATGTCGCCTGTGTCCGTGCCTTACTTGTTAACCTGCGACTGCCACAGCGCCGGCCTTGGCGATGATGGAAGCTGCGTCGGAGGAAGTGGCGTAGTCAAAGAACGCCTGGGCCGCGGGAGAGAGGGCCTTGCCGTCCACAGTCACCAGCACGAAGGGACGCTGGACCTTATAGCTGCCGTCCTTGACGGTGGCTTCGCCGGGGGTGACGCCATCCACGTTCAGGGCCTTGACGGTGTCCTTGATGGAGGCCAGAGAGGCGTAGCCGATGGCATCGGGGTTCTGGCTGACGGCGGTGATCACATCACCGGTGGAGGTCAGCTCCTGACGGTACTGGCACTTATCCTTCGTGCCGGTGATGGACTCGAAGCCATCGCGGGTACCGCTGGCAGCCTCGCGGCCGATGAGGACCACCTCGGCGTCATTGCCGCCCACGTCCTTCCAGTTGGTGATCTCGCCGGTGTACAGCTTGGCGATCTGCTCAACGGACAGGTCGCTGACGGGGTTGTCGGGGTGAACGATGATGGCGATGCCGTCATAGGCCAGCACAGTCTCCTTCAGGCCGGCGGACTTCTCCTCATCCTTCAGCGCACGGGAGGACAGTCCGATGTCGCAGGTGCCCTCCTGCACGGCGGTGATGCCGGAGCCGGAGCCGGTGGGGTTGTAGTTGACGGTCACACCGCCGTTGGCGGCCATGAAGGACTCGCTCAGTGCGCCGATGACCTTCTCCATAGAGGTGGAGCCGTCAGTGGACACGGTGCCGGTGATGGCGGCGGTGTCGCCGCCGTTGTTGTCAGCGGCATTGTCGCCGCTGTTGTCGCTGTTGCTGTTGCCGCAGGCCACCAGGCTCAGAGCCATGACCAGCGTCAGCGCAAGGGCAATGAACTTTTTCATAATGTATATCTCCTTTTCATTTGGTGTCGTTTTGTTTTGGATGTCTCATCCTTACAGCTAACAGCTTACGGCAGGTGTGTAAAATGAGAAAGCGCGGTCATGTAAAATCCATGTCAAATCGCATGGCCTTGACAAGCTGCTGTCAATGTGTGTATAATGTAGGCAACGCTTGTTGCGCAAACTATGTTACTCAAGAAGGAGGCTGCCTGAATGGAGGCGCTTAGCGTAAAAGGATTATGCAAGGAATACCCTTCCTTCAGCCTGAAGGATATTTCCTTTTCGATTGAGCAGGGTGCTATAATGGGCTTTATCGGCCGCAACGGCGCAGGAAAAACCACCACGCTCAAATCAATACTCAATTTGGTGCATCCAAGCCGCGGAGAGATATGCTTTTTCGGCATGGAACTTGAAAAGAACGAGCTGGAGATAAAAAAACAGATAGGTTTTGTTTCCGGCGGCGTGGATTACTATGTAAAAAAGAAAATCAGGACCATAACCAGCGTTACGCGCCGCTTTTACGACGATTGGGATGAGCAAGCGTACCGCCGCTATATGGCGCAGTTTGAGCTGGACGAAAGCAAAACTCCGGATCAGCTTTCCGCCGGCATGAAGGTGAAATATGCGCTCACGCTTGCACTGAGCCACAGGGCGAAGCTGCTTATACTCGATGAACCAACAAGCGGGCTCGATCCCGTATCGCGTGACGATTTGCTGGATGTCTTTCTTTCGCTTCAGCGCGAAGGCGTAAGCATACTTTTCTCCACGCATATAACAAGCGATCTTGACCGCTGCGCGGATTCAATAACATATATACGCCGCGGGGAGATCGCCGCAAGCATGCCGCTTGAGCAGTTCCTTGGGCAGTATATGGCTGCGGAAATAGACGCCGATGCCATACCCGCCGATATCAGCGCGCTGCTCATAGGCGCAAAGCCCGCCAAGCACGGCTACACCGCCATCGTGAATAAGCAGGACGCAGCCAAGCTGCCCGCATTCGTGCGTCTTGCCCCGGCCGATCTTGAAACGGCCATGATACATCTTGAAAAGGAGTGAAAGCCATGCTGTCAAAGCTGTTGTATAAGGAATTTAAGCTTGCCCTGCATCCGGCGGCGGTGCTTTTTCTGCTGCTCAGTTCAATGATGCTTATTCCAAATTATCCAATGTATGTGCTGTTTTTCTATAACGCGCTGGGCATATTCTTCATCTGCCTCAGCGGGCGCGAAAATCACGATCTTGCATATTCCCTCTCCCTGCCCATGAGGAAGCGGGACGCCGTGCGCGCGCGCATTGTGTTCGCCGTTATATTGCAGCTTGCGCAGTGCGTATTGGCAGTTGGCTTCATGTTCGTCCGCCGCGCGCTGGGCCTTGGCGCAAATGAAGCCGGAATGGATCCAAACGTTGCTTTTTTCGGGCTAAGCTTCATAATGCTCGCCGTCTTTAATTATGTTTTCTTCACCGGCTATTTTTCGCAGCCTGATAAGGTCGGCCGTGTATTCGCCCGCGCAAGCATAGTAACGTTTGTGTACATTGGCATTGCGGAAGCCTGTACGTTTGCCGTTCCGTTCTTCCGCGATGTGCTCGATACGCCAGATCCCGAAAACATGGGAACGAAGTGCATCATACTTGCCATAGGCGCGGTGATATACGGGCTTACATCATATGTAGTGTATCGCATATCCGCGAAGAAATTCGAAGCGCTTGATATGTAAAATTAAATCTTCATACAGAAAAGAGACAGCCGCATGACTGTCTCTTTTTATGTTTAATTATGCGTTTCAGGCTTTGAGCGCTGCTTCGATGGTGTCTATCAATTCCTTGGCGGCAAGCGTTGGCGGCATATCCCCGCTCATAACATGCCCGCTCAGTTCGTCCATGCATTTCTGCACGCGCGGATTTGAATAGATCATTGTGCGGATATAATCATCCGTCATGCTCTTTACCCATTCCATGGTCTGCGATCCGCGGCGGGATTCAAGCACGCCCGTGCGGCGCGTCTGCTTGATAAAGCCGAGTATAACGTTCCATATGCCCTCTACGCCTTCGCCCGTTATGGCGGAGCATGTGTATGCTCCCGTGGTCCAGCCTTCGGTCGCAGGGCGCAGATATCTGAGCACCTGCTCATATTCGGCCCTGGCGGCCTGCGCGCGGGTTTTATTGTCCCCATCGGCCTTATTGACCAAAATAGCATCCGCCGTTTCTATAACGCCTTTCTTTATGCCCTGAAGGTCGTCCCCCGCGCCGGCAATGGTTATAACAAGGAAAAAGTCCACCATTGCGCGCACTGAGGTTTCGTTCTGGCCCACGCCCACGGTTTCAACAAGAATGGTATCGAACCCGGCCGCTTCGCAAAGAAGCATTGTTTCGCGGCTTTTGCGCGTTACGCCGCCCAATGTGCCGCCGGAAGGGGACGGGCGTATGAACGCTTCGTTCCTTCTTGAAAGGCGTTCCATGCGCGTTTTGTCGCCCAGTATGCTGCCGCGTGAGATGCTGCTTGTCGGGTCCACGGCAAGCACAGCAACCTTCCTCCCCTTATCGCAAAGCATATTGCCGAAGCACTCTATAAACGTGCTTTTACCGGCCCCGGGCACGCCCGTTATGCCAACGCGTACGCTGTTACCGGTATAGGGCAAAATGCGACGGATTATTTCCTGTCCCAATGCGAAATGCTTTTCGGAATTGCTTTCCACAATGGTTATGGCCTGCGCCAGAATGCGGCGGTTGCCGCTGAGCACGCCATGAACATACTCCTCCACGCTCATCTGTTTACGCGAAAAGGGGCGGGGCGCAGTTTCCTGCACTCCGCTGCCTTCTATCCCCGGCATAACGCTGGAAGCGAATTCGCTCCCCGCACCGTCCGGAGTCCATTCGGGTTTATAGTTTTCCTTGTTCTCTGCCATTTTTATTTGGTGTAGCCAAGGCGCTCGTTAAGCTTATTGAGCATTTCTTCCGCGGCCTCGGGTATGCGGGTGCCGGGCCCGAATATGCAAGCCGCGCCGGCCTTATACAGGAAATCATAATCCTGCGGCGGGATAACGCCGCCCGCTATTACCATTATGTCCTCGCGGCCAAGCTTCTTCAGCTCTTCCATCAGCTGCGGCAGCAGCGTCTTGTGTCCGGCGGCAAGGGAACTCATGCCAACGATATGCACGTCGTTATCCACGGCGTCGCGCGCGGTCTCGGCAGGGGTCTGGAACAGGGGACCTACGTCCACGTCAAAGCCCATGTCCGCATAAGCGGTAGCAACTACCTTGGCGCCGCGGTCGTGACCATCCTGGCCCATCTTGGCGACCATTATGCGAGGACGGCGGCCTTCGCGCTTTTCGAATTCATCGGTCATCTTCCTTACGCGCTCTATCGCGGCGGTATCGGAAGATTCCTTGGAATATACGCCGGAAATGGAGCGTATAACGGCCTTATGGCGGCCGCAGACCTTTTCTACTGCCATAGATATCTCTCCCAGGCTTGCGCGCGCTCGGGCGGCCTCAACGGCCAGCTCAAGCAGGTTGCCTTCGCCCGTCTCAACGGACTTGGTGATCGCGTCAAGGCACTGCTGAACCTTTTCATTGTCGCGATTGGCGCGCAGCTTATTCAGCCTTGCTATCTGCGCTTCGCGCACGGCGGTGTTGTCAACTTCAAGAATGTCTATCGCATCCTCATGCTCAAGCTGCATATAGTTCAGGCCGACTATGTTTTCGCGGCCGGAGTCTATGCGGGCCTGACGGCGCGCGGCAGCTTCTTCTATTCTCATCTTGGGCAGGCCGGTTTCTATTGCCTTGGCCATGCCGCCCAGCTTTTCAACTTCCTGTATATGGCCCCAGGCGCGCTTTATCAGCTCATCGGTCAGGGCTTCAACATAATATGAACCGCCCCACGGGTCAACAACCTTGCAAACGCGGGTTTCATCCTGAATATAAAGCTGGGTATTTCTTGCTATGCGCGCGGAGAAGTCCGTGGGCAGGGCAATGGCTTCGTCAAGGGCGTTGGTGTGCAGGCTCTGCGTATGGCCAAGCGCGGCAGCCATGGCTTCCATGCAGGTACGGCCAACGTTGTTGAACGGATCCTGCGCGGTAAGGCTCCAGCCGGAGGTCTGGCAATGCGTCCTCAGCGCCATGGACTTATCAAGCTTCGGCCCGAATTCCTTTATTATCTTGGCCCACAGCACGCGGCCCGCGCGCATTTTGGCAACCTCCATAAAGTAATTCTTGCCCATTCCCCAGAAGAAGGACAGGCGGGGCGCAAACGCATCTATGTTCAGTCCGGCGGCGATACCGGTGCGGATGTATTCAAGGCCGTCCGCAAGGGTGTAACCAAGCTCTATATCCGCGGTTGCACCGGCTTCCTGAATATGGTAGCCGGAGATGGAGATGGAGTTGAACTTGGGCATATACTTCGCAGTGTAAGCAAAAATATCACCTATTATGCGCATGGAGGTCTTGGGAGGATAGATGTAAGTATTCCTCACCATGAACTCCTTGAGTATGTCGTTCTGTATGGTACCGGCCAACTTGGACTTATCAACACCCTGCTCCTCGGCAGCCAGAATGTAGAACGCCATTATGGGCAGCACCGCGCCGTTCATGGTCATTGAAACGGACATCTGGTCAAGCGGAATGCCCTTGAACAGTATTTCCATATCCAGTATGGAATCAACGGCAACGCCGGCCTTACCAACGTCGCCAACCACTCTGGGATGATCGGAATCGTAGCCGCGGTGGGTAGCAAGGTCAAACGCTATTGAAAGGCCCTTCTGACCGGCGGCAAGGTTGCGCCTATAAAATGCATTGGATTCTTCCGCGGTGGAGAAACCGGCATACTGGCGAACGGTCCACGGGCGGGTGACGTACATTGTGGGGTACGGCCCGCGGAGGAAAGGTGGCAGACCGGCGGTGTAACCGGTGTGCACGGCGTCCTTAATGTCCGCACGGGTATAGTTGGGCTGAACGTCTATCTGCTCCATGGTATGGGTGACCAGTTCTTCAACGCTCATACCGGTTTCGGCCTTAACGCGCGCGGCCCACTGCTCCTTTGTTTCCTTTTCAATGCATGGAGCGGTAAAATCTACTTTCGAAAAATCGGGTCTTGTGCTCATATCAGCCTATCCCCCTCTCGGACTGTATCTTTTTAAGTATCTCAAGGCAGTTTGCTTTAACGTGAATGTATTCATCCACGCCCGCCTCGTCATAGCTGGGCTTGAACTCTGCCGCAGGTGCACCCGCAAGCATGACCAGCATATTCGGCGCCTTTTCCTTTATGCCCTTTGCAATGGCGGGAACAAGCTCCGGATAAGTATCATCGGTGGAGCAGATAACGGCCACGTCCGCGCCGCTTTCCACCGCCGCCTTAACGGCGCAGTTGGGGCATTCAAAGCCATCGTTGCCAATAACGTTTATGCCGCCCACCTCAAGGAACCCGCGCGAGAAATCCGCCCTGGCCTTATGCTGGGGGATCGGCCCCATGTTCACAAGGAACGCGCTCAGGCGCTTGCCGGTCTTTTCCGCCGCATCGTCGGTAGCCTTGCGCAGCGCTTCAAACTGCTCCGTCCAGCGGTGCTGTTCGATGGGTTCAATGTGCATGGCCATGCTACCGCCGCAGCAGGGCTGTCCAGCGGGCTTTGCAGCCCTTTCAAGCGGCTTTTCGGTCATGTTGGCATACATATTGGTGCCCACGGCCCTGTCCGCACGGGTAGCCAGCTTCTTAAAGCGCTCGTTGAGCACCTTTTTAACTTCGGCCTGTATTTCGCCCTTTTCAAGCATGGCATACATGCCGCCGTTAGCCTCTATTTCCTTAAATTTATCGGATATCGCCTTTATCAGCTCTCCGGTAAGGGTTTCAACATACCAGCTTCCGCCTGCGGGATCCACAGGATGCAGCAGATCGAATTCCTCGCGCAGCATAAGCTGCAGATTGCGCGCTATCCTCTTGCTGGTTTCGTCGCTTTCGCCGATGGCTTCATCAAGCGGGGAAACGCTCATGGCGTTTATTCCGCCAACAACGCCGGAGAAAGCTTCCGTGGTGGTGCGCAGAATATTTACATAGGGATCAAACACCGTTTTGGTGAACGCAGAAGTGCGGGCGTAAACGTCCGCCTTGGCGGCCTCGTCACCCGCGCCGTATGCGCGCGCCATGCGCGCGTACACAACGCGCATCGCCCTAAGCTTGGCTATTTCCATGAAGAAGTTGGAACCGAGGGACACGGAAAGGCGAATGCTCTTAGCAGCATCGTCCGCACTTATGCCGCGCTCCATCATGGCGGCGATATAATCGCTGGCGGTGGCTATAACATAAGCCGCTTCCTGCACGGCAGTAGCGCCGCCGTTGGCGTATACGTTGCCGTCCGCTATAACGGTGCGCAGCTTGGGTGCATTCTCCTTGGCGAACTTTACGGATTCCGCCATGTCGTCATACGCCTTTTCAAGCGTTTTGCCTATGCCGCCGCGCAGCGCTATCATGCCGATGGGGTCCGCGCCGAAGCAGCCTTCCGCCTTATCAAAGTCCTTAACGGCGGCCTTGGCAAGCTTCAGCTTGCTTATGGCGGAGCCGCCTGCGGTTACGTGCAGGCCGGCCGCGGGCAGCACAACGCCTTCAAACAGCTTTGCCATGTCCGCTTCGTTTTCTACCTTTACGCCGCCGCACAGCTTAACGTTAACGGCGGTAGCGCCGCGGTCAAGCTCATGCAGTATCTGCTTATTGGCCTGCGCCGGATCAACAGCGTTCACTTCCTGTGCTATCGCCCATGGGTGATCCATATAGCCCGCTGGGTCGGTGCCGCGCAGATAGTCGCCCTCGCCGGGGCGTTCGGGGTTGGCAGAATAGTCCGCATCGGTATATATGGGCTTAAGGGTTATGCCCTCATATGTTTTGGTGAGCAGCTTTTTATCAAAATCCGCACCCTTGAGCGATTCTATCGCCGCGGCCTTCCATTCGTCATAGGTAGGCACGGGGAATTCGTCAAGAGACGGCCTGGTGAACTGCTTTTCTTCGTTTGCCATTGTATAAATATCCTCCTTGGCTTAAACGGGGAAATTGCCGTGCTTCTTTTCGGGACGGGTTTCCTTTTTGCTTTCAAGCATGGCAAGGGCGCTGGCTATATGCACGCGGGTAAGCGCGGGCTCTATAACGTCGTCCACAAAGCCGCGGGACGCCGCCTGATAAGGATTGGCAAAGTTCTTGCGGTATTCCTCTATCATCTGCTTGCGGGTCTCCTGCGGGTTCTCGCTAGCCTCTATTTCCTTGCGGTAAACTATGTTGGCCGCGCCGTCAGGACCCATAACGGCTATTTCCGCCGTGGGCCATGCGAACACCATGTCCGCGCCAAGGTCCTTGGAGCACATTGCAAGATATGCTCCGCCGTAGGCCTTGCGGGTAACAACGGTTATCTTGGGGCAGGTAGCCTCGGAATAGGCATAGAGCATCTTCGCGCCGTGGCGGATTATTCCGCCGTATTCCTGGTTCACGCCGGGCAGGAAGCCGGGAACGTCAACAAAGGTGATGAGCGGTATGTTGAAGCTGTCGCAGAAGGAGATGAACCTTGCGGCCTTATCGGAAGCATTTATATCCAGACTGCCGGCCATAACAGTGGGTTCGTTGGCCAGTATGCCAACGCTCTTCCCGCCAACGCGGCCAAAGCCGGTTATCATATTTTTCGCATAGTAGGGCTGCACCTCGAAGAAGTCGCCGTCGTCAACAACGCTCTTTATAACGGTCTTCATTTCGTAAGCCTTGTTGCTGCTTTCGGGCATTATCTCGTTCAGGTTTTCGCATACCCTGTTCACATCGTCTCCTGAGTACCTTACAGGGGCGCTCTCGCGGTTGGAAGAAGGCAGGAAGCTTACAAGGCGCCTTATGCCCTCAAGCGTCTGATATTCGTCGGGATATACAAAGTGCGCCACGCCGGACTTCTGGTTATGAACCATTGCGCCGCCGAGGGCTTCGCTGGTGACTTCCTCGCGGGTAACGGTCTTTATTACCTGCGGGCCGGTTATGAACATGTAAGAGGTCTTATCGGACATGAATATGAAGTCCGTAAGCGCGGGGGAATACACCGCGCCGCCTGCGCAGGGGCCCATTATGGCAGATATCTGCGGCACAACGCCGGATGCAATGGTGTTGCGGAAGAAAATGTTGCCGTAACCGGAAAGCGCGTCAACGGCTTCGGGTATTCTTGCTCCGCCGCTGTCGTTAAGGCCTATTACGGGCGCGCCCATTTTAAGCGCAAGGTCAAGCACCTTGCATATCTTCTTTGCATGCATTTCGCCCAGCGAACCGCCCACAACGGTGAAATCCTGTGCGAAAACATACACGAGTCTTCCGTCTATCATGCCGTAACCGGTAACCACGCCGTCTCCGGGGGCCTTGGCATCGTAGCGGCTTTCAACGAATGCGTCAAGCTCAACAAAGCTGCCCTGATCCAGCAGGTAGTTCAGCCTTTCGCGGGCGGTCAGCTTGCCGGAATCATGCTGCTTGGCTATGCGCTTTTCCCCGCCGCCGGCAGCGATCCTGTCCTTCTTCTCGTAAAGCAGATCTATCTTGTTTCCCATCTGTTTTTCTCCTTAATTTATGTTGTACCTGTAATTTTTTATTTTCTTTCGGTAAGCTCCAGCAGCACGCCCGCGGACGCCTTGGGGTGCATGAAGGCTATGCTTGCTCCGCCCGCTCCGTAACGGGGGGCGTTATCTATCATGCGGAAGCCCTTTTCCTGCATTTCGGCTATGGCAGCCTTTATATCGGGAACGCGGATAGCAATATGCTGTATGCCGGTGCCCTTCTTTTCTATGAACTTAGCTATGGGGCCGTCCTCGGTGGTGCTTTCAAGCAGCTCCAGCTCGCTGTCTCCGCAGGGATAGAACTCCACGCGCACCTGCTGCTCCTTAACTTCCTCTATGCCGGTGCTCTTAAGGCCGAGCGCCTCATAAAACGGCCTCATTTCGTCAAGGCTGTTTACCGCTATACCTACATGGTCGATCCTGAGTGGTTCCATACTGTACCGTCCTTTCTATGCGTTAAAGCAGAATATATCTATGCTATAATTCTACACTATTTTTCTTCGTTTGGGTATACATATCCCACCTGTCGATTTTTCAACAGGTGGGATATGGTAATTTTACTTGTTAAGCAGCTCGTCTGCAAACCTGAAGCCGGCTTCCGCGCACTTCATGTTCTTTTCTATGAAGCGGGGGAACTGCTCCTTGAGCGATTCAAGCGCGCTCTCGCGCCTTACAAGGCCGGTATAGCCAACCAGGAAGGATACGGCTATAACGTTTGCGCCCTGGGGATTTATCTCATGCGCGGCATGCAGAATGGGAACCTTTATAACGTTCTTACCGCTGCCGTCGGTATGCATGGAAGAATCCACGAATATGACCGTTTTATCGTCCGCCGCAAGGCCATAGGTCTTGAATGCATCGTCCGTGAGGCACAGCAGGTAATCCGGTGTGGTCGCCTTGGGATAATCGATAGGCTCCTCGCTTATTACCACTTCTGCTTTGGAGGAGCCGCCGCGGGCTTCGGGGCCGTAGCTCTGGCTCTGTATGGCATACTTGCCGTCGTGCACGGCGGCCGCGGCCAATATTATACCGGCAGAGATTATGCCCTGTCCGCCGGAACCGCTGAAACGGAATTCAATACGCTTACCCATTATTTCTTTCCTCCGGCCTTCATAATTACTTCATCATAAGCCTCGGTATATTCCTTGGCTTCCTTGTTAACAAATTCGCCTATAACGAACGGCTTGTCGTATTCCGTTACGCCGGGCTTAAGCATGGTGCAGTCGTCGCGCAGCCTTTCCATCATGGATACAGCATCGCCGATCTTGTTCCTGCGGCCGTAATAGGTGGGGCAGGTGGACAGGCACTCAACAACAGAGAAGCCCTTATGCTCTATTGCATGCTTTATATAATTCTTTGTCTGCATCGCATGATACACGCTGCCGCGGGCAACATAGGTCGCGCCTGCGCCGCCTGCCAGATTCACCAGATCGAACGGGCGGTCGATATTGCCGTAAACGGCGGTGGTGGCGAACTTACCGGTAGGAGTCATGGGCGAGAACTGGCCGCTGGTCATGCCGTAGATGCAGTTGTTGACTACCACAAGCGTTATATCAACATTTCTGCGGCAGGCATGGATAAAGTGGTTGCCGCCTATTGCGGTGGCGTCGCCGTCGCCGGAGATTACTATAACATGAAGATCGGGGTTAGCCATCTTTATGCCGGTAGCAAACGGAAGCGCGCGGCCGTGCGCAGTGTGCAGGGTATCGAAATCCATGTATCCGGGTGCGCGGGAGGAGCAGCCTATACCGGAGACTATAACGGTCTTGTCGCGGTCAAGGCCCAGCTCATCTATGGCGCGGATTATGTTTCCCATCACGATGCCGTTGCCGCAGCCGGGGCACCAGATATGGGGCATATGGGACTCTCTGAGGTAATCTTGTACGTTCGTCATTTTGAAATCACCGCCATTACGTCGTTGTAAAGTTCTTCGGTCTTGAACAGCTCGCCGGAAGCCTTAGCTATCAGGCTGACCTTGGCCTTGCCTTCGGTGTAGCGTTCAACCTCGCCCACATACTGGCCAAGGTTCATTTCGGGAACGATTATGTTCTTCACGTTCTCGTTAAGCAGGGACTGATATTCCGTCTTGGGGAACGGCCAAAGCATCTTCACGGTGAAAAGGCCCGCCTTGATGCCTTCGCTGCGCAGCCGCTTGACTATGTTCATGGAAGTCCTGGCCACGGAACCGTACGCCACGAATATATGCTCTGCATCGTCGGTCATGTACTTTTCGTTTATGGCAAAGTTGGGATCGTTCTCCTTCACCTTGCCGTTTATGCGCGCCATCAGCTTTTCATGCACAGCGGGGGTGTTGGTGGGGAAGCCGGTCTCGCCATGGGAAAGGCCGGTCACGTGGAAGTGATAGCCTTCGCCGTAGGCTGCCATCGGGGGAACCACGCTGCCTTCTTCAACCTTGTAGGGCAGATAGTCCTTGCTGGGCGCTTCGGCGGGATGCACGCGGTCAACAACTTCGTAATCGTCTTCCAGCGCAACGCCTTCACGCATGTGCGCAATGACTTCGTCCGTCATCAGCAGCACGGGTGTGCGGTACATTTCCGCAAAGTTGAATGCCTTTATGGTCAGCTCGTACATTTCCTTGACGGAGCTGGGGCAAAGGGTTATCATGGGATGGTCGCCGTGCGTACCCCAGCGGGCCTGCATCACGTCGCCCTGTGCAGGGGAGGTGGGAAGGCCGGTGGAGGGGCCGGCGCGCATTATCATGGCAATAACTATGGGCAGCTCCGCCATGGCAGCGTAGCCTATAAGCTCCTGCTTAAGGGAGAAGCCCGGGCCGCTAGTGGCAGTCATTGCCTTTTTGCCGGCCAGGCTTGCGCCGCAAACGGCCGCTATGGATGCGATCTCGTCCTCCATCTGGAGGAACTTGCCGCCTACTTTGGGGAGCAGTATGCTGGACTGCTCAGCTATTTCCGAGGAAGGGGTTATGGGGTAACCCGCAAAAAGACGCATGCCCGCCTTTATTGCGCCCATAACGCAGGCTTCATTGCCCTGCAGCAGAATTGCCTTGCTCATTTGTCGCCCTCCTTAATCACTTTGATCGCCAAATCAGGGCAGCGCAGCTCACACATATAGCAGGCTATGCATTCATCCTGATTAACCACCGTGGCCTTCTCCGTTTCTTCGTCAAGGCCAAGCACCTTCTTGGGGCAGAACGCCGCGCATATGCCGCAGCCCTTGCACCATTTCCGGTTGATTTCGATTCTGTTCATCAATACAAACCTCTGCAATCATTTTGGGCAGAGCGTACAGTACCAACTCCGCCATGTATGATTGTACTGCATATCCGTTAAAATGTCTACAAATTTTTTATATTTTTATTCATTCATGATAGCTGACGGCGTTTTTAGCCAAATGCATAATTTTAGCTTATTTCTCTGGATTTTAGTATTTTCGGCTCCACGGATTCCCGTATTCTTGTATCCTTGTATACAGCATAATTATTTTATATTTTGGTATAATTATGCATTATTTTTTACAGCGAAACAAAATGCGGCAGCAACATAAGTTGCCGCCGCAAAGCAAATCATACGTTCAGTTTTATCAATAATTGTCGGCCTTTATTTCAAAGTAAGCCTTGGGGTGCGCGCACACCGGGCAAACCTCCGGCGCCTTGGTGCCGATGTGTATATGGCCGCAGTTGCTGCATTTCCAAACAACTATGCCATCCCGCTCGAACACCTTGCCGTTTTCAATGTTCTCTATCAGCTTATTGTAGCGTTCTTCGTGTTCCTTCTCTATCTTGCCGACCGCCTCGAACAGATACGCAATGTGGTCAAAGCCTTCTTCCTTGGCCACGGCCGCAAACTGGGCATACATATCCGTCCATTCATAGTTTTCGCCTGCAGCAGCATCCTTCAGGTTTGTCAGCGTATCAGGCACCTTGCCGTCGTGCAGCAGCTTGAACCACATTTTTGCATGTTCCTTTTCGTTGCCGGCGGTTTCTTCGAATATGGCTGCTATCTGGTTATAGCCTTCCTTCTTGGCGGCGGACGCATAGTAGGTATACTTATTCCTGGCCTGGCTTTCGCCCGCAAACGCAGCCATCAGATTCGCTTCGGTCTTGCTTCCCTTGAGTTCCATTTTTAATTTTCTCCCTTCAATTTCTTTTCATCGTTTTATATTCTGTCTTTTTTCAGCGGTATTCATTCCGCTGCGTTTGGGCGCACCGTGCGCATATTCCGGAAAACAGCATGCTCACGCCGTCCACATATATGTCGCGCTGCGCATTGGCTGCCGCGCAAACATCCGGCAGCGGCACCATTATATCGAACATTCTGCCGCAGCAGGAGCATACGGCGTGGTTATGATGCACAATGTTGCCATCGAACCTGTCCGCCCCGTTCGGATTGGAAATTTTGAGCACCTTGCCCGCAGCCGCAAGCTGATTAAGGTTGCGATACACTGTTGCAATGCTTATGTTCGGGTCCTGCCCCTTCACCATCTCGTGCAGCTCGTCCGCCGTGGGGTGAACAGGATTCGTCCTGAGCGTGTTCAGTATTATTTCCCTCTGCCGGGAATAGATCATGCGTTTTCCTCCTCTTTTAATATTAGTAACAGTTCTTAATCTTATTATATTTATTTTTTGTGTAATGTCAAGATGAAATTTGCAAAATATCTGTTTTTCGCCTGCCAGAATAAAAAAGAACCCCGAATCGCTTCGGAGTTCTTCATTTTTGCCTTTTCTAATTCACCGATATACCGCTGCGCGGAACAAAGGGGATTAGCCCCAAAGGTGGGGGGACGTTCTGCGTCCGCCAAAAAACGGAGGCTTGTGGGTTTTAAGCTGTCAGCTTACCTTCCCTTGCGCGCCTGGAAGCAGGCGGAGCAATAGATGGGCCTGTCGTTCTTGGGAACGAAAGGAATCTTGGTGGGCGCGCCGCACGCCGCGCAAACGGCGTCGTACATCTCACGCTCGCCGGAGCGCTGGGATTTACGAGCGTTCCTGCACGCCTTGCAACGGATGGGCTCGTTCTGGAAGCCTTTTTCGGCATAGAATTCCTGCTCACCGGCCGTGAATACGAATTCAGCGCCGCAATCCTTGCATACCAATGTCTTGTCCTGGAACATGTGTGTGTTTCCCCTTGTAAATATTATTTATTTGGCTGTACCAAACTTCGGCTGACCTGGTCTTTGCCCCCACACTCGCCGACGGGAAGGTCTGCTCATCGCTTCAGCGCCCTACTCGCCTTCTCTCGCCGCCTGGGCGGCGGTCGGTCTTACACCTAGAACGCGCCATGCTCACCGGGGCTTTGCCCGGCTTACGTGGACCGCTTTGCCCGCGTCTGGCATCGGCTTTCAACCACAGACCCAGATGCAACGCTTCTATTATATGATTTCATTTACCAAAAAACAAGGTGCTTCTTTGTACAAACTTCGCATTTTGCCCTGTTCGGCCAAAAGCCGCCAAACTACGACCGTTTTCGCGGACGTTACAGGGAAAAACAGGACTCTTTACAACAGGGGAGGGCATATGGTAAACTGCTAGGCGTTGTGAAACGGAGCAAAAATGGAAAGCCGCGTTGAAAGACGGAACGCGGCGCATGCACAGGAGGATTGCGCATGAACGCAACGATGGTATTGTCCCTCATGGGAGGATTGGGCCTGTTTCTCTTCGGCATCAAAACCATGGGCGATGGTCTGGAGACCGCGGCAGGCAACCGCATGAAGCACCTTTTGGAAATTCTGACCCGCAACAAGCTGACCGCTGTCCTGATCGGCGCTTTCATCACCGCCGTCATTCAGTCCAGCAGCGCAACCACCGTCATGGTGGTCGGCTTTGTGAACGCGGGTCTTTTGCAATTAAGTCAGGCCATC
>ENA-ORSS01002342-ORSS01002342.1-human-gut-metagenome-genome-assembly--contig:-NODE-2342-length-17261-cov-4.320528_pt1 | contig 17261 bp, 13 predicted proteins | sample MGYA00241899_ERZ509162 | MGnify/ENA primary metagenome ERZ509162 (study PRJEB26280, sample SAMEA2338641) | human gut metagenome | biome: human gut; feature: human-associated habitat; material: faeces... | reverse complement strand
TCCGAAGTACTGAAAGCCTGAGTGTAAGCCCCTGCCACGGTTACAGCTTAGCATATCAGGATCCAAAAGTCAAGCCTTAAAGTAATGTTTTTAATTATTTTATTATAATATTTCTTAAAGTTTTGTGTTTTGCGATTCAGAACCAGTCTGGTGGAAAGAAACGCCTCTCCAATCTGCCCGCACTCTCCAAAATGGCGATGTCAATATTCGTAATCATCCTCGTCATCGTCCTCATCGTCCGGATCATACGGCGAGCGTTCTGTTGGGCGCCGGTTCCGAATAAAGCGCATGGCGACCAGCGCACCTGCCGCAAGAAGGAGCCCTCCGCCAAACAGGATAATGTGCATCACGGGAATCCCGCCGACGGTAGGACGGCCCGTATCCTGCTCTTGCACATTCTGCGAAGCGGCGTCCGCGTTCTCCGCACTGTCTGTTGTCAGCGGCTCCTGTTCTTGTTGCGTCACATCAGGACTTGGGATATCGCCCGGCGACGGCACGGCGGCATTTAGAGTCAGGCAAGAAAGGACGTAGCTGCCGCTATTGCCCAGCTCGGTTCGTAAAATCCCGTCCTGCCCCACGGCAATCGTGCCCGGATAAAGGCCTACATCCGTTTTGAGCTGGAATTCAACGCCCGCCCATTGGGGGCCAAGCTGTACCTCAAGGATGACGGGCTGCGCGACTTGAAGCTCCGTGCCGTCCGTGTCATCGCCGGTAGCATAGACAACACCTGTACACATGAGGATGCAGCACAATAGCGCCAGCATTACGCCGATGCCTGTTTTCATCTTTTTCATAATGACCTCCTGTAATTTGCATAGAAAAAGACGGCCTGATTTCTCAAGCCGTCCTCTCTGATGCTGTATTTTGTTTTTACTTGATCGTGTCCTTGAGCGCCTTTCCCGCCTTAAAGGAAGGGGCTTTGCCGGCCGGGATCTCGATCGTTTCCCCGGTAGCCGGGTTTTTGCCCATCCTCGCGGCGCGCTCCTTCACTTCAAAACTGCCGAAGCCGACCAGTTGGATCTTGCCGTCGGTTTTCAGTGCTTCCGTGATACCGTCAAATACGGAATTGACCGCTATTTCCGCGTCCTTTTTTGCTGAGATTGGCCTTTTCAGCCACATAAGCGACAAGCTCTTTCTTTGTCATAGACTTTATTCCTCCTTCTGCACCCGTTTACAACCGTGCACCAATTATCCTTTGGCCTGGGCGCAGTCAGTCATAGTCTCACGAGTGATGTGGGTATATTATAGCATGAAGAATTCTGATTGCAATGCTCTTTCCATGCTGCGTTCATCACCGGCAATAACTGAGAAAGGGACACCATGTCCGCTGGGGATGAAAAAGCACATCGACCCACCGGAGAAAGACATGGACGCTTTCGACCTCTTGGATAAGATTCCCGGTGTCAGGCGTGGTCCAGGCGGCGTGATCTGCCTTTATGACAGGCTGGTCTCATTGAAGGGTTCGGATCGGGTCATTCCCATCAACTATCTCTGACATCTGTACTGCCCGCAGGATTTTGTCCTGCGGGCAATTTTTCACTGTTTGAGCGTGGGTTTTGCTGCAAGCACCCACATTTAAGGCATACGCTGCCCGACCATACGTGCCGGCATTCCTGGCCCGGGGACGGCTTGACGCCCTTCTTCTCACGGTTCCGCGGCCGATTTCTTCTGCGCCTGTCGTTTTTCATATCGTTCCTCCATAACGAATCCGGGGATGTGCGTTCAAGCATATCCCCGGACAGGTGTTATTTACTTCTTCACGGCAATATGCTTGCCCGTTCTGCGCTTTTTCAGGTAGAAAAACGCTGTGCAGCCTACTCCTGCCGCCGCAAGCCCGAGCAGTGAGATCCAGAGCATAAGATCGGCGTCGTCTCCGGTCTTGGGAACATCCACCTTTGTCTTGTCGTTATGGATCTTTACCGTCAGTGTCTCGTTTGCAACAAGCGTGATTTTGACGGGGTCTGCGATCTTGTACCCTTCGCTGGCGCTGTTTTTCAGCTCCGTGACGGTATACTCGCCGATGCGCAGCTTCTCAATGAAGATTTCGCCTTTGGCGTCGGTCGTAAACGTCATATCGTAGCCGTTGGCGCCGGTGATGCGGAACGCAAAGCCCTCTTTCTTTCCGTCGCTGGTGGTCTTAATAATCTTGAGGGAGCCCTTCAGAGCATGGTTGATAAAGCCCTTCCCGGCTTCGTTCTCAACGGTGTAGGTTTTTCCGTCGGTATCGATCTCCACATAGTAGGCTTTCTCGTCCGGAATAAAGCCCTCCGGTGCGGTTTTCTCCCTTACCAGTACGCCGCCGTACTCCAGATTCTTCATCCAGTAAACGCCGGCAGAGGACTCCTCCATGGTGCCGAGCAATACATCGTCCTTGTCCAGCGCCTTGTTCCCGTTAACATCACGGTAGATCTCGAATACCGCGCCGCTGAGTTTATTCTCGGGATAGTCTGCGTCATACTTCGTCAGCGTGACGCTGCCGCGGATTAGTTTGTTCGCAATCTTGATCTCAATGACCTGTCCCTGCTCCTTGACCGTTACCGGGAACAGCTCTTCGCTCAGAACGAAGCCCTTGGGCTGCTCGATCTCGCGCACGAGCCAGTTGCCGGCGGGGATCTTTTCGAAGCGGAATCTGCCATCCTCGGTGGATACGGCTGTCAGCAATGCGGTATCCTTCATGAATCTCGTTTCGGATGCAGCAAACAGACCCATGACCGCACCGGAGAGTGGCTTATCGTTTGCATCAACCTTCAGGCCCGAAACGGAGCCGTAGATCAGCTTATTCTCAATGGCTGCACCCTCGTTGGCAATCAGCTTGACAAGCTTCTTGTCTTGCCCAGCGTAGTCAAACGACACCGGATACTTCGTATCGCCAAGCTGGTAATGGCTGTCGGTAGAGATCTCCTGCAGGTAGAAGCGTCCAAAGGGGAGATCCGTCTTGCACGTCGCTTTTCCGTCTTTATTCAAGGACACCATCTCGATCAGACCGTCCTGCGGGATGCTGCTGCCATCGGCTGCCACAAGCTTCTCCGCAGCATAGAGGCCGAATGTAACGTGCGTGAGCTCGTCACTTTGGCCAAGGCCGAACAGCTTATCCGTTTCCATGGTTTTTACCAGACTGATCTCCACACGCTGGCGTTCATTGTACATATCTGCCCGAAGCTCGGTGACCGTGACCTCCTGTCCGGCATATACCAGCTCGACCGTATGCGGTTCGGTCTGAAGGGCCATGCCGTGCGGAGCTTTCTTCTCGGTGATCACATACTTGCCAAGGTATAGTGCCTTGCTGGCAGCCATGCCGTCCGATTGCGTGGTGACGGTGTCTACGATGTCTCCGGCCTTTGCACGCAAGGTTCCGTCAGGGGTGTAAATATCCTCCGCAGCAGCGATATCAAAGACTGCTCCCGGAAGTCCGGTATTCTCATATACAGGCCGGAAGATAGATCCCTCGTTTACAACGCTGCTGAAGACCTCGCCGGTCTTTTGGATACGGATGACGCCTTTTTGCGCCATGTTGGACTTTGTAACTGTCACGACAGCCTCTGACCCATCCACGGTAAACGGAACCGGGGTGGTATCCAGCACATAGCCATGGCAGGTTGTCACCTCGATCAGCTCATAACGGCCGTAGGGCAGCTCGCAGGGGAGCATAAGCGTGCCATCGTCTGCGGTATAGAATGTGGAGATGGTCACTGGCGCCGGATAATAGACGGTCTGTGAAATCAGTTCGCCGGAGGTCAGGTCTCTGACCTGAAAACCGATGCCCGCTGCCGGAATGATCTTTCCGGTCTCAGCATCGCGTTTTTCCACGCGGATAAAACTGGTGATGGTCTGGTTGTTCAGGATATAGGAGTACAGGTGTCCGTTGGAGCTGATGAATACGGTGAAGTCCGGAACAAAGGCCTGTCCTTCCTGACCCTCGATCTGGTGTACGGTATAGCGGCCGTAAGGTAGATCCTTGGAAAGCGCTACGCCGTTTTCATCCGTCACCAGCAGATCGCGCTCGCTATCTTTGGCTGCGTCATAGCTTCCGGCACCGGAGAGATAAAGCTGAAACATCGCGCCTGCTTCCGGCTGCTCGATAATGCCTGCATTGCCGGAGGGTTTGAACTCCGCCGTCGGTACAGATCCGTTTTCGGGCTCTGGCTCCGCTTCATTCTGACCGGGAATCAGCGTATCGGCTGCTTCCGGCTCAGACTCGGCCGGCGTTTCCGTGTCGGCTTGATTGGGCATTGGGGTTTCTTCCGCTGCCGGTTCGGCTGCGTCCTTTGCATCATCGGAAGCTGCAGTTCCCTGCGCATCCTCCGGTGCGGCAGCGTCCGGGCTAACAAAATATGTGGAGCCTTCCGGCGCAGAGGGGTCCGTTGCTGCGGGGATCTCAGCCTCCGCCTGCGGGGTTGGCGCGTTCTCGGAGGTTTCCAGTTCGGCATCAATATGCTTGATCAGGCGGATGCTGCCTTTGATTACCGTTTCGGTCACGGCGTTAGCCGTTGTATTGTGTTCAACCGTATACTGACCGGGCGCTGCACCAACGGCATGTTCCGTCGTATCGAGGAGGTACCCCTCCGAGGGTTCCATTTCACGGATCGTCCAGTCGGTATCGCAGATATACTCTTTGCTGGTGAACTGACCATTGGCGTCTGTGTAATACACATCGACAAGCTTCCCGCCCTTGTAGATCCCGTATTTAGCGCCTGACAGCGTGGCGTCGCCCTGCGGTGTTCCGGTTTCTGCGTCCGTCTTGGTTACTGTCACGGTAAACTTTTTGAGGATATTGGCAAAGCTGCGCTCTGCAACCCGGTTCCACTGGATAGATACCGACTGGGGATCAGGGATAACGTAACGAACGGCCGTATCGACCTCCTCGATGGTATATGGGCCGCCAATCAGGACATTGCGGAACTTAGCCACGCCGGTGGAGTCCGTTACCGCATACTCATCGACGCTCAGGCCGGAAAGGGATTTGCCGTACAAGCGAAACTTTACGCCCTCAACGAATCCGTCTTCTGAAGTCTTGGTCACCTCCAATGCACCGCGCTTGAGCACGTTGTTGAAGGTCACGGTCGAGGTCTGCCCACCGACAATGGTGACCTGCTGTGAAGTCTGGGGCGTATAACGCTCAATGTCCGCTTCTGTTACGGTATAGGTGCCGGCCATGAGCTCGGATACGTCAATCGTGCCGTCGCGGCCGGTAGTCACAGTCTTGGTGATTCCGTTGCCGGAGATCGTGAAAGAAATTCCGGCCACAACGCCATCCTCGCTGGTCTTGACCAGGTGCATGGTGCCGAGCGCCTCCATCTCAAGCCGAAGATGGACGCTGACAGGGTCTGACACATTTTCGCCGTAGGTGACAACATCCTGAATGCCGGCGCCTTTGTTGCCGTCCGTCCAGACGACCACACCGCTTCGCACGCCGTTGGTCTTGCTGGCGCTTACGCGGATATCGCCTGCAATCGGCATGTCGGAGGTGATTGTCAGGCGGTTCCCGCTTCGGGAGAAGGTGATTCCGGGTTCCGAGGAGCTGAACGAGAAGTTCGACAGCACTCCATTGGTATCCGTCAGTGTCACGGTATATCGCGTGCCGTCGTATTTGAGTTCATAGCTGCGTGCGCTGCCAATGCTTCGTGCGCAGAAGCTGGGGATCTCTGCGTGACTCTGCACGCTGGCGGCCATGGAATTATAATAGGAGCGGATCTGGCTGCGAAGCGGATGCTCGTCCCGGATATAACTCCAAACCGCACTCTTCCCATAGCCGGAGGGATCCACCTTGTTGAAGCTTGCGTCACGCTCGCCGACAACCGTCTCCCAGACCAGCAGCTGTGTAGCGATTATATGGCTTAACGCAGCTGCATCCGAGGCGTTCTGAGAACGCCAGGATGTGGATACATTGCCCTGATAGCCATACTGCATGATCCGGCCAAGCAGGACCTTGATGGTATCCGGGGAAATGGTCGGATTGAGGTGGCTGGGGTAGTTTTCCCAAAATGTCTCATCCTTGTGGGAGAGAGTATCGCCGGCATTTTGCCCGATGCCGGGCTCGATGCAATACGAGACTTGACCGTTATAGGTGCCGATGCTATGCACCGTTGTGTATTTGCTGTTGAGAAACCGCCAACCGCCCATCAGAGACGTGGCAGAGTGGCCCCACGCCGTCGCAGAGTAGTTGCTGTCACCGTCGCGTGGGAAATCCACCATATAAGCGTCTACCGTCGTTGCGGCAAACACAGGTGTGCTGATAGACAAAAGCGTCATCATGCACATGAGCAGGGACAAGAATGCCGAAAGGGCTTTCTTGAGCGTTTTACGTTTCATCGTTCCTTTACCTCCTGTTTTTTGCAGCAAAGAAGCGCACCGTTTCCGATGCGCTTCTCGCTGCGTGATGTGGTTTGGCTCAGGTGCAGCCGATATACAGATCGTATCACGCTTCTGTTCTCAGCTGCGCCCAAACGCAGAAATATATGATGCCGTCTGCTGCGTACAGTTCCAGCCGCGATTTGATATCCCGCGCAGGATGGATGGATATATCTCCGGCGATAATGGGGGTATCCCGGCGTCCTGTTGCGGTAGAGTCATAGGTGAAGCCAACTCCAACGCCGCAGTTTCGCGCAAATGCAGTTCGTTCATGGCCGGCTCTTCGAGTATGGCTGGTTCTGATTCCGGAGGGCTTGACGGCTGTAAGGTGTACTCCGGAGTGCCGCAGTATGGCTCCCGGCTCTCACTTGAGGCTTTCCCCGGGTACTGCCGGGAGGCGGTGGGGTTGTCCGGTACGCGGATACGCACTGAGCATTACGGCAATATACTCATCCTGCCAGATTGAAATAGCCACGATCCGCTTCGTCAACGCAGCGGCTGAGTTTTTCAAAGAACCGTTCCGGCGTGAGCTCCGTATCCAGCCAGTGGGTGGCGCGATAGGAATAACAGCCGACGTCCTCGTTGATGGCGTGGCTGCCCAGCACACTGTGCAGGTTCAGTTCGTTGGCAAGCTGCTGTTTTCGTGCGCCATCCGGGTTTCGGATCGCCTTAGCCAGGCAGACGACCAGCAGCGGGTGCAGCGGCGAGAACGAGATCTGCATATAGTAGCCGCGGTGGTCCAGCGTCAGCGAAGTTTCGTCCTCCGCCTCCACCTTCATGTGGGACAGGATCATCCTGCGGGCTTTTTGCGCAAGATCCGTTCTTCTGACCTGCTCTGCGCGGGTCAGATCGTAATCAAGCATAGTTGTTCAACCTCCTTGTCATTTTCTGTTCGCTCCAGTCATCTCGGGGTAGCGATGTGTGTGATCGCGCCCCAGATTCGATTGGATTCGTTGTTGATGCCCAGAATCCGTACCGTTACGCGAGAGCCTCTGGGCGGGCGCCCGCGCTTAGGATAGCTGCACAGACAGTCGATGCCGCCGTCCAGTGAGACGAACACGCCGTTCATGTCCACCATACTGACAGTACCTACATAGCGGTTGCCCACAGAATAACGCCGCAGCGCCTTTTCATAGGGATTCTCTCCGGCCTGCTTGATGGAGGCGTTGACCCGGATACTGGTTCGGTCACTGCGGTCGATGCTCAGGATCTTAACCAGAATGCGCTGCCCGGGCTGAAAGCTGTCCTGCGCATCCAGCATACGCTGGTAGCTCAGCTCACGAAGCGGGATGTAGAGCTCCAGGCCGAACAGATCCACGAAGATGCCGGCACGAATGACGGATACAACGCGAGCTTCCGCACAGATACCTTCGTAGAGCAGATTGTTTCCATCCCGGTCTGTACCGAAATAGTACGCGCGGCGCTTAGCGGACATAGCCTCAAGACGGCTGCCGACTGCAACGCCAGCCTTGGCGTCGATGCCCTTGATGATGTAATCCACTTCCGCTCCCAGGCGCTTGGTGACCATATAGTGCAGCACATCCTCCGGAAGCCTGCCGCGGAAATCCTCCGGCGGCTCCACCGCCTCCTCCGCAGGAATAATAACCTTGATATCGCCATGATAAATGACTGCAAGAGAACGCGAGGGATGGTCAGCGGGGCGTTCGATGCCCTGAATGGTCCCGGTCAGGATCCGCTTGGTCTTTAAGGATTCTACCAGGTCCAGCAAATCGTTGCGGGCTTTGTCCGCTTCCGTTTCCACACTGGGGCGCTCGTCGATGGATACCACCGGCGACGCCGGTCTGGCAGCGGCGCGCCTGCGAGGCTTCTTCTCCGGAGATTCGACGCCGTCGGATGCATCCCCGGGCGGTTCTGCCGCTGCTGTGTCAGACTCACTTTTCTTAGCTCTTGGTTTTCTGGTTCGGCGGGCCGGCGGGCTCTCTTCAGGTTCTTTTTCCTCCAAGTCGGAATCGGTCTGAGATACCGGTGCTTCCGGGGTATTGCGCGCGGCGTCTTCGATCGGCATCCCTTCGGGATTCGCAGATTCGGAATCAGTCTGGCAAATGTCGATGAGATCAGCGTCTCCGGGCGCCCCTTCAGCGCTGAGCACTCTATCAGGCTCAGGTTCAGTTTCAGTCTGATGTAATGCGTGTTCATTGATGTTTTCGTCCGTCGCGGCCGCAAGAATTTCTTCTTCCGGGATCACCGCCGTTTTTTTCGTTGCCATTGTTTGATCCTCCGTTTCTTTTGTTTGAATATAAAAAGAGCGTCCCATTTCTGAGACACCCCTCTGCCGGTAATGTGTTTTATTTGTTAGTCTGTCCGTATTGCCGATACGCTCGGTGTTTTGTGATATAGTCCATTTGCTCGCCACCAATTTAACTATCTTTCAGCATTACAACATCACTAAAGTTAAATGTCAGCTTTTTAGTTAAAGCATTGAGTTCAAAACTCGCTCGGCGGTTTCGCGGAGCTGTACAGAGTTCTGCGTTTTGAGGGTATGGACGATGTGTGCGGCCGCTCCTCAGACACTGCGCGTGGCAAAGTCGTCTCGGTCTGGAGAAAAGGCGCTGCCGCGTGCGGGGGTGTGTAGTCAAGAATGCTGACGGGAGTCAATTCCTTGGCCAGCGGGTGGTCAGCATAATCAAACTTTTTCAGTTTCAGGACATTGTGTCCTCGGATGACCACCAGCAGTTCCTCGTTGGGGATGCGCAGCACCTCGTCCGGAGTCAGCAGCCGTCTGCGCCCCTGGCCCTCCGTCTGACGGTATTGGGGGATGACCTGCGCTACGGCAATGGTCTTGCGCACGGTCATGGTGGAGTTGATCTCCACCGACATATCACCGCTCCGCGCGGAGAAGTACTCGGCGCTGACCTCATCGGTACAGCCCAGCATGAGCTGCACGTCCAGGTTACCGACGATCTCCGCCCAGAGATTGTTGGGATACCGGTTCTGGATCTGACCGAGGCTCTGCACGGCCAGCATCACATAGATCGCACGGCTGCGGATAACGCTGAGCGTACGGGCGAAATCCGAACCGTCCGCTGCGCTACCGAGCTTGCCCACATTGTTGAACTCATCGAAGATGAGGTTGACCGGGACTTTGCAGCGCAGCTCCGGCGTGCTGTCGGCATAGCGCACCAACTTGATGAATAGAAACGAAAAGAACAGCGAGGACAGAAATGCCATCGTTGCGTCCTGGTCGCTGAGTATGACGAAGTAGGCGCATTTGCGCTTGCCCGGCGCCGTGAGATCGATATCGCTGCGGCTGATGATGTCCCGCACAGCCTCGTTCTGTAAGACCTGTAACCGGGTGCCGAGTCCAAGGACGATGCCGGAACGCACCGTGTCGCTGGCCTGCGAGAAAAGATTGAACGGCGCACGGGCGGGGTGATCCAGCGGCAGCTTTTCAAAAAGTGCCGTCAGCTGCCGTTCGCTGTTTTGGGTCAGGAGTTGGTAGGCGGCCGCCAGGTTCTTCGTCTCCGGGCTGCGGCTCCTGTCCAGATCGATATAGAGCACCAGCGCTTTGAGCAAATTGGCCTCGCCGTTGTCCCAGAAATGGTCGCCCTTGCCCTCGCTGGTGTTGGAGATGATGACATTGGTCAACACCTGCGCCAGCAGAGTATCGCCGTTCAGGTCTGACATGCAGTTCCATGAGTCGCCGTGCCGGGGGTCTACCAGGTTGAATACTTTTACCTCATACCCGTTCTTGCGGAACAACTCGGCGGTATCGTTATAGAGCTCCGCCTTCGGATCCGTAATGACCGCCGACTCTCCGCGCTTGAGTATGGTGAACAGCGCCGGACGGATCACGCCACGGGATTTTCGGGTACCGGATGCACCGAATACGGCGATGTGGCGGTTCAGTCTGGTGTCTTTAGGTAAGCAGACGACGCTGCCGTTTTTTTCGCCCAAAATGATGCCATCAGCCTGCGACGGAGGCTTGATCTCCAGAATCTCTTTCAGCTCCTTGTCCTTCATCCATGATGCGGTGCCGTAGGTTCCGTACTTGCTGCGGGTAAATCCGCGTTCATCGTAGTCCTTGGAACTGAATTTATCGTGGAAACGCACATAGGCGGTGATGCCGACCCCGGTCAGCAGCAGTATACCGATGCTTTTTAGCCCCGGGATACTGAAGGCGCTGCCCAGACACACGATCGGATTCCAGTCTACGGCGCCGATGGTCGTTTGCCCTGTAAGACCGCCGGAATTCATCCAAAGCTCGTAGTTTATCAGCAATTGGCCAAGCACTCCGCCCAGGTAAAGCAGGGTGATAAGTCCCGGTATGGAGACGGCGATGATGGCTGCTGCTCGCTTTTTATCCAGAATGCATTCCTCCTTTATAGTCCCAGTTCTGCTTCTACTGTGGCAGCGTCGATGGTTTTGAGTGTGATATGCGGGCCAAGGTACTCTCTTAGAAAATGCGCTTGATCATCGAAGCAGAGTACCTCGAAGCTCCCTGCGCCGGTCTGCATTGCCTCACGAAAACGGATCAGGCGTGCGATGTCACCGTCAAGATGCGAGAAAACACAGGTGCCGCCGATACTGGCGTCGTATTCCATGAATCCCCGGTTATATGACCGGACGTCTGGGTCGAACAGCAGCTCAAGCAGCTTTTCTTTCCAGTCTGGGACGGTGAGCAATCTGAACTGCCGGATGCCGCCGGCATTCATGGGCACAAAATAGATGTGCCGATAGATGCCGTCAAACCGAAGTTCCAGTCGCCGGTTTTTATCCGACTCCAGCAGTGTGGTCAGCGCCGTATCATAGGACTCGCCCAGCAGGATTGCGGAGTCGATGCTCTGAACCCCGGCATTCATGCGGGCAAGCTCTGTCAGGCTGTGGAGCGCTTTGAACTCTCCCATGCCGTTCCATTTCATCGCGGCGTTCCGCGTGTTGTAAACGGCGTAACAGCCGCCGGGATAGAAGATTGCGCCGACGATGCGTGTGAACATGGTTTTGTTCTGTTCCGCAGGGGTGATCTTCTTGAAGTCCCGCGCCAGATAAAAGGCGGGCGTGTCCGATGTTATCCGAAGGATAGCCCGGTTTTGCAAGGCGGGGAGTAGATAGACCCTTGTCTCGATACCGGCGGTCAGGTGCATCCCAATCGTCTCGGCAACCCGGAGGTTACGGTCCCGATGCGCCATACCGCCGGGGAATCTATGACTGTAAAACGCGGCCATATAATAGCCGTATGCGTCCGGATGTATCCATTCCAGTATGGGGAGAGCGCCCTTACAGAAACGAATCGCTTTGGCATTCCCAGTACCGGTCAGCTGCAGCAGCTTTACCCTCATCCGCTCGCCGGTATCCGGATTACGAAGCTCCTGTGTTGTGGAAAGTTTACCCACCAGCGCTCTGAGAGTACGCTCGTTTCCCAGCACGCCAAGCGAACGGACAGGGTATTCGCCGGCGAGCCCAAGCACTGTGATAAGCCGATGCACATGACTTCCCGGCCGAACGGTAATCATTGTTTCAAACCCCGGAATGCAGGAGCTTTCCGACAACATGACTGCTCTCTTTGTCGGAAACCGTCCACGCAAAATGCCTGAAAAATATCGGTTTCATCGGTGTTTTCCGGCTGTTAAAAGATATGTCATTGGGGAGGCAGGTTTTTGCCCTGTTTTTACACATGTTTTTGACGCCGCTCCGGCACATTTTCATGGAGTATCACCCCCTCATCCGGGATCAGGGGCTCCAGCACCAGCCACTGGGGAAAATCCCGTGCCGGGACCACATACACCTCCGTACGCTCCAGCGTGGAGGCCGCGCTGCAGTAGAAATGATCGCAGCACGGCGGCGCGTCATCCGTAAGCACATACATAGCGACGGTATCGGAGACCATATTGATCTCAATATTGTCATGATCCCGGTACCGACGCTCCGGCCTGCCTTTTTCATATACATGGCGGAATATCATGATGCTTTCGGGGTATCGAACCGGCGCTTTGCCCTGAAAGAAGCTCCTGAGCGCCGGATACAGGATGCCCCGAATATAGGAGGCGGAGCCCCTCTCCTTTTTGGGGAGCAGCAGAGGCAGCCGGATGCAGAACCAGCCTTCGATGGTAAAGCCCGCTTCTATTGGAACCGACTCTGCTGCAACCGCATCCACATCCTGCAGCGCCCGCGGATTTCCCGTGTAGGCGGGAAGCGCTCTGGTCAGCAGCGTCAATTTTTCGCTTTCCTCAGCCAGCTTCAGCGCCATGGCATACGCCAGCTCCATGCTTTTCCCTCCGGTCAGACAGCGGAGATTTTTTATGGTCATGCCGAGCCGTCGATCCTGCGTCTCTATTTTATCCAGCAGATGAATGAACGAGTTTATCGAGTCCATCGGTTGCAGCCTCCTCTGTGTAAAATGTAATGTCCGGTTCTTCCTGCCCGGCAAAGTTGACGGTTGCAAACAGGCAGGGCGCCTTGGGGAGCATCATCTGGGACGCCATGGCGATATTGGGCAGGACAAAGATATATTTCATCTCGTCATCCTGCGGCTGCAGCAGCTTGCTAAGGTGCTGCTCGCCGTCATACAGCACAACGATCTCATAGCCGGTGTTTTCCTTCAGAAAAAAGATTTGGGACGGGTAGACCGCAGGATAATGCGCCATGGGATCCACATAGTCGATAAACCGCAGCAGCACCCATACGGCAAGGATCGTCCGCTGATCCGGCTTGCATAGCCCATCCAAAGCCAGATAGTAGCCACCGGCCACATCCGAGATTTGATGCTCCCTTTTCAGATTGCGAAGAATCTTCTCCGCCGTCTCCGGGGTTTTGTCCCGCAGCAGTCGGATCACCTGTGTTTTGGTCAGTGCGCCGTACTGCGACAACCATTTGATCACATGGCGCTCATCATCAAGCAGCATGTTGTTCACCTCCTTCTGTGTGTGCGTATTCTTTGCGAAATGCGTATTCTACGCTGAATGCGTTTTCTCCCTCTGCCGTTCTTTGAGGATTGCCTCCAGTTCGGCACGATCCGTGGTGATCATTTCCTTTTCCAGCTTGGAGGCCTTCACCACCACGGGCACTTTGTTGTTGTTGGAGCTGATGAGCGCCTCGCCGCGCTCGAAGCGGGTGATGGCGCGGATCTCCGTGCGGGTGAGCTTCAGCGTTTCCTGCACATACCGGGCCTCGTCCGGCTCCAGGTTCAGAATGATCTTGTTCTTGGAGTTGTTGATGATCGCCCTGCCGTACTTGCCGTCCTCCAGACCGAAGAAATCCGACAGATCCTGCGTTGCGGAAATGGCCGCTCCGCCGAAGCCGCGGATAACCTTGAATATCTCAAGGCAAAACTCTGCGGCCATGCGGTTGGAGCTGGCGCCGATCAGCTGCCAGATCTCGTCGATAAAGATGGCTTTGCGTTTGGTGCGGTCAGACTTTATCTGATCCCACACATAATCCAGTGCGATGAACATGCCCACCGGAAGCAGCTTGCCCTTCAGCTCCGACAGGTCAAGGACGATGTATTTATTAGAGAGGTCTACATTGGTCTGTCTGTTGAAGCTTTGGGCGCTGCCGGTGACAAAACGGCTGATGATGGCCGCCAGCCGCTGGGTCATGGGATTCTCCTGCAGGTGCTTATGCAGGTCGCCCAGGATAGGCATCTGCTTCATTTTGGGCGGAGCGGAGGCCATATCCGTATAGATGGAGTCGTTATCATGGGTGATGCCGAAGTCCGCATAGGTTCGGATCAACGCTTCATCCAGTATCTGTTCCTCTTCATTGCTCATATCGGGGATCAGCAGGCCGAAGAAGGTCATGAGCTGCTGAATTTTTCGAGCCAGCATGGAGCCCATCTCCACATAATCGATCTCGTCAATCAGCTCCATCTCCGGCGACATGGTATGCCGTATCTCCATTACGTTGATGCAGTGGGGGGAACCGGGTGCGATTTTGATAAACTCGCCGCCGATCTTATTGCAGGCTCTACGGAATTCGTGTCCCTTGATGGGCGCCAGAATGTAGCACTGAATGCCGCGCATCCGCATCCGAAGAGCCAAAAGCTGCATGGTGAAGGTCTTGCCTGCGCCCGATGTGCCCAGCAGGTTCAGGTTGGCATTTTTATTTATCTTTGTGTTGAACAGATCCACGATGCACAGGGAGTTGTTGTATCGGTTGATGCCCAACAGCACGCCATTATCGTCCGACAGCTCAAAGCTGGTGAAGATATAGCTGGATGCGGCGCCGCTGGTCAGCACATTGCGCTGCGCCTTTTTCTCAAGCTTGGGCGAGATTTTCAGGAACGGCATCACCGACTGCAGTGCGGCCTCCTGCTGAAAGCTGCACTCGCTGGTGTACATATCCATGGATTTGAGCATATCCACCATCTGCTGCTTGCGCCAAAGCAATTCCTCGTAGGTTTTGGCCGATACGGTGATGAAAACACTCATGTAAAATAGGTCCTCGTTGTAGTTGGCGATGCCATTCTTGATAAAATAGCCCGCCTGTATGGAATTGGTCAGCTCCTCATAATCGGTGCTGGTATCCTGCATGCTCTTGAGCTTGGTACGGTTGAGCCTGATCCGCTGGGCGACCTTATCTATGGTGCGGCTGCGGTTCTCACGGCGGAGATGGACGTCGATGTCCACTCCTTCTCCGGCGTTGATGAGCGAGGACATCCAGCCGGCCCGGACGCGGCTTGGATACCCGCCTGCCTTGATGTAGAGGAAGGAATAGTACAGCCCGTCCATAACGACATAGTTATAATGGCTCAGGTCGATGCCGCGGGGCGCCAGAAAGTTGGCCATGCGGATAGGCGGCACCGGGTCCATGCCGATGATTTTCTTGATGAGGTTTTTGTTGAGCAGCATCGTGGAAAACCCGATGCAGAACAGGATGACGGAAACCGTCTCCTCGTAATTGATGAATAGCTTGTCCAGCATCCTTACACCTCTCCTTTCCGGAACACGGCGTAGAAGGCGTACATCGTGCAGGTGACGATGAAGCCGACGCAGATGTTCAGCACCAGAATCAGGCCGCTGGAGAGAATCGCGCCCGGCGTGCCGAGGGGGATGATGCTGTGGATGTCGTTCGCGCCGGTATAGAACGAATAGCACTTGCTGGCCGCGTAGGTGAGCAGCGAGCAGAGCACGACGCGCTGATACGTCTTATAGGTGAAGAACCGGCGGATATCCTTGAAGCCGAACGCCGTGACGTAGATCATCAGACCCGCGCCCATGATCGCGCCGCCGGAGAAGCCGCCGCCCGGCGACAGATGGCCGTTCAGCACGACGTATATGCCCAGCAGGATGACGATCGGGGTCAGAATTTTGGCGGTCATCTGCAGGATGGCGTCGTGGCGCGGCTCGTAGAAGTTATCCGCATGCGGCGCCTCGCGCATCGTGCGCGCAAGCTGGCTGTATTTCTCGCTCTCCGGGTCGAGGCGCAGCAGGAACAGCACGACCATCGCCGCCGTAAAGAGCACCGTGGATTCGCCCAGCGTATCGAACGCGCGGTAATCCAGAATCATGCCGGTGACGATGTTCACCGCGCCGGTCTCCTGTAAGCCCTTTTCGATGTAGCGGGCGGAAACCTCGTTGTTGATCGGGTGATCCGGGCTGCCGAAGCTGGGCAGGTTCGTCACCGTGAACATCAGCAGCGCAATCATCGTCACGCAGATGAGCACGCACAGCACGCAGTACACGCCGCGGGAAACCTTGCTCACGTTGCGGCTGTTCCACTCGCGCAGGCGCGCGGCGATTTCCTCTTCCTCCTGCCGTTCGCGCTCCACGCGCAGGCGGCGGGCGACGTCTTCCTCGGTCTCCTGCGCCTCGGAGGGCGTCTCCTGCGAGCGCACCATGTCGCGTTCGAGCGCGTCGTTTTCAAAGTCGATGATCTCGGCCGTGCGGCGCTTGAGCCTTGAGAACCATTCAGGCGTTGCCATTGTCCGCACCTCCGTTTTGCTCGTTCTGCTTTTCCTGCGCATGGGCGCGGCGCACCTCGTTGCGCGCGTCGATGGCGTGGATCTTCTTGAGCGTCAGGAAGAACAGCAGGCTGGTAACGCCCGCGCCGACCGCCGCCTCCGTGATCGCCAGATCCGGCGATTCAAGCGTGATCCAGATGATCGACATAATCATCGAATAGCCCATATAAATGATGACGCTGGTGAGCAGATTGCGCGTCAGGCAGACGGCAATCGCGCACACGATCAAAAACAGCAGCATCATCTGCGTCACAATCGTCATGCCTGTTCCTCCTTCGCGCGCGCCGCCTCTTCGCGCTCCTGCGCCAGAGACTGCTCGTGCACATTCATGTATTGCCCGCGCTCCTCGTTCGTCTCCACCTCCAGGCGGCAGAGCAGGTGGCTCGCCACCGGGGAGGCCAGCCACAGGAACACGACCACCAGCAGGATTTTCAGCGCGGTGAAGCCGTCCGGCGCGCTGATGGCCAGACCGACCAGACAGAAGCTCACGCCCAGCGTATCGTTGAGCGCCGCCGCGTGCATGCGGTTGGCGGCATACTTGAGCTTAAACACACCGTACACGCCGACGCAGCAGACGAACAGGCCGACCAGCATGAACGCCGCCGTCAAAACAAACCGAATCGCGCTCACTGCCGCTCACCCGCCTTTTCATCCCGAACCAGCGTTTCCACCGGGTTGTCGTTCCTCGCGCCGAGCAGCTCCTTCTCGTGCTGACGCTCGCGGTAAATGCCCGTGTAGACCTTGCACAGCACCACCACCGCCAGGATCAGCGCGATATCCGCCAGATATGCCTCGCCCAGATGCACGACGAACACGACCACCATGATGATGGTCAGCGTGCCGATCATGTTGACGGCCATAACCCGGTCGGAAATGCGCGGGCCGAGGATGCAGCGCACCAGACACACCAGCGCCAGCAGCACCAGCACCGCCAGAGAACCGACGGTCAGCACGTCATAGCAGGTTTCAATGCTCATGCTCTTCCTCCTTCGCCGCT
>ENA-ORSS01002337-ORSS01002337.1-human-gut-metagenome-genome-assembly--contig:-NODE-2337-length-17306-cov-2.845400_pt1 | contig 17306 bp, 15 predicted proteins | sample MGYA00241899_ERZ509162 | MGnify/ENA primary metagenome ERZ509162 (study PRJEB26280, sample SAMEA2338641) | human gut metagenome | biome: human gut; feature: human-associated habitat; material: faeces... | reverse complement strand
GGCCGTCGCATCCTCGAATCCGGCAAGGTCAAGGCCATGACTCCGGAGCGCATCGAGAAGACTGAGAAGATGATCGAGAAGTGGGGTCCGCTGGCCGTGTTCCTGGGCCGTTTCTTCCCGTTCATCCGCACGTTCATGCCGTTCATCTCCGGCATTTCCGGCATGCGCTGGAGCCGCTTCACGCCGTTCTCCGTGCTCGGCGGCCTGTGCTGGTCCACGCTGTTCACGCTGCTCGGCTATTTCTTCGGCGGCATTCCGGCCGTGCAGAAGCATTTTGAATTAGTGATTATTGCGATTCTTGTGCTGTCGCTGATTCCGACAATCGTTGGCCTGCTCAAGGCCAAGTTCGGCAAGAAGAAGCCGACTGCCGAGGACACTGCGGAAACCGCCGACGCCGAATAAGCAGCGTTCAATCGTCGTAAAAATATCGGCGAATACAACGCAAGCACAACACGCGGAGTGTGGAATTGCATTTTTCCACACTCCGTACTAATATTTCGAGAGTTGTCTTGCTAAACAAGGTGACGCACATGGGGCTGTAGCTCAGTTGGTAGAGCGCTTCGTTCGCATCGAAGAGGTCGCGGTTTCGACTACCGTCAGCTCCACGAAGCCCGCTGCATTCATTCCACCGCAGCGGGCTTTTTCTTTTGCAACAAAAGGAGAACCAGTATGAAAAACAAACACAGAATAAAGCAGGGATTGTCGCTGCTGCTGGCGGGAGGGATTGCGCTCACAAATCTGGGCGCAGCGCTGCCCACTTTTGCAGAGGATGCCCCTGCCACGCCGGAGACAGCCGAAGCCACCACACCGGAAACCGCTGAAGCCAATGTCCCGACACCGAATCTTTCGCAGATCACTGAAAATCTGTACGACGATCTGCCGGACGCGCCTACCGGCAGTTACCTTGGCAGCATGGGTCTGCCCGTGGCAACCGGCGAAACAAAAATCGGTATCTCCGCGTGGGTTTCTGACCTGTATGACGGCGTAGATGCCCATATGGATGCCGATGCGCTGAACGCAGATGAGAACACGGTCACAATCGGCAAAACTCCCGGTACAGACTATGCCATTGTTCCGCTGTTGGCGCAGGTCGAATACCCGGCAGACGGTGCGGTATCCGAAATCATACTGCCGGACGGTGTAGAGCTTTTAAGCTACCGCTCCACCGATTATGAGCCTATCCCGGCAAACGAGCAGGAGCAGACTGAAATCCTGCCCCAGACATACTCGGAGCAATCGGCGGCAGCCACCGGCCTGTATGTAAAAGCCTATGCAGATTTTACGGCGCAGCTGGTCTATACGGATTTGGACGGCAACTCGCAGTCAAAATCTATCCATGTACAGATCAGCGAGGATGCCGCACCCACACAGATGTATGCTGACATCGGCGATGACAGCATTGCCGCCTATGCTGCAGGACCGACCCCGCCGTATGCCACCGGAAAAATCACCAGTATCGCCAAAGAGGGCGGCACATGGCTGATTTGGTTCAACGGTCAGGAAGCCTACTGTTGCAGCCACGGCCTGAACGGCCAGCCCAAGGGCTGCCCCACCTACAGCTTCTCTCATGTGTCCCGCCTTGAACCCGGCCAGTATACGCCGGGCAACCACTATGCAAATCAGGTCAACATCTGGGGCGGTCTTGGTCAGCTGAGTCTGGATATGCCGGATGACCGTCCTGTTGTGGCAAGCCTTGAAGATGATCCTGAAGGCTGTGAAGAACAGCCGGACATCCTTGGCAGTCTTTACGATGAAACCCAGCAGTGGATCATGGAAAACTATCCCGACAGCTACGCGGCGCAGACCTATATTGCTGCTGCAGAAGAACTGGTAAACGGTACAGATGCGCAGTCCGGGGAAAACGGCTACTATACCTACATCTATAACCCGCCCGCAGGGTATGCGTGGCAGGTTGTGGCGCTGGTCGGTGAAGAAATTGCGGGCGGCACTGAAATCCCGGATGTACCGAGTGTTCCGGAACCGAAGTATTATTCCGCTGCATGGACAGCTCCTGCGCAAAGCGCTAGCGGCAGCTTTGATTTGACTTTTACCGTCAACACCGACAAGTACCAGCTGAACACGCTGGAAAAGGTGGACGGCACGGTCATTACCGTCACGCCCAGCCGGACCGGCGGCAGCGTGGACGGCGGCAGCTGGCAGATGAGTCCTGCCGCAGCGCAGACCATTACCACAAGTGGTCACACGCCAGATGACAACTTTCACCTCAACGGCGGCGACGGTTCTGCCACATGGACGGTTCACTACGAGGTGTCCAAGACCAGCACCAGTACGCTCAGCGGACAGGAAGGACCGTTCACCAGCCAAGCCGAAGCAGACGCCGCTGCCGAAGCTGCTAAGAACGCGGCCATTGGACAGCTGCAGAACGAAGCGCAGGGCATGGTGGATGCCGCCATTGCCTCGGCGCGGGCGCAGCTTGCCAATATTACATTCAGCTACGATGAGATCACTATCCCGCATGGCTTTGATTCAACGCCCGGCGCGCTTGGTAGCCACCAGACTATTACTGTTCCGGCTAATAGTTCCAATGACTATAAAATGCAGAACGATGAATGGTCGGTAAAGGTCAGCATCGACAAAATCGACAGCGAAACCAAGCAACGCATCAAGGGCGATGCCGAGTTTAAGATTTTTGCGTGGGACACCGTTCGGCAGTGCTATATCCCCAATGGTGGGTATAACCAATATAAGGTTGAACGCCAGAGCAACGGCACTTACAAGGTTATCAACCATAGCAATTATGCCAATGGTTCTGACAATATCTATTACACCCAGCGCAACGAGGGCAAGTTTGTCATCGTGGAGAGCCGCGCCCCCAGCGGGTATTACGGCGATTGGACGGATGTGACCAAACCCGGCACGGCAGGCTCTGTGCTGGGCAAGCGGGCGTATGCCTTTGAAATCACCAAGGCACTAGATGGCCAGACCATTTGGCTGGGCAACGCGGATTATAACGCCGACATCACCACGGCCAACAGCGGCGGTACCCTCATCGACACCGGCGAGGGCATCGTTACTATCACCTTTGGCAGCCGCAATGCAGATAAGACCTATGCCACAGATCCCACCGGCATTGCCAACAACGAAGATTCCTACACCATGCACGCCAATGCCGACAAGATGCAGAACGACCGCGTTCTCGGCAATATCATGCTGACAAAAGTGGATCTGGATGCCGCGCAGTATCTGGCTGCGGGCAGAAACGGAGATACTACGCTGGAAGGTGCTGTGTACGATCTGTACGCCGCCGAGAATATCACGCACCCGGACGGCGTGACCGGCATTGTGGACTACAGCAAAATCACCGATGCCAACGGACAACCTATCTGGCACACCACTGTCCTCACCAACGGCGGCTGGGATACCGATTACCTGCCCATTTTGCAGAAAGACCGGCTGGTAGCCTCTGCGAAAATCACTGACGACAAGCTGGCGTTTGTCAACCTGTATATGGGCAGATATTACCTTGTGGAACGTGCCACCGGGCTGGTGCTGCCCATCGACGGAAACGGAAAGCTGTATATTACCGGAAAGTATCCGCAGCTAAACAAGAAGCTGGAACGCACCGGCAAATACAGCAGCCTTGCCACCAAGGGCGGCGAATACACCGACTACATCTACAAAAACCAGTATTCTGCTGTGGCTGAGAGCCGCAAGCTGGACGGCAGCAAGGCGTGGGATGGGTACTATCTGTCTTATGCCAAGGGCTACCTCTGCGATGAGGTCAATCATTACAAAACCTTGTCCTATGCGGATGAATCGACCTACCACATCCACGCCGAGCAGGAAAGCCAAGACGAAGTGCTGAAATCCGGCTTTAGTTTGCAGAAGTTGGTTTCGACCACAGGCCAGCCCTCCCCGGCGCTGAAGTTGGAAGGTGCGGGCTTCACCGTTTACCGCATCTCTAAACTGAGCAAGGCGGCGCAGTTCAAGCAGAACCCGGATGGCAGCTACCATGCACAAAGCATTTTGGACGCCTACCGCAAGGACAACTACGATAACGCCACACTAAAATACGATTTCAGCGCCGAGGGGCATGTTCGAGAGCAGCACCGACACGATCAACGCCTATAACGCGACCTTGACCGCCGACGGCGACTACGCCAACGGCAGGGGCAACGGCTGGATGCCCACGGATCGGCCTGCCGAGTATAGGCTGGGAGAAATGTTCACGAACGATGAGGGCATTTTCCGCGTGGAAGGCTTGCCCTATGGGCAATATCTGGTAGTAGAAACCACCATCCCCAAGGATGTGTTCCAGTGTGATCCGTTCATCGTGACAGTGGACGCCAACAGCCCGCAGAGCCGATTCACGATTCCTGCGGGCAGCGTCACCACCCCCAGCAACAATTATATGACTTTTAACGTGCTGGACGAGGAACTGGAAGGCTATTTGCAGCTTATCAAGACCGATACAGAAACCGGCAAGGCGGTCAAAATCGCCAATACGACCTTTGCCTTGTACAAATTAGATGACAAGGGTAATAAGACCCGCATTTCCATGATCGACCCCGCCAGCGGCAGCGCCACCAAGAAAACGGATGTGTTCTACACCGATGCCGAAGGCCTTATGAAAACACCCGAAAAACTGCCGCTGGGCAGATACCTGATTGAGGAACTTCAAGGTCCGGAAGGCTATTTCAATGATTCCGCCTACTCGGTGGAGTTTGAAATCAAGTCCGACCGCGTCTGGCAGGTCGTGGGCAATGCCACCAACGACATGGATGAGTATATCGTAGAAGAAAAATACTGCAATCACGAAACGCTCGGTCAGCTTACGATCCGCAAGCTGGGCAATGTCTTAACCGATTACAAGGACGGTCAGTTCATCTACACGCAGGACAACCTCGCAGGCGCGGTGTACGAAATTCACGCTGCAGCCGACATTGCCACACCAGACCGCCAAGGCACCTACTGGTACAAATCCGGCGATTTGGTGGCAACTGTTACCACCGGCGCGGAGGGGCAGGTGGATGAAGTGAAATTCAGTCCCACCCGCACGCAGGCAACCTACGATTTCCTCACGGTCAGCCATGATGGCACCAAAGGCGAAGTCACCGTGACCCTGCCGCTGGGTAAGTACACCATTACCGAGGTTCAAGCGCCGTATGGTTTTGTGCTGACCCAGCAGAGCTACACTGTGGAATTTGGCTGGGACAACCAGAAAAATGACATTGTGCTGGCAAAAACTATTGTCAGCCACGAGCAGGACGGCGACAAGGAATGTTCGTACAGCATTGTGAATGTCAAGGACGCCTCGGATGCCCACAAGAATGGGCAGACGCTCGTGTTTGAAAATGCGCGGGTGCTGCCTGTTCCCGAAAAGCCCGGCGATAAAGTCAGCAAAATCGGTGTAGGCATTTACAAGCAAGATCGGGAGACTCTGACTTATCTGCCCGGCGCGGTGTATGAACTCTACACCGTGGATGACATTTATTCCGCAGATGTAACGAAACTGATGGATGCCGGTGCAAAGCTGGCAGAAAGCAGCCCCACCAACGAAAGAGGCTTTACTTGGTTTGATGTGGACATTCCCATCCGTTCTGAAAGCTATCCCGACTCCGGCAACAGCGGCAGATACCGCATTGTGGAAATCACCGCCCCTGCGGGTTACCTGCTGGACAGCACCCCTGTGGATGTAGAGTTCACCTATGAAGGTCAGCAGATTGCATGGCAAATCGTAGATGGTACAAACACCAACCTGCGCACCAGTGTGGACATTTCCAAGCAGGACATCACCAACGGCAAGGAACTGCCCGGTGCAAAGCTGGAAATCCGCGATGCAGACGGCAATCTGGTAGAGGGCTGGACTTCCACAAAAACGCCGCACACCGTGCGAGGTCTGGAGCTGGAAAAAGCGTACACCCTGACGGAAAAACGCGCCCCGGATGGTTACGCCGAAGCCGAAAGCATCGTGTTCAAGCTGGTGCAGGAAGGTACAGAGCAGGTCAATGATGTATATGTAAAAACGGACGATGACTGGTCGAAAATGAATGGTTCAACTATTGTCATGCAGGACGCGCCGGTACTGGATATCGACAAGACCGACATTGCTGGTAATCTGCTGCCGGGCGCTACGCTGACGATCCGCGATGCAGACAGCGAAGTTATTGACACTTGGGTGACAGATTACAAAACCCATCGTGTTCCCATTTCAAATGATTTCCTCAAGCTGTCAGGCGAAGCCAAGGAGTACATCTACACCCTGACCGAGGATGCCGCCCCGGCCGGCTTTGAAATTGCAAACTCGGTGCAGTTCAAGTTGGGAACCGTTGATGACGGGATTTCTCTTTTCGTCCGCGAAAATGCGGATGCCGAATGGACACGCGCCGACAAGCGGTTAATTCAGATGATAGACGAAGCTACGCCCCGCGAGGACACGCCCACACCCACTCCTGCTCCCACACCGCAGCCGACACCCGCTACAACCCCGGCACCCACTCCTGTTCCCACGCCGGTTATTACGCCGCGCAAGGTGCAGACCCTCCCGCAGACAGGAGATGGTTTCCCGCTGCTGGCTATTGTGGTCGTTTCCCTTGCGTCTGCGACAGGTATCGTGCTGCTGACCGTTAAGCAGAAAAATGCGCTGAAAGAAACTTCTGATGAGGAGGACGCCGATGAAAGTGCTGATCGTTGAACCCGGAAAGTACCCCCGCGAAGCCGACATTGAACACACCCTTGAAGCCGAGCAGGCAGTTGTCGGCGGCACCATCGAGGCCGTGTACCCTTGGCGGGATAGCGCCTGTATCGTTTGTAATGAGTAGTTCCTACAAATGAGTAGTAATTGAGCAAAATGCCCAGAATCCCGGGCGTTTAAGCATAATTTACTACACATAATCAGAAAGTTTTCTTTCCAAATTGTGTTAACCATTGCAATAAATCTTCATCCTCCTCCCAAGGCATTGTGGTATTGGGTGTGTAATTCGGCACTTTCTCCTCAAATACTTTTCGCTTCATCTCTGCATCGATGCGAGCGTAAACCTCTGTTGTAGAGATGTCTGCATGCCCAAGAAAATCTCGAATATATATCATGTTAACACCAGCTCGCAGCAAGTGCATGGCTTTGGTGTGGCGTAATACATGAGGAGATATATTCTGTGGTTCAAGTACCGGAGATGCCTTTGCCGCATACTTCTTCAGAATATAGGTGACTCCATAGCGAGATAAAGCCTGCTTTTTTGCATTATAAAATAGCGGAATCATCTGAGACTGAGAATCGGAATGAAAGCTGCGGATATATCTGTCCAACAGTTTGCAGGTATCCTTCATCAGGGGAACCTGACGAACTTTTCGTCCTTTTCCAGTTAGAATAACCATTGGGGGGTGTGTTAGACGGACATCTTTCAGCCTAAGATCCACCAATTCCTGTACCCGTGCGCCAGAGTCATACAGTAGTGCAAGAAGTGTCAAATCTCGGAGCCCTTGTCGGGTAGATGCATCTGGTTGGGACAGAAGAAGTGACAGATCATCCTCCGTCAAAAACGGTATCAATGCCTTTTCGTACTTTTTGGGTCGCAGATTAATAATGTCAACGCAGTTTTCTATGTTTTCCGGAAACTTGTACTGTACAAAATGAGCAAAGGCCTTTATGGCGGCAAGTCGCTGGTTTCTTGTTGTAACCGCAATATGGCGGGATGTTTCTAACCAATCCAGAAATTCAGAAACAAGTTCCATATTCAGATAGCGCAATTCTATATAATTTGCGGAGATGCCTTTCTTTTCTTGAAAAAATAGAAGGAGTTGCTTGAAAGTATCTCTGTATGAATTGGTGGTATTGGGACTCACCCCGCATGTAGTAGGCAGATAGATTGAGAAATACTCGGTCAGTGCTTTGGTAAAGTCAGTTTTCCTCATCCGTCTCACCTCCAACCGGAATAATGCCGACAAATGCTCTGTCAAGTTTTTGGGAAAGTTCCGGGAACGAAGCAACCGTCAGGTGAATATACCAACAGGTTTCACGGTAACTCTTATGTCCCAAATACGCGGCAAGGCGAGGAACGATTACCATGGGATCATACCCATCAGAAAGTTGTTTTTCCAGTGTATGAACTGCGAATGTATGCCGAAAATCATGCACACGAGGGCCATTGCCGGTGTGAGGAATATTGCATGCGAATAGCAGCTCGCGAAAATTATCATAGATTGTTTTAATAGAATAATGGCCACAAGCAGATGGAAAGAACCATTCTCTTTCATCTGGTAACTGAGCAGAGTAGCTTCGGAGATACTCTATTACGCTATTGTGGACAGGGACAAGTCTATCCTTACCTCCTTTCCCGTTGTGTACAGTAATAATGCCTGTATCCAAATCGACATCCTTCACTCTTAGCCGGAGCACCTCACCTATACGAAAACCACAGCAATATAAAAGCCGGATAACAGCAGGTATGACCAGATGCCTTGTTGGCGCATTATTCCTGACCGGCAGATTATCTGCTGCATATAATAATCGCCGTATTTCTTCAACAGTAAATATATGCGGGGTAAAAGTCGAACTGTTCTTTAGTTTGCTGGTATCCGGGACATAGGAGATTCCGTCCTGCGTGTATGCAAATTTTGCAAAAGCGCGTATCGCATTATGTCTGACTATTTTCGAACGGTTTGAAAGATATGGCTTTAATAAATCCCATGCGTCAATAAGCTCTTTTGTCACCACGGGGGCATCCGAGAGTTCCTTTGAAAGGCAGTCCAGTTCCTGCATATAATAGCCGCAATGCACGGAGGTATATCCCTCATTTTGTCGAGATTCCAGATATTTCCATATTATTGGCGCAAGCTGGCTTGTGAAAGTAAATTGTTTCATAGTAATCCCTCCAAACTCAGCGAACATAACCGCATATGTTCAATATCGACCCGCAAGTAGGTTTCTGTTACACTGATGTTACTGTGACCGAGGATTTGGGACACATCCTGCACCGGAGTGCCTTTTCTCAGCATATTTGTGGCAAACGAATGGCGGATAGTGTGTACGCCTGTGTGCCTCTTTGTTGGGATAGCAATCCCTGCTCTGCGTAAATACTTATGAAATTCCGGATTGAAATTGTTATGCTCACCCAATGGCTGAAACGGTGCGTTATGGCTCAGAAAGATAAAAGCCGAGGAGGACTGTGGGCGGCCATCTTGCAAATAAGAAATAATCGCCATACCTAGCTCTTTGCTGAGTGGCAGACTCAAGGCGTTCCCTGTCTTCTGCTGAGAAAGTGAAATGCAGTTTTCCTTCCAGTTAATATTTGAAAATTTGAGTCCCAAAACGTCGCTTATCCTTAACCCTGTTCTTGCAAGAAGCAGAAAAATCGCGTAATTCCGCCTTCCAACTGGATTGGCAGTATCGATGACTGCAAGAATCTTGTCGATTTCTTCAGGACTCCATACCTGTGGAATCTGGGGTGCAGTGCGTTTGAAGTTTGGGAGTTGAAGGGAATAATCCAAATCCGTATATTTGTGGTCATAAAGCCAGTGCAGGTAAGCACCAACTTGTCGGCATCTTGCTCTACGAACATTCATGCATATTTCTGAAGCATTGCTCATAGCCGTGGAAAAACAGTTGATAGTCTCCGCATTTATGCTTTTGATGTTCTGTGTGTTTGATGAATGAACAGCAAGCAAGAAAAGCCTCAATGCTGCTATTGTGTTGTCCATCCACGATCTCGAAAAATTCTGCATTTTGCAATAACTCAAGTAGTCGGAAAAAAACTTATCGAAACAATCGTCATCAATAGAAGCAACGCCATAAACTTTACGGCGGCACACTGTTCCCGTGCGAAAAATCTCGTCCAATGCATTCATGTGACGCCGTGCATGGCGCATTCGACCGTCAAGAGTCTGATCTATAGCGTGGACATCGACTCCGAAGTATTGAAGCAAAAACTGCTCTGCAGTTTCACGGCTATAAGCGGGAGAGGCTGAATACGAAAGAAATCTGTTCCATGTAGCTCTATAAAACCCAAGAGTACTTTTCTTGTAACCCTGACCGAGTAGCCATTGCTCGGTCTTTTCCATCAATTCCTTGATTGGTATTGTTGCTTCAGACATTATAAAACCTCCTGATGTTATTTGCAGAGCATTGTGTCTCTACATTATGTAGAGTATCACAAAAAGCTACCGGCTAAAATACAAATGAAATCAGGAGGTACGAAAGGAGATGTCAATTATGCTACACATAACATATAACTACGCATTACAGACGTTATGTGGTGCACCACATAACGTCTGCAATGACAACGGCATTGCAGAAAACCTGCCGCTGAACCGTATGCTGGGCGACTATGACATCATCCATGGCACGTTTTTCGTCTGCGGGCTGACCAGCAACGATTTTACTGACCTTACCCCGCAGCAGATGAAGCGCTACAAGGAACTGTACCACGATCCGCAGCTGTTTTTCCTGCTGGGCAAGACCCTGTGCGTGGAACACACCACGCCGGAAGAATATACCCGCGTTATGGCTCCGCCGCCCAAAACAAAAGAATCCCCGGAGCGCTGATATGAATATCACCATCCTAGCCCGCAGCCCGCCTGCGGGCTTTTTTCTATGTCCGAAATCATCCAACAAGCAAGGAGAAGAACTAATGAACGACATTTTTGAAAACGCCGAAACCATGAAAGAAAACGAGCATCCCCGCTTTTACACCGCAGAATCCGTCATGCGCGGGCATCCCGACAAGCTGTGCGACCTCATTGCCGACAGCGTGCTGAACGCCTGTCTGCAGCATGATCCCGCCAGCCGCGTGGCCTGTGAGGTCATGGCAACCCACGGTCACATCATTGTGGCGGGCGAAATCACGACCAGCGCTAAGCCGGATGTGTTCAACATCGTCCGCGACACCCTGCGGGATGTCGGCTATGACCCGAAAGCCTACCAGATCGACTGCTACATCCACGACCAAAGCCCCGACATTGCGGGCGCTGTCGAGCCGGAATTGGCTGAGGGAGAGGACGAGGACACCCTCGGTGCGGGCGATCAGGGCGTTATGGTCGGCTACGCCTGCAACGAAACGCCCGAATATCTTCCGATGCCTGTGGTTGCCGCCCAGCGCCTTGTAACGCTGTTGGAAATTAACCGAATCACCGGCATCATCCCGGACATCGGTCCGGACGGCAAGGTGCAGGTCACGATGGAATACAACGGTGATACCCCCGTGCGCATCACCACAGTGGTCGTTTCTGTCCAGCACAAGGAGGACACCGGCATCAATAAGCTGGCGGATCTGCTGGACGAATATGTGTTCCCGCTGGCCTTTGACGGTATGCCCGCCGATGACGCGGAAATCATCCTGAACCCCAGCGGTAAGTTTGTGCAGAGCGGCCCGGATGCCGATACCGGCTTGACCGGGCGCAAGCTCATGGTGGACAGCTACGGCACATTTGCGCCCCACGGCGGCGGTGCGTTCAGCGGCAAGGATGCCACCAAGGTGGATCGCAGCGGCGCATACATGGCGCGGTACATTGCCAAAAACATGGTCGCCGCCCATCTTGCCAATCGTTGTCAGGTCACGCTGGCGTATGCCATCGGGGAAAAAGACCCTGTCATGGTGGATGTGAATACGTTTGGCACAGGTGGCCCCTGCGAGGATGATTGCCTGTCGGCCGCTGTGCGCAAGGCGTATGACCTGACCCCTGCGGGCATCATCAAGCAGTTGAACCTGCTGAACCCCATGTACAGCCGCACGGCGGCGGGCGGTCACTTCGGGCGCGAGGATTTTCCGTGGGAAAATATCGAACATATGAGCGACCTCGCCGCTTACATTGTGTAATTGCCGCGCGTCAGTAAAGAACAAATTGATGCCGCCAACCGGATGACGGCAATCGAGTTCCTGCGGAGGTACCGCCCCAATTCGCTGGTGAAAAGCAGTGCGCGGGGTGAGTACCAGCTTGCGGAGCATGACAGCTTCAAGATAAACGGCGAATCCAGTGTGTGGCACTGGAAAAGCCGCGACATCGGCGGCAAGTCGGCGCTGAAATATTTGATTTATGTGGAAGGTGTACCGTTTGTAGAGGCGGTGCAGCTGTTATGTGAGGAAAGCCCGATGTACATCCCCGTGCAGCATGAAGCGGTGGAGCGCGAGCGCCCACAGTTTAAACTCCCCCGAAAAGCACCCACCAATGACCGCGTAACGCGGTATTTGCTGGGGCGCGGCATCTCACTGCCCACGATTCGCTACTGTATTGCGAGAAAAATTCTGTACGAAAGTGCAGAATATCACAACTGTGTTTTCTTGGGCAAAGACCCGCAGGGTGTGCCGAAATATGCGGCGCTGCGCGGTATTTATGACTATGGGAAACCGTTCAAGCGCGAGGCCCCCGGCAGTCAGAAACAGTACGGATTCTGCATCCCGCCAATGCAGCCCGGCACTACCGTGGCGGTGTTTGAAGCCGCCATAGATGCCATGGCAGAGATGACGCTCTGCGGGGATGTTGCAGATAAATACCGTTTGTCGTTGGGCGGGGTTTCATCCTCCGGCAAGGAGCCTTTGGCGTTACAGGAATTTCTGCGGCAGCACCCGGAGATCACCACGATAGAACTGCGGCTGGACAACGATGCCAAAGGGCGCATGGCGAGTGTCGGCATTCAGAACCTTTACCGAGAAAAGTATCAAGTTTGCGACCTGCCGCCCAACATCGAGAATGGAGATTACGCTGATATGGCAAAAAACAACCTGATGGCAAGAACTGCCGCCCACCGCGTGGCGCCTTGCCGATAGAGAGAAATCAACATGAAAGTCAGAAATCGTTCGCCCACTGCGGGCGCATAGGAGGTATCTGTTATGGCAGTGTTCCGTGTACAAAAGACTCAAAATTATACCATCATGTCCAACCACCATCTGCGCAACAAGGCTCTTTCGCTCAAGGCGAAGGGGCTTTTATCTTTGATGCTGTCTCTGCCCGAAGATTGGGATTATACCACGCGCGGGCTGGCGTCCATCTGCAAAGAGGGCGTTGACGGGATCCGGGCAACGGTTCGGGAACTGGAAAACGCCGGGTACATCATCCGCCGCCGTGTCCGCGACAAGAACGGTCAGATGCGCGGCATGGAGTACACGGTTTTAGAGCAGCCGCAGCCCCCGGAACAGGGTCCCGAAGAAGCAACGCCTAAGTGTGCCCAACCAAAACAGGCAGAGCCTAAACGGGAAAAACCTGTACAGGAAAATCCTGCACAATTAAATACTAAAGAAATAAAGAAAGAAGAAACAAATAACGTATCGAATCCTATCCGCGCGGCGGGCCAGCGGGCAGAGTACCGCGCCCTGCTGCTGAAAAATATCGAGTATCCGATTTTGGCGCAGAATAACCCGATGGATACGATGCGATTGGATGAACTGGTGGAGTTGATGCTGGATGTGGTTTGTTCCAGACGGGCGGCTATCCGTATCGCTGGCGAAAATATGTCTGCAGAGGTAGTAAAATCCAGATTTCTCAAGCTGAACGCGGAACACATCCAGTATGTTCTGGATTGCCTCAAGGACAACCCGCCCCGCATCCGAAACATCAAGCAATACTTACTGGCAGCGCTGTACAATGCGCCGCTGACGATAGAAAACTACTATGCCGCGCAGATCGACCACGACCTGTGCGGCGGAAAGAGGTGACATGATTTGCAGATGAAATTTTATTCTCCGCTGACTGCGGACTTTTTCCCAAATGAACCTGACTATGAGGACGAGTTCTACGACGAGTATGAGGGTTGTCCGCTGGACGGTCATGACCTGCTGCAGTATGCCGATGCTGTTGATGAGGCCGTGAAAAAGGACATTGCAGATTTCAACGGTGACCTGATGCAGTATTACCACGAGGACGATTCCGTCCGCAGCAAGGTGGTAAGTGCTGTGCCGTCTGTGGAAATTTGCGGCAACAAACTGTGCGGGTGTCTGACCGTGGAACTGAAAGAAACTCTGCTCGATGATGAGCAGACCGTCCTGTGCAACTACATTTCCGGTCAGTACAGCGACGGCTGGGGTGAGGGCTTTGAGCAGAGAGATATTCGTGTGGATGACGGCACGTTGGCTGTTCATTTCTGGCAGGAAGATGGATTCAAGATGACGCCATCTTTTGAGAAAATCCCGAAACCGGAAAAGAATTTTCTGCGCCCCAAGATGCAGCTGATTGGGCAGGACGGCAACATTTTCGCCATTATGGGTCGCGCATCCCGGCTGCTGAAAAGTAGCGGGCAAGGTGACAAAGCCAAAGAAATGCGTGACCGCGTTATGTCCTGCGACAGCTACCAGAAAGCACTCAGCATCGTTTCCGAGTATGTGGAAACCGAACTGTCGCCCAGCCCTACGCCCAAGCGTGACCGGGGTGATGCCAGATGAAGAAATACGAAATCACCGACATTGCTCATCCCGACAATCCCAACCTGCACCGCATCCGCGCGGTGACAGACTTAACCGAGGATGTCTTTGCGGGGATGCTCGGCGGCTATGTGGAAAGCTATGACAACCTCGACCAAGAGGGTCGCGCGTGGATTTCGGAGGATGCCATCGCCTGTGAAAATGCAGTTGTCTGCGGGGATGCAGTCCTTACAGATCACGCCGTTGCAAAGGGCTGCGCCTATGTCGGAAAGAACGCCACCGTAATGGGGGATGCCACTGTGCAGGATGATGCCATCGTCTGCGGCGGACTGCTCACGGGAAAAAGCTGTGTCTGCGGTTATGCCGTGATTCGGCAGGATGAGCAGACCTTGTGCGCACCGATCATTGACGGCAGCGCCCGTGTATATGGCGAAATCTCCGGCAATGTTGTTTGCCGCGGCAATGCCGTTGTCCTGCCTGGCACCAAGCTGGACAACAGGACGCAGGACTGCTTTGTCCTCGAAGATGACCGTGTTTCTGTGCAGACAGCCAGCCGCACACCGCCCCCGAAAGAACCTCGCAGCAATGATTTTGAACGATAAGAAAGAAGGATGCCTTTGACGAACACTCCCGAAACGCTCAACATTCTCAATCCTGATTTCCGGATGCCCGAACACTGCGGCGGTGACCGCTGGTCGATCCTGCACGGGGATTCCCTGCAAATTATCCGCCAGTTTGAGCCGAACAGCTTCGATGCCATCATCACCGACCCACCCTATGCCAGCGGCGGCAGCAGCCAGACCACCAAGAACCGCAGCACCAACGAAAAGTACAGCAGCATGAGCAAGGAAAAGGCGCTGCCCGACTTTGACAGCGACCAGATGGATCAGCTGAGTTGGATGTTCTGGACGGCGGCATGGCTGCAGGACGCCCGCCGCATTGCCAAGCCCGGTGCGCCCGTCTGCCTGTTCATCGATTGGCGGCAGCTTCCCGCCATGACACTGGCTTTGCAGTGGGCGGGCTGGACCTGGCGCGGTGTGGCGGTGTGGGATAAGGTCGCCAGCCGCCCGCAGAAAGGACGCTTTCGTCAGCAGTCCGAGTACATTGTGTGGGGGTCCAACGGCAAAATGCCGCTTGAGAGAAATGTTGGGTGTCTGCCGGGCGTGTTCCGTTACCCGAATCCCCAGAACCGCATCCATGTCACCGAAAAGCCCTTGCAGCTTATGCGGGATGTGGTGCAGATCTGCGAGCCGGGCGGGCGCATCCTTGACCCCTTTGCCGGGGCAGGGACCACCGTGCTGGCCGCTGTGCAGGAAGGCTATGAGGCTGTCGGCATTGAAATGTCGGACGCCTACTTCCAACGCAGCACTGAACGGCTGAAAACTGCCCTTGAATCCGATGTGAATCAGAACTGATTCACTATTTTGCAAGAGACACCGAAAAGTGAATCAAATCTGATTCACTCCCGAAATTCAGAAAGGAAACACGAAAATGAAACGACCTTGGGCTTTTATCTGCGCCAGTGAGGGCGCAACCTCCAAACATCTCCGCAATTATTGCCGTGAAGTCTACCTGCTGGGCTACCTGCCGGTATGCCCCAAATTGCAGGACAGCCAGTATTTAGTGCTGGAAGATGCCGTGGAACGCAGCGAGTACACCGCCATTGTGCGGGATAAGCTGCTGCGCTGCCCGATGCTGGTGGTCTGCAGCCGCAATCAGGATGCGACCACCAACGCGCAGATCGGTTTGGCGCAGAAATATAACCGCATTGTGACGACCTTGGACGGTTTGAAGAAAGCCGTTTCGGAGGGTGACGACCTTGTGTCATGAACCGTTTTGCGGGGTGTCGTGTTTGGCAAGCATAGCGTTTGGATATCTAAACGCACTTTTGGGGTGATCCCCAAGCCCCCGCTATGCGCAGACGCGGTCATGTTATCCCGTTGCGGCTGAACGAGCGTGAGTACCGTCATCTTTGTGAACAGGTCAAAATAAGTGGATTTTCGCGCGAGGAATACCTGCGCTCCCTTATCTTGGACAAAGAAATCCATCCGCGCCCCTGCACACACCATGCGGAACTTGTGCGGCAAATTTCCGGTTTGTGCAACAACGCAAACCAGCTTGCACACCGTGCCAACAGCACGGGCGTGGCGGGGCAGCAGAGCGTGGACGAGATGACGCGCATTGCAAAGGAAGTCTGGCGCGAGATAAAAGAGAACTACTAGGAGGCTCTATGAAATATGGCTTACACATCCGTGATCCCTGTCCGCCGTCTGGATCGGGCGGTGAAGTATGTGATGAACAAAGAAAAGACCACGGCGGTATCCTTGCAGGACGCCCTCGACTATGCCGCCAACCGTGACAAAACGGAGCAATCCTGCTTTGAAAGCTCGTATGCCTGCACGCTGGAAACCGCCTTTGCCGATATGCGCCAAACCAAGGAGCGCTGGCATAAGCTGGGCGGTGTGCAGGGATACCACCTTGTACAAAGTTTTGCTGCAGGCGAGGTCACACCGGAACTTGCGCACCGGATTGCAAAAGAACTTGCAGACCGTGTGCTGGGCGGACGGTATGAATATGTCATCGGCACACACCTGAACACCGGGCATATCCATTCGCATATTGTCTGGAACTCGGTCAGCCGGATAGACGGCAAGAAATACCACAGCAACGGCAAAAGCTATGTGACGGAAATCCGCGCGGTATCAGATGAACTTTGCCGGAAATATAGGCTGTCGGTCATCGACACCGAGAACTCAAACCATGTGGCAAAGCCCTACGCCGAGTGGCTGGCGGAGAAAAACAACCAGCCCACATGGCGCACAGCTATTCGGCAGGATGTGGACGAAGCGATTCAACAAAGCCTTACATGGCGGCAGTTTCTTAACGCGCTGGAGCGCAATGGCTATGAGGTGCGCATGGGGCGCAAGTATCCCGTCTTGCGTCCGCCCGGAAAAGAGCGCTTTGTTCGATTCAAAACGCTGGGCAAGCGGTACACGCCAG
>ENA-ORSS01002334-ORSS01002334.1-human-gut-metagenome-genome-assembly--contig:-NODE-2334-length-17320-cov-2.638865_pt1 | contig 17320 bp, 10 predicted proteins | sample MGYA00241899_ERZ509162 | MGnify/ENA primary metagenome ERZ509162 (study PRJEB26280, sample SAMEA2338641) | human gut metagenome | biome: human gut; feature: human-associated habitat; material: faeces... | reverse complement strand
AAGCCGCAGGAGTGGCAGCCGCACAATGTGTAAAGGCAGGTGTGACCGTACAAAAGGCTGATATTGACAATCTCATAGAGGAATTGAAGAAACTAGGCGCAATTATATAAAGAAGAACCAGAATATGGAACAGTTAGATTATATCATTATTTTACTCTACTTTCTCGGACTGATTGCCGTGAGTGTTGTGATGTCCCGGAAAATTAAAAACTCCGAAGATATGTTTATTGCCGGGCGAAATTCTTCGTGGTGGCTGTCGGGAGTCTCTTCCTACATGACTATCTTCTCGGCAAGTACCTTTGTCGTTTGGGGAGGCGTTGCTTATAAATCGGGACTTGTTGCGGTAGTTGTTGCACTTTGTCTTGGTGTTGCATCGTTTATTGTCGGTAAATGGATCTCGGGCAAATGGCGGGAGCTACGTATCAAATCTCCGGGAGAGTTCCTTACCATCCGGTTCGGACACCGTACGGTGAGTTTTTACACGATTTCAGGAATTATAGCCCGTGCGGTACATACGGCAGTGTCTCTGTATGCGGTAGCGGTTGTGATGTGTGCATTAATCAAAGTCGATGGTGGCAGTATTTTTGCAAGTACAGGTATGATGGGCGATTCACCGATGGGTTACCTTAGTATTTGGTGGGCGCTTCTCATCCTTGGTGCCATCGCTCTTGGATACACCATTGCCGGAGGATTTCTTGCGGTACTAATGACTGATGTAATTCAGTTCGGAGTACTTCTGGCCGTGGTTGTATTTATGATACCTCTTTCATTTAACGCGGTAGGAGGCGTAAGTGCATTTATCGATAAGGCCAGTGAGATACCGGGATTCTTCTCGGGCACATCTCCGACCTATACATGGGGGTGGCTTTTACTGTGGATATTTCTCAATGTGTCCATGATTGGCGGCGACTGGCCGTTTGTACAGCGATACATAAGCGTACCTACTACAAGAGACGCGAAAAAGAGTACTTATTTAATCGGAATTCTTTATCTCGTCACTCCTCTTATCTGGTATCTTCCTACCATGATTTATCGCGTGATGGAACCCGGACTTGCGCTTGATTTGGATGCAACCACAATGACTTTCAACGGCGAACACGCTTATGTGAATATGAGTAAACTCGTACTTATGAAAGGGATGGTCGGTATGATGTTGGCAGCGATGCTATCGGCCACATTGAGTAATGTTTCGGGCATTTTGAATGTATATGCCAATGTATATACTTATGATATTTGGGGACACAAAGAGAAAAACCGTCAGGCAGATGAGAAAAAGCGTATCAAGGTAGGACGTCTCTTCACATTTGTCTTTGGGCTTGTGATTATCGCTTTGTCAATGCTCATCCCGTTTGCCGGAGGTGCCGAAAAGGTGGTAGTAACTCTTCTTACTATGGTGATGTGTCCTTTATACATTCCGTCGATATGGGGACTGTTCTCGAAGCGGCTGACAGGCAACCAACTTATTTCTGCAATGATTCTTACCTGGCTCGTTGGTATTATGGCTCGCGTCATAATTCCCGCCTCCGTTATTAGTCCAAGCCTTATAGAGTCAGTTGCCGGTTGTGTACTTCCTGTACTTATCCTTGCAATCATGGAAGTTTGGTCGGCACGTAAAAAGTATGAAGACAATGGTTATCAAGCCATTTGTGAATATACTGATCCTGAAGCCGATCGCGAACCAACGTTAAAGGAGAAGAAAGCGGTATTAATCTATTCGCATTTGGCTGTTAACTGCTTCTGTATTACCATTGGTGTCGTTGCGCTCTTACTGATAGGTCTGCTTATTGCCGGCGATCCGAAGACCCTTGCTGTCAAAGGAATTGTGATAGGAAGTATCGTACTGATGATTGCCATGATACTTGCTTATGTGATATACAGAATTATATATGCAAGACGTCTGAAAATGTCTAGTTAGTCAATTATTAATAACCCTAAATACTAATCAAATGAATCTAAAGATGTTATTGTTTGCAAGTGTGTCGCTTGTGCTTTTTGCATCTTGTCATAACTCGGATGATCCGTATATGACACTCGCGACAAAGACACTTGATGTAGAAGCAGAAGGTGGGCTTTTCACTGTTGACCTTTCATCTAATGTCTATTATAGAGTCAATAACGATTGCCAGACCGATGGAAGCGATAGCCATTGGGCAGTTGTTGATTCGCATGAGACACAAGGTGAGATTACTAAGTTTACAATCAAAGTCTCTGAAAATTCGTCGACTAGTTCACGTGTCGGTGCCATTCGTTTCATTGGCGATGATGTAACTCCTCTAAAGCTGGTTATTACCCAAAAGATGATTGTCCCGAAAGGTATCAGTCCTATCACCGAATCGATTGACGCAACTACAACAGAATCTTCGTTCAAAGTCTTTGGCGATAAGGAGTGGAATGCTGTGTGTACAGATGCGGATGTGACCGTTTCTCCTGCAAATGGGGTAGGCGAATGTGATATTAAACTTACTTTCCCGGAGAACAAGACATTTACCAAAAGGACAATTAAAGTAACGGTAACCATCCAGGATGATACAGACTATACCTATACTCTTGTACAAGATGCTTTCTCGGGCATTTTGGCTGATTGGGACTTGAATAGTTTAACTGCCAACACAAATGCAACATTTGCTGATGAGGCACAATCGGTATTCCCGGGAGCCAATGGCAAGTATCTTGCTCCAAGTGCCGGAAGTGGTAAGATTGAGTATTGGGCATGTGACCGGACAGGTTATGTAGCGCAGAATGCCGTATGCAGCCGTGCCGTGGGTGGTAATGGTGACCCGTATGTATCAGGAGCTATTCCGGGTGATTATTGGTATGTCTATGGGGATATGAAAGGTACGACCATTCCTGCCGGTACCAAGATACACTTCTATTTTGTGACCAAATTAGGAACGATGTGTTCCAACTACTGGATGATCGAGTTCAAGGATGGAGAAGAATGGAAACCGGCTCTTCCGACTTCGACTCTTCAGGAAAGTGCGACAGAGACACTGTCGGGTGCACCTATCAATTATTCGGCAACTATTACCTATAATTTTGCGGGAATGTTGCTCGATAGCAGTAACAATGGCGCATATATCCCTGCCGAAGGAGTATTTACCACGACTAAAGATATGGATGAGATTGTGTTACGGTTTGGACAGGCTGGTCGTTTATGTCTTAGCGGTGCCAAATATGCTGGGAAGTATATCGATTGCACACACGCAAGTGGCCAGACACGTTTTTCAGCGCAACATCCGAGTAATCCTGAAACAGGTGAGGCAATTAAAGAGTATAACCAACATGTATTGCTTGAAATCGTAGAATAAATAGTATGAAAAAAAGTATATTAAGCCTGTTATTGGCATGTTTCCTGCAAATCAATCTGGCTTTTGCACAGAATGTAATGAAGGGTGTCGTTAGCGATGCCAATGGTCCTCTTGTCGGAGTGGTGATCCACGATAAAGACAATGCAAAAGGTACTACCTCCGATATGTCGGGAAAGTATGCGCTCAATGGCGCTGAATCAGGCCATACAATAGAATTCCGTTATCTTGGTTATGTGACCGAGACTGTGGTATGGGATGGTAAAAGTGTAGTAAATATAAAACTTAAAGAGGATGCTGTACAACTTGAAGAGACGGTTGTTATCGGCTATGGATCTGTAAAGAAGAAAGATCTTACAGGTGCGGTCGGTGTAATCAACAGTTCGCTTATCGAGAAACAGAGTACGTCTCAACTTTCACAATCTTTGCAAGGACTGATTCCGGGACTGACGGTTACCCGTTCGAGCAGTATGCCGGGAGCGAGTGCTACGGTTCAGGTGCGTGGTGTGACAACAATGTCTGATTCGAGTCCGCTTATCCTTGTCGATGGTATGATGGTCAGTAGCCTCGACAATATAGCAAGCGAAGATGTACAGCAGATTACTGTACTTAAAGATGCAGCTTCTGCATCCATCTATGGTGCCCGTGCTGCTGCCGGTGTTATCTTGATAACGACTAAGGAGGCAACCGAGGGACAGCTTTCGATCGGTTATAACGGAGAGATTTCGTTGTCTTCTCCTACCGAATTTCCGAAATTCCTGACCGACCCTTATCACTACATGACAATGTACAATGAATGGTCGTGGAACGATGCCGGTAATCCTGCGGGAGGCGAGTTTGCCAACTATTCACAGGACTACATCGACAACTATGCTACCAACAACAGGTATGATCCCATTCAATATCCTATCTATGATTGGAAAGACGCTATTCTTTCGAATACTGCTATGCGCCATAAGCACAACTTGACCATGACGTATGGCAACAAGGTAATCAAGAGCCACACTTCCGCTACCTACGAAAATGCCGACGCTATCTATAAAGGTTCAAACCACGAAAGAATCTCTATCCGTTCGCGTAATAATCTCAAGATTAGTGATAAGCTCTCCGGTTCTATCGATTTCTCGGTACGTTATGCCACGAAAAATGACCCGACTTCCGGTAGTCCGATTCGTGCAGCTTATATGTATCCTTCCATTTATTTGGGACTTTATCCGGACGGTCGGGTAGGTCCCGGTAAAGACGGCAGTCTTAGCAATACGCTTGCCGCCTTATTGGAAGGCGGAGAGAAGAAGACCGTATCCAACACAATGACCGGTAAATTCTCGTTGAGCTATAAGCCCATAAAAGATTTGACCCTTACTGCCAATCTGACTCCTACCGTCGGAACTGTTTCGATCAAGGAGATGAAGAAAGCCATACCTGTTTACGATGCATACGAAACCGATGTTATGCTGGGATATGTTTCGGGATATACTTCCAATTCGCTAAGTGAAGAACGCCGTAACATCAAATCATTGGAGAAACAATTCATCGCTACATACGACAAGACCTTCAGCAAGGTACATAACTTCAATGCCATGGTCGGTTATGAAGATTATAGTTATACGTATGAAACGATGTCGGGATCGACCAACGATATGTCTTTGTCTTCTTTCCCTTATCTTGATTTGGCGAACAAGAATGCTCTTGCCGTAGCCGGCAATTCTTATCAGAATGCATACCGTTCATTTTTTGGCCGTGTCATGTATAATTACGACAGCCGTTACTACCTCCAGCTCAATGCTCGTGAAGACGGATCTTCACGTTTTCACAAGGATCACCGTTGGGGATTCTTCCCGTCCGCATCGGTGGGTTGGGTCATCTCTAACGAGAAATTCATGCAAAACATAACCCCGATAAACTATCTGAAGTTCCGTGCCTCTATCGGTACGCTCGGTAATGAGCGGATTGGAAATTATCCTTATCAGACATACATTTCGTTCAATAATGCCATTATGTATGACAGTGCAGGTTCTACGCCCCAATCTTCGATGTCTGCCGCTCAACAGGATTATGCGTATGAGAATATCCATTGGGAGAAAACACAGAGCTGGGATATAGGTGTGGATGCCGCTTTCTTTAACAATCGTCTTGACTTTAGCGCAGACTATTATTATAAGAAGACAACAGATATGCTCTTGTCAGTGGCAATCCCGTCGTTTACAGGTTATTCGGCACCTGACAGGAACGTAGGTAAAATGCATACCCGCGGTTGGGAAGTGAAACTCGGCTGGTCTGACCGTATCGGAGATGTAAGTTATGCGGTAAGTTTTAATATCTCTGATTACAAGTCTATAATAGATAATCTTAATGGTAAGCAGCAGTTTAACAGCGATGGTACCATTATTACTGAAGGTGCAGAATATAATTCCTGGTACGGATATAAGACTGCAGGTTTGTTCCAGACCGCAGAGGAAGTCAGTGAAAGCGCTCTGCTTTCGGCTTCTACCAAACCGGGTGATGTGAAATATGTAGATGTCAGCGGTCCGGACGGCACTCCTGACGGAATTATCAATGAGACATACGACCGTGTAGTGCTTGGCAGCTCATTGCCACACTATCTATATGGAGGTTCTATTAGTTTGGGCTGGAAAGGTCTCTCTTTCTCCTTACTCTTCAATGGTGTCGGGAAACAACTTTCACGCCTCACCGAAAGTATGATTCGCCCCATGCAGGGACAATGGCTTCCGGCTCCGTCAGTCCTTCTGAACGACAATGGCAGCCGTAATTATTGGAGTGTATATAACACTGCAGAGCAGAACGCGGCAGCCAGCTATCCCCGTTTGAGTCATCAGGGCGGTGAATACAACAACTACAAAATGTCGGATTACTGGCTCAAGAGTAGTGCCTATATGCGTATAAAGAATATCAACGTTGGCTATACAGTTCCTAAAAAAATCGTCTCTAAAGTCGGAATCAAAGGACTTCGGGTGTACGTCAATATCGATGATCCATACTGCTTTGATAGTTATCTTTCGGGATGGGACCCTGAAGCAGGTGCTTCTACCTATATCACACGCACTTATACATTTGGAGTGGATATCAAATTCTAATGGAGTATGAAAAAATTACATAATATGAAAAAAATACATGTATTGATTTGCATGATAGCTCTTCTATCTGTAACTTCTTGTGTGAACCTCGATCTGAATCCTCCTTCAGCCGCATCCAGCGAAAACTGGTTCTCGTCACCGGAGGAAGTTCGAATCTCGTTGAACGATTTTTATCGCAGTACTTTCTTTGTTATAGAAGAAGGTTGGACGCTGGACCGTAATACGGATGACTGGGCACAACGAACCAACATTTATACCATTGCGGCAGGTTCACTGAATGCGTCTTCTACAAGTAATCCTAACATCAAGACTGTTTGGAGTTACACGTACAAGAACATTAGTCGTGCCAACCGGATTTTGGAGGCACTCGACAAACTTGAAGGCAAATATTCCACCACTGAACTGAATACGCTTCGTGCCGAAGCCCGTTTTTTCAGAGCATTTGCTTATTCACGTTTGATTACTCTTTGGGGAGATGTTCCTTTCTACGTGACTTCGATTACTCCGGAGGAAGCATTTGAGATGGGGCGTACCGACAAAGCTGTCGTTCTGAAACAAATTTATGAAGATTATGACTATGCCGCAGAAAATTTGCCGGCCGCAAATAATAATAGCGGCGCCACCCGTGTAGACAAAGGAACGGCTTATGCTTACAAGGCTCGTACCGCTCTCTATCAACACGACTACGGGACTGCCGCAAAGGCTGCGCAAGACTGTATGGATCTGGAAGTATATGACTTGGCCCCTGATTATGGAGAACTTTTCCGCGACAAGACAAGAGGAAGCAAAGAAGTTATCTTCTCTGTTGCTCACTCAAGCGACCTTGAGTTGGATGAAAACGGTAAACCTACTACACAGGCTATCGGTTCCTTCATTGCCCGTTCGGCAGGCGGTACACATAATGCACAACCTTCGTGGGAACTTCTTGCTGTCTACGAAATGACGAATGGCAAGACGATTGATGAACCGGGCAGCGGTTTTGATCCTCACGATCCATTTGCCAACCGCGATCCCCGTTGCCTGGAAACATTTGCAGCTCCCGGCAGCCGTATCTATGGTATTGAGTGGAACCCTGCGCCAAACGCACTCGAAGTAATGGATTATACGCAAAATCGTATGATTACAAATAAAGATTCCAAAGGCGGTTCGGATGCTTCCAACTGTGCTTACAATGGTTGTTGCCTGCGCAAAGGCGCGCAAGAATCATGGCGTACTACTTTGTATAACGACAACCCCGTTATTCTCATGCGTTATGCCGATGTCTTGTTGATGTATGCCGAAGCTAAGATTGAACTGGGGGAGATTGACGCTACTGTCCTTGCTTGCATCAATGATGTCCGTGCCCGTGCTTATGGCACCACCCGTACACAAACCAACGACTATCCGTCCATCACGACAACCGATCAGACAGCATTGCGCAAAGTGCTCCGTCGTGAGCGTTTGCATGGGAAAATCTGCGCTATTTCGACTTGCTTCGTTGGCATCAGTTTGAAAATGCTTTCGGACACAATATGTACGGATTTACCCGTACAGCCAACAGGGCAAAGGAATACTTTGCGGCAGGCAACTGGTTTTGGCCGGAGACTCCGACATTTGACAAAGACGGATTTCCTTCTTTTGAAGCGATGGCCGACGGAACCTATATCGTCCAGCATGGTGAACGTAAGTATGATGAGAAGATTTATTTATGGCCATTGCCAAGTGATGATGTATTGATAATGAATGGCAAACTTGTTCAAAATCCAGGGTACTAACTTTATTAAATAAATGATATTATGAGCATTGGAGAAATTTTATTGCGCAGTCGCTATCAACCATTGAAAAGGGTGTTGAGCTATGATGTATTCAACACCGGCTTTAACGGTTGGATGACATTGATGCCTAACTTTACGGAATATCCCGATTTTGATGTTCCCAAGACATTGGTCAATAAAGACCAGTGGCCACCGGTCATGCTTAGTTCCGCTACTTTCAGGTATCCGGGCACTCACGGGGCAATGTCCGGCACTTACTCTCTTAAACTTTCGACAAGACCTGTTGCCGCTCCTTATACGGAGATTCCGGCGGAAGGTTGTCTGGGACATGCCATTAAGCGGCTTTCGTTCTCTCGTCCGGGCTGCAAATATTTGCAGATAGAATGTTGGTTTACATACACGGCGGAGCAGGATGTGGTGGATGGCGGTGACCGTCCGCAACCGGGTTTGCATGAGAGTTCCATCCGTGATTTTGGTATGGGATTCGATGTACAGGAGGGTGGAAAACGTTACCATGTAGGAATTCGCTATCTCAATGCAGTAGATGGCAAATTAATGCAGAAGTGGCAGTATGAACATTCCAATGAAGACATAACCGACCGCGATTGGGCTTATGGACTTGACGGAGACTGGTGTAAGAGGGGAGTCGATCCCTGGTGGTTCGGCCGCCGTTATCCTAATGGCGACCACGATGGATTCAAGGATTTGAAAGATGGTCATCAGAAACTCATTTACAATGAGACCGACTGTAAACTCAATTGGCAATACATGCGTCTGAAACTTGACACAGAGCTTCGTGAATATGTAGAATTCCAATGTCAGGACAAAATTTGGGATATGCGTGGCATTGCAGCCGATACCGTTGACGGATATGGACGCATCGACAATCTTATCAATCCTCTTTTCTGGGTGGGTACTGATACCAATCGTCGTGTATTCTTTTATATAGATTCTGTTGTTGTTTCACAAGAATAAAAGGAGGAATGTAATATATGAAAATGTTTAATGATTCCCATCTTGAGGTAAAGAAGTTCTTTAAAGGTACTTTCTTCACTCATCCTTACGAGGCTGGTTGGGCAGATGAGGCTATATTCTTTGTTATGGTTGAGAAAATAGAAGGAGATCCCGTATTCGAAGGTCGTGTACAACTATCGCAAGACGGTATACATTGGGCTGACGACGGTAGTGAACCTGTAATCTTCAAAGGACTTGGCCAACATATTATAAAGGTAAATTCAAATTTTGGTAATTATATTCGTCTTGCCGTCAGCATTGAAGGCGGAGAGATGTTTTTAAATCTTCATATAGCATGCAAAGGTTAATATTTATACTTAGTCTGTTCATCCTTGCGATTGTAGGATGCAGCTCCAATGAGTCTCATTCATTTTTGATTCGTCCGGATGGAGGTGGGGAAGATGCTGCCACTGAAATAGAGGTAGGTAAAACGATTCCTGCCTGGCAGGAGGGTGTGATGGATATTCATTTCATCAATACGACTACCGGTGAAAGCATGTTTGTAATATTCCCGGATGGTACGCAAATGCTTATTGATGCCGCAAGTTCGAGTGTTACAACCAACTCTAATAGTAATACGACCAATACCGGTATCCGTAGTCGTTGGGATCCGACTCTGACTTCTACCCGTGGTTCGCAGATTATAACTGATTACATTCGTAAATGTATGGTATGGACAGGTAACAGTACGATTGATTATGCCGTACTTACCCACTTCCATAATGACCACTTCGGCGGTTATACTTCTTCCTTGCCGAAATCTTCCAACTCCGACACTTATTCGTTGATAGGTTTTGCCGAGATTTTCGACAATTTCAAGATTGGTACGCTTCTTGATCGTGGCTATCCCGATTATAACTATCCGTTTAATATGGCGACAATGGCAGACAATGCTCCAAGTTGTAATAACTATATCAATGCAGTGAAATGGCATGTCGCCAATCAAAAGTTCGATGCTGCGATATTCAAAGCAGGGGCGAATGATCAGATCGTTCAGAAGTATAATCCTGCAAAGTATCCTACTGCAAAGGTGCAAAACGTGGCAGTGAATGGAGAGATCTGGACAGGTTCGGGCACTACCACAAAGAAGACATTCCCTGAACTCTCGGAGATTACATACGAAAACAGTAAGAACATTACCTCCAGTGATAATTGTCCGCCGGAGAATATAACCAGTTGTGTGATGAAAGTTTCGTATGGCAACTTTGATTTCTTTGCCGGTGGTGACCTTCAGTATAACGGACGTTCGAGTCATGCGTGGAAAGATGCCGAACTGCCCTGTGCAAAAGCAGTAGGTCAGGTGGAACTATTGAAAGCTAACCATCACGGAGTAACCAACACCAATCAGGTGGATGCTCTGAAAGCACTCAATCCACAAACGATTGTTATCAATTCGTGGGTAGATTGTCATCCTCGCACCGATATACTGAATTCGATGGAGACAACACTCCCTACGTGTGACATGTTTATCACTAACTTCTGGCAAGGCGATCGCCCCAGCGGAGTAGACGACCGGGTTACGGCGGAAGAGGCTGCGAGAGTAAAGGGATATGATGGACATATTGTAGTTCGTGTGACCGACGGAGGAAACAAATATAGAGTTGTGACAATCACAGATTCTGACGGGGCAATGACTGTTAAGACTATTTCCGGTCCATATACAAGCAGATAATGAATACAAAATATTATGATGTAATAGTAGCAGGTGCAGGTCCTGCCGGGATATGTGCGGCTGTAGCCGCCGCCCGGCAAGGAGCACGTGTTGCTCTTATCGAAAGATACGGAGTCATCGGAGGTAACCTGACCGCCGGGTATGTCGGCCCTATTCTCGGTAGTGTAAGCAAGAACACGATGCGCGATGAGGTTTGTGCTATTCTTGGTGTTAAAGACAATGACTGGATTGGCGAGCATGGAAATGCTCACGATTTCGAAGAGGCAAAACTTACATTGGCAGAATTTGTCGCCAGGGAAAAGAATGTCGATGTCTTTTTGCAATGTTGCGTGTCGGATGTTATTCGTGACGGAAAGGTGGTAAAAGGTATTAAGTGTGCAAGTAACGAGGGGACGCTCTGTTTTGAAGCCGCGGTTACGATTGACTGTACCGGTGATGCCATAGTATCTTTTCTTGCCGGTGCAAAAATAGAAAAAGGACGTGCTGACGGACTCATGCAGCCTGTAACCCTTGAATACACCATTGATGGCGTAGATGAATCGAAAGGAATTATCTGCATTGGAGATGTAGACAATGTCCAATTGAATGGCGAGTGTTTTCTTGATTGGTGTAAAAAGAAAGCCGATGAGGGCAAACTTCCCCGGATGCTTGCTGCCGTGCGTTTGCATCCATCGGTCAGACCGGGTTGCCGTCAGGTAAATACGACACAAGTCAATAGGGTGGATATAACTTCGGTAAGCTCTATTTTCACCGCCGATCTTGAACTTAGGCAACAGATACGCCTCCTGACTCAATTCTTGAAAGAAAATTTGCCGGGTTACGAAAATTGTAGAGTGATCGGAAGCGGTACAACAACCGGAGTGCGCGAAAGCCGCAGGGTGATGGGCGACTATGTGATCGATGCCGATGAGATGGCAGAAGGCTGCCGTTTTGCCGATGTGGTGGTACATAAAGCATTGTTCATTGTCGATATACATAATCCTGACGGAGCCGGACAGGCGGAACCGACCATACAATATTGCAAACCATACGATTTGCCGTATCGTTGTTTTCTCCCGTTGGGCTTGGAAGGGCTTTTGGTGGCGGGACGGTGCATATCGGGTACTCACAGAGCTCACGCTTCCTATCGTGTCATGAGTATTTGCATGGCGATGGGAGAGGCTGTTGGCATTGCCGCTGCCATGAGTGCGTCGCAGCATTGTACTCCGCGGGCTCTCGATGTAGGAGAGTTGCAGAAACGGCTTGAGTCGTTAGGCATAGAGCTGTTCGATTAACGTAGAACATAATCATACTTTAAATTTATAGAGCATACTTATGAAAAAGATCTATTTGTCTGTCGTGTGCTTACTGATCTCTATTCCCCTTATCGCCCAGTTGTATGTAGAGCCGGAGAAAGAGGTAGAGTGCTCTGTCTTCCTGGCAAAGGAAGGACGGGGGCGGGCACAGCAAGGACTTGAAATATGGGATGATTACATATTTTCGTGCGAGGATGGAGGGCACGTGAATATCTATGATTTCAAAAGTGCCGATCCGAAACCTGTGGCAGGCTTTGAGTTGGCGTCCTCCCATCCGGACAACCATGTAAATAATGTATGCTTTGGCGTCGAGACAAAACGCGGAGCATCGTTTCCTCTCTTGTATATCACAAACGGGAAGGTAGGAAGCGAGTTGGAATGGTTGTGCTTTGTGGAGAGCATCACCCGTCGTGGAAAACGTTTTAGCAGCGAAATCGCACAGACAATTGAACTCGATGGCTCGAAGTGGGCGGAGAAAGGGTATGTCTCCATCTTTGGTGCACCAAGCTGGCTGGTCGATCGGGAACGGGGCTTTATATGGATATTCTCGGCGCGTAAACGTACTGTGGCGAAGGTGACAAAGCATGCATGGGAAAACCAGTATGTCGCCACCAAATTCCGCATACCATCGTTGAGTGAGGGCGCAAAGGTGCGCCTCGACGAAAATGACATTCTCGATCAGGTGGTGTTCCCCTATGAGGTCTGGTTCACGCAAGCGGGCTGTATGCATGATGGTAAAATCTATTTCTGCTTCGGAGTTGGGAAACAGGATGACAGCCGTCCTTCCTGCATCCGGGTGTACGATACGGATAGGCGGACAATTACTGCCCGGTACAATGTGCAGGAACAGGTTATTTACGAACCGGAAGATATTGTGGTCAAAGACGGGGTTATGTATGTCAATACCAATACGAATGCGAAAAAGACGTCTGATCTTCCTTGCATATTCAAACTCTCTCTTCCGAAAGAAAAGCCGGTGACCGAAAATCCTCTCGACGAGATACGCAGGGATCCGGAACGTGCGGGGGGCGTGTATTATGTGACCGATCTTTCACATCCGGTTACGCCGGCGCCCAAAGGATATACGCCTTTCTATATAAACGGCTATTTCCGTCACGGAGCGCGTCAGATAGACGATGAGGTGACTTATCCTGCCATATACGGCGTATTGGAGAAAGCTCATGCCACAAACAACCTTACCGATTTTGGGAAAGCCCTGTATGAACGTCTTGAACCGTTCAAGAAAAATGTGTTTTACAAAGAAGGCGATCTGACACAAATCGGTTATCGTCAGACAAGGGAGATAGGCCGGAGGATGGTACAAAATTATCCGGAAGTATTTGAAGGCCATCCCTATTTGAAGACTAACGCAACGAATGTGCTTCGGGTGGCGGCCACCATGCAATCTGTAAATTCGGGTATTTTGTCGCTACGTCCCGGGCTTGAGTGGGCGGAGATAGACAACTCCCGTTCGTTCCTTACCACACTGAATCCATACGGTAACGTATGTCCCGGCAGGAGTCCGCTTGATAAATATATACTTGGTAAGGAAAACAGTTGGTATAAAAAATATCGTTCATATATAGATGAAAAGTTGGATGTGGATGCTTTTTTTAGAAGACTGTTTATAGATGTTACACAAGTAGAAAGTGAGTATGACAAGTACGACCTGATCCATCGTTTCTGGTTAATGGCGTCGCTGATGCAATGCCTCGACCGCCAAGTGCCTATATGGGATATCTTTACAGAAGAGGAAATATTGGCTTGGGCGGAAATCGAGAACTATAAGTATTTTGCGCAGAAAGGTCCTGAACCGGTATCTCACGGGCGTAGTTGGGGACTTGCATCCCGCACGTTACGCCATTTGTTAGACGAATCTGCCGAAGATCTGGTTCGTAAGCGTCATGGCATCAATCTCAACTTCGGACACGATGGCGTTCTGATGGCTATCTTGACAAATCTGCAAGCCGGAACGTGGGCGCGGGAGGCTAGTAATTCCAAAGAAGCGTTGCAGAGTTGGAAGTACTGGGATATTCCGATGGGGGCGAACCTTCAGATGATCTTTTACCAATCAGAAGGCAATCCGGACGTTTTAGTTAAGTTTATGCTGAATGAAAAAGACCTCCGGTTGCCGTTGGAAGCGGTTGAAGCATCTTATTACAAATGGAATGAGGTTTATAAATTCTATATAGAACATTGCGACAAGGTGGAAAAATCACTTGCCGAAACATTGAAATTATCGTATGAAGACTTTTAATTATAATCGTGCTGAAATAAAGGCCGGAATAGTACATTTCGGCGTTGGAAACTTCCATCGTGCACATCTCGAAGCTTACACAAATCTATTACTTGAAGATCCGTCACAAAGATGCTGGGGGGTATTCGGAGCCATGATTATGCCTACGGACGGGGTCTTGTTCAACGCCCTCAAGAAAGACGACGGCATATATCAGTTGACGACATGCAGCCCTTCCGGCGAACAGGATAGTATGCTGATTGGTTCGCTTGTAGAACTGGCATGGGGGGAAATAGATAGTGAGCCTATCATCGCTAAACTTGCATCGGAGGAGATAAAAATCATCTCTCTCACCATTACCGAAGGGGGATATAAGGTTGATTTTAACCAATCGCGCAGTGTGTTCTGGTATGTAGCCGAAGGACTCAAACGCCGGATGGAGAAAGATTTGCCGATTACGATTCTTTCGTGCGACAACATGCAGATGAACGGCAATGCCGCCAGATGTGCGTTTATGTCATACTTCGAAGCGAAATATCCCGAGGTGGCAGCGTGGGCGAAAAAGAAAGTGACGTTCCCGAATTCGATGGTGGATAGAATCACTCCCGTAACAAAACCGGGTAAGGTTACAGATGTGTGTTGTGAAGACTTTATACAATGGGTGATTGAAGATAATTTCATTGCAGGCCGTCCTGCATGGGAGAAGGTGGGAGTTACATTCACCCATGATGTGACCCCGTATGAAATCATGAAATTAAGTCTTCTCAATGCGTCACATACTCTTCTTTCTTATCCTGCCTATATGGAAGGATTCAGGAAGGTCGATGCTGTAATGGCAGACGAGAGGTATCGTGCAATGATAAAGCTGTTTATGAACAGGGATGTTACTCCTTATGTTCCGGTTCCCGAGGGCGTTGACCTTGAAGCGTATAAAGACCAGCTTATTGAACGATTTTCAAACAAGGCGATCAGCGATCAGGTATCACGGCTTTGCGGCGATGGCATTGCTAAGTTTGCGGTTTATGTGGTACCCATACTCAAACAGATGTTGCAGGATGGGAAGGATATTTCGATAGAGGCTTTCCTGATAGCTGTTTATTGCAAATACCTGATAGGTGCGCGCACCGAGTCCGGTGAAAATATAGCTATCTCCGAACCTCACATCACCCCGGCGGACAGGAAGTTGATTTCGGGAGGATCGCCGGCCGAGTTCTTGAAGATATCACCTTTTGTGTCATTGGGACTGGACAAATACCCTGTGTTTATGGAAAAGTATGAGCAGTTTTATGCTATGCAGGTAGCAGAAGGGTTGAAGGTCTTATTACAGTAAACAACTAAAAAATACAAGGCAATGAAGAAGTTTTTCATAACGGTTGTTCTGTCGCTTTCGTGCGTATTGTCGGTTTCGGCACAAAAACAGACGGAGGCGTCAACGCTTAACCTGATAGGTAAGCCGTTTGAATCGACTCCCAATCCGTATCATAGAGTCGATACATTGGTTTATAAAGGTTTTAACAGGACGGAGAATCGACAACTCCGTTGTTCTGCCGGTATGGCTGTGTTGTTTAAAACGAACACGCGTAATATACAGATTACGACAAAGTGGGGATATGTATATTCGAGCCATTCAACCATGCCGATCTCTTATAAAGGATATGATCTTTATATCAAAAATGCAAACGGTAAATGGCAGTATGCGGCAAGCGGTTCATTGAAAGCGTATAAGGGCGAGAAAACCGAGACATTCACGCTCATTGAGAATATGGATGGTACGATGCACGAATGTATGATGTATATGCCGATGTATTCGGAGGTCATTTCTTGTAAGATAGGGATAGATGACAATGCTGTTATCGAACCGTTGAAGTCCGATTTTCGTCACAGGATAGCGGTATATGGCTCTTCGTTTACGCAGGGAGTGAGCACGGATCGATCCGGTATGAGTTATCCCATGCAATTTATGCGTAATACGGGTCTTCAAGTCGTGTCGCTCGCAACAAGCGGACGTTGCCTGATGCAGCCTTACATGCTCGATGTTCTTGCGGAAGTCAAGGCTGATGCCTTTATATTCGATACTTTTTCAAATCCTGACGCAGAACTGATAAGAGAGCGCCTGATGCCGTTTATCGATCGGCTTATAGCGGCACATCCGGCTACTCCGTTGATATTTCAGCGTACTATCTATCGTGAACGACGTTCATTCGATACAGTTCTTGATGCGAAAGAACGGGCTAAGGCGGCAACCGTAGAGGAGTTGTTTGCGAAAATCCTCACGAACCCGAAATATAAAGACGTTTATCTGATTACGCCTGATGCTTCCGATGCGCATGAAACATCGGTCGACGGAACTCATCCAAGTAGTTATGGATATGCACTTTGGGCGAAGTCAATAGAGACTCCGGTAATAGAAATTTTAAGTAAATATGGTATAAAATGAGACAAGCGGTATTAGTAGAACCAAAACATATTGAATTTCGTGAAGTTGAGGCGCCTAAGGCGTCGGACCTGAAAGAACATCAGGTGCTTCTGAATATTAAGAGAATAGGTATTTGTGGAAGTGAGATACATTCTTATCACGGATGTCATCCGGCAACTTTCTATCCGGTAGTTCAGGGGCATGAATATTCGGCAGTGGTAGTCGCTACGGGGATGGCGGTTACGATCTGCAAGGTGGGTGACGTTGTCACCGCACGTCCGCAACTTGCGTGTGGGAAGTGCAAGCCTTGTCAGCGGGGAGAGTATAATATTTGTGAAGAGCTAAGAGTGCAGGCTTTTCAGGCAAATGGAGCTGCGCAAGACTTTTTTGTGGTTGATGATGACAGGATTGCGGTGTTGCCTGAAGGTATGTCACTTGATTATGGGGCTATGATAGAACCGGTGGCAGTGGCTGCGCATGCAACTATGCGTGGCGGGGACTTGAAAGGTAAGAATGTGGTTGTATCGGGTGCC
>ENA-ORSS01002331-ORSS01002331.1-human-gut-metagenome-genome-assembly--contig:-NODE-2331-length-17356-cov-5.942142_pt1 | contig 17356 bp, 16 predicted proteins | sample MGYA00241899_ERZ509162 | MGnify/ENA primary metagenome ERZ509162 (study PRJEB26280, sample SAMEA2338641) | human gut metagenome | biome: human gut; feature: human-associated habitat; material: faeces... | reverse complement strand
GCGGAAACGGACGGCGGTCCTTGTAGACCGTGAGCGCATCCAACATCTGCGCGCCCTTTAATACGTCTGCCATGCCGAATTGCGCAAGAAAATAATATAAAAAGCACAGGTCAAACTGCGCGTTGTACGCCACAATCAGGGTGTTCGGGTGCGAGATGGCCGCAGCAAACTGCGCCGCCGCCTCCCATTTTTCCACGCCCTGCTGCGTCAGCATCTCCGGCGTGATGCCGGTCAGCGCGATATTGAACGGATCAAAGTGCGTCTGCGGGTCGACAAGCGTGTAAAGCTCCTGCACGATCTCGCCGCGCTCGATCACGCTGACGCCGATGGCGCTCATGCGCCGGTTCTGCGCGTTCGGCGTTTCCACGTCGAACGCCACATAACGTTCTTCCATAGTTCCACCCCATTTGACAGGATGGAACCAGTATAGCAGATTTTTTGCCCCTTGTCAGCCCTCTTCGATCGCGCTCGTCGGGCAGGCATCCATGGCCTCGGCGGCAGTCTCCTGCGCGCTTTCCGGCACGGGGCCGGGCGCTGCCTCGGCAAAGCCGTCGCCCCTGAGAGAAAAGACCTCCGGGCACGTTTCGGCGCACAGGCCGCAGCCGATGCAGGCGTCTTCATTCACATGATAGTGCATATGCATTCTCCTTTATATAGAAAAGTCTGAGCCAGCCGGTTTTCCCGGCTGGCTCTAGTATTTGCGGATTTTTATCTTTTTTTCCTGTGCGGGAAAATTCCCTTGCCCAGCCGCGCCTTTGCCTTGCGCAGTCCCCGGCGGCAGACAAACATGACCGAGAACGCAAGCAGGCCCAGCACGACGAGGATCAGCAGCGACGGCTTATCCAGCGCACTCAGCGTAAACAGCTCCGGCAGGAAGAAGTAGCACACCACGAATGCGATGCACAGTCCGACGAGCATGGCCTTGCGGAGTTTATTCAGCGGCAGCGAGGTCTGGTGGATCATCAGCAGACCCACAATGCCCATAATGCCGGTGCAGAGCGTGGAGAGCATATCCTCTTTGATATGGAATGCCAGATAGAACAGCATCACGCCGACCACGAGAATGAGGTCAGACAGCGCGGCGGGCAGCGCCCGGTAAATGACGTTCGGCAGAAACCGGCCGCTGATGCGGTTCTCGTTCGGCTCCATGGCAAGGATGAACGACGGGATGCCGATGGTCAGCGCGTTGACCAGACTCAGCTGCGCGGGCGTATACGGATAGGGGAGCGTAAAGAACAGCGTGATGAGGGAAAGCACGAACGTGAAAATATTCTTGACGAGATACAGCGACGCGCTGCGCTCAATATTGTTGATGACGCGCCTGCCCTCGGCCACGACGGACGGCAGCGCGGAAAACTGCGAATCAAGCAGCACGATATGCGACGCCTGACACGCGACGCCCGAGCCGGAGGCCATGGCGATGGAGCAGTCTGCCTCGCGCAGCGCCAACACGTCGTTCACGCCGTCGCCGGTCATGGCGACCGTGTGCCCCGCCCGCTTCATGGCTGCGACGAGCTTCTTTTTCTGATCCGGCGTGACGCGTCCGAAGACGGTCATGTCCTCCGCCGCCTTCGCAAGCTCCGCGTCCGTTTTGAGCGTCCGCGCGTCGACAAATTTCTCCGCGTCCGGGATCCCGGCACGCCGCGCGACCTCCGAAACAGTCAGGGGATTGTCGCCGGAAATGACCTTCGTGCGCACGCCCTGCTGCGCAAAATAGGAAAACGTCTGCGGCGCTTCGGGCCGGATCTTGTTGCTCAGCAGGATCAGCGCCAGCGGCATCATTTCCGCGTCCAGCGCTTCGTCCGACAGCTTCCCGTCGTAAAGCGCCAGCAGCAGCACACGGCAGCCCTTCGCCGACCATTCCTCCGCCAGCGGCAGATACTGCTCCTTTTCCGGGCAGTTTGCCAGCAGAATTTCCGGTGCACCGAGCAGATACGTCTCATCCTCATGGAAGGATACGCCACCGTATTTTTTCGCCGACCGGAACGGCATGGCGTCAATCGCCGTCTGCATGGACTGTCCGGTAAAATATCGCCGCAGCGCGGCCATGGTGTCGTTGTCGTCCTGCATGGCGCAGACGTAATCGGCCATGATCATGCGGATATCGTCGGCGATATAGCGCTCCGGCTGTAAGGGAACAATGTCGTCGACGGTCATTTTCGGCTCTGTGATCGTGCCGGTCTTGTCGACGCAGAGCGTGTCGACGCGCGCAAGCGTCTCAATGCAGCCCATGTCGTGCACGAGCGTGCGCCGGTTTGCCAGCCGGATGACGCTGGCCACCAGCGCAAGACTTGTCAGCAGATACAGCCCCTCCGGGATCATGCCGACGATGGAGCCGACTGTGCTTGTCACCGCGTCCGTGATGGGGCTTTTCAGCCACAGATACTCCTTGATGAACATCACCGCGCCCAGCGGAATGACAAGGAAGCCGATCCATTTGATCAGACTCGTCAGCGAATGCATCATCTCTGACTGCGGCTGCGATCCGGTCTGCTTGGCCTCCAGCGTGAGCCGGGAGACGAAGCTGTCCGCGCCGACCTTCGTCTGCCGGACACGACAAAGCTGCCGGAGAGCAGCCGCTCGCCCGGCTTTTTAACGATCTCATCGGCCTCGCCGGTGACGAGCGCCTCGTTGACGCGGCATTCACCCGCCGCGACGACGGCGTCCGCCGGGATCTGGTCGCCGGGGGAAAAGACGGCGATATCGTCCCGCACGAGCTGGGCCGCATCCAGCTCGACGGTCTGCCCGTCCCGCACGGCGCGGCATTTCGGCGCGGCCATGATCTTCAGCCCGTCGACCTTTTTCTTCACCCGCAGATCCTGCAAGATGCCGATGAACATATTGCAGAACACGGGGCCGAGGAACGTCAAATTCAGCCACTGCCGCACGGCGATCACACAGCCTGCCAGCAGGAAGAACAGGAAGTTAAAGTACGTAAAAACGTTTTTTGCGATGATCTCCCGGACCGACGCGCCGGGAGACTCCACCGGCGCGTTGCCCCAGCCGCCGTCCAGCCGCTCCTGCGCCTGCGCGGCGCTTAAGCCCGTCTCGGCGTCCGCCTCCAAAACGGGGATCTCCTGCCGCTGCGGCCCGTCCGGCTCCTTCGGTTTTCGTTTCAGGAATGACGCTGCCACAAATGCCGTCCTCCTCCAAGTAGTTGCTGATATCATATCACATCTGCGGCAAAATTTATCAACAAACTGTATATTTTCAGAAAATCGTAAGAAATCATGCACCGGACGGGGAAATTCCGATACCGCCCATACTGCTTGCGGAAAAAGATCAGCATTTGATCGTGATTGCTCTTGTAATCAGCAAGTACGTTCGCTTGCCTTACATATGGAGACGTCCGTTTGGATGCGGGAAAGCGCGTGATATGGAAAGGGCGGTTCTGGCGGAAGGACGTCTGGCGAGGATGGAGAAACAGAACGCTTCTTTCAGATTCCTGTTTCTTCACCTCTTGCTTCGTCGTGCGTCGCTGGAGCGGAAAATCCGCAGTGTTATCCGAATAACGTGTTTTACTTGAAACTATTTGCGGATTGGGTATAATGGAAGTACAATCATGCCAAAAGAATACATCCCTTCCTTTAAAAAGGAAGTCGTCCGTCGATATGAACAAGGGACCACTTTGAACGCACGCAGTCAGGAGCTCCACATTTCGCTCAGTACCCGTTGCCATTGGCGCAAAGAATACTGTTCTATCCAAACGGCCAACCACGCCCGCACGGCGAAGGCAATTGTTCCGTTTTCCGTAATAACTGTTGGCATGGGTGCGTGCGCTTGGTATAATGGAATGGATAAAACCGGTAGTCGGGGAGGCAGCTATGGAATACTATGCGAAATCCGAAAATCTGCAGGGGCATCAGGAAACTGTGAAGGAGCATTTACAAAAGGTCGCTGCGCTTGCGCGGGGGTATGGGGAGGCGCTTGGCCTTGCAGATGCCGCAGGACTGGAAGGGCTGGTACATGATTTTGGAAAGTATACCGAGGCGTTTCAGGATGTGTGGAAAGGCAAACGAACAGGCGTTGACCATGCGATAAGCGGGGCCTGCTTTCTGGAATGCCGCTATAGGGGGAGACCCGGCAGCCGTCCTGTGATAGAGGCGGTCAATGGACACCATGCCGGTCTTGTGGCCTACGATATGATAAAGGCGGAGCTGCACGCGATTGCAGATGATCGTAAGCAAGCCCACGGAAACGCCGGAAAAACGCCCTCGATTGAAAACGCAGCGCAGCTGAAAGAGGCAAACGCCGCGTTTCAAAAGGATTTTCCTGATTTCAGACTGCCAAAGCTTCCGATACCTCCTGCCGATGAACTGGAATCCATGCTGTATACCAGATTGCTGTTTTCCTGTCTGGTGGATGCAGACTACACGGCCTCTGCAATGAATGACGACAGTACATACCTTGATCGTGCGGAGGACTGCTATTTTGACCCGCAGGCGCTTCTGGAAACACTGTACGCCTATTGCGGCAGCATCCGGCAAGCCTCCACTGCGGACAAAACCCTGAATCAGTACCGGGATCAGGTCTTTGAACAGTGTGGGAAGATGGGTGATAAGCCGGAGGGATTATATACGCTGACGGCGCCTACCGGAACCGGAAAAACGCTGGCGCTGCTGCACTTTGCGCTGCGGCACTGCCTGAAGCATGGGAAAAAGCGGATCATTATTGTCCTCCCGTTTTTGACGTTGGCGGAACAGAATGCAGATACGTATGCTAAAATCATTCCAAACGTACTGGTCGACCATAGCCAAAGTGATTTACCGGAGGAGGCCCGGGAGCTGGCCGCCAGATGGAGCGCTCCGGTCATCATCACCACGTCTGTCCGTTTTTTTGAAGCTCTGTTTTCAGACCGCCCGACCGTCTGCCGAAAGCTCCACAACATTGCAGGCAGCGTTGTGGTATTTGACGAGGCCCAGAGCCTGCCTGCCAGTCTGACCTCCGCCACGCTCCGCGCAGTGAATGCGCTGTGCAGCCGCTATCACACGACCATGGTATTCTCCACAGCGACGCAGCCGGATTTTGCCGCGCGAAAGGATCTGAATTGGACGCCCTGTGAGATCCTTCCGGAGCACAGAAAATTGTTCGAGGCTCTGAAGCGGGTGAATGTGGAATGGCGGATCGGGAATGAAACGCCCCTCGAAGCCATTGCGGAGGAAATGGCGGGCTGTGCGCGGGTCTGCGCCATCGTCAACCTGCGCCGTCACGCCCGGCAGATCGCTGACGTACTGTCACGGCTTTGCCCCGAAGACACGGTTTTCTTTCTTACCACGGACCTGTGCCCCGCGCACCGGAGCCGGCAAATTGAGATCATCCGTCAGCGGCTGAAGCAGAAGCTGCCCTGCCGGGTCGTGGCGACCCAGTGCATCGAGGCTGGGGTAGACCTTGACTTTGAAACGCTGTATCGCGCGCTGGCTCCGCTGGATTCCATCATTCAGGCTGCCGGACGCTGCAACCGGAACGGCTGCGGTTCTATGGGGCAAGTGATCGTATTTCGCCCGGAGGACAGCCGTATACCGTATCCTGACGACTGGTACAACAATGCTGCGGTCACAGTACAGGAAATGAATCCGCCGTTTTCCATCCATGATCCGGAGAACATCCGGGAATACTACCGGCGGCTGTTTGACGGCACGGTCGATAAACCGGAGCTGACGAAGGCAATCGACGCACGGGCCTTTGCAGAAACGGCGGCGCAATACAAGCTGATCGCCAGCGCCGGTGCACAGGTCATTGTTCCCTATGCCGCAGAGCGGGAGCTGTATGAACAGATCGCAGAGCAGCTGCGAACGCAGGGCGTCACCGGCGCGCTGCTGAAGCAGGCGGCGCCGATCACCCTGACCTGTTTTGCAAAAAATCTGGCCCTGTATGCCGAGCAGATTCCGTTTGCCCGCCGTGGCAGAGAACAGTCTGCCGAACAGGCCGCAGGCAGCAATGTCTATCTGCTGTGCCAGCAGTATGAGGACCTGTATTCGGAGCAGCTGGGCCTGCATTTTCCGCAGGAAGAACGATTTGATTCTATATTTTGAAAAAAAGCACACTGGTTGTCCGGATTATTGGACAGCTGGTGTGCTATTCTATTTTTCGTGGATACTTGACAAATTACCCGTTATATTTCATACTTATTTTGTCAGATATTTCATTCTTCTAACAGACACGTGCTATGGACGTCCTGTTCACAGTCCGAATCAGGACGAACAAATTACGGAGGTGAAGCGTATTTGAAAGAAATCACGATCGAGGTCTGGGGAGATTTCGCCTGTTTCTCTGCCCCTTATGCAAAAGTAGAACGGCTGACCTACCCATTCCCAACCCCATCAGCCGCCAGAGGGATTTTATCGGCAATTTATATGAAACCGAAGGAGTTCCGCTGGCAGATCAACCGCATTGAGGTATTGAACCCCATCCGCTATATCAGCTTCAAGCGCAACGAGGTCAAATGTACCGTCGGTTCGGAGCCGATCTCCACCGAGGAGGAGCGAACGCAGCGGCAGACGACGGCGCTGCAGGACGTCCGCTACCGGATCGCGGCGTCGATCATTCCCCGCCCGGCTTTTGCGGGAAAAGAGCTCCAACTGTATGAGCAGGCGCTGCGGCGCATCCGAACAGGAAAATGTTTCCACCAGCCGGAGCTTGGAATGCGCGAGTTTGTCTGCTATTTTGAGGAGAGCGACGGGACGCGTTCGCCTATCCAGCAGTCGATGGACGCAGGGCTGATGGTCTACGACCTGTTTGCGCCGGATGATGTGGAGGTCACGAAAAAGACGAAGATCAAAATGTCCCTGTTCCACGCGGTCATGGAGAACGGCGTGATTCTGATCCCGCCCTATGACAGTCCGGAGGTTCTGAAGGGGGAAGGCCTATGCTGAAAGCACTATATGACTACGGAGTACGCCGCCAGCTGGCTTTGCCGCCGGGATTCGCGGGGAAAACCATGAAGGCATATATTTCCCTCTCTGAAAGCGATGACCATGTCAGCGTCTATCTGGGGGGAGACGAGCCTGTTCCGTGCCCGGATATCGGCAGTCTGGCCAACGGCAAGGATAAGAGTAATGTTCTTGCAGAGAAGCGCTCTGTCGTCATTCCCGAGGAGCCCGGAAGCAAAAGCACATTCTTTTTGGAGGCACTCCGCAGCGCGGCAGAGGAAGAACCGCTGCTGAAGGTCTGCGTCCGTGCACTGGAAACGCCTGAACTTGCGGCGGCCGTTCGCGCAGAGCTGGATCGGGCCAAAATCAAGCCGGGAGATCGGATCTCATTTCGGGTCAACGGGCAGTCTATCCTGCAATCGGAAAAACTTCGTACATGGTGGAAGTCCTACCGAAAGCAGTTTTTTGCGGCGGACGAACGCCCATCCGCCCTGTGCCTGATCACCGGCGAACCGACGGTTCCCATGACGACGACCACGCCGATACAGGGCCTGCGAGTCGTCGGAGGGCACGCGAGCGGGGATGCGCTGATTTGCTTTGACAAGACGGCATTCTGCTCCTATAACCAGAAAAAAGCGGCGAACGCACCTGTTTCGGAAGAGGCTTTCAGCGTCGTGAAGGCTGCGCTGGATGATCTTTTGAAGGATGCGCCGATCCTTGCAGGAATGAAATTTGTCCACTGGTTTGACCGCGAGATTCCACAGGAGGATGATCCGCTTTATACTGTGGACTTTGGTTATGATCTGCCGGAGGATGAAACGGACGAGGAAGCAGAACCGGAAGCCGCCGTCAACGAGCTGACAGCGCGAAATCAGGCGAATCAAATTCCGGAAAGCGTCTATTCCGGGCAGCCTGTTCCCGATTTGGACAACGTATCCTACTATATTCTGCTGCTGTCCGGCGCAAACAGCCGCGTTATGATCCGCAGATATGACAGAGGCAGCTATCCGGATCTTCGCCGCAATCTGGGACAATGGTATGCCGATCTGGCACTGACCAATCAGGGCGGTACCGGAAACATCAGGCCTGTGAAGCTGGCTGCTCGTCTGCTTCGTCTTTTAAAATTCCAGAAAACCGACAGCCGACCCTTTGAGCGGCTGTCAAAGGAGCTGGCCGGGATCACCCCGGCGGTCGTGCAGGCGATTTTGTCAGGCGGATGCCTGCCGGATGCCGTCGCGGCAAAGGCGCTGGCTTATATTCGCTCGGAGCTGCTGTCGAACGACGACAGCGACACGCGAAGCACCCTGCCCAACAGTCTGGCCTGCCAATGGCTGAAGGTCTGGCTGCTCCGGAAAAATCGAATCCATCATCAGGAGGGAACAATTTTGGAAGCATACAATCTGCATCTTCGCAATGCCGCATATCACTGCGGCGGATTGATGGCCGTATATGCGGCGATCCAGAGGACGGCCATGCCGGACGTCAATACCGGCATTGTGGAGCGGTACTACGCCTCCGCCATTCAGATGCCCGCGCTGGTCATCGGCCAGCTCAGCAGCCGCTCAAATCACCATCTGGAAAAGATCGAAAACGGGTGGCTCGCCGATAAATACCGCGAGAAGCTGCAGGAAATTTCCGTCGCGCTGGGGACGTCCATTCCTGCTACGCTGAATCTGGAACAGCAGTCCTATTTTGCGCTGGGCTACTATCAGATGGGCGCGAAGCTCAATCAGGAGAGAAACAGAAACGTCGCCGCCGCCAGAGAAAAGACCGGCGCGGCAGAAGAATAAGAGGAGGAGTATCTTATGGCAATTCAGAACCGATATGAGTTCATGTATTACGTTGCGTGCACAAATTGTAACCCGAACGGAGACCCGGACATGGGGAATATGCCCCGGCTCGATCCGCAGACCATGCAGGGCTTCATCACCGACGCTGCAACCAAGCGCCGCATTCGAAATTACGTGGAGCTGGCCCATCAGGGCGAGCCCGGCATGAACATCATCATCCAGCAGGCAACCAACATCAACCGCCATATCGCGGAGGCCAAGCGGGCAGCCGGTGTTGAAGACTGCGCAAAGGCAAAGGAAGCCGTTTACGCGGGCAGAAAAAAGGCCTGTGAGCTGTTCTACGATGTACGTACCTTCGGCGCAGTCATGTCCACAGGCCCCAACGCGGGGCAGGTGCGCGGGCCGGTGCAGATCACCTACGGAAAAAGTCTGGACGCCGTTCTTCCGCTGGACATTTCCATCACCCGTATGGCGGTCGCCGACAAGGTAAAGGATGGCGCTACAGTAGAGGATTACGCGGCATGGGAGCAGGAGCAGCCGGAGGACAAGCTTCGCACAATGGGCCGCAAGCAGATCATCCCCTTCGGCCTGTATGAGGTTCGCGGCTTCGTCAGCGCCAACCTGGCTGAAGAGACCGGGTTTGATGACGAAGATTTGAATGTCCTGTTTGAATCCATTCTGAATATGTACGAGCATGACCACTCCGCCAGCAAGGGTGAAATGGCCGTCGTTTCTCCGCTGATTATTTTCAGGCACGTTGGCACGGATACCGACGCGGCGCAGAGAATCCGTCAGGCCAAACTGGGCTGCGCCCCGGCCCACAAGCTCTTTGATCTGGTCAAGGTCACGAAAAAAGCTTCCGTTTCCTATCCCAGAAGCTATCGGGATTATGACGCGCTTGTCTCTCTGGACAGGGTTCCCAAGGGCGTGCAGATCGGGTTCAAGCCAAGCGCCTTTGAGCCGGTAGTCTGGGACGCGCTTCCCGCAGACGAAGACTGGTTCTGCCATGGATGAGTGGGAGCCGATTCCTCTTTCCCGACTGTCTCACGCAGGGTTCTGCCTGCGTCGGGCTGCACTGCTGACCAATGAGCAGGTCTGGGCGGAAAGTGCGGATACCGCAAAAGGACGCTCTGAGCATGAGCGGGTCCACACGCAGCGGATAGAACGCCGGGGCGATTCAGCAAAGCTGTATGAGTTCCCTGTATTCTCCAAAGCTATGGGAGTTTCCGGGAAATGCGACTGCATAGAAGCGGAAGCATCCGCCCAGGGCTGCATGATCCCTGCGCTGGATTTCCCGGTCAGGCTGTATCCGGTTGAGTACAAGCACGGAAAACTCCGCGCAGAACAGGAATATGAGGTTCAGCTGTGCGCGCAGGCCATGTGTCTGGAAGAAATGTTCCAGACACAGATCCCGGAGGGCGCCATCTACTACATCACATCGCACCGCCGCTATCCGGTCTCTTTTACAGCGGAGCTCCGCAGTCTTGTAAAGGAAACAATCGAAAGAATCGAGGCGTTTCGCCGAAGCTTTTCGATCCCGCCGGCGGAATACGGGGCGAAATGCAAGGCGTGCTCCCTGCGGGAGCACTGCCTTCCCAGCGTGCAGCGATCCGCGTCCGGCTACTGTATGCAGCTGCGCAAAGAGGCCATGCACGAGGAGGATGTCCCATGAAAAAGCTGCTGGAGACGCTCTATATTACAACGCCTGAAAGCTATCTGTTTGAGCGGAACGGGAATATCTGCATCTCCATCGGCGGTGCAGAAAAGGCCGCTGTTCCAATCACACAGGTGAACTCCATCGTTCTGTTCGGAAAGAACACACTCTCAACTGCGTTGCTCTCATTTTGCTCCCAAAACGACGTGACGATTACATTTCTCAGCGAGAACGGCTTTTTTCTGGGGCGGCTATGCGGCCCGGTCAGCGGAAATGTGCTGTTAAGAAAGCGCCAGTATGAAACACTGGCAGATACAGCCTTTGCAAACCGGTTTGTCAAGGATCTGCTGTTCTGTAAGCTGCGAAACAGCAGATCTGTGTTGGTGCGGTATGCCCGTACTGCCTCTGATGAAGCAGAAAAGAGCGGCGTTGCTGCGGCGGCAGCTGATTTGACCGCAATCGCAAATCGTCTGGATGACTGTACGGACATTGATTCCATGCGCGGAATCGAGGGCGCAGCTGCGTCTGTCTACTTCTCTCGCTTTGACGATCTGCTCTCCAGTCCGAAGGGATACCGCTTTGAGACGAGAAGTCGGCGTCCGCCGCTGAACGAAGTCAATGCGGTGCTGTCTTTTGTCTATACGCTGTTGGCACATGACGTTCGATCTTCGATGGAAGCCGTGGGGCTGGACCCTGCCGCCGGGTATCTGCACACCCTTCGCCCGGGGCGGCCATCCTTTGCGCTGGACATCATGGAGGAGCTGCGTGCGCCCCTGTGCGACCGGCTGGTCATTTCCATGTTCAACAGGGATCAGTTTCAGACGCAGGATTTTACGACAGACTTTGAAGCGGTATACCTCAGCGAGAAAGGGCGGCGAAAGGTTCTTGAACAGTGGCGGGCCAGAAAGCGCGAGTCCATTCAGCACCCGTTTTTGAAGGAGAAAGTTCCCATTGGGATGATCCCATACGTACAGTCTATGCTGTTTGCCCGTGTGCTGCGCGGGGATCTGGATCGATACCCGCCGTTTGTGTGGAGGTCATGACATATGATGCTGGTCGTAACCTATGATGTGGACACATCGGATTCTGCCGGGCAAAAGCGCTTGCGGAAAGTAGCAAAGATCTGTGAACGGCACGGGATGCGTGTTCAAAACTCCGTGTTTGAGGTGCTCGTGGACGCTGCACAGCTGGTCGTGCTGAAACAGGAACTGGGAAAAGCTATCGATATGGAGCAGGATTCTGTCCGCTTTTATCGACTCGGCAATTCATACGAGAACCGGATCGAAAGCATGGGACGCAAGCCCCTCGTGGAAGCAGGAAGTGCCTTGATCTTTTAACGCCAACCCCTGCCGTACACATTTTTGCGGCAGGTTGGCGCATGAAATCCATGCAAGATATACAGCTTTTGGATCTCTTCTTGGAAAACCAAAGGAAGCCAGACATAAAACTGTATCATCTTTCGGCAATTTGCCGCAAAACCTCATGACGGACTTGTGGAAAATTGCTGTCGCCCCTCCCGCAGGGGCGTGAGTAGAAATTGACGTTTGCCCGTTGAGTGTAGCCTTGACGCTCCGTCGCCCCTCCCGCAGGGGCGTGAGTAGAAATGTAAATGAATGACCGGGAGAGCATCGGCACGAGGCAGGTCGCCCCTCCCGCAGGGGCGTGAGTAGAAATACTAATTCGGACATATTCTTTCCTCCTTTTAGTAGGTCGCCCCTCCCGCAGGGGCGTGAGTAGAAATTGCGAGCTTTGCGTTTACCATGTTCAGCGTTTGGGTCGCCCCTCCCGCAGGGGCGTGAGTAGAAATGATAATTTCCTTGTATTCCACGCCGTCGCACTCCCATGTCGCCCCTCCCGCAGGGGCGTGAGTAGAAATTATAATGAGCGCCAACGTCTTACCGTTGCGACGAGTCGCCCCTCCCGCAGGGGCGTGAGTAGAAATTTAATCCCATACTCCCGCTCGAGGAGCGGAAAACAGTCGCCCCTCCCGCAGGGGCGTGAGTAGAAATGTCTGTTGTAGGACGATAATATCGGCAAGAAAACGTCGCCCCTCCCGCAGGGGCGTGAGTAGAAATGCGCATGGATGGTGGGAGACGGCTCGGAGCTTTCCGTCGCCCCTCCCGCAGGGGCGTGAGTAGAAATTTCGAGCCCTTTGTCGCTGTGACCGCCGCTCCGCATCGCCCCTCCCGCAGGGGCGTGAGTAGAAATAGGTTGTTTTTTGCTGCCATATTATTCTTCCTTTCGTCGCCCCTCCCGCAGGGGCGTGAGTAGAAATACCGATCTGACCAGCGTTGAGCTGGAAGACGGCAAGTCGCCCCTCCCGCAGGGGCGTGAGTAGAAATAACCCTCCGTTCTCCGTGCTTGCAGTTCTTGCGCCGGTCGCCCCTCCCGCAGGGGCGTGAGTAGAAATACTTCCGATGTATGCAGCCGGTTCCCCTTCATGTCGCCCCTCCCGCAGGGGCGTGAGTAGAAATTGATTGCCGGGCTGCTGGTTGCGGCCTCCGGTTTCGTCGCCCCTCCCGCAGGGGCGTGAGTAGAAATGAGGAATACGGTGAGGAAGCCATGATCGACGTGAGTCGCCCCTCCCGCAGGGGCGTGAGTAGAAATGATGCCGTAAATCAGTTGCAAAACGACTCGACAGAGGTCGCCCCTCCCGCAGGGGCGTGAGTAGAAATAAGGATCTTGTCGACGGTATCCTTATCAAGCCCCAGGTCGCCCCTCCCGCAGGGGCGTGAGTAGAAATGGCATATCTGCCTGCTGCGTCCACGTCTCCAAATCGGGTCGCCCCTCCCGCAGGGGCGTGAGTAGAAATGACGACTATGCACTGTATGTCTCGCCCGCCGGCCAAAGTCGCCCCTCCCGCAGGGGCGTGAGTAGAAATGCGGACTGGTCGGAAGAAGTCTTCGCGCTGCTAAAGTCGCCCCTCCCGCAGGGGCGTGAGTAGAAATAAGCAGATCGGTATGGGCAATGAAATCGGCTTTAGTCGCCCCTCCCGCAGGGGCGTGAGTAGAAATTTGTGAGTGGATATAATGATGACTCCGATTTCTACATGTCGCCCCTCCCGCAGGGGCGTGAGTAGAAATCTGCTCGACAGCGTAAGCTTGTACGAGCCGCTTGTGTCGCCCCTCCCGCAGGGGCGTGAGTAGAAATTTCATCGTGACCTGCAACAACCCGGACATGGACGCGGGTCGCCCCTCCCGCAGGGGCGTGAGTAGAAATCGAAACGCAGCTGCGCACCAACCGCACCAGTTTCTCGTCGCCCCTCCCGCAGGGGCGTGAGTAGAAATTGGAACCCATCCGTTAACCCGGACGGGTGGAAGAAGTCGCCCCTCCCGCAGGGGCGTGAGTAGAAATACTGCTCATGTCAGACGCCGGAACGCCGGAAAGCGTCGCCCCTCCCGCAGGGGCGTGAGTAGAAATAGAGATTGCGAGGTTCGCACGAAGCATTGTATCCTCGTCGCCCCTCCCGCAGGGGCGTGAGTAGAAATAGGTTCTGACCTCTAACGGCGATGGACAAGCACCGGTCGCCCCTCCCGCAGGGGCGTGAGTAGAAATGTACATCACCGAGATTCGCAAACTGCTGACGGCCGTCGCCCCTCCCGCAGGGGCGTGAGTAGAAATTTCTTGCGCAGCTCCGTTTCCGCCTGCGCCCGGGTCGCCCCTCCCGCAGGGGCGTGAGTAGAAATCTTGTCGGCCTCGGCAAGCTCTACAAGCCTGCTGTCGCCCCTCCCGCAGGGGCGTGAGTAGAAATTGCGACCTGCTTGGGGTAAAACGTCGCGTTGACGGTCGCCCCTCCCGCAGGGGCGTGAGTAGAAATATTGAAAAGGACTACGCCAACATCAACGTCGAGAGTCGCCCCTCCCGCAGGGGCGTGAGTAGAAATTTTTTGTCCGCGCCATCGGGCACGGTATACACAATCTGTCGCCCCTCCCGCAGGGGCGTGAGTAGAAATAAGGGCGCGGATCTCGAAGCAGCGTCCTCCGGCGACGTCGCCCCTCCCGCAGGGGCGTGAGTAGAAATATGGCGCATCCTCCATTCCTTCAAGAACCATTTGTGTCGCCCCTCCCGCAGGGGCGTGAGTAGAAATGCCGAAAAGGGCAAGACCGTTTTCCCGCGTACCGGTCGCCCCTCCCGCAGGGGCGTGAGTAGAAATACGAGCTCCTGCGCGTCCAGATCCAGCCCCTTGCGTCGCCCCTCCCGCAGGGGCGTGAGTAGAAATTGGATGCACCAGTCCAGCGCACCCTCGGACGGCTGGTCGCCCCTCCCGCAGGGGCGTGAGTAGAAATAAGGGAGGTGATACGGTGACGATCAATGATCGGATCGTCGCCCCTCCCGCAGGGGCGTGAGTAGAAATGGGTCAACGCAAGCCATGAGGCCGCGCTGACCTGGGTCGCCCCTCCCGCAGGGGCGTGAGTAGAAATGAATGCACGCCGATCTGGGACAATGGCGTGCAGATCGTCGCCCCTCCCGCAGGGGCGTGAGTAGAAATGCTGCGCGTGAGGTGTTCCAGCTCCTTCGGCAGAGTCGCCCCTCCCGCAGGGGCGTGAGTAGAAATTGAATCGTACCGATTACTGCGGCAAGCCCTTCGAGTCGCCCCTCCCGCAGGGGCGTGAGTAGAAATTCGTGCAGCGCGAGCGCGTTGTCGTTCGGCTGCATCGTCGCCCCTCCCGCAGGGGCGTGAGTAGAAATGTCACAACGACACCAGGGGCTGCGATCACAGCGACGCGTCGCCCCTCCCGCAGGGGCGTGAGTAGAAATGGACAAAGAACTCAGGGGAAGCCTGAAAAAGCTGACGTCGCCCCTCCCGCAGGGGCGTGAGTAGAAATAGACGTGCTCGGCTTTACCGGCTGGGCAACCATCGTCGCCCCTCCCGCAGGGGCGTGAGTAGAAATGATAAGAAGCGTCTTTCTAGCTTTACGACGCTGCTGTCGCCCCTCCCGCAGGGGCGTGAGTAGAAATCGATCTTGATACTCATGCCCGCTCACTCCCGTACAGTCGCCCCTCCCGCAGGGGCGTGAGTAGAAATACGCCGTCGATCTTATCCGGCGCGTAAAAGCCGAGTCGCCCCTCCCGCAGGGGCGTGAGTAGAAATAGGACGCAGAGCCTGATTTTTTTATGCCCGAACGGTCGCCCCTCCCGCAGGGGCGTGAGTAGAAATAATATCACCGTCGAGGGCGATGTCAATGACGGCGTGTCGCCCCTCCCGCAGGGGCGTGAGTAGAAATGACTACATCACCATGAGCCGCGCGCGCTCCGCCGCCGTCGCCCCTCCCGCAGGGGCGTGAGTAGAAATGTAACGGTATCCGCCGGTGCAACAGTCACGGCGACGTCGCCCCTCCCGCAGGGGCGTGAGTAGAAATGGGGTACTCGCGGAGAAATTTCACATCCTGACCAGCACTGGAGCGCTGAATCTCCAGTTATTTGACTGCAAATACGAGGATGTCCGAAAGGCAGCCGTCTTGCAGACGCTTGAGGCAATCTTCTCGAAGCATTGACACGGAAAACGAAGAAAGGAAAAAGAGGAAAAAAGATGACCAGACAATATCAGATTCAAAAAATCACCGGGAAACCGGACTGGAATAAGATCGAAAAAGCGCCGATCGACCAGAAACTGTGGCTACCCTGTGAGCAGATCAGCGCCTACGCGCAGCTTGCGTACGATGACAGCCGGTTGTATGTGCGGCTTCACGCGGAGGAACCAACGATCCGCGCAGAAAATACCGGCATGCTTGACCAGCCGTGTCAGGACAGCTGCCTGGAGTTTTTCTTCAGCGCCGCAGAGCAGGATGCGCGATATATCAACATTGAGCTGAACCCCAGCCTGTGCATCTATTTCGGATTTGGGACCGGAAGAGAGGATCTGATGCGGATCCTGCTTCCAGACGGCGCAAAGACCTTGCATGCAGCCAGCGAAAGAACGCCCAGTGGCTGAGATGTGACGTACGAGCTTCCTTTTCAGCTGCTGCGGCTGTTCTTCCCGGATTTTGCTCCGTCCGGAACAATCCGGGGCAATTTCTACAAATGCGGCGATCTGACCATGCAGGAGCATTATCTTGCGTGGAACCGTGTGGATGCCGGACATCCTGATTTTCATCTTCCGGCATATTTTGGAGAACTATGCTTTTCTGACTGACAACAACGGACTCGGCTCGGATTTCTTTGGGCCGGGTCTGTTGCTGTTCGTCTATTGCGCAAGCTGAAAGGTGTTGCGATATGCCTGAAAATTGTTCGTGCGTTTTTTCTGAAAATGCGGTAAGATGGGTGTATGAAATCAAAGGCGTTGGGAGGCTTTCGTATGCAGGATTACGCTGCGCTGGCGAAAATATCCGGCTTTACAGACGCCGCGTTTCTGCCGGTACGGGAACTGGTCGTTGTGCCGGAGTACCGCAGGTTTTGCGAGCAGAACCTCTGCGGCAATTACGGTGTGCTTCCGGTCTGCCCGCCGATGAGCGGCACGGTCGAGGAAATGACCGCTGTTATGCAGCGGTATAAGACGGCACTGGTTTTAATGATCGAAACAACGCCCTTCGATTATCGGGATACGGCGGAGCAGAAGACTGCAAAAAAGCACCAGAACTTGTTGACGGAACAGCTTATGGCAAAGATGCAGGCGGATGGTCTGACCGACCTTCTGATGATGGGGGCAGGACCTTGGAAGCATGCGCCCTGCATGTCAGCCTATTGTGTGGACGCGCAGAAAATGGCCGACGCTGTCCACATGAAATGTTGGGCAAACGATGGAAAAATTCGCTATTTTTCTCTGATCCTGTTTTAACGCGGGCAGACAGAGACGCATGCCCCTACAAACAAGCCAGTGAAATTGCAGCATGAAACCAACAAAGAAATCCTTTGGCAGACTGAACCGGGCCGCAGAGTGTCGCTCTGCGGCCTGGTTATATTCTGAGACGAAAAGGTCCGGGTCATTATGGTATTGCACGAAATTTCACGGAAGCAGGACGCAAATCGAACTTATAGTCCCATTTCCTTCTTGACCTCACCGAAGCAGCGGACAGCGAAATCGAGGTCTTCCTTCGTGTGGCCGG
>ENA-ORSS01002329-ORSS01002329.1-human-gut-metagenome-genome-assembly--contig:-NODE-2329-length-17381-cov-3.691389_pt1 | contig 17381 bp, 10 predicted proteins | sample MGYA00241899_ERZ509162 | MGnify/ENA primary metagenome ERZ509162 (study PRJEB26280, sample SAMEA2338641) | human gut metagenome | biome: human gut; feature: human-associated habitat; material: faeces... | reverse complement strand
TTCTGTTTTCATGATTTGTTAAGTTTAAAAGTGAATATTATTGTTTGGTACCTTTCACGCAACGAACAGAACATCCAAAGGCACCAGAAGCTGCGTCGGAAACTGTGTGTCCATTTGTTCCAAACAAAAAACGATAATATTTCTCTGTACACCAATAATTACCATCGCGATTACCGTTCACTACTGCATTACCACCAGTACTGGCTCCAGATGCACTAGGTGTATGTCCAGCTAATGGCAGAAAGAGCCCCTTGGAACTATTCATAAACCACATTCCATTATTTACTTTTGCCTTATTTGTACACCGAGATAACTTGGTTAGTTCGTTTCGCGACGGTGTACGCCACCCGGTTCCATAAGTTGAAACGTTAAGTTTCGAACATGGATCGGTATTATTTTGGCTTGTATTTCCTGTGTAAGTACTATACCAAGTATAGTAATAACCTCTATCTGTTGAAGTGGTCCACACATAGTTAGAATTTCCTGTTGATTTCAGATTCCCGTCCGCCCATATTAATTTAGCCAGATCCTTCTTATCCTGAGCCGTACACCCGTTACCTGTAAGGTTTATATCACTCTCCAACACATTGATGCCGGGTCCCTTTTTAAACTGTATTTTTAGTGTATAGCTTTTCCCTTCCTTCAACTGTACGCTTTGGGTGGACGTGATTTCGGTGTTGTTGTTCACAATCCGTCCGCCTACCGTCAGTGTATTGAAATGCACTGTTATCGTTCTGGCCCCTGCAAACGGAACCATGCGTATGGTTGTACTTAGGGTCGTGCTCGGACTGAATGCCGCCGTATTATTCGTGTTGGCGGCCACCACATTGGTCGAAGGGCCGATCTTCCATGATGTGGAGTTTCCCCCTTGCTTTACGTATACACCCGTGCAATTGGTGATCGTATTGCTTGGAAATCCGGTAGGACTGATGGTAATTGTCAGTTTGCACAACTTCTGATTGAAACTCACCGGAAGATTGTGGCTGAGGCTATTTACATTCGTTATATCTCCGGAATCGAAGGTCATGAAGTCCTTGCTCATGTTAGGGATAGACACTGTGCTGCTGTTGTAGGCATACGTGGAAGGCATAGTTCCCAAGTCGGCAGCTGTAGTGGTATTAAAGGAGTAACCCACCACACGTATCGTTCCGGAGCGTGTCAGCAGTCTCCCTTGTTTGAGTACAGGAGTGCCCGTACCATTGGAGGCGTAATCGGCAACCGACTGGAAGACATAGTTATTTCCGGACTTCCGGAAAACAATCAGCCGGAAATAGACTCCCGCAGGCACTGTTGCACGGGTACTTACACGGGGTAGGGTATCTTCCGTCAATTCCATCGAGGCTATCCGGGGACCGTCGTAGCCCTGCTCTCCTGTACGTGTAGGGGGGACAGCTTTTACTCCCACCCATTCAGCGATCAGAGGAGAGTGGCTACGGGTCGAAGCGTCGTTAAAAGAAGAAGAATGATAGTTGTTGTCACCCGTCAGACTGATATGGATAGGAATTAACTCGTCGGCAGTATCCCCGCTGTCAGCAGACAGGGGAGTCATTCTGTCATCTTCCGCACATCCTGTTATCGAAAGGCAAAAACACAGCCATAAGGCTTTACCGAGACACTCTCGCATAATAAAAGTTCTATTCATATACTAAGATATTAAAGTGAATAATCGTATCAAAGACGCATTGCGGACCTATACATCTTCGTATGAGTCCGGAAAGGCTGTTTGATACCACTTTTATTATGCGTAAGTTTGTGTATTACAATCAGATATAACGGTAATGAATACACAATTGTGTTTCAAAAAACGTACGTTTCTTGAAACACCATTTTTACTCTCCACACTAAATGCAAGGAGGATAGATAAATGACTGATAATTAAAACGATGTAGAAAAATTTGCACAGATGAAAAAAGCGGCTTATCTTTGTTGCATCAGACGTACGTCTTTTGAAACATCGTTTGAAAAACTAAATCTATATTTTATAAATCTAATTTCCAATTTATCTCCACTACATTACAGAACTTATCTATAGCACGAAACAAACTGGAACCGGTCAAATATTCATTCAATGTCAGATTCTTTGCTATAGACAAAACGCTTTCTGTCCATAGCAAAGAATCTTGTTTCTTATTTCGTTCAACATGTATGGAAGTGCCAAGTTATCAGCATTTTTATAATCTTGTTATCATACCTTTTATAATTGCATGTGACACAATATTGCACTCATGCTAATGAATCAAGTTTGTTTAATAGGTTAGTTTAAAAGTGAATATTATTGTTTGGTACCTTTTACACAACGGACAGAATAACCATTAATTTGGAGACACCACCAAGAGCCATCATCACTGACATATATCCCTGGTTTTGTAGTAAATTCCATAGCATAGCAATTGTTTCCATTCCTCCCTACTGTTGAAGTTACATAAACACCACCAGTTCCTGATCCCGTTCCCTCTAAGCCCGCTCCACTTTCCAGTCGCATTCCTGCTGCTTTTAAAAATAGCCCTAAACGGTTATTCATAAACCACATTCCTCCATTAGTATGAACTAAATCTGTACATCGTGACAGCTTTTCCAGTTCATTTTTAGATGGTGTTCGCCAATTTGTACCATAATATGCAGTGTTTAGTTTAGAACATGGATCTCCGGTGCTTCCATCATAAAGTTTATTGAAGGAATAAAAATGTCCGCCTTCTGTTTGCGAAGATGCCCACACGTAATTAACATTTCCTGTACTCTTCAAATTTCCTGTAGCCCATCTCAGCTTTGCCAAATCATTCTTATCACTCGCCGTACATCCGTTTTGTGTCAGGTTAATGTCGCTCGCCGCCAATTGTATCCCCAACTCAAACTTCAGCGTAATGGTATAACTCTTTCCCGGTAGCAACTGCACATTCTGGCTTGAGGTGATATTCCGGTTATTCGCATTGAAGTAATTACTAAGTTTCAACGTGCCGATATGCACCGTGATTGCCCGGGAACCTGAAAAAGGGACTAACCGCACAGTGGCAGTAGAGTTATTGGCTATATTGAATGTAGGTGTATTTCCGGTATTGGCACTTACATTATTTGTAGAGGGACCTATCGTCCAGGCGGACGCATTGCCGCCCTGAGAAACATATACGCCCGTACAGTTGGTAAACGTATTACTTCCAAACTGCGATAAGGAGAGTTTAACCGTCAGCTTGCAGAGTTTTTGCGTGAAACTAACCGACAGGTTGTGGCTGATTGTGCTCACATTCGCTATGTCCCCCGAGTCATAGACCATAAAGTCACTGTTCATATTCGGGATAGTGACGGAAGTACTGTTATAAGTATAGGATGAAGGGATCGTTCCCATCGCTGCCGTACTATTGAACGAGTATCCGATCACACGGACAGTTCCTGCTCTGGTGAGCAGATTTCCTTGCCTGAGTGTGGGAGCGGAAGCCCCGTTCGTCGTAAAATCCGCAGCCGACTGGAACACGTAATTGCTGCCTACTTTACGGAAAGCGATCAACCGGAAATAAATGCCGTTGCCCAATGTAGCGGCACGGGTAGTGACCTGTGGCTCTTCGCGGAGCGTCATCCGTACCGCTGAAGGCCCCTCGTAAGGCACGGCAGCGGGTATGGCCCTGCTGGCGGGTGGCTCTTTCACCGGCACCCATTCGTCTACAAGCGTTCTTCCCCCGGTTGTGTCGGGAGTATCAACATGGCTTTCCATATAGCTGCCATCCTCAACCCGGCTGACCGTAACAGGAATCATATCCTCCCCGTCCGGTTCCGGACTGTCGGGGTTCACAACATTGTCGCCACACGATGTTATCATTAAAAAAGCCGCGTACAGACAGCATGTGTTTAACGCACGAAAGCCTACATACAGAAGTTTTGTCTTCGTATTCATAACTCAAATGTTTAAAAATGAATAAAATAGATCATACTCAGCAAGGCCTTCCCATTAAGAATGGGCAGGCCGGCTATGGCAGGCTGTGAATACAGCTTTTATTTTGAGGTAAGTTTGTGTAAGTTAGATAGATAGAACGACTCTTGTGTTTCAAAAGACGTTCGTCTTTTGAAACAGGATTCTTGCTCTCTGTACAAAATGCAAAGGGAATAGATAAATGACTGATAATTAAAACGATGCGAAAAGATTTGCACAAGTAAAAAAAGCATCTTATCTTTGTTGCATCAGACGAACGTCTTTTGAAACGTCTTGTGGCGAGTAATATGCTTATTGTTAATATGTTATAGATCATGATCTGGATTCTTCATTCTTTGCTATTTTGATTCTGTTTTTAATAAAAAAGGGGACAAAGTCCCCCTCGACTTTGCCCCTTCCCAATCTTTTCCCCGCAACTAATACGAAGAAAACCCACTAATTAAAATTTATACCTTTGTGTGTCAGAAATTTCTTCCGGTGTCCCACCACAGGCGAGTGCCGCAGTTGTCGATTCCGCCCAATGCATTTACCAATTGGGTATATTGCTCGGGATTGGTCGTTTTGATACCTACGAAGAAGTTCAGTCGACGTGGTCCGAGGTTGGTATCTACCGTACCTTCACTTTGGTTGACCAATACAGGGAATAGTCTCGGATAGCCTGTACGACGTTGTTCTGCCCAAGCTTCTCCTCCTTCAGGGAACATGGCAAGCCATTTCTGTGTAATGATGCGTCCCAGCTTGTCTTCATTGCCGGCGGCATCGTCCCATTTGGGGGTCAGTGTGTTGACTGCTTTCACATTATTGGCTGCTTTGAAAGCGTCTACATAGTCGGATGGCTTTCTATCACTCTCCAGATATGCTTCGGCACCGGCAGCACCCCATTGTGCAAATGATGCTTTTACGCCTTTTTCATAGCAATCCTTCACCGATTCGCTGCTCCAGCCTCGCAGAGCTGCTTCGGCACGCAGGAACCATACCTCGGCAGGAGTCATCAGTACGGCGTCTGTCTGTTGGGTAATGGTACTTTTGGAATGTCCGTTGTAGTTTTTATGACTAAAACCTGTTCCTTGGCGGATACCTTTGTAAGTACCTTTATAGTCGATAAGGCTTGTTGCATCAGAGCCGGTTGCTTTATCAAAATACTTTTCCATGCGGGGATCTTCGTAACCCACTAATAGAGACTCCATGTTGGCGTTCATAAACACTTCGCCCCATGCTTTATTGATTTCTCCGAAAGGATTAGTATAACCTGATGAGGTAGAAACGGCTACGACTTCATCATTGCCTTCCAGCAATCCTTCTTCATCCGTAAGTGCTTTTTGGGCTTCTGCCACAGCCAGCTTAGAGTCCGCCATGGCAATACGGACAGCCAGGCGCAGACGGAGAGAATTTGCGAACCGTATCCATTCGCTGAATGTGCGTTTTCCCTGCGGCATCAGGATATCGAATTTTGCAAAACTCTCAATGTCCGGATTGGCTTTCTGATATTCACGTATCTTGGCAATACCTGTATCCAGGTCATTGAAGAAAGTTTTGTATGCTTCTTGTTGCGTATCGGGTGTAGAACCCGTTTTTGATCCGAACTGAGTATAGACGATCGGTCCATACAGGTCGGATAAGCGGTGCATTAATTCCACTTTCAGTATCTTGGTAATACCGTAGAATCCTATATTGTCTTTTTCATTAATAGTCTCTGATTTCTGTACTTCCGGCATAATGTATCCATAGGTGTTATCCCATGTAGAACCGTTCCAGCCGTCCATCATGTAGTAAGTGCTGTTGTTCTTTCCTTCGTTGAAGGGATTGAAGTCATGCACATATCCCGAGAATAGATCTGCCCCCAGGTTTTGCATGGTCTGAAAAGGCCAGTTCTTGCCGCTTCCCCAGTCGTAGTTGAAGTAGATTCCTTGCTGAATGATTCCCAAAGGGATGCCATAATAATTGAAATCCTGTTTTTTACTATCATTATCGAATCCTGCTTCGTTGGTGTTGAACGACTCAAAAGAATCAGTACAAGCTGAAAATCCGATCAATCCTCCTAAGAGTATGCCTGCTATATATTTGATATTGTTTTTCATGATGAATCTCTTTTAGAATGTGAACTTAATATTGAAACCTAAGCTACGGGTAGTCGGCATACCGAATACGTCAATACCCTGATTATCGTTACCTGTCGAAAGAACGGCATCCGGATCGAACGGAGCTTTCTTTGAGATGAAGAACAGGTTGCGGGCTACAAATGACAACTGGACATCTTTAAATGCACCGCCGGCTTTAGCCAACCAGCTTTGAGGGAGTGAGTAGCCCAAAGAGAGTTCGCGGAGGCGAATATTGGTAGCGTCGTACATATAGTACTCCGTACATCCGTCACGTCCACTGACTGCAGTGTAGAATTTTCTCGGCTTCACTTGTGTTCCGTCAATATTGATATATCCTGCATCTCGGGCTTTACCGCTGTTCAGGCTGACACCTCTTTGGTCGAGTTCGGCCTGAGTCTGTGAGAGTACATCGCCGCCAAAACGTCCGTCGATCAAGAAGTAGAGTGAGAAACCTTTATAAGTGAATGTATTGCTCCATCCTAACATAAAGTCCGGATTACAGTTGCCTACTTTTTCTGTATTGCCGCCACCGATAACGTTCGGGATCTTGTCTCCGTCTTTATCTGTAGTAAATGCCACTCTGCCATTTTCGTCACGTTCGAATGCTTTACCGTAAATGTCGCCGAATGAACCTCCTTCTACCAGACGCATGGAGTAAGAAGAAGAGAAGCTTTCGTCACCATAAACGAATGTCTTGAGATCCGGATGAAGCTTGATAATCTTGTTTTTGTTGGTGGAGAAGTTGAATTGGGTTTTCCAACGGAAAGCATCGTTCATTACCGGAGTAGCTCCAAGAGTGATTTCAACACCTTCGTTTTGTATATTACCGGCATTTACCATGTAGTATTTATAGTCGGCACCTGCTGATGAAGGCAATGTGAATAACTGATTTTTGGTATTGGTGCGGTAATAAGTAATATCGAAATCGAGCCGGTAATTGAAGAATCTCCATTCGGTACCTATTTCATAAGAAGTACTCATTTCCGGTTTCAGATCGTTGAAGGGGGCTTTGGAGTAAGTCACGATGGCACCACCTGCTCCGATGATATCATTGCTGCCAGGGATCGTGTTGCTGATGAACAATGGAAGGTCATTGCCAACTTTAGACCAAGAGCCTCTGATCTTACCGAAAGAAATCCATTCGGGAAGTTTCACTGTATTGTTCAGTACCCATGACAGACCTACCGAGGGATAGAAGAAACTGCTGTGCTTGGTATAGGCCAGTGTCGACGACCAATCGTTACGTGCGGTAACATCCAGGTACAGACTCTCTTTCCAACCCAATTGAGCGGTTCCGAACAAAGACTGCAACACTCGCTTCTGATTCATTTGTTCGTCGATGTAGGCAGCCTGTGTCATTTTAATGTTGGCTACCGTAAATACATTCGGATAGTACAGGGAAGCTGTTTTAGAATCCAGTCTCAGGGAGTTTACATTTGTACTGTTGATACTGCCGCCGATGGCTCCGTTCAATGAAAAGTCATTCCATTTTTTGTTTACCATAGCCATGACGTCGCCGTAATACAATGTTTCAGTATGATTCAGGTCGATGTAACGTCCGTTTTGCCCCGCTAAGGCAGGAGCGGTAGAGGCATACATGCGCTGTTGATACTGGTCGTGTGTGTAGTCGGCTGTACCGCGTGCCTGGATATTCAGCCAGTCGGTAATTTTTACGTTGGCTGTTAGTGAAGCGATCGCACGTGTGCGTTTATCATTACTGTTGATGCGGTTGGTAATCCAGTAGGGATTTTGTTCCATGTCCTGATAAGAAGTATACCAATTCTGTACGTTCATGTTACGGGCAGGATCGAAGACTTCGAAATTATTCTTGTATTCGGATAAATCTTCACCTCTCGGGAAACCGTAGAGACCTACCAACGGATTCATATAATAGCCACCGGAGGTGGGACGGTTTTTGATAGTTTGTGTCATCAGGTTCACGTTGGCATCCAGCTTCAGGTAATCATTAAAGAAGTTAGCCGTTTCGCGGAAGTTGAGGTTGTGTTTTTGCATCTTATTTTTCTCAACGATACCTTTGGCTGTAGTATTGGCATAAGAGAAGTAAGTTTGCATCTTTTCGCTGCCGTTCATAAAAGATACGGAGTTGATGGCTGTTACACCATTCTGAAAGAAATTATCGGCGTTATTATAATCTTTCAGTGTTTGATTCTTTCCCCAACTGTTTTTGGCTTCAGGGTCCATGGCGTAATTGTTCTGGAATTCGGGCAAACAAATGGCGTGGTCTACAGTCAGATTAGAAGAGAAAGTGATTTTTTGAATACCGGCTTTGCCTTTCTTTGTGGTAATTAAGATCACACCGTTGGCAGCCTGTGAGCCATAGAGAGCTGCTGCAGAGGCTCCTTTCAGGATACTCATACTTTCAATATCGTCCGGGTTTAAGTTTGAGATACCGTCACCGCCATCACGGTTACCTGCATCGGCTGTACCACCAATAGCTGTGGAAGCTTGTTCATTGCTACTGTTCAGCATCGGTACACCGTCGATAACATACAGAGGCTGGTTGTTTCCACTGATCGAACGGCTACCGCGAATGGAAACTTTGGCCGAACCACCCAGTCCGGATGAACTTTTAGTGATTTGTACACCTGCTGTTTTACCGGCAAGGGCATTAATCATATTCGGATCTTTGGCACGGGTCAATTCGTCACCGCCCACTTGTTGGGTTGAGTAAGTCAAGGAAGCTTCTTTCTTCTTGATACCCATAGCGGTTACCACTACCTGTTCCAGTGCCATGGCTTCCTCTTGCAGTTTAACGTTGAAACTCTGCCGTCCGTTCACCTGGATATTTTGTGGCTGATAACCGATATAGGTGATTGCAAGAGTGGCGTTACTGGGTACATTGAGGGTGAAATTGCCCTCCATATCGGTGATACAGCCATTGGTAGTACCTTTCTCGAGTACATTGGCACCTATGATGGGGTCACCATTCTGATCAGTAACAACTCCTTTTACGGTTACTCTGTCCTGTTGTGCAGTTATGGCATTATCATTGTTTCTGGTCAGAACAATGTTGTTACCTTCCATCACATATTTAATGTTGGTACCTTTGAATGCTTGGTCGAGAACTTCGGATACAGCTTTGTTATCGGCTTGCACGTTTACCCAGCGTCTGGTGTCTACGTTTTTTTTATTGTAGACGAACAGGTACTCTGTCTGAGATTCGATTTTTGATAGTAATTCGCTTACTTTCAGACTAGAACGCGGTATGCTTATTTTAGTGCTTTGAGAGTATCCATTCTCACTGTAAGCTTGGAATGCTACGAAAAAGAGAAGGAATAAAGTGATCTTCATGGCTAACAATATTTGTTTTGAAACAAAATTTTTTGGGCATAAATGCCTCGGCAAAGAAATTTTTCTCATATCTTTGTAACGTGTTAAGTTAATAAATTGATTAAGGTCGATTTTTGACTGTTTCGAATCGGAAAGTATGGGGGTACTTTCCGATTCTCTTTTTTGAGAATAATGGACTTTCTTTTCTATTTTTTCATGCGTATCTGGTTTTTAATGGTTTGTACTAATTTAAGGTTTATATTGAGCTCTTTCCTTATTTCTATTCAATGATGATGCTGTCTTTCTCTTCGTTGATACTATAGGTGAACTTATGATCTTTCTGAATAACTTTCAGGATATGTTCTATGCCATCCTGTTCTTTAAACTTACCGGTACAACGGTAGTTGAGTATGTTCAGGTTTCTCACGCTGATGTTCACATTATAATATTTTTCCAGTTTGTTGAGCAGGCTGTTAAAGGGTGCATCATCAAAACAGTATAATCCCTCTTTCCATCTCAGATATTCGTACGAAGGCAAAGTGGTCTTTTTATATTTTCCATTGTACGATCCGAAAAATTCGTCTTTTGTCAACCGGGTAATTACCTGATCACTCCCTATCGGATAGATGTCGACAATTCCCTCAATTAAAGTGGTTTCAAATTCGTTGCTGCCTTTGTAGGCGCAGACATTGAAATGGGTTCCTACCACTTTCACCCGATTAATCTCCGTATTGACGAAGAATGGTATTTTTTTATTCTTGGCTACTTCAAAATAGGCTTCTCCATCCAGCTCTACATTTCTTTCTTTACGACCGAAGTTGGATGCATAGGTTAAGGTCGATTTGGAGTTCAACCATACTTTGGTTCCATCCGCCAGTGTGATTTGTGCACGTTGTCCGGCAGGTACTGTTATGGTTTGTTGGCAGGCTGATTTTTCATACTGATAGTTCTTAAACAAGAATCCGAAACTGATGGCTACAATGACTACGGCGGCAATACGTGCACTCCACCTCAGCATAGGGATGATCCGGGCTTTTCTATCTTTCCGGTTCATCTGTTTTTCGTCTGTGAATAAGGCTATGTCATATAGCATGCGTTCTTTTTGAAATGCTTTCCGATTCTCGGGGGAGGCATCCACCCAATCCAGAATCAGCCTTTCTTCTTCTTCAGAAGTGGTTCCTTTAAAATACTTGTATAGCAGTTCCTGTTCCATAAAATGTTTTTAGTTTATGTATTGTCAGAGGCTTTATTTCCTCCTTCTGTATATATAACAGGATACCCTGGAACAACCCTAAAAGAAAATGAAGTTTTTTTTAAAAAAGTAGGGATATAAGATAATCTTTGAGTTCGAGACGCAACAGTTTCAATGCTTTGGTGATATGAAATTCTACACTTTTGATAGAAATGCCGAGTTGTTCGGCTATCTTCTTATTGGGAGTATTGTGGTAACGGCTTAATATGAAAATGTGGCGGCTTTGTTCCGGCAGCTGTTCAAGTGTTTTATATACGATGCGTTGTATCTCAGTATCGAAAATTGTCGCAGGTTCGCATGCTTCCAAGGTGGAGATACGGAGATCGAGTTCACGTTGCTTATGTGTATTGATCGCCTCTTCAGCTTTCATACGCACTTGTTCGTGTTCAAGATAATTGAGTGATTTGTTTTTGATGATAGTAAGCAGCAATGCATGCAGGTTGGAATCTTTTTCCCATTTTTCGCGATTCTCCCACAGGCTGGCCATTGCTTCCATCAGAATATCTTCGGCTGCGGCTTTATTTCGGGTGTATGAATAAGCAAACGACAGAAACTTCTTCTGGTTTTCTTGAAAGAACTGGCTGAATAGGTCCATGGTGTGAAGGCTGTTGTTGCTTGGCATGAATAGATTTTAAAGGTTAATTGGATTTTCTTATGACAAAGCAACATAAACTTTTCGTAATATCAAAATGAAAGAATGACTTTTATACTGATTGTCCATAAAAAAATAACCTGACTATTAATAATAGCCAGGTTATCACTCTGTCAGTAAAGAGTATTGTTATTTATTTCTTTTCCGGACGTGGCAATAAAACTTTTCTTGAAAGTTTGAATTTACCTGTCTTCGGGTCAATATCGATCAATTTCACTTCGATCTCGTCACCCTCTTTAATACCGGCTTCTTCTACAGTTTCAAGACGTTTCCAGTCAATCTCAGAGATATGGAGTAAACCGTCTTTTCCCGGAAGGAATTCAACAAATGCACCGTAAGGCATGATAGAGCGAACTTTACCTTTGTATACCTCACCTACTTCGGGAACAGCAACGATACCTTTAATCAAGCGGATTGCGTCATCAATCGATTTCTTGTTAGTTCCTGAGATCTCGATGCGACCCACGTTGTCGATTTCTTCGATAGTGATTGTTGCACCTGTTTCTTCCTGCATTCCCTGAATGATTTTTCCGCCCGGGCCGATTACAGCACCGATGAATTCTTTCGGAATAGTCATTGTTTCGATACGAGGAGCGTGATCTTTCAGCTCAGTACGTGGTTCGGAGATTGTTTCTTCTATTTTACCGAGTATGTGCATACGTCCTTCTTTTGCCTGATTTAAGGCGCGTTCCAGGATTTCGTAAGACAGACCATCTACCTTAATATCCATCTGGGTAGCTGTGATACCGTCTTTAGTACCTGTCACTTTGAAGTCCATATCGCCCAAGTGGTCTTCGTCTCCAAGGATGTCAGACAACACTGCATATTTTTCTTCACCTGCGTTTTTAATCAATCCCATAGCGATACCCGATACAGGTTTTTTAATTTTCACACCGGCATCCATCAGGGCCAAAGTTCCGGCACATACGGTAGCCATCGATGAAGAACCGTTTGATTCAAGGATATCTGAAACGACACGTACTACATAAGGATAGTCTTCCGGAATCATTCTTTTCAATGCTCTGTGAGCCAGGTTACCATGTCCGATTTCACGACGTCCTACACCACGTTGAGCCTTAGCCTCTCCTGTAGAGAAAGGAGGAAAGTTATAGTGTAGTAAGAAGCGTTCTTTTCCATGAGCGAGAACATCGTCGATGATTTTCTCATCCAGTTTAGTACCCAGAGTCACTGAAGTCAATGATTGAGTTTCACCACGAGTAAAGATAGCCGATCCGTGAGGTCCGGGCAGGTAACCTACTTCGCACCAAATCGGGCGGATTTCAGTTGTTTTACGTCCGTCCAGACGCTTTCCTTCATCAAGAATACAACGGCGCATCGCTTCTTTCTCTACGTCATGATAGTAACGATCGATCAGAGCGCCTTTTTCTTCCAGTTCTTCTTCCGAGAATTGTGCTTTGAATTCGTCGCGGATTGCATCGAAAGCATCCTGGCGTTCATGTTTGTTTCTGTTGCCGGAAGCTGCGATAGCATATGATTTATCATAGCAGGCATCATGAACGGCTTTACGGAGTTCTTCGTCGTTTTCTTCGTGACAATATTCGCGTTTAACAGTCTTACCAACCATTTCAGTCAGTTCCATCTGTGCTTTGCAATGTACTTTGATGGCTTCGTGAGCTACTTTCATTGCTTCCAGTAGTTCGGCTTCCGACACTTCGCTCATTTCACCTTCTACCATCATGATGTTTTCATAAGTAGCGGCAACCATGATATCCATATCAGCTTGTTCAAGCTGATCGAAAGTCGGGTTGATAACGAATTTACCATCGATACGCGCAACACGTACTTCTGAAATTGGTCCGTTGAAAGGAATATCTGAAACAGCCAGTGCTGCGGAAGCAGCCAATCCGGCCAATGCATCAGGCATATCTACACCGTCTGCTGAGAAAAGGATGATGTTTACGTAAACTTCTGCGTGATAGTTATCGGGGAATAAAGGACGGAGAGCACGGTCTACTAAACGGCAAGTAAGGATCTCATAATCAGATGCTCTTCCTTCTCTTTTTGTAAAACCACCAGGAAAGCGGCCGAATGCTGCGAATTTTTCTTTATACTCTACCTGAAGCGGCATGAAATCTGTTCCGGGAACTGCATCTTTAGCGGCACAAACAGTAGCTAACAACATGGTGTTTCCCATGCGAAGCATCACAGAACCATCTGCCTGTTTTGCCAGCTTTCCCGTTTCGAGTGTGATGGTTCTGCCATCTCCCAACTCGATCGTCTTAACAATTGGGTTAATCATAAAAATTGTTTTATCTAATATCTTTCTTTCAAAATTCCCGCAAAGATATACATTTATTGCACTAATATCGTGAAAATGAGATAAAAAGTTAGCAGGAATTTGATTTTTTTCAATTTTGGAACGAAGAACGCGGCAAAATGCTTTGACTAATCTTGAAAAGAAGTATATTTGCAGCTTGAAAAATAACACGAATATTATGAAAAAAGTAACGTTAGTAGCTCTTGTGGCTCTTGCTTTAAGTTCTTGTAATTCTGACCCTAAATTTAATGTAAAGGGAGATGTTTCGGGAGCAGATGGAAAAATGCTTTATCTGGAAGCTTCCGGACTTGAAGGAATTGTGCCTTTGGATTCTATAAAATTGAAAGGAGACGGTTCATTCAGTTTTAAACAATTGCGTCCCGAATCTCCTGAGTTTTATCGTTTACGGGTTGAAGATAAAGTAATTAATTTCTCGGTTGACTCAACAGAAACTGTTAGCATTCAAGCACCTTATACAGATTTCTCTACTGCTTATACAGTGGAAGGATCGGAGAACTCTGCAAAAATTAAAGAGCTGACTCTGAAACAGGTTCGTCTGCAAAAAGATGTAGATGCGTTGGTAAAGGCTGCACAGGCTCATCAATTGGGTAACGATGTTTTTGAAGACAGCTTGGCCGTACTACTGAAAAATTATAAAGATGATGTGAAAATCAATTATATCTTTGCGGCACCCAATACTGCTTCTGCTTATTTTGCACTATTTCAGAAATTAAACAATTATATGATCTTTGATCCGTTGAATAATAAGGATGATATTAAATGTTTTGGTGCAGTGGCTACCAGTCTGAACAATACTTATCCGCACGCGGTGCGTTCAAAGAATCTATATAATATAGTGATAAAAGGTATGAAGAATACCCGTACTCCACAACAGAAGACCATTGAGATACCGGAAGAAAAAATTGCAGAAACCGGTGTGATTGATATTGCTTTGAGAGATATGAAAGGTAATATCCGTAAGCTGACTGACTTGAAAGGTAAAGTGGTTCTGCTTGATTTTACTGTTTATCAAAGTGCGGTGGCAGCTCCTCATAACTTGATGCTGCGTGATTTATACAATAAGTATGCAAGTCAGGGTTTGGAGATTTATCAGGTTTCGTTGGATGCCGACGAGCATTTTTGGAAAACATCAGCTGATAATCTGCCTTGGGTATGCGTGCGCGATGAGAATGGAATTTACTCAACCAATGCAGCTTTGTATGGCGTACAGAACCTGCCGGCTTTCTTCCTGATCAACCGAAACAATGAACTGAGGGCCCGTGGGGAGACGGTGAAAGATCTGGAAGGTACTATCAAGTCTATGCTTTAAGTTGTTATAAATTAGAAGATTTCGTTTAAATATGTTACATAGCATTGCTTTTTGCTTGACACATGTCATTTAAAAGGTTATCTTTGCGAAGAAATAATTGAAAAGAGGGTTCCAGCATGACTCATGTTGGAATTCTTTTTTGTTTTATATGACCGTTAAAAATAAAAGGAGGAAAACATCATGGCTTATATGTCAGAAGAAGGTTACAAGAAATTGATGGCGGAACTTAAAGAACTGGAAACAGTGGAACGCCCCAAAATTTCTGCGGCTATAGCTGAGGCGCGCGATAAAGGTGATTTATCGGAGAACGCCGAATACGATGCTGCGAAAGAAGCTCAGGGTATGCTTGAAATGAAAATCAACAAACTCAAAGCTGTTATAGCAGATGCTAAGATTATTGATGAATCGAAACTGAAAACAGATTCAGTACAGATTCTGAATAAAGTAGAATTGAAGAATACCAAGAATGGTATGAAAATGACTTATACCATCGTTTCAGAAAGCGAGGCAAATCTGAAAGAAGGAAAGATTTCCGTTAGCACACCGATTGCTCAGGGATTACTTGGCAAAAAGGTAGGTGATGTTGCTGAGATCCAAGTTCCACAGGGTAAAATCAGTCTTGAAGTAGTAAACATTTCGTTTTAACATGAGGGCAGGTCCATATTCGGGCTTGCCCTATTTTATATATTAGGATTATGGCAACAATATTCAGTAGAATCATAGCGGGTGAAATTCCATGCTATAAGGTAGCTGAAAACGAAAAGTTTTTTGCTTTCCTTGATATCAATCCGTTGGTGAAGGGACATACTTTGGTTGTTCCTAAACAGGAAGTTGATTATATCTTTGATTTGAGTGATGAAGATCTGGCTGCAATGCACGTTTTTGCCAAAAAAATAGCCCGTGCTATTGAAAAAGCTTTTCCTTGTAAAAAAGTGGGTGAAGCAGTGATCGGACTTGAGGTTCCACATGCTCATATTCATTTGATTCCTATTCAAAAAGAATCGGATATGCTTTTCTCTAATCCAAAATTGAAACTGGCAGACGACGAGTTTGTTTCTATTGCCAAAGCTATTAGTTCTGCTTACGAAACAGCCAAATAAAATTCTTCCTTCATTAAATAATAGTAAAGGGGCTGAACGGCAAAGTTCAGCCCCTTTTTCTTATTAACTTCGTGGCACTTATAAAGTTAACTTCGTAATTATAGGAAGTTAACTTCTTAGCTGTAATAAGTTAACTTCCTATACTTAGGAAATTAACTTCGTACAGTACTAAATATAATCTTCTCCTAATTTCATTTGTGCGTCATTCACATACTTGCGTATGGCATGTTCTTCGTCCTTTTTGCAGATCAGTAATACATTATCTGATTCGGCAACCAAGAACCCTTCCAGACCTTCTATCACTGCAAGTTTACCTTTGGGTAATACAACGATATTGTCATTGCTGTTGTAAATCAATGAGTCGCATTTTAGAGTTACATTTCTTTGTTCGTCTTTAGGTGATAAATCATATAATGATCCCCAGGTTCCAAGGTCTGACCATCCGAAGTCTCCTAAAGAGACATATACATTATCAGCCTTTTCCATAATTCCGAAGTCTATCGAAACGTTAGGGCATGCCGGGAAGTTTTCTTCGATAAAGTCTTTTTCTTCAGGTGTACCATAAATCTCTCTTCCGGGAGCCAGTTTAGATGCTAATTCCGGTAGAAGAGTTTCTCCTGCTTTAATGATTGTATTGACATTCCACATGAAGAGGCCTGAATTCCAATAGAACTCTCCACTTTCAACAAAAACCTTAGCAAGTTCCAGTTCCGGTTTTTCAGTAAATGTCTTTACTTTGTAGAAGTTGTCTCCTTCCTGCTCTGCTATTTGGATATATCCGTATCCGGTTTCTGGACGATTGGGCTTTATACCTAAAGTGAGAAGTTTATCAGATTTTGATACAAAGTCCAGTCCTTTCTCTATAGCGGCTAAAAATTCTCCCTCTTTTAAGATCAGATGATCGGAAGGGGCAACTACGATGTTGGCATTTGGATTTAAAGCACGTATATGATATGATGCCCATGCAATGCACGGAGCCGTATTTCTTCTTGCCGGTTCCAGCAAGATTTGTTTTGGATCTAATTCCGGAAGTTGTTCTTTTACCAAGTCTGCGTATATCGCATTGGTTACGATAAGTATGTTCTCCGTAGGAATAATTTTGTTGAATCGGTCGAAAGTCTGTTGCAACAGTGAACGACCTGTTCCAAAGAAATCCAGAAACTGTTTAGGCATTGTCTTGCGGCTAAACGGCCAGAAACGACTGCCGATACCTCCGCCCATAATGACACAATAATTATCTTTGCTTGTCATGATATTGACTGTTTTAAATGTTTCTGCTAAAATACGGTTTATTCTCTGAAAATAGAAGTGTTTATGCGATCTTTTATTCTTTTTTTCTCCTTTTTTTTATAAAACTCTTGCAAGTTCAAAAAAAAGCCGTATCTTTGCACCGCATTTGAAACCAATGCCCAGATGGCGGAATCGGTAGACGCGCTGGTCTCAAACACCAGTGGATTCAC
>ENA-ORSS01002327-ORSS01002327.1-human-gut-metagenome-genome-assembly--contig:-NODE-2327-length-17391-cov-4.253576_pt1 | contig 17391 bp, 14 predicted proteins | sample MGYA00241899_ERZ509162 | MGnify/ENA primary metagenome ERZ509162 (study PRJEB26280, sample SAMEA2338641) | human gut metagenome | biome: human gut; feature: human-associated habitat; material: faeces... | reverse complement strand
AGTTGGCGGGCGACCAATGGTCGCCCCTACATATTCAATAGGCCACGAATGTGATTTTTTGCCACGCCGGAGTATGAGCAGGAGCTGACAAGCAAGTTACGGTGGCCGCATAAAAAGGCGCACGGCAAACACACCCGGGCAAGGACTGCGCTTGCCGGGAACAGCATGTGAGAGGTGTCCCTTGCGCTATAGGACACCCGGCAAAAGGGCGCACCTCGCCACTGGTCGGAGCCTTTGGGGGCGGAAGGCTTTACCCGCTGATGGCATCCTCGACCACGTCCAGCAGGTGGCAGGGGTCGAGCTGGGCGGCGGTGCAGCGGCGTGCGAGGGCCTCGACGAAGGCGCGATCCAACGATACGTCGGAGATAAACTGTACGACCTGCTGGCAGCCGCGGATGTCCCGCGCGGCCAGAATGCCGTAGGTAATGTAGGGCCCGAGCTCGGGCGCGGAGAGCTTTTGACAGACAACGCGATAGGTATACACGATTTTCACCCACTCCTGCTATGCTACATAACAAAATATATTGACAAAAAATGGTAACTAGAGTAAAATTGTGGTAGTGTTAGTGTACTTATAGATGCCGCCCTTCACAATATAGCATATCCCGGTGTGCAAAGTACACAACCAGTGCCGGAAATTTTGGCGGCGCATTTTGCACCGCCGCTTTGCTGTTTTTCCGGCGGTGAATCGCGTTTTGAGGGGAGAGAAGATGTTATGTCCGCATATCGATGCCGTGTGGCAGAAGCAATGACCGCTGCGAGGGAGGCAGCGGGTGTTTCACAGCGGGAACTGGCAGACCGCCTGGGCCGGGATAAGCGCACGATCCAGAAATGGGAAAAGGGCGAGATGAAGATCGCGCTTGAGGATTTTCTGGCCGTCTTTGATGCGCTAAAAGTGCAGGTGGAGCCGTACTCCAAATGGATTCGGCACCCAGAGCTTTTCCCCAATGGTCTGTCGGACATCCTGCAATACTCCACCGATAAAAAGCGTGCGGCACTGGGGGATTTCTACCGCTGCCAGGCGTCGCCCATGGAGGTCGAGCAGGAATATTACTTTCTGTATGCTGACCACGGCAGCGACTACCACGGCATGTACCAGCAGTGGATGGCCAACCTGCTGACACCGCTGCGGGATCGCCGCCGCATCTGTGCCCAGGTTATTGAGAATTATAACGAGGCCCTTGCCACCGGGACCATCACCGACCCGGACGCGCCCCAGCCCAACATGGAGGTCCTGCAGGCCTGCTATGAGGCGAGCGCCCAGAGCATCCAGAACGGCGCCAACGGCTACACGATGCTGAGCCTTGATTTGAACCGCTGACAAAAGCATAAACCCGCCGCCCCCTGCGTACACTCTGCGCAGGGGGCTTTGTTATGGTTGCACTTGTACAAAGGATTCGGGCGCGGGCGGCATCGCTGCCGACATTCGACATACCGTTTCTGCTGATCTTGCTGCTGTTGTTGAGCTACGGGCTCATCATGCTGTTCTCCGCGAGCTTTCCATCCGCCTACTACGAAAAGGGCAACCCGGCCTACTACCTGATTCGTCAGGGCCTGTTTGCGGTGGTCGGTATTGTGGCGATGGCCATCATCGGTAAGACCAACTATGAACGATTCCGCGGCGCGGCGCGCATCGCGCTGATCGGTTCGATCATTTTGCTGGTGATCGTTTTGATCCCCGGCGTCGGTACGGGTAAACTGACGCACGGCGCACAGCGCTGGATCCGTATGGGCCCCCTCCAGTTTCAGCCTTCCGAGCTTGCCAAGGTCGGCGTGATCCTCTACTTTGCCGACAGCATTTCAAAAAAGAGAGACCGAATGGCCACCTTCCGCGAAGGGATCCTCCCTTATGCGGGAATTCTTGCCACGGTTGCCATTCTCATGGGATTGGAGCCGCACCTTTCCGGCAAAGAACGCATCCTCATCCCCAGGGCCAAAGAAGCCCGGTCGGTCCTGCCCGACACGCTGCGCCGCTGGGGTGCCGTCGTCGATGTCTGCCAAGCCTATTGCACTGTCGAAGCCTGTGAAAACGGCGCCGTCCTGAAAGACCTCCTGGCCCGCCAGGCCATCGACGTCGTGACCGTCACCAGCTCGTCAGCCGTCCGCAGTTTCCTCTCCCTGAGCCAGGCCCAGGCCAGCGACCTGGATGATATCACCTTCGCCTGCATCGGCCCCATCACGGCCCGTACCTGTCAGGAAGCGGGCCTGAAAAAAATAGTGACAGCCCAGACCTACACCATTGCCGGCCTGGCTGAATGTATTACAGATTGGAGAATCAAACAGTCATGAAATTGAATACCTTACGCCCCCGCCGCCTGCGCCTTTCCGCTCCCCTGCGCGCTATGGTCCGGGAAAACCATGTATGCCTCAACGATTTGATTTACCCTATCTTCGTCGTCCCCGGCACGAATGTCAAAGAAGAAATCCCCAGCATGCCCGGCTGTTATCACCTGTCCGTAGACAACGCCGTCCGCCTGGCCGAAGACATCTATGCCTTAGGGCTGCGGGCCATCGAAGTCTTCGGCCTGCCGGCTTACAAAGACGAAATCGGTTCCAGCGCCTGGGACCCGCAGAGCCCGGTCCAGTGCGCCATCCGGGCCATCAAGAAAGCCCTGCCGGACATGGTCATCGTCGGCGACGTCTGCCTCTGCCAGTACACCGACCACGGTCACTGCGGCCAGATCAAAGACCACTACGTCGATAACGACGCCACGCTGAAACTGCTCAACAAAGTCGCCGTCAGTCAGGCCGAAGCCGGTGCCGACATCGTCGCCCCGTCGGACATGATGGACGGCCGCATCGCCTCCATCCGCCAGGCCTTGGATGAAGAAGGCTTCATCAACACCATCATCATGTCCTATGCCGCCAAATATGCCTCCGGCTTCTACGGCCCCTTCCGCGACGCCGCCGATTCGGCACCGCACTTCGGCGACCGCCGCCAGTATCAGATGGACCCGGCCAACGGCCGCGAAGCCATGAAGGAAATCGACCTCGACCTGGAAGAAGGCGCCGACATCATCATGGTCAAGCCAGCCCTGTCCTACCTGGACATCGTCTACCAGGCCCGTCAGCGCTGCCAGCGGCCCATTGCCACGTACAACGTCAGCGGCGAATACGCCATGGTCAAAGCGGCTGCCCGCAATGGCTGGATCGACGAAAAGCGCATCGTCATGGAAGAATTGACCAGCATGAAGCGCGCCGGTGCGGACATCATCATCACCTACCACGCCGTCGACGTCGCTAAGTGGCTGAAGAACGGCGAAGTCGAGGCCTAACGATGGACCTCGTCATCCTTGGCCTCAACCATAAGACCGTCCCCGTCGCCATTCGGGAACGCTTCACTATGACGCCGGACGCCATCCACCAGGGCCTGCAGCACCTCGACGATTACGGCGGCCTGCGCGAAGCCGTCGTCCTGTCGACATGTAACCGGTCCGAAGTCTACGCTGTCGTCGACGACATCCGGGACAACGAACAGGCCCTGCGCGACTTCTTCCTCGACCTGGCCGGCCGCCCGGCTTATGACCCGGCGTATTTCTACAGCTATACGGGGAAAGCCTGCATCCACCACCTGTTCACCGTCGCCGCCAGCCTGGACTCACTGGTCCTCGGCGAAGGTCAGATACTCAGTCAGGTCAAACAGGCCTACGTCATGGCCCATGAAAACGGTGCGACCAGTGCCATCCTCAACATGCTCTTCCAGCAGGCCATCGCCACAGGCAAACGGGTCCGGACGGAAACGCACATTGCCTACAATGCCGTATCCGTCAGCTATACCGCTGTCCAGATGGCCGAAAAAAGCCTGGGCTCCCTCTCTGGCCGGAACCTCCTGCTCTACGGCGCCGGCCAGATGGCCCGCCTGACAGCCCAGAATTTCTTAGGCAAAGGTGCCGGGAAACTGTACATCGTCAACCGCCATCTGAATCGGGCCCAGGAACTGGCGGCGGACGTCGGCGGCCAGGCCGTCCACTATAAAGAAGTCCAGTCCGTCGTTTCCGATGTCGACATCATCATCGCCTCGACTGGCGCACCGCACTATGTCATCACCGTCCCGCGGCTGCAACGTTTCCAGGAACTGCGCCAAGGGCGGCCCCTGCTGATCATCGACATCGCCGTCCCGCGCGACGCCGACCCGGCAATCACCCAGATTCCCGGCGTGACCTTATATAACATCGACGACCTGCAGGAAGTCGTCCACGATAACGAAGCGACGCGTCAGCGCGAAGCCATTGCCGCCAGCTATATCGTCGACGAAGCCGTGGACACCATGATTGAACGCTATCAATACCTGTCCGTCCGCCCCGTCGTCCTCAGCCTGTCCCAGCAGGCCGAACGGACGCGGCGCCATTTCGTCAAGCGGGCGCGCAACAAACTGCCCGAACTGACAGACGACCAGTTCCGCGTCGTCGAGAACTTATCCCACATCCTGGTCCGCAAAATCCTGCGCGCTCCCCTGCGGCGTACTGTCGAAGCGGCTAACACGCCCGACGAAGACCGGGTCGTCCGCGAACTGCGGAATGTATTCAACTTAGATATCAAAGAATGAGGAGGCCTTCCCATGCTTCATTTAGAAAAATCAGCTGCTGCTTTTGAAGAAGCGCAGACCCTCATGCCGGGCGGCGTCAACAGCCCGGTCCGCTCATATAACCGCATCGGCTGCCCGCCGCCGTTCATCGCCTGGGCCAAGGGCAGCACCATCTGCGACATCGACGGCAACCAGTACATCGACTACGTCGGTTCCTGGGGGCCCATGATCGTCGGCCACGCTCACCCCCGCGTCGTCAAGGCCCTGCAGGAAGCAGCCACACGCGGTACGAGCTATGGCGCTCCGACGCTGATTGAATCACAGCTGGCCAAACTGGTCAAAGAAATCTATCCGTCCATCGAAAAACTGCGCATGGTCAATTCCGGCACAGAAGCGACGATGAGCGCCATCCGCGTCGCCCGAGGTTATACGGGACGCGATAAAATCGTGAAATTCATTGGCTGCTATCACGGTCATGGCGACAGCCTGCTGGTCAAAGCCGGTTCCGGCGCCGCCACCTTCGGCCAACCCGACAGCCCCGGGGTCACTGCCGGCACGGCCAAAGACACGCTGACCGTCGCCTATAACGATGCCGACGCCTTCCGGGAACTCATGGACCGCTGCGGCGACGACATTGCCGCCGTCATCGTCGAACCCATTGCCGGCAACATGGGCCTGGTCCTGCCGGAAGAAGGCTATCTGCAGCTCTTGCGTGACGAAACACAGAAGCATGGCACGGTCCTCATCTTCGACGAAGTCATGTGCGGCTTCCGCACGGCCCTGCACGGCGCCCAGAGCATCTATCACATCGTCCCGGACATGACGACCCTGGGCAAGATCATCGGCGGCGGCCTGCCCGTCGCAGCCTATGGCGGCCGTAAAGACATCATGGACTGCGTCTCGCCGGCCGGCCCGGTCTACCAGGCCGGTACCCTCAGCGGCAACCCCCTGGCCATGGCAGCCGGACTGGAAACGCTGCGCCTCATCACAGAAGACCCGGATTACATCGAAAAAGCCTGTGCCAAAACGAAAATCCTGACAGACGGCCTCAAAGACGCCGCTGCCCAGGCCGGTGCTGCCGTCCAGGTCCATCGGGCCGGCACCATGTTCAGCGTCTTCTTCAGCGCCGTCCCGGTCACCAACTACGCCACGTCCGAAGCCAGCGACCAGGACGCCTTCCGCCGCTACTTCCTGTCCATGCTGGAACAAGGCATCTACCTGGCACCGTCCCAATTTGAAACAAACTTCGTCTCCGGCGCCCACAGCGATGAGGATATCGCACGCACCGTCAAAGCCGCGGAAACAGCATTCCGGGCGGCCCGGGGATAAGGCCCTGCGGGCCGTGGTTCGTGAGTCGTAGACCGTGGATTGCTGGAGATTGTGCAGACACCCTTTCGGTGTAGGGGCGCCCGAGCGAATCCTGTGCACAGCCTCAGCCTGCATTTCTACGAATTTTCGGCAAACGAATCACGCCAAACGAACCACAAAAAAAGCTGCCGCTTATGCGACAGCTTTTTTTTTACGCTTTTTACAGGATCTTCGACAGGAAGAGTTTCGTCCGTTCTTCTTTCGGGTGGAAGAAGATGTCGTCCGGTTTGCCCTGTTCGAGGATTTTCCCTTCATCGATGAACAGGACGCGGTCGGCGACTTCCCGGGCAAAGCCCATTTCATGGGTAACGATAGCCATGGACATGCCGTCTTTGGCCAAATCCTTGATGACGTCCAATACTTCGCGGACCATTTCCGGGTCCAGGGCCGACGTCGGTTCGTCAAAGAGCATGAATTTCGGCTTCATGGCCAGGGCGCGGGCAATGGCCACACGCTGCTGCTGGCCGCCGGACAAGGTTTCCGGATAGGCATCTTTCTTATCGGCCAGGCCGACTTTTTCCAACAGCTGGATAGCCGTCTTCGTCGCTTCTTCCTTGCTTTCACCACGGGTCTTCATGGGCGACAAGATAATGTTCTGCAAGACCGTCATGTGCGGGAAGAGATTGAAGCGCTGGAAGACCATGCCGACTTCCTTGCGGATATTGTTGATGCTCTTGGCATCGCTCATGCTGATGCCGTCGACGATGATTTCCCCAGCCGTCGGCTGTTCCAGATAATTGATGCAGCGCAGAATCGTACTCTTACCAGAACCGGACGGGCCGATGATGACGACGACTTCTTTATCCTGAATGGTCAAGTCGATGCCCTTGAGGACGTCGTGCTTGCCAAAACTTTTTTTCAAACCTTTAATTTCTATCATCCGTTGCGAACCTCCGTTCCAAATAGCTTACAAGACGGGCAATGGTCAAGGTCATGACCAGGTAAATGGCAGCAACCGTAAGCCAGATTTCAAAAGAACCATAGGTCTTGGCGATGATGAGCTGGCCGCGGCGGGTCAATTCTTCAAAGCCGATGACCGAAACCAGGGACGTTTCCTTGGTCATGGAAATAAATTCGTTGCCTAACGGCGGGATGACGTGTTTGAAAGCCTGGGGCAAGATGACGTAGCGCATGGTCTGCATCCACGATAAGCCCAGGGACCGGCCGGCTTCCATCTGGCCTTTATCGACAGACTGGATCCCAGCGCGGAAAATTTCCGAAACATAAGCCCCACTATTGATCGAGCAGGCAGCGACGGCAGCGACGAAAGGATTGATACGTTCACCGATAACCATGGGCAGGGCAAAATAAATCAGGAAAATCTGGACCAGCATAGGCGTACCACGGATAATATTGACGTAGCAGACGGCAATGACCTGCAGGACCTTGACGCCTGACAGACGGCAGACACTGGTAATCAGGCCGAAAATGAAACCCAGGCCGACAGCAATCGCCGTGATTTCAATGGTAACACCGGCACCGGCTAACAGCAGGGGCAATGAGTTCCAAATCAGACTAAAATCAAACGACATGATAACACTCCTCTAAACGACACTCTATAACATATGATAATATATACGCTACTCTATTATACGTGCATATTTATAAGATGTCAACGCATTGAAGGGGATTATCGCACGAAGGCTGCCGTCGTCATGCATAACCCCTTTTTCACGTCGTTTGCCGTGGGTCGTGGTTCGTTTGCCGTAATAAACAAACGCAGTCCGCAGTCGGCTGGCCGCAGGCCGCGGTGTAGGGGCCTCCATAAGCGGAGGCCCGCGCGAATCCTGTGGGTGTCCCAAACCTGTATTTGTGAGAGCTTTCGCAAAAAAAGAGGCTGTGCACAAGGAGCATTTCCTTTATGCACAGCCACGGCAAACGAATCACGTTGCACGCCAAACGGCGCCGCAGGCGCCTTATCTCCCTAAGAGATGGACCAGGCTCAACAGATTTTCGTCGATGGGATAGCGCAGGGCTTCGGCTTCCGAATACGGCGTCGCTACGACGCGGTTATCGATGAGGCCGACGACACAGTTGTACGTGCCAGCCAGCAGGCTGTCGACGGCTTTCTGGGCAAAACGGCCGGCCATGATGGCGTCATAAGCCGACGGAGCGCCGCCGCGCTGGACATAGCCGAGGACGGTCAAGTTCGGCGAAAGGTAGGTGTGTTCTTTGATGTAGTCGACGACATCAGCCCCTTTGGCAGCACCTTCGGCGACGATGACGATGCTGCTCAATTTCTTCATGCGGTGCGATTCTTCCAGGTGACGGCAAAGGGCTGCCAAGTCGACAGGATGTTCCGGGACCAGGACCGCTTCGGCACCGGAAGCCATGCCGGCATTGAGGGCGATGAAACCGGCTTCGCGGCCCATGACTTCGATGACGGCGACGCGATCATGGGAGAACGCCGTGTCGCGGATCTTATTGACCGATTCCAGGACCGTATTGACAGCCGTATCGAACCCCAGGGTATACTGCGTCCCCATCATATCGTTGTCGATGGTGCCGGGAATGGTAATCGTCGGGATGCCCCAGCGGCTCAAAGCCTGGGCACCGCGCATGGAGCCGTCGCCACCGACGACGACGAGGGCATCTATTTCCAGTTCACGCAGGTAGGCAGCTGCTTTTTTCTGCGTTTCTTTTTCCTTGAATTCCAGGCAGCGGGCTGTCCGAAGCATGGTGCCGCCACGATGGATGATGGCACCGACGTCACGGCGGCCCAAGGGGCGCGTTTCATGGCTAAGCAGGCCTTCATAACCGCGGATGATGCCTTCGACAGTGAGACCCTTCTGGATGGCATACCGCGTGACGCCGCGGATAGCCGCATTCATACCAGGAGCGTCGCCGCCACTGGTCAATACTCCGATTTTGTTGATCATTTTACATCATTCTCCTTCTTTTCCCGGGCAATGAATTGCACATGCCTTTCGTTGATTTTATGGACAATGGATTCGACGATCTGTGACGCTCCCCCGCGCGTCGTATCAATGACGCAGTCGCAGTACGGATAGACCTCTTCCCACTGTTTCATCATCGTGTGGACGAAATCATGAAGATTCTCATAATCGACAGTCGGCCGCTTGCCTATATGACGGCTGACCCGTTCTTCCACGCGGAACGGTTCGGACAATAAAGCGACGATAAATCCATGACGATGCAGGATTCGATAAGTACCGACATTCATGGGAAAGTTGCCGCCAAAGGAAATGACAGCTTCATGATAGCGGCTGACTTGCTGCAGGACATTGATTTCCCGTTCGCGAAAAACTTTTTCTCCGGCACTGGCATAGAACTCGGCAATGGTCATGCCCACAGCCCGTTCAATACGCCGGTCCGTATCGACAAATTGCCAGCCGAGGCGCTGGGCCAGCTTGCGGCCAATATGACTTTTGCCGCTCCCCATCATGCCGACGAGAACGATATTCCGCTTCATCATTATCGGCGCACCTCCTCTATTAGTATACTCTGCATATGTACCTCCTTATTCTATCATAATTTTTTCTCCTTGACACAAAAAATTCTGTACTTTTTCTTCATAGAACTATAAATGGAGTGAATTCCCCTTCATAACAAGATGTTTCCGCCCCTATTCAATCCCCAAGGCCTGCCGTATAATAGAAACATATTCTATGGACGCGAGGAGAAATCATATTATGAAAATCACACAGCTTATGTATATCAATGAAATAACAGGACTGTCGTGCCGCGGCAATGAATGTTTCTTGCCATATGGCGAAATGCTCTGCCTGGCAGGGCGGCCCGTTCCGACAGCGCGATTATGGGACAAACTGCAAAAAGACGGGTACATCGAATTCCCGGACAAGACGGGCTGCATGGATGGCACGTGCCGCCTGACGCAGCAAGCTTTCACGCCGCGCAAATCCGTTTACGACCTGAGCCGGACCGATTCATCAGGCACGGTGAAGGCCGCTACGATTACGGTAGAACAGTTCCCGCGGCCGACGGCCATCGAAGGCCACAAAGTCCGGGGCCTCATGGCAGTGACTCAGCCCCGTATGCCATCGAATACGGCAGAAGCGTTGACCTTGGCAGGCGTCCTGGATACGGCCGGCCAAATCGCCCTGGCCTTCGGTGTCATCCGCCTGGTATACGACGACACACTGCCCGTCGCCGACGACGATGCATCCCGGCTCCGCGACGAACTGGCCCAGACCCAGGCCTATTACCAGACCTTGCAGGAAAATTACGACGGCTACGTCCAGACGCTGGAACAATCCCTGTGCGAATGGGAAACGCGCTGTCCCCAGGAAGACGTCGAAAAAAGGGCCTTTCCCCTGCCCGACGACTACACGTCGCGCCTGGAAAAGGCCCTGGAAGGCTTCCGCGTCTGTCTGGCCGGAGGCAGCGCCCTGTGGCATGACAAAGTCCGCACGCACTTCCCCCATTGGATGATTTTAGAAAACAAGCACTTCGACGTCCAAAAACTGCAAGGCGCCGATGTGCTCATCATCAACACTAACCACACGGGCCACGCCCTGGTCCGCAAAGCCTGCCAGCAGGCTGCGTCCCAAGGGACCCTGGTGTGCTACACCAGCCGCTACAACCTAAACGCCGTCGCAGCCGACGTACTCTATGCCCTAGGCGAATAAGCCTTACGGCTTGACATCTTTCAATTCCGCCTTAAATTCCTGGGCCAGCCGGTTCAGGCTGTCGTCACCATTCAAGGCCGGATTGGTCGTGGCCCCGTTGGCCATGGCCGTGTACAATACCGACGCGAAATCATCACGCGTCATCATAGGACTCTTCAACACAGCCGGACGCTTGAATCCCTTGAGCGCGCCGGCTTTTTCTAATTTAGCTACATAAGCATAGGCCCAATGATTTTCTGGAACATCTGGGAAAATATCGTCGCCGTGTGCTACCGCTGTCGGACGAGCCGCCTGAGACTGGTTCTGAGCCAGTTTTTCCAGGATCGCCGTCTGCCGTGCCAAAATCTGAGTCAAGGCTGCCGTATCGCCAGACGGAGCGGCTGGCATGGCCGTCGTCACAGCCGGAGCCGGCGTTGCCGGAACGACCGCTTTCACCGGAACTGGCGTAGTGACAGGAGCCGGAGTGACAACAGGTGCCGGAGTAGCAACAGGCGCCGGACGGGCCGGAGCGGCCTGCTGTACGACAGGAGCCGCCTGGACCGGATGCGTAACCACAGGCTGAGCTGCCCGTTGTTCATGACCGCTACGTCCCATCTTCCAGGTGATGCCGGCGTTGACCATATTTTCACCGCCACCCATACTGCCACCGATGGACAAGATGGTCGTATCATTGGGATGATAATAAGCTCCAATAGCCACGGCATTGGCGTCATGGTAATGACCGATACCGGCCGAGAAATCCCACTTATCATTGGGATCATAGGTCCCCGGATGGAGCGCTGCCAATGCAGCTGCCCCGGCTCCGACACGGTTCAAGCGGTTGCCCAGTTTATTCACCGCCCGTCCCAGTTCGCCGATGTGAGCAGCGTTTTCCGCAATGGCTTCTCCCTGCCGGGCAGCCAGTTCGTTCACCTGTTTCACGTTCACCGCATCAGTGTCCGCACTGCCGTCAGCCACATTGGTGATCTTCTGGCTGTTGGCGTTCAGGCCATCGCTGGAAATGTAGGTCTTATCTCCCACGTTGTATTTTTCCGCCGTGACGGTCTTAGCGCTCACAGCCCCGGCATTGCCTTCAATGGTCACATTCTTCAGGTCGATCTTTTCCTTGTTCAAGCTCAATTTAAAGTCCGTGCCGCCAGTACTGTTCTTGCTCTGGCTATCCACCTGGATGTTATCCTCAGCGCTGACAGAGGAGTGTTGCCCGGCTGTGGTGTAAATCTGGTCCATCCGGGTATCCAGCCCGGTCACCCGATCATCCAAGTTGTTGATGGCTCCGGTGACATTTTTGGTCCCGTCAGAATTTTTCAGAGTATCATGGAGCTGGATCACATCCCCGACTTCACTGGCCTTGGCCACATCTTTGATCACTACGGACCCCTGTTTCTCTCCCTGGCCATTGATCACATCCATGGCAACGCTGTGACTGTCTTCCCGGTCCGTTCCGTCCAAGTCCTTTCCGATGGTGTATTCCCCGGTCTGGATATGCTGTTCATTGTTCTGAGCCGTGGTAGTCACCTGGGAAATGGCCTGTTGGAGCTGGCTTTCCGTAGCAGCTTTGGTGGAACCGATGTAGCCTCCGGCCGAAGCTTCCTGGTTGGCTTTGGCCGTATCCCATTGGGTATTGCTCAGATTGCTTACCGTGCGCTCTGTACCGCTGCTGCTGATCATAACCCCATCGGTTCCTACAGTAACGCTGTTGTTTTTCAAAGTCACGCCGCCTGCCTGAAGAGATCCATCTGCGCCCAGATTGATATCTTTGTTCAGTCTGACTTTGATATGCCCATTGGTATCCGCAGTTGTCGTTTCCGCAACAGTTGTGATATTTCCATCCCCTACAACGCCGATGGCTTGGCCCAGTACCTGGGAAACTTCTTTATTTTGATCATCAGACAATTTGAAGCCGCCGGACTGGGAAGCCAGGGTCACCTGTTGGATGGCGGAAGCCAGCTGGGCTTCCGTAGCCGCCCTGTCCTCCACATAGTTGGACTGGTTCCAGGTAGTGTTGTCCAAACCGGTGATGTAATACCCTTCATCGGTGCTTACCCCGTCTTTCTGTTTGCCGATGACCAGGCTGATGGTATGTCCTTTATCATCCGTTCTCGGAGTAAAGGTAACGGTATTCATGCCAGTCAGATCCGCCTGGAGCCCATAGGTAAAGGAAGCTCCCTTCTGGACCAGGGACAGGTTGTTCCCGGCATTGAAGATTACCGTATCTCCGGCCGAAATCTGTTTGTCCACAGGGTTGGCCGTTTCATCCGTCTGGCTGCCGCTGCCGGATTTTCCGGAAGCTGCCTTCCAGTAAGTCTGGTTGATGGTTTCCGCCACGTTCTTGGCGGTAACCAAACCATCATCTGCCATATTGATGGACGAAACTTTGCCATCCGCAGCCGTCAGTGCCTTGGTCTTCAGTCCATAGGTCACATTCGCTGCATCAGTTCCGGCAGATTCTGTGTTAGCGGTCAGATACTGGCTGCCCGTGAAGGACACCTTCTTGCCAGCGCCGATGTCAGCAACCTTCTGGCCGTCATTACCGGCAAGCTGCCAACCACTGCCGACCTGAGCCTGGACTTCTTTCAGCTGGGACACATTGACCGCATCGGCATCATCTGTGCCTTTTCCAACTCCGGTAATCTTATTGCCGCCATTATTCAGGCCAGTATTGGTCAGTTTCACAGGAGACTTGGTCTTGTCAGACGGTGTCAGAGTAATCCCCTGCCCATTCTGGATATAGGTATTGCCTGCGGCGTCAGTGGTCGTAATACCCTTCGCATCCTGAACCGTGGACCCATTCGTCGCATCGGACGTGGTGACTTGGGAAATACTGATTTCTTTATTCAGGCCGTAAGTAAACTGAGTGCCATCCTGAGTCAAAGTCAGGTTGTCGTCCTTGGCAAAATGAATAGTATCCCCGGCTTTAACTGAGGTCTTATTGTCCGGCGTATCGTCAGCCACCACACTGATGGAAGCACTATTAATGGCATTAGCTACATCCTGGGTCGTTGCCAGTCCATTGGCTGTGGAAGTAACCGTACCAGCCTTATCACCGGTACCAGAACCAAATGTGCCGGTGGTCACATCCACCTTCACCGTGGCATTGCTAGTGCTGTCATCCTTCGTGACTACAGACTTGATATAGTTGCCGTTATCATAGGTCACGGTCTTGCCCTTACCGATATTGGCGTTTACATCTGCATTCGCCGGATCTTTGCCTTTGATTGTCCAACCTGCGTTCACATCGGACTGAATGGCTTTGAGCTGCGATACATTGACCGCATCCGTATCGTTACTGCCATTGGCAACACCACTGATGACCCTGTTTCCCGCGTCGATACCGCTGGCGGCAATCTTCGGCCCGCCGGAAACGGTGAGACCCTCTGTATCCAGTGTGCTATTGCCGGTAGTGACTTTCTTCAGGGAAATCTCCTGATTCAGGTTGTAGGAAACAGCACCGCTCTCTTCTACAGAAGCAGTTGTATTAGTGCCGTCATTGAAGGTCAGGCCGTTTTTCAGCGTCACCGATTTCGCAGCTTCTTTGTTGGCTTTCACTGCCAGATTGTCCACATTCACCGTATAGGTATGGTGTCCATCAGCATCTGTATCAGCCAAAGTGATATTCGTGCCCTGGGTCAGCAATGTACGGGCAGACTGCAGCTGCTTAACATTAACCGCATCTGCATCATCCGTACCTGCCGTCACATTATGGATTTTCTGGCTGGCTGCATCAATGCCGCTGCTGGTAAATTTCGGGCCATTGGCAATCGTAAGGCCTGTGGTATCCAGGGTAGTCTTTACGGTTCCATCAGCACCAGCCAATGTCATCTGGCCGCCGTTGGTCCCTGTGCCGTCGAGCTTGATGGTTTCTTTATAGCTTTCCCCACTGCCAGAGCCCAACTGAGCGGTGTTCAGGTCCTTGAGGTTGCTGGCCAGCTGTACATGGAGGGCATTCTTGTCCGCATCTGCAACAACAGCAATGTTATTGCCGGTGAGCTTGGCAGTATCCACCGTGTTGGTGGTCTTGCCATCGACGTTGGACGAAGTGACAGCATCGCTGCCGCCGGTGATGGAAATAGCCTCGTTGGAGCCACGGGCCACGACGTTCTGATCGTCTGCCGCAGTGGTACCGAAGCTGGAATTGTCACCGCCGAAGCGGATCTGGCGGGTCAGAGCATAGAGTTGGGAGCCGTTGACGGCGTCGGTGCTCGTAGGACCGACAAGACCAGCAGATACGTTCTGGATGCGGCGGGTAGCGTCTTTACTGCCTACTGTAACAATACCATCAGCCTGACTGCCCGCATAGTTGTAGCTACTATCATTGCCATAGGTGTAATCTGTGTCGTAGTTGGTCACGCCGGCAGAGATACCGTCCTTGTCCATTGCCGCGATATTGGCCGCATGGATATACTTGGCTTCATATTTCTGCTTGATGGCATTTTTGGCTTCGTCTGTGGCAGCGTTCTTGTATTCATCCGAAGCAAGTGCTTCTGTATCGCCCTGGTCTTGGGCCAACTGGATGGCTTCCGCCGTTGCCGACTTAGACGCCGTGGCGGAAGATTTTGTGCCGAGATAGACGGAATTGCCGAGAGTAGCTGTCACATCGTTGCCGAGGATCTGGAGATTGGATACGGGTGTCGACTGCTTTGTTACATCGACGGCGTTGTATTGGCTTTGAAATACTTGTACAGATTGGACACATAGGTGATATTCCCGCTGTTGTCCGTTATTTTTTCCACACCCAGGGCATTGACGGCTGAATCCAAAGCCAGCAGATTGTAGGCAGTGGATTGCCCGTTATAAATATAGAAACCGTTTTCAGGAGGCCGCAGTTCCGTATACAAGGTTCCGCCAGTGAGCAGTTCTTCGTTTCCATCAGCAATGGTCCCAATACCCAGGGCTTCACCCCAGAGTTTGGCATTGTCTTCCTGCTTTTTCTTTTTGGCTTCATCGGTGGTTTCACTGGAAGTATCAATTTTCGTACCGATGTTGGACGCATCCACATTGGCCTTGGAAGCTAGGCTGTTGTCGCCAGTAGTCAGTTTGGTTTCCAAGTCACTGATAGCCTTAGTCCGAGCTGTGGTTTCATTGCTGATGGCCCCTGTATTAGCGGCAATATTGCTCGTATTCGTGGCAATGCTTGCAGTGTTTTTGTCTATTGCCGTCTTATCCGCAGTAATATTGTTTGTATTGGTAGTTGTCGTGGTTTTATTGGCAGCAATATCCTGTGCATTCTTGACTACCTGCTTGTCCAGAGCCTGGATATTCTGGACTTCTGTATTGGTATCAGAGATATAGGTAGTATCCCCACTCCCCGTATTCCCACTTCCCTCTTCTGCCTGCACGGCCACCCCCACGGGCATAGCCAGGCTCATGGACAAGACGGTCATCACGATGCCTCGGGCCAGGCTCCCGTGTTTGCTGAAAACGGTTTTCAGCATTTCTGGGGTTTCTGATTTGGTACGGCCTTTGGCAAGTTCGGATACGACTTGATACATGCACCGCGTCCGGTTATAAATGACTTTATACGTCTTGTTCATGATAAAACCTCCTGCACGCCTTATGATGTCACAATGAGTTCAAGCAATTCAGTCTATTTCATCAAATATATTCGTATAATAGTGACAAAATATGGCATTTTTATATGCAAATTGTATATACTATTTATTATATGCCTCTGATAAGTATTTTTCAATAAACCCGTTATACGTTTGTAAAATAAGACAGGTCTGTCCATTTCTCGTGCAATTTTTCACGGTATATTGACGGCTGCCTCGGCGACGCGCTATAGTAAAATGAAGAAGGAGGTGTTATCGTGAAAATTTGGAAACAGGCTATCCTGGCCGCCTTGTTCTGCACCTGCACGACCTTGTCCGGACTAGCTGCCGACGAAGCTGCCAAAACGGTTCCAGCCGAGCCAGCCGCACAGGTCCAGGCCGCTAATCCGGCTGATACAGCCAAGGCCAGTGTACCGACGGACCCTTTGGCCGGCCATACGGGCAAGATCATCGACAAATATTACCTGACCAAAGGGTCTACCTATAAAGACGTGACGACCTTGCTCCAGACCATTGATTCCCAACGGACCGGGCTGGATGCGAAAACCAGGCCTTATTATTTCCGCGTCGACAAAGACCTGACGGACAAGTATTTCCGCCGCGTCCGGGCCTATGACGACAAGACAACAGAACAGATTGGCGAATACTTAGTTGCCAAAGATAAGAGTTCCGTCTGGCGCATGGACACATCTCATGAAGGCCTGATTTATGGCAGCGCCGAAAAAATGATGAAAAAGAGTCGCATCATTATCTACCCGCGCTATCTGGCCTTGGGCAGCAAAGGCCTCGTCGCCTTGCAGACGCCCGGCAATGTCCCCTATGACCTAACGGCTAAAAGCCTCAATGAATCGGTCGCCAAAATTGGAGAAGACAACACGATCATCCCCGTAAAGACAGGCCAAGTCGACATCTTGGCGGACGTCATTGTCGGCGACATCAAAGAAACGGCATCGCGCCGCATCTCCGTCGTCACCCAGGCCGATTTGGAACGCATGGCCTATAACGCCTACCTGACCCAACTGTATATGGACACCTATTGGAACTGGGGCGGCCCTTTTTACCGTGATTGGGGCTGGCACCGTCCACCCCCGCCGCACCATGGCCACCGGCCACCACCGCGGAGATGATAAAAGGGCTTGTCGCACGTGCGACAAGCCCTTTTAAGTGGTTAGTGGCTAGCAGTTAGTGGTTAGTAGATGGTGTTAAATTTAAAAGTCATCTTCTGCAAACTACAGACTCTGTACTACAAACTATAAAGCAAAAATTCCTAACGGGTCGCCCACGTTGTTATGTGCAATAACATAGTTTACATAAATAGGGGTCTTCCCCCTACTGAAAA
>ENA-ORSS01002325-ORSS01002325.1-human-gut-metagenome-genome-assembly--contig:-NODE-2325-length-17396-cov-4.387463_pt1 | contig 17396 bp, 15 predicted proteins | sample MGYA00241899_ERZ509162 | MGnify/ENA primary metagenome ERZ509162 (study PRJEB26280, sample SAMEA2338641) | human gut metagenome | biome: human gut; feature: human-associated habitat; material: faeces... | reverse complement strand
CGCTGCCGGTGCTTTCACCGCTTCCGAAAAATCCGCCGCTCTTTTTGCGCAGCTCACGCAGGTCAAGGCGGAGGCGGCAGCACATGCTGCGCACGTCCGAGGGCTCCATGTCGCTGTTTATGTAGTTGCTGAAGTAGGGGGTGCCGTACTTGGCGGTCATCTCAAACAGCAGCCTGTTGTTTTCAGTGGGGCTCCAGTCAAAGTCCTTCGTTATGGAATAGGTGGGTATGGGGTACTGGAAGCCGCGGCCGTTGGCGTCGCCCTCTATCATGGTCTCGATGAAGGCCTTGTTCACCATGTCCATTTCCTTCTTGCAGTCCTTATACTTGAAGGGCATTTCCTCGCCGCCGACTATGGCGTACTGCTCCGCAAGGTCCGCCGGCACCGTCCAGTCGAGGGTTATGTTGCTGAAGGGAGCCTGGGTACCCCAGCGGCTGGGGGTGTTCACGCCGTAAATAAAGGATTCGATACACTTTTTCACCGCGTCGTAGGGCATATTGTCCGCCTTTACGAAGGGGGCAAGGTAGGTATCGAAGGAGGAGAAGGCCTGTGCTCCCGCCCATTCGTTCTGCATTATGCCAAGGAAGTTCACCATCTGGTTGCAGAGGGAGGCGAGGTGCTTCGCGGGCTTGCTGGTGATCTTGCCGGTGACGCCTCCAAGACCCTCCTTTATGAGCTGACGGAGGGACCAGCCCGCGCAGTAGCCGGTGAGCATGGAAAGATCGTGAATGTGTATATCGGCGTTGCGGTGGGCGTTGGCGATCTCCTCGTCGTATACCTCGGAAAGCCAGTAGTTGGCGGTGATGGCGCCGCTGTTGGAGAGTATGAGGCCGCCTACGGAGTAGGTTACGGTAGAGTTCTCCTTTACGCGCCAGTCGGTGACGTTGACGTAGTTGTTCACCGTCTCCTTGTAGTCAAGTATGGTGGACTTCATGTTGCGGAGCTTCTCCCGCTGCTTGCGGTAGAGTATGTAAGCCTTGGCCACGTCTGCATAGCCCGCCTGGCTCAGCACCTCCTCCACGCTGTCCTGTATGTCCTCCACGGCTATAAGGCCGTCCTTTATCTTGGGCTCAAAGTCTGCGGTAACCTTAAGCGCCAGCAGGTCTATAACGCTGTTGTTATACTGCTTTTCCGTGGCCTCAAAGGCCTTTATTATGGCCTCGCTGATCTTTTTGATATCGAATTCCGCAACGGAATTATCCCTTTTGACTACGCGGTACATTATGATTCTCCTCCCGATAAATTTTGATGTATCTATCTGATGGGCGCAATAAAAGGCCCGACTTGGATAAGTCACGGCAGAAATTGCCGCATGATCCCCTCTTGGGCCTTGAGTATACCATATATTGTGCTTGCTTGGCAATAGCAAAAACTACATATTGTATCCCAATTGCGGGACAGAGGCTATTCCACACCTCTCAGCTCCGCATTGGGGAGGTATTCCCTTGCGGCTGAAAGCAGCGCGTGCAGCTCGCCGTCCGTGGGGCGGGAGCAGCCGCCCTTCAGTATGTCGCCGGAATCCCGGTAGGCCTGAAGGAAGTAGCCCTTTGCGCCCTGAATTTCCTTCGCTATGGCGCGGATATCATCGGGGGTGTGGAATTCCCGCATTACCGTCGTGCGGAATTCGTAGTCTATGCCAGAGGACATTATGAGCTGTATGCTTTCCCTTATCGGCGCCGTGTCATAGCCGGATATGCCGCAGGTTTCGGGGTATTTTTCATAGCTGTTTTTTATGTCCATGGCTATCATGTCCGCAAGACCCGCGTCTATTATCCGCTTTACGGCCTTTGGCCGGGTGCCGTTGGTATCCAGCTTGACAAGATAGCCCATCTCCTTTATCCTTGCCATCAGCGTCTCGAGACCGAAGGCCAGGGTGGGCTCGCCGCCGGTTATGCATACCCCCTCAAGTACGCCCTGCCGCTTTTTGAGCAGGGCGAAAAGCTCTTCCTCAGGGATGTGCTCGCCCTCGTCTGGCCTTAATACAAGGCTCGCGTTGTGGCAGAAGGGACAGCGGAAATTACAGCCCCCTGTGAATACGGTGCAGGCCACCTTGCCGGGGTAATCCAGGAGCGTCAGCTTTTGCAGGCCGTGTATGAGCATTACTTATTAAGCCCCCGCTCAGCTATGAGGTTATCCAGCAGCCGGGCCGCGTCCATTACAAGGCGGGTGCAGGGCCGCTCTGCGTAGTACGCGTCGGTACGCTCCATGGGCTGCTGCGCCTTCTTGCAGAAGGCCAGAAGATCGCGGCACATGAGGCTTTGGTTTTCCTCCTTGAACTGCTCCGCAAGCTTTCGGATAGTGGCGTAGTGGGCCGCCTTTTCGGCAGTGGCCTGAGGGTCGGTGTAGCCATAGAGCATATCCGCTACCATGAACATTCCGGTGACTGCGCCGCAGGTGTCCCGCATGCCTCCCATGCCGGCGCCAAAGCCTGAGGTCAGCTTTATCGCCGTCTCAAAGTCAATGCCGGTGACGTCGCAAAACGCGGCGAATACAGACTGGGCGCAGTTGTAGCCCTGCTTGAAAAGCTCGTGTGCCTTTTCCTCGTGGTTTATCATAACGGTTCTCCTTTGTGTATTTTTATATGAAGTGTGTTTTATCTAATATTAGCGCGGCGCGCCGCCTTTTTCAAGGCGCGCGCCCGGCCCAGGGCGGCAAATACGCAGAAGCATATTATGTTTACCGCCACGACGCTGGGCCCGGTGGGGGTGGATAAGGCGAAGCTTATGACCATGCCGGCTACAAAGCAGAAGGAGGACAGCAGCCCCGAGCATATCACCACGCTCCTGAAGGTTTTGCATAGCCGCATAGAGGTAAGGGGCGGGAAAATTATAAGGCTGGATATGAGCAGCGCCCCCATCATACGCATGCCGAGTACGATGGTCACCGCCGTAAGGCAGGCCAAAAGAGTATTGTAAAGGCCGGCGTTGGCCCCTGTGGCCCGGGCGAAGCCCTCGTCGAAGGTCACGGCGAACATGCGGCAGTAGAACAGCACAAACAGCGTCAGCACGCAGGCGGAGAGTATTATGCTAAGCGTCACATCGCTCTGGCTCATTGCCAGTATACTTCCGAAGAGGAAATTCATAACGTCGGTATTCATGCCCGAGGTTACGGATATGACCAGTACGCCCAGCGCCAGAGAGCCGGTGGATATGAGGGCTATGGCCGCATCGCCCTTTATGGCTGCGGAGCTGCTCAGGCGCAGCAGCAGTATCGCTGCCACGACGACTACGGGTATGGCCACGCCCAGCTCGGACGCGCCCAATACCGATGCTACTGCCAGCGCCCCGAAGCCCACGTGGGACAGGCCGTCCCCTATCATGGAATACCGCTTTAAAACCAGGCTCACTCCCAGAAGCGCCGCGCAGAGGGACACCAGCAGGCCCACTATGAGCGCCCGCACCATGAATGTATAAGAAAACATATTCGCTAAATACGCCATATGCTACCTCCCGAGGAACGCCCGACCCAACGGGCTGCTGCGGTATTCTGCGGCGGTGGCCCAGTATGGGCCGTTGGAGCTCAGATGCAGTATGTGCTGTCCGTCCCGCACCGCCGCGGGTATGTCGTGGGATACCATGATTACGGTTATGCCGTCATGGTGGTTTATATCCTTTATGAGCCGGTACATTTCCATAGTAACCAGTGGATCCAGACCGGTAGTGGGCTCGTCGAGGAGAATGAGCTTCCTCGTGGCGCAGAGCGCCCGGGCCAGCAGCGCTCGCCGCTGCTGCCCGCCGGAAAGCTCCCTGTAGCAGCTCTTTTTGAGGGCTGTTATGCTGAGCCGGTCCATCATGGCCTCGGCCCGCTCCCGGTGGTCCTTTGTATAGAAGGGACGCATGCCGAGGCTGTTAAGGCAGCCGGACAGCACCACCTCGTATACGCTCGCGGGAAAGTCACGCTGTACGTCTGTCTGCTGAGGAAGGTAGCCTATCTCGTTTTCCCTGAGCCCTGAGCCCATGGTCACGCTGCCCCCGCAGGGCTTTATGAAGCCTAAGAGCCCCTTTACGAGGGTGCTCTTGCCCGCGCCGTTTTCGCCTACTATGCAGAGATAGTCCCCCGGCTCCACCGTAAAGTTAAGGTTTGATACCACCTTCCGCCCGTCGTAGGCGAAGGCGGCGTTATTGCAGCTTAAAAGTGCCATATCAGTTCAGCGCCTCCCGGAGATTCTGAAGGTTTCCCTCCATGAGGGATATGTAGGTTGCCCCGGACTGGAATTCGTCCTTTGTAAGGTTGTGGCAGGAGGTGAAGGTGAGCACCTTCGCTCCGGTGGATTCCGCCACGGCGCATGCTATCCTGCCGTTGGAAAGCTCTGTCTTGAACACCACGGGGATATTCTCCTCCCGAACCCGGTCTATCAAAAACGCTACGGTCTTGGGGCTGGCCTCGCTCTCAGCGGAGCAGCCGGGAAATGCGGCGTAGTATTTGAGGCCGTATTCCTCTGTAAAGTACCTTACCGGGAACCTGTCCGCGAACACCAGCGTTTTGCGCCTGCCGTTATCCACTACTTCCCGGAACTCGCCGTCCAGCCTCTCCAATTCCTTCTTATATCTGTCCGCGTTGGCTGCGAATTCGCCTGCGTCCGCCGGGCATATTTGGGATAATTTATCGCATATGGCCTGGACTATCAGCGCCGCATTCTTCGGCGACGTCCATACGTGTTCGTCGTACTCTTCGTGATCCTCATGGTCATGATCGCAGTCTTTGCCGTGGTCATGGGAGTGACCGCGCTCCGGCTCCATGCCCTCTATATGCTCCTCCTCCAGCGGCTCAACCACATCCAGCATCGCGATGGCCTTATCCGGGTCGAGTTCAAGGTTTTGTATCATGTGGGTGGCCCATTCCTCGTTTTCGCCTCCGGCGTAGATGAACAGGCTGCATTCCTGTATGGCTATCACGTCCGCCGGGGTGGGCTCGTAGCTGTGAGCCTCGCTGCCGGGGGGAAGGAGCAGCGTTACATTCGCGTCTCCCGCTACCGCCCTGGCAAAATCATAGGCGGGGAGGTTGCCCGCCACTATGGTCATGCCGCCATCGCTGCTCTCCACGGCCTCCTCCGGGGGATTTGCGCAGCCCCCAAGGGTGGCCAACATGGCTAAAACAAGTAAAAAAGATAAAAGATTCTTTATATTCATAATTGCTGCTTCCCCACTTCTTTTTTGCTGCACTGGGCGCAGAGACCGTAAAGTACGGTTTGCCGCATGTCGAGGGTAAAGCCGTGGTCCGCCGCCATGTGGCTGGCGAACTCGCTTATCCTGTTGCAGTTCAGGTGTATGAGCCTGCCGCAGCTAAGGCACTTTAAATGGAAGTGGCTGCCGCAGTCCGGCGAAATATGTGAGTATTGATATAATATGCGCTTGCCGTCGTGGAATTTCCGAAGCTCGCCCGTCTCCGTCATCCTTGCAAGCTGGCGGTATACCGTGCTTTTCCCGGCGCCCTCGGGGCAAACTGCCTCTATTATCTCGTCCGAGGTATACTGCTCCTTTGTGCCGCGCTCGAAAAAGTCGCACAGGCTCTTATACTGTATGGTCTTATACATAAAAAATCCCTCCGAATATGAGAGTCAGTCTCATATTACAGAGGGAAGGGGGAAAAGTCAATAGAAAATTATTCGGCTACATGCTCCAGCACCTTGTCTACCGCCCCGGCCCAGGACTCCTTGGCGTTGCTGCCCACTATGGAGGAGCAGAGCACCTTGCCTGTGCTGTCAACGAATATGGTGGTGGGTATGGCGTATATTTCGCTCACAAAAGAATCGATCATGCTGTCGCTGAGGAGCAGGTGGGTGTAGTCCGCCTTGGTGCGCTCTATTATATCGACCGCGGCCTTGCTCTCGTCGCTGTCTGCGCTGCGGGCGTCGCTTATTATGCCGATCACCTGGAAGTCCTTGTCGGCATACTCCCTTGAAAGCTCGCCCAGATCCGGCATCTCCATTATGCAGGGTGAGCAGAAGGTCCCCCATACGTTTATCATAGTGACCTTTGCCTTGGCGAATAACTCCTTGCTGTCAACTGCGTTGCCGCTGAGATCCTCGCCGGAGAACTCCAGCACCCTGCCGTCCTCCTTGAAGTTGAGCTGTATGTCGGGGTATATTATGTGTCCCTCCATGTCCTCCGCCGTGCCGTCGTCCCAGGTGAAGCCGCTGTCTATAGGCGGCTCTGAATCGTCGGGTCGGGAGGCCTCCTGCTCTTCGGGGGCGGAGGGCTGCTCCGGCGCCTTTGCGCAGCCGAAGACCAGCAGGGCACACATTATCAGGGATATTATGACTGTAAGCTTTCTCATTAGATTTGCAAATTTCCTTTCACATTGTGCTGATATAATAATAATCGAAATTCCTGATTTTGTCAGCGGAGCGGCATCGCATTTTACGGATTGTACATATTTGACGGCAAAATCAAGAGTGTCAAAAAAGTGGCTGAACGCCACTTTTTTGAGTTTTACGGGTTTTGCCTCTCGCATTCGCTCCCGGGCGGCAAAACCCGTAAAGTACGAAAACCTCTGGGTTTTCATCCGTTCTGACGCACGTGTCGTCAGAGCCGGATTGAACATAAGGGGCTGCAGCCCCTTATCAACCCTGGGGGGGGTTTGACAGACTGAATTAAGATTAGCATGCTAACGCTTTGTAAGCATTGTGTATTTTTTGTGTAATCCATTGACATTAAAAAACAGTATCCTTATAATATGTCACTGTTAGCTTGCTAACTTTTTAAAAATACAGCAGCAGAGGGAGAAAAAATGGGAAATTACAATCCCTGCGCGGATATAAGAGCGGCGAGCCATGCGATGCGGCGCAGATTTGATTCGCTGGATATAGGCAAGCCCTCGGGGCTTACCCCGAGCCAGTGCAGGATAATGGGCTTTATAATGGATAACGGCGGCAGACCCGTATATCAGAAGGATATAGAGGCGGAGTTCAACATACGAAGGAGCACCGCGACGCGGCTGCTGCAATCAATGGAGCATAAGGACCTCATAATGCGGGAGCCGGAGGAGAACGACGGCAGGCTCAAGCGCATACGCCTCACAGAAAAGGCGGCGGAGAGAAGCCGGGAGGTGCTGGATCGGATAAGCTGCATAGAAAGGCAGCTTGTCGAGGATATAACAGCGGAAGAGATGAAGGTGCTCCACAGCGTGTGCCAGCGCATACGCCAAAACGCCGAAAGGACAGGAGGGGATAAATAGATATGATAGTTAAGACCCTTTCAAAATGTATAAGGGAATACAAAAAGGAATCCATACTTACGCCGGTATACATGGCGGGCGAAGTCTTCATGGAGGTAGCCATAACCTATGTGCTCTCTCTGCTCATAGACAGGGGTATAACCCCGGGCAATATGGGGGAGATACTGCGCATAGGCGGGCTGCTCATTTTATGCGCGCTGGTGTCCCTGGCCTTCGGCGTGATGTCTGGCCGCAGTGCTGCTGTAGCCTCCACCGGCTTTGCCAAGAACGTCCGGCAGGATATGTACTACAATATTCAGACGTTCTCCTTCGCCAATATAGATAAGTTTTCCACCGCCAGCCTTATAACCAGGCTGACTACCGACGTGACGAGGATGCAGCACGCATACATGATGCTCATACGCATAGCTATACGGAGCCCGCTGATGCTGATATTCTCCCTGATAATGTCATTCAGGATAAACGCCCGGATAGCCACGGTGTTCCTTTGCGCCGTTCCCGTGCTGGGCTTGGGCATATATATAATGATGTCCAAGGCGCACCCCATATACGAACGGGTGTTCAAGACCTATGACGAGCTCAACCGGGTAGTTCAGGAAAACCTCCGGGGCATAAGGGTAGTGAAGGCTTTCGTCCGGGAGGATCACGAGAGGGAAAAGTTCGGAAAGGTTTCGGATACCATTTACCGGGATTTCTCAAGGGCGGAGAAGATAACCACCTTCGGCTCACCGCTCATGCAGGCCTCGATGTATACCTGCATACTGCTCTCCAGCTGGCTGGGCGCCCACATAATCGTGGCGGGCAGCATGACCACGGGGCAGCTCATGAGCGTATTAACCTATGCCATGAGCATACTCACCAGCCTTATGATGCTTTCCATGGTGCTGATGATGCTCATCATCTCCCGGGCCTCTGCCGAGCGCATATGCGAGGTGCTCAATGAAAGGACAGACATAGCCAACGCTCCCGGCGCCGAGACGGTCATACCCGACGGCAGCGTGGACTTCGACGGCGTATCCTTCAGCTACGGCGGCAGGGGCGGCAGGAGCTGCCTTGAGAATATCGACCTTCACATAAGGAGCGGCGAGACCATAGGCCTGATCGGCGGCACAGGAAGCGGCAAGTCCACCCTCGTGCAGCTTATACCCCGGCTTTACGATGTGACGGAGGGCTGCGTCAGGGTAGGTGGAAGGGACGTTCGGGAGTACGACATAGAGACGCTCAGGAACGCCGTATCCATGGTGCTGCAAAAGAACGAGCTGTTCTCGGGCACCGTTGCTGAAAACCTACGCTGGGGCAATGAAAACGCCACAATGGAGGAGATACGCCATGCAGCCAGGGTGGCCCAGGCGGACGGCTTCATAATGGCAATGCCCGAAGGGTATGATTCCGAGATGGAGCAGGGCGGCTCAAACGTTTCCGGCGGCCAGAAGCAGAGGCTCTGTATAGCCCGGGCCCTACTGAAGAACCCCAAGATACTCATACTGGACGATTCCACCAGCGCCGTGGATACCGCCACCGACAGGGCCATAAGGGACGCCTTCAGGAATGAAATGCCTGACGTCACAAAGATAATCATCGCCCAGCGCATATCCTCCGTGCAGGACGCGGACAGGATAATAGTGATGGACAACGGCCGTATAACGGATTTCGGCACCCACGACGAGCTGCTGAACCGGTGCTGTATCTACCGCGAGGTATACGAATCCCAGCAGAAGGGAGGAGGCGATTTCGATGAGCAGTAAGGATAATAGGAAAAAGGGCGCGGATATAGAGACAGATGTGGAAATGAAGGATAAAAAGGAGAAAAAACGCAGGCGGAGAGCCAACCAGCAGGAGGAAGGCCCCGGACCCCGGCGGCCGCTCAACGCCCATGACCTGAAAAATCTGGGCGAGAACAGCAAAAAGACCATCAAGCGCCTTTCCGCCATGTTCAAGCCCTACAAGTGGCACATGGCCGCGGTGTTCCTTGGCATAATCATCAGCGCCCTGGCGGGTATAAAGGGCAGCATGTTCACAAAGACCCTTATCGACGACTACATAGAGCCGCTGATAGGCCAGCCGGACCCAGTCTTTACGGGGCTGCTCAGGGCTATAGCCACAATGGCCTGCATATACCTTGCAGGCATGCTGTCTACCTTTATATACAGCCGCATAATGGTCACAGTGTCACAGGGCATACAGAAGAACATACGCGACGATCTGTTCGACCACATGCAGACACTGCCCATAGCTTACTTTGACAGCAATGCCTACGGCGACATAATGAGCAGGTACACAAACGACATAGACACGCTGGAGATGATGATCTCACAGAGCATACCCAACATGCTCAGCTCTGCCATAACCATAATAGGCGTGCTGGCGGCAATGGTAGTGGTAAGCCCGCTGCTCACCGCAGTGGCGCTGCTCACCATGTACCCCATGCTGAAGGTAACTACCAGGGTGGCGGGCAACAGCGCAAGGTTCTTCGCCCTCCAGCAGGAGGCTCTGGGCGATGCCAACGGCTACATCGAGGAGATGATAAACGGCCAGAAGGTAGTCAACGTATTCTGCCATGAGGAAAAGAGCAAGGAGGAGTTTGACCAGCTGAATGAAGCGCTGCGCTTCAATTCCTCTGCTGCCAACCAGTTTACGAATGTGATAGGCCCCATAAACAACAACCTTGGCCACTTCCAGTATGTGCTGCTGGCGGTCATCGGCGGAATGATGGCCATCGGCGGCGTGGGCGGCATGACTCTGGGCGGCATAGCCTCCTTCCTCCAGCTTTCCAAGAGCTTCAATATGCCGGTGAATCAGGTTTCACAGCAGCTCAACTCCATAGTAATGGCCCTGGCCGGCGCGGAGCGCATATTCGCCATGATGGACGAAAGGAGCGAGGAGGACGAGGGAAAGGTGACGCTGGTCAACGCCGGATACATAAACGGCGCGCTGACGGAAGTACCCCAGCACACCGGAACGTGGGCGTGGAAGAAGCCCACGGGCGAGCTGGTTGAGGTAAGGGGCGACGTGCGATTGAAGGACGTGGACTTTGGTTATGTTCCGGATAAGATAGTTCTCCACGATGTGAGCCTCTTCGCAAAGCCGGGGCAGAAGATAGCCTTCGTCGGCGCTACCGGCGCGGGCAAGACCACCATAACCAACCTTATAAACCGCTTCTACGACATACAGAAGGGCGAGATAACCTATGACGGCATTAACGTCAGGGATATAAAAAAGGCGGATCTCCGCCACAGCCTCGGCATGGTATTGCAGGAAGTGAACCTGTTCACGGGCACAGTCCGGGAGAACATACGCTACGGCAGGCTGGACGCTACCGACGAGGAGGTTGAGGCCGCAGCAAGGCTCGCCAATGCCCACGACTTCATAATGCGGCTGCCCAAGGGCTACGATACAATGCTGGAGGGGGACGGCAGCGGCCTTTCCCAGGGCCAGCGGCAGCTCATCTCCATAGCCCGCGCCGCCTGCGAGAACGCCCCTGTCATGATACTTGATGAGGCCACCAGCTCTATCGATACCCGTACCGAGGCAATAGTCCAGAACGGCATGGATAAGCTCATGGCCAACAGGACGGTATTCGTAATAGCACACAGGCTCTCAACTGTTCAGAACGCCAACGCCATAATGGTACTGGATCAGGGCCGCATAATAGAGCGGGGCGACCACGACGACCTTATGGCTCAGAAGGGCAAATACTACACCCTTTATACCGGAATGCTTGGGTAAGGAGAAAAAATGAAGAAATTCACGGTCTGGATAAAGAAGCACAAGAAGCTGGCGGTATTCCTCTGCATAGCCATAATCATAGCCGCCGCCGTGCTGACGATACGGCATAAGGCTCAGGCCGCCATGGCTCAGCTTGCGGAGCTTACCGAGGAGACGGCCGTAGTGGAAAAACGCAGCATACAGAGCAGCGTGTCCTCCACCGGCACCATAATAAGCGACAAAACGCGGTCAATTACCGCCACCCTTACCGGGATGGAGGTGCTGAGAGTGGATGTAGAGGTGGGAGACGTGGTGCAGGAGGGCGATACAATATGCACATTCGACACATCAAAGCTCGAGAATAACCTTGAGGACGCGGAAAAGTCACTCTCAGCCGCGAAGACCCAGACCAGCGTTACGGTAAACAACGCGAAAAGGGCGCTGGAGCAGGCCGTAGAGACGCAGAACTACCAGATAGAATCTGCCGCAAGGAACGTGATCTCTGCCGGAGAGGCCTATAACAGCGCAAGGGAAGCCTATGATGAGGCGCAAAGCCGTGTCGGCGAAGCCTATGACGAAATGCGGAGTGCAAAGAAAAAACTCGATGAGCTTTCGTATTCAGACGCGAATTACAAAACTACACAGGCTTACAGTGATTATCAGGCAAAGCTGGAAGCCTACAATATCGCCGTACAGGAGAATAACTCAATAAAGGCGGATCCTAATTCCACAGCGGAGCAGCTGAACGAGGCGAGCGCAAAAGAAATAAACGCCGCTGCTGAACTGAACGCAGCGGAAGCAGCGCTCAAAGCAACGCCTGAATACAATCAGACGGCGGCAAATGAGAAGGCCAAGGCGGAAGCTGAGGCAAATTATAAATCTGCCAAGGCTACCTATGATTCCCTCGATTCCAGCATGTCAAATCTTGAGTCCGCCCTCCGCAACGCCAAGACCGCGCTGGACAATGCCCAGGCCACATACGAATACACCGTGTCTTCCCAGCAGAACCAGTACGAGGGCAGCAGGGATAACCTTAAATCCGCCAGGGCGAGCGCGGGCGTAGCCACCCAGCAGCAGGAAAACGCCGTGGATACCTATCAGGAACAGATAGAAAAGGGTACCCTTAAGGCCGGCATTTCCGGCACCGTGACCGCCATAAACGTAAAGCAGGGGGACACCTACGCCGGGGGCGTGATAGCTACAATACAGGATTGCAGCGCATTCGTGGTATCCGCAGAGATAGACGAATACGACATAGCGGACGTCAAACTTGGCATGAAGGCGGTGTTCAAGACCGACGCCACCCGTGACGAGCAGCTTCAGGGAGAGGTGATATTCATCTCCCCCACTCCCACACAGGGCAGCAACGTCACCTATCAGGTGAAGGTAAAAATAAACAGCCCCACAGACAGGCTGCGCCTCGGCATGAACGCAAAACTGAACATAATACTCCGGGAGACGGCAGATGTGCTTACTGTTCCCTACGACGCGGTGCAGCAGGACGAAAACGGCAACGATGTGGTATACGTAGTTACCCGCACAGAGTCCGGCGGAATTACAAAGGCCGCCGTACCCGTTACAGTAGGGGTGGAGGGGGACTACTATGTGGAGGTCACCGGTGACATACAGGAAGGTATGGAGGTATCCATGCCATCAGATATGAAGTTTGACTTTTCACAGATGATGGCAATGGGCAGCTGATATGAGGGACAATAAAGAGCGCAGGCTTATAATTGATCTGAAGGGCATAAAGAAGCGCTTCTTCGAGGGGACCGAAAACGAGATAGAGGTGCTCAAGGGCATAGACCTGCAGGTCTACGAAGGGGAGTTCGTATCCATAGTAGGAGCGTCAGGCTCAGGCAAGTCCACCCTCATGAACATAATAGGCGTGCTGGACAGGGCAAGCGAGGGAAGCTATCTGCTGGACGGCGTGGATATAAACCAGGCGGACGACAATGAGCTTTCACATATACGCAACAAAAAGATAGGCTTCGTGTTCCAGACCTATAACCTTATCCCCCGCATCAGCGCACTCAAGAACGTGGAGCGGCCAATGCTTTACGCAAAGGTTCCGGGAGCCGAGCGCACAGAGCGGGCAAAGGAGCTTTTGAAGCTGGTAGGCATGGAGGACCGCATGAAGCACAATCCTGACGAGCTTTCCGGCGGGCAGAAGCAGAGGGTAGCCATAGCCCGCGCCATGGCCAACCATCCGGCCATACTTTTGGCCGACGAGCCCACAGGCGCCCTGGACAGCAAGACGGGAAGACTGATAATGGACATATTCCATCAGCTCAACCGCGAGCAGGGCATGACGATAGTGCTTATCACCCATTCCGACAGCCTTGCAGAGGAAACAAGACGCATATTCACCCTGATGGACGGCGAGATAATAGGCGAAAGGAGGGGTACGCTTGCTGATAATTGAAAACATAATGCTGGCGCTCAACGGCCTTCGCAGCAATAAGATGCGCACCTTCCTTACCATGCTGGGCATAATCATAGGCATATGTGCCGTCATTACCATAATGACGCTGGGCCAGTCCGTGACCAATAAATTCACCGATTCGATGCAGTCCATTGGCGCGAGCAACGTCACCGTCATGATACAGCAAAAGGCAGACGAGGATGAAGACGGGGACGCGGCGGCACAGGGCATGATGTTCATGGCCGCGGAAAACCAGAAGGTCCCCACGGAAAAGGACTACATTACCGACGACATGCTCAGTTCCCTCAGGGAAAACTACGACAGCGAAATGCTGGGAATAGCCCTGAGCGAAACTGTAGGAACCGGCAAGGCGGAAAAGGGAAAGCTTTACGCTAACGTTACCGTGATGGGGATAAACGGTGATTACTTTCTCTCCAACGCCCCCGCCGTGCTGTCCGGGCGCATGCTCACCGCCGATGAGCTCGGGGGGGATCGCAGGATAGCCGTAGTTTCAGATAAGCTGGTTAACAACCTTTTCGGCGGCAAGAACGGGAACGCCATAGGGGAAACGCTGGAAGTCACCGTAGGGGACAGCTTTTACGAGTATACCATCGTAGGCGTATACCAGTACGAGCAGAATGTATATATGATGAATTTCGGTTCGGAAAAGGACATAAACACCAACGTGTATATCCCCATAGGCACAGCTCAGGCCGCCACCCATTCCACCGCCGGCTACACCATGGCTACCGTGATATCCGCCCCCGGGGTGGATTCCACCACATTCGCAAGCCGGGTGGAGCGTTATCTCAACGCCTATTACCGCACTAACCGGGATTTCAAGGTGAGCGCCTTCAGCATGGAGAGCATGGTATCCCAGTTTGCTTCGGTGTTGGGCACCATACAGACCGCCATATCCGTAATAGCGGGCATATCACTGCTGGTGGGCGGCATAGGCGTTATGAACATAATGCTGGTATCCATAACCGAGCGCACCCGTGAGATAGGCACCTGCAAGGCCCTGGGCGCCACCAACACCAGCATACGGCTGCAATTCATAATCGAGGCGGTGATAATATGCCTCATAGGCGGCGCAATAGGCGTGGCCTTGGGCATAGCTGCGGGCAGCATCGCCAGCAACGCCTTGGGTTTCCCCGCCAAGGCCAGCATAGAGAGCATACTTATCGCCCTGGGCTTCTCTATGACCATAGGAGTATTCTTTGGCTACTATCCCGCCAACAAGGCGGCAAAGATGGATCCCATAAACGCGCTGAGGTATGAGTAAAATAAAAGGAGCGGCGGATGCCGCTCCTTTTTATTTTTGCGATCAGTCGGCGTAGTTCTCAAAGTAACCCTGTACCAGAACTATTGGGGTGCCCTTGTCGCCGGAGCCGGAGGTCAGGTCGCACAGGGAGCCCAGGAGGTCGGTAAGCCTGCGCGGGGTGGTACCCTGGGTGGCCATGCTGCCCTTCAGGTCGGCGTCCTTTTTGCGTATGGCGTTTTCTATTGCAGAGCGGAGCTCCTCGCCCTTGAGATCCGCGAAGTCGTTATCGGCAAGGTACTTGAGCTTCAGCTCGTTGGGCAGGCCGTTGAGACCGTCGGTGAAGCCGGGGGACACCACGGGATCGGCCAGCTCCCATATCTTGCCGACGGGATCCTTGAAGGCGCCGTCTCCGTATACCATAGCCTCGATCCTTTTGCCGGTTGCGGCGCAGAGGCGCGCGCTGATGGCTTCAGCAACCTCCTGAGCGTTGTTGGGGAAGAGCTTCACTACACCCTCAGTGGCTTTGTTGGAACCGAGAAGGCCATATTTTTCGTTGTATCCGCTGCCGTTCACCGGGGCGTTGAGTATATCGCAGAGGGTGAGACACACATCTGCGCCTGCCGCCAGTATGCGGCGCTGGGTACGGAAGCGGGTGTGGGTATCGCAGCAGAGCACCTTATCGGCATAGGCGAGTATGGCCTCGGGACGGTTGGCAAGTATTATTTCCGCCTCGGCGCCCTCCTCCTCGATAAGCTGAGTGTAATAGCTGATATAGTCCACGCCGGTGAATGGATGGAGAGGAGTGCCGAAGTGCCTGCGGAACTCCGCAACACTCAGCACGTCCTTATAGGGGTCTATTCCGCTGTCGTCCAGCGCGTCGATATCCACAAGATGGTTGCCCACCTCGTCTGAGGGATAGCCCAGCTGCACCACTACCTTCCTGGCCCCCCGGGCGATGCCCCGGAGGCATATTGCGAACCTGTTGCGGCTGAGTATGGGGAATACCAGGCCTATGGTATTGCCGCCAAGCTTGCGGCGGACGTCCTCGGCGATGGCGTCGACTGTGGCATAGTTGCCTGCGGCGCGGGCAACGACGGCTTCGGTCACGGCTACCACGTCACGGTCCCTGAGGGTAAAGCCCTGCTCCTTAGAGGCGCTGAGCACGCAGTCGCATACGATGGATACGATATCATCGCCCTCCCGAATAATGGGGGCCTTGATGCCGCGGGAAATAGTTGCCATATGTAAATCCTCCTGAAAAATTATTTTAAAGCGCAAAAGCATCATTATAATAGCATAACTCATTTGCGGTGTGAAATACGGTTTAGTTAGATACACATAAGCAATAGTTTTAACGTGCTGAATAGATATAACCAAATTTAAGTATAAATATCATTTATTTTGTAAACAAATACAGATAAAGCAGGTCTTTCCGTTGAAAAGACGGGCCGGAGCATTTAAAATAAAACCTATATAAAGCGATTGAGGAGACGCAATGTCAGATATTATAAGGCGAATACAGAAAAAATTCAGGCGGGTCAGGCATAGCAAAACAAAAATAATGAATGGCAAAGGCAACGCCAGAAAGCTGATAACGCCCAATAAAAAAACCAAGGGGCCGACCCTGTGGGACAGGCTGCTTGCGGCCGCGCCGAGGGCAAAGGTGATGATCATGAGCGGTACGGCGCTCCTTCTTGCGGGCGCTACCATAGGAACGACGTTTGCCATACGAGGCTGCTCAAGCGAGGATAAGGCAAGGATGGCCTATGCCGTAGAGGAGGCCGAAAACGGCATAACCAGCATACTGCACGTAGAACCTACGCCTACCCCGTCGCCCACGCCTGAGCCGTCGCCCACGCCTGAGCCCATACTGCACAGAGGCATAACCAGCGAGCGGGTGATACCGCTTCAGGAGCGGCTGATGGAGCTGGGCTATATGGATTCGGATACCCCGACGGACTTCTTCGGCCCCGCCACGGAGCACGGCGTGGAGCTGTTCCAGCGGCAGGTGAGCTTCACCGAGGCCCTTGGCATAAAGCTGGATATGGACGGCTGGGCGGGAGAGCAGACGCTGTCGATACTCATGAGCGACAGCGCGCCCAAGTATTGCGTAAAGGAAGGCATGGAGGGCGAGGACGTATCCCAGATGCAGAAGCAGCTGGTGGATATGGGCTACATGAGAAAGACCACCGGCTACTATGGCGACGAGACAAAGGCCGCCATGAAGGACTTCCAGAGCAGGAACGGGCTCAGCGCGGACGGCCTGGCGGGGGAAAAGACCTATGATATGCTTTATTCTCCCAAGGCCAAGGAAAGCCCCAAAAAGGCGGCGCAGAAGAAGACCAAGGCCAACATAAGCAAGATGATAGAGGTGGCAAGGAGCAAGCTGGGGTGCAAGTACATACTGGGCAATACCGGCCCCAAGAGCTTCGATTGCAGCGGACTGGTATACTACTGCCTGAAGCAGGCGGGAAGCAACAGACGAAGGCTTACCGCCGCAGGCTATTCGCAGGTTGACGACTGGGAGAAGATAAGCGATATAAACAAGCTCAAAAAGGGCGACCTTATCTGCTTCTACAGCGACAATTACTCCAAGATAGGCCACATAGGCATAGTGATATCCTCCAGCATGATGATAGACGCCTCCAGCTCCAACGGCAAGGTGGTGCGCCGGGAGTACAAGACCACATACTGGAAGAAGCATTTCTACTGCGGCAGGAGGCCGTGGTAAAAGTCGAAGAAGTTACGGCAATAATAAAATGAACGGCGGCTGAAGTGAACCCCGAAGATTAGACAAAAAAGAATATTAAGTTGTTACGGAATGAG
>ENA-ORSS01002324-ORSS01002324.1-human-gut-metagenome-genome-assembly--contig:-NODE-2324-length-17400-cov-3.353935_pt1 | contig 17400 bp, 14 predicted proteins | sample MGYA00241899_ERZ509162 | MGnify/ENA primary metagenome ERZ509162 (study PRJEB26280, sample SAMEA2338641) | human gut metagenome | biome: human gut; feature: human-associated habitat; material: faeces... | reverse complement strand
TCTATCAGAAGTGTATTTCACCCCTGACTTCCCCTTCATGTCGTTTCACTCCTACTTGTTCGCAATACGCTATTGAAGCGATTAAGAAACATGGCCCTTTTAAGGGACTTTATCTTGCTGTCAGACGAATTCTCCGTTGTCATCCCTGGGGTGGATCGGGATACGATCCGGTTCCTTAATAGTCTATGGATATTCTCGATATACATACACATCGGATGCCTGTTGAACTTGGACAGGCGATACAAAATTGTCAGCCTGCAGAGTTTGATCCGTTGGCCGGTGCTTATTATTCTGTCGGAATTCATCCGTGGTATCTGACTCGTGAAAACCTTGACCGGCAGTGGGAGATGTTGCTTGCAGCGATACAGTGTCCCCAGGTTCTGGCAATAGGTGAAGCCGGTCTTGACAAATTGGTTCGGACAGACTATATGTTGCAACAGGAAGTATTTGAGAAACAGGCTATGCTTGCACACGAAATGAAATATCCGTTGGTGATTCATGCAGTGCGTTCGGCGAACGAAATTATCTGCCTGAGGAAAAAAATGAAACCCTCTAATCCCTGGATTATACATGGGTTCCGTGGAAAGAAAGAACTGGCTTTGCAGTACATCCGGGAAGGGATCTATGTTTCATTGGGTGAGAAATATCAGGAGGAAGTGCTTTGGGGCATTCCCTTGGAATATTTATTTCTGGAAACGGATGAAAGTATGATAGATATTCATTGCCTTTATGAACGTGCTGCTTTGCTATTGGAGATACCTCTTTGCAAACTTATGCAACAAGTGCGTCAAAACATTAATAACGTCTTTTTTAGGTAATAAGAGTTGCTTGTTACGATAAAGAGTCGTACTTTTGCCCTAATTAAACTTTAAAACTTATTATCATTCGATGAATTTTGTAGAAGAACTAAGATGGCGTGGAATGGTGCATGACATGATGCCCGGCACAGAAGAGTTATTGGCTAAAGAACAGGTGACTGCTTATGTGGGTATTGACCCGACAGCCGATTCATTGCATATCGGACACTTATGTGGTGTGATGATATTGCGTCACTTCCAGCGTTGTGGTCATAAACCATTGGCTTTGATTGGTGGTGCGACCGGTATGATTGGCGATCCTTCGGGTAAATCGGCCGAACGCAATCTGCTGGATGAGGAAACACTGCGTCACAATCAGGCTTGTATCAAAAAGCAACTGGCTAAGTTTTTGGACTTCGAATCTGATGCTCCTAACAGAGCTGAACTAGTGAACAACTATGATTGGATGAAGGAGTTCACTTTCCTGGATTTTGCCCGCGAAGTAGGTAAGCATATCACTGTGAACTACATGATGGCAAAGGATTCTGTAAAGCGTCGCCTCAACGGAGAAGCACGTGACGGACTGTCATTCACCGAATTTACTTATCAGCTGCTTCAAGGCTACGATTTCCTTCATCTGTATGAAACTAAAGGATGTAAACTTCAGATGGGCGGTTCCGACCAGTGGGGAAATATCACTACCGGTACTGAACTGATTCGTCGTACTAACGGTGGTGAGGCTTATGCGTTGACTTGTCCGTTAATCACCAAAGCTGACGGTGGAAAATTTGGTAAGACCGAATCGGGTAATATCTGGTTGGACCCTCGTTATACTTCTCCTTACAAGTTCTATCAGTTCTGGCTCAATGTGAGTGATGCCGATGCTGAGCGCTATATTAAGATATTTACTTCACTCGATAAGGCAGAAATTGACGGACTGATTGCCGAACATAATGAAGCTCCGCATTTGCGAGTGCTCCAGAAACGTCTGGCAAAGGAAGTAACTGTGATGGTTCACTCTGAAGAGGATTACAATGCTGCAGTAGACGCATCCAATATCTTATTTGGTAATGCCACTTCCGATGCGTTGAAAAAGCTGGATGAAGATACATTGTTGGCTGTGTTCGAAGGTGTTCCTCAATTTGAGATCTCACGTGATGCGTTGGCAGAGGGAGTGAAAGCGGTTGATTTGTTTGTCGACAATGCCGCTGTATTTGCTTCAAAAGGTGAAATGCGTAAATTGGTTCAAGGTGGCGGTGTCTCTTTGAATAAAGAGAAGCTGGCTGCTTTTGATCAGGTGATTACTACTGCCGACTTGCTTGATGAAAAGTATCTGTTGGTTCAGCGTGGTAAGAAAAACTATTATTTGATTATTGCAAAATAAAGAACTTCTTTCTCCACCGTTTTGTGTCAGGACGACGGAAGAAGTGAAGTTTCGCTATAAATAAAAAGGATGGATTCTTAGAATCCATCCTTTTTATTTATAGAGTGGATAGGTTAATGCTTTTTCCCTTTGCCTGCCGGGAGTTCTTTCAGCAATTCTTCTACCGCTGTTTTCAATTGTGTATCTTCCCCTTTGACGATTGTTTCCGGTGAGTTGGCTACTTTAATATCCGGTTCCAACTGTGTGTTTTCCAGATAGCTCCCATCCGGAAGTCGATAGCCTATGACAGGAATACCGAATATCAGAGACGGGTCTTGCAGACGTTCCCAAGAAACGCTGGTCATGGTTCCCGGTACGGGCATACCTACCAATTTACCTAGTTTCTGATGGCTGTATACCCATGGTGTGCCATGTGCATTCGAGTAATTGGCTTCACACGTTAGCATGATAGACGGCTTGTTCCATCGGCGGCTGGGCATATCGCAAGCTTCGCGTCCGCGGACGACTTGGGTGAAATACTTTTTACCACTGAACAATACTTCAATATCTTCGTGAAGGCGGCCGCCGCCATTGAAACGGGTGTCGATAACGATTCCTTCGCGATTATTGTATTTTCCTAAAATATCTGAGTAGACAGAACGGAAACTGTCATCACCCATCGATTGTATATGTACATATCCCAGACATCCGTCAGACCATTTATCTACATCGGCCGCGCGTTGTTTCACCCAACGTTTGTAGAGCAGATTATTGAGTATTCCGTTGCCGATCGGGATAACTACTTCTTCCCACCGTTCACCGCTTTGCGGATTGTATAATGAAACGAGTGTCTTTTTGTTTGCTTTGTCGTTCAATAACGTATGATAGTCTGTTTCAGGGGTTATTTCCTGTCCGTTAATTTTTTCAATGATAGTTCCGGCTTTTACTTTCGAGCGGGCGTGATCGAAAGGGCCCTTCTCAATCACTTCCATGATCGATGCGCCTTTTCCTTTATAATTCCAATCTGTAAGTACCCCCAGACTGGCTGTGGCATCTCCCGGTATAGATGGAGAGAAACGCCCGCCGGTATGTGATACATTCAGTTCTCCCAGCCATTCGCTGAGTAATTCGGCAAAGTCATAGTTATTATTGATGTGTGGCAAAAATTTACGATAAGCAGCAGACATGGTATCCCAGTTTACTCCGTGCATGTTGGCGTTGTAGAAACGTTTCTGTTGTTGCTTATATACATGGTCGAACATATATTCTCGTTCAGCAGCCAGATCCATTTTCATCTCTGCCTTATAGTTGATCGGCTTCAGGGTTTCTCCGCTGAGGTCCATCTTTTGCATGGCATTACCTCCCAGGACAAACAGGGATTTTCCATCTTTGTCCATATCCATAGAAGCCCATCCGGCATTCATTTTATGAAGCAGTTTGGTCTCTTTTTTACGGAGATCCATTTTCCATAGATCAAATCCGCCCTCGAATGCTGACAGATAGTAGAGAGTTTCGCCGTCTTTTGAGATAATAGTACTGCCCAGGTTCGAAGAGTTGGGAGTGAGGCGTATGATGCGATCCTCAAGACCATTCAGTTCTACTAGGATGTTTTTGATCTCATCTTTCTTCTCAGTATCTGTTTGGGGATCCTTCTTCTTATCTTTTTTCGGGTCAATTGAGGCTTTTTCTTTATCTTTCTGTTGTTCCTTTTCCAGTTCTTTTTGCAATTCATAATCTTCTTTGCTCAGGCGGAACTTGTCGAAAGCATCTTGATTGAGAAATACCAGCATGGCATCATTCTGTGAACCCCAGGAAGCATGTGCACGCATACCATATCGTTCGGTTGTGAACAAAATGGCATTGCCGTCCAGTACCCAACGGGGAGATCCGCTCATGTAACCGCTGTTGGTCAGGTTGGTAATCGGACTGTCCCCCTTTGCACTTACCAATCCTATATCCGAGTAAGGATCGTGTCGGTTGCCGATAAATTCGAGGGTGAACCATTTGCCGTCAGGTGACCATTGATAGTCGAAGTTTCCATCTGTGCTGAACCAGGTGGAACCATCGGTGATCTGACGAACTTTTTTCGTATCCAAATTGATTACCATCAAACGGTTACGCTCCTCTATAAATGCCAGCTCTTTACCGTCCGGTGAGAACTGCGGATAGGCCCGTTCCACGGTTGCGGATGGTAACAGCACCTCTTCTTCGATGATGGTGGCATTGGGGAAATTAGCTTCTTCCTTACGGGCTATTTTAGCAAGAAAAAGTTGCCAGTTGCCGTTACGCTCACTTGCGTAAGCCAGTGTACGATTGTCCGGAGCAAATGTTAACCCGGCTTCGCGTGCGGGTGTATGGGTGATTTGCTTTGTAGTTGCATAATCAGTTGAGGTTACAAATACTTCTCCCCGTACGATAAATGCAATTTGCTTCCCATCCGGTGATACAGTCCCTGATGTTGCCCCGTTTGTAAAAGTCAGGTCTGCTATTTTGTCCTGATCATCACGGACAATATCTATGTTTATTTTCTGTGGAGTGGCATTATCCTTTTGGGTATATATTTCTCCGTCGTATGCATAGCATAGCGTTCCGCCGTGACTCATTGACAGGAAACGTACCGGGTGTGTTTTGAACGATGTTACTGCTTTCAGGTCTTGTGCGTTGTCCAATGGAAAACTATAAACATTAAATGACCCTTTCCGTTCGCTTAAAAGATATACGCTTTTTCCGTCCGGTGAAAGTACGGGATTGCGGTCTTCTCCGGCATGATTGGTCAGGTTGGTATGTTTTCCTGTTTTAGTGTCGTACAGCCAAATGTCGCGGGTGATGGACGAAGTGTGGTGTTTCCGCCATTCATCTTCAAAACCTTTACGATCCTGATAGAGAAAGAACTCTCCTGATGGCGCATAACAAACGGCTTCGGCCGGAGTACCCAGTACCTGCTCCGTACGTCCTCCGTTCACGGGAACCTTGTATAGTTCTGTCATGGCTGTTGTCGGGAACAAAGCACTTTGTGACGGATCCTGGATGGATGCTGAAAAGAGAATGTATTTTCCATCCGGTGTAAAAGCCGAAGGCAGTTCGGATGAAGAATGGGTAGTCAGTCTTTGTGCTGTACCTCCTGTCGCAGGCATTACAAAAATATCAAAGTTGCCATTACGATCACTGGCAAAAGCTATTTGTTTACTGTCGGGTGACCAAATGGGGGTACATTCATACGAAGGCTGTGTTGTGAGCTGGATGGCTGTTCCTCCTCCGGCAGATACCTTATAAATGTCTCCTTTGTAGCAAAACGCTATTTCTGTTCCGTCCGGCGAAATCTGTACATCGCGCATCCATAGCGGTGATGCGGCATTGCCGGTAAGCGTGGTGAGACCCAGTGCAATACATACAAAAAGTTTTCTCATACTTACTGAATTTATTTGTTTACTTTATTGATTTCTGTAAGTACAAAGGTAGCAATTCGCTTCGGCTAACGAGACTTATTATACAAAAAAGTCTAAAAATATTTGGAAAATAGCTTGCATGGCATTATCTTTGCATCGCTTTTTAACAGAAAGCGCAATAGCTTGTCCTATGGTGTAATGGTAGCACAACAGTTTTTGGTTCTGTTTGTCTAAGTTCGAATCTTGGTAGGACAACATACAATCGGATATATTTTATAAAAAAGCCCTAAAACAGACAGTTTTAGGGCTTTTTTTGTATCCCTTTATGTCACCGAATAAAACGCTAATTTGAATTACTGTCCTCAGTAGGTCCTCTTTCGATATTTTAGTATTTTGTACCGGATGAAATTCTATTCTATAATCTGTTCTTTATCTTCTTGTTGCCTTCTCTGTTGCCTTTATGTTTTTCGAAGAACAAAGGAAAGAACTCCCGGTGGATTTTTATTATCTTAAATTTCTCTTCTTTCTCTTTCTTTTTACCTATTTTTGCCTATTCGTTAATACTAAAGTCTGATAATCAATGAAACGTCGCGATTTTCTGAAATGTTCACTTGCCGTGGGAGCAGGTTTGGCAGCCTCTCCGTCAACCTATGCGTTTAATGGCGAAAGCAAAGAGACCGGTAATGATTCTTCCAAACTGTCAAAGGCTCCTGCCACAAAGGGAGGGAAGCCGCATATCATTTTTATTATGAGTGACCAACATCGTGGAGATGCTTTACATTGCATGGGCAATAAGGCGGTTATTTCTCCTAATATAGATAAACTGGCTCAGGAAGGCAGTTTGTTTGTGTGTGGTTACAGCTCTGCACCCAGTAGTACGCCTGCACGTGCCGGTTTGCTCACGGGGATGTCTCCATGGCACCATGGGATGCTGGGATATGGGAAGGTGGCTTCCAAATATAAATATGAAATGCCTCAGATGTTGCGTGACTTGGGTTACTACACTTTCGGGATAGGAAAGATGCACTGGTTTCCACAGAAAGCTTTGCATGGTTTTCATGCTACGTTGGTCGACGAGAGCGGACGCAGTGAAACCCGTGATTTTATCAGTGACTATCGGGAATGGTTTCAGTTGCAAGCTCCCGGGAAGAATCCGGATTTAACAGGAATCGGCTGGAATAATCATAATGCCGGGACTTATAAACTTGAAGAGAGGCTGCATCCTACGGCCTGGACAGGTCAGACAGCTTGTGAATTGATACGCAATTATGATAGCGATCAACCTTTGTTCCTCAAGGTCTCTTTTGCTCGTCCTCATAGTCCGTACGATCCTCCGAAACGATATTTGGATATGTATGAGAAGGTAGATATTCCTGTACCGTTCGTTGGAGATTGGTGTGGGAAATATGCTGAACGCAAAGATCCGGAACGGGTTTCAAAGGATGCGGCTTTTGCAAATCTAGGCGAAGAGTATGCTGTCAATTCACGACGCCATTATTATGCAAATGTGACATTTATTGATGACCAGATTGGACAGATCATTCAGATTCTAAAAGAGAAAGGAATGTACGAAAATGCAATCATTTGCTATACGGCCGATCACGGTGATATGTTGGGAGATCATTATCATTGGCGGAAAACCTATGCATACGAAGGGTCGGCCAAGATTCCTTATATCATAAAATGGCCTTCTGCCATGACTACACAGGCTATCAGAGGAAAGCGGATTGAACAGCCAGTAGAGCTACGCGACTTTTTACCTACCTTCATTGAACTTGCGGGAGGGACGGTACCGGATGATATGGATGGAAAATCTTTGGTAGCCCTGGCTTCAGGAAATAAAAACGGCTGGCGAAAATATATTGATCTGGAACATGCCACCTGCTACAGTGCCGATAACTATTGGTGTGCGTTGACTGATGGTAAAATGAAGTATATCTGGTTTATTCATACGGGTGAAGAGCAACTGTTCGATTTAAGTTCAGATCCCGGTGAACAGAAGAACCTTTCCGGAAATAGTCGTTATGCAGATAGGCTGGTTGAAATGCGTAAAGCGATGGTTGACCACTTGCAAGAGAGAGGAACAGAGTTTGTAAAAGATGGAAAGCTGGCGGTAAGAGATCAAACCTTACTTTATAGTCCCAATTATCCGAAAGATTGATTTATTCATGATAATTGGAGTATCATTTATTCCCAAATCCCGTTTTCTTTTCTTATTTTTGCGTCGTGTGCGTAAACGGAGTTTATCTGAGCGACACCTAATGTAAACTTATAAATAAGAAATATGAAAACAAACTATGAGATTCGCTATGCGGCCCACCCCGAGGACGCAAAAAGCTATGACACCAAGCGCATCAGGCGCGACTTCCTCATCGAGCGCGTGTTCGCAGCCGACGAAGTGAACATGGTGTACTCCATGTACGACCGAATGATAGTAGGCGGGGCAATGCCTGTCAGCGAAGAGCTGAAGCTCGAGGCCATCGACCCGCTGAAGGCCGAATACTTCACCACGCGCCGCGAGGTGGGCATATTCAACGTCGGGCTGGGCGAAGGCACCGTTAAGGTGGGCAGCGAGACGTTCACCCTGGGCTACAAAGAAGCACTCTACATAGGCCGCGGCGACCGCGACGTGGTGTTCTGCAGCACCGACCCGCAGAAGCCGGCAAAGTTCTACTTCAACAGCGTCACCGCCCACAAGGAGTATCCCTGCAAGAAGGTAACCAAGGCCGACGCCGTGGTTGCACACATGGGCTCGCTCGAAATGAGCAACGAGCGCGACATCAACAAGATGCTCGTGAGCCAGGTGCTGCCCACATGCCAGCTGCAGATGGGCATGACCGAACTGGCGCCCGGCAGCGTATGGAACACCATGCCGGCCCACGTGCACAGCCGCCGCATGGAAGCCTACTTTTACTTCGAGGTGCCCGAGGAGCAGGCCGTATGCCACTTCATGGGGCAGGTGGACGAGACACGCCACATATGGATGAAGGGCGACCAGGCCGTGCTGTCGCCCGAATGGAGCATACACAGCGCCGCCGCCACCCACAACTACACATTCATCTGGGGCATGGGCGGCGAGAACCTCGACTACGGCGACCAGGACTTCTCGAAGATAACCGACCTCAAGTGACAACAACGCAAACAGCAACGGAAAGGAACAAAAGACAATGGAACCGATACTGAGCAAATTCTCGCTCGAGGGCAAGGTGGCCCTCGTCACGGGAGCGGCCTACGGCATAGGCTTCGCCATAGCCGAGGCATACGCCAACGCAGGCGCCAAGATAGCGTTCAACTGCCGCAGCCAGGAGCACATGGACAAGGCTCTGGCCGACTACAAGGCAAAGGGCATCGACGCCAAGGGATACATCTGCGACGTAACCAACGAAGAAGAGGTGAAGGCCATGGTGGCCGACATCGAGAAGGAGCTGGGCGTGATTGACATACTGGTCAACAACGCCGGCATCATCAAGCGCATCCCCATGACGGAGATGTCGGTCGAGGAATTCCGCCAGGTGGTAGACATCGACCTCAACGCGCCCTTCATAGTGTCGAAGGCCGTCATACCGGGCATGATAAAGAAAGGCCATGGCAAGATTATCAACGTCTGCTCGATGATGAGCGAGCTGGGCCGCGAGACCGTCTCGGCCTACGCTGCCGCCAAGGGAGGCCTGAAGATGCTCACACGCAACATCTGCTCTGAGTTCGGCGAGCACAACATACAGTGCAACGGCATAGGCCCGGGCTACATAGCCACACCGCAGACCGCGCCGCTGCGCGAGCGCCAGGCCGACGGCAGCCGTCACCCCTTCGACAGCTTCATAGTGTCGAAGACACCGGCAGCGCGCTGGGGAACACCCGAAGACCTAATGGGCCCGGCAGTGTTCCTGGCATCCGACGCCTCAGACTTCGTCAACGGGCACATCCTCTACGTCGACGGAGGCATACTGGCATACATAGGCAAGCAGCCATGACACGCCGCGGGCAGCAAGCCCGGGCATGAAAACACATCGGGCAGGCACTCTCACGAGTACCTGCCCGACGTTATTCTGGAGCACGATCAATTGATGGCATCGGCAAGCTCGGCACCTGCCTTGAACTTGACGAGCTTCTTGGCAGCAATCTGTATCTTCTCCTTTGTGGCCGGATTGATGCCTTCGTGAGCAGGGCGCTCGCTCACGCTGAATGTACCAAAGCCAACAAGTGAAACCTTGTCGCCTGCAACGAGTGCAGCCTGGATGGCCGATACCGCTGCCTCAAGCGCCTTCTTGGAGTCCGTCTTGGTCAGGCCTGAGCCTTCAGCGATCTTGTCGATTAATTCTGTCTTGTTCATAAACTTGATTTTTATTAAATAAATATGGTTGTAAATGAGGATTGCCCGATTTGTTCACGCAAATATAGGAGAAACAATTCAGAAAACAAACAAAAAATAAAAAAAAGTGAGTTTTTTGTTGAAAAAAGCCCCGAAACGCCCTTGTACAGTATAGTTTGACGGATATTTTTAGTAATTTTGCCCCCCGACAACAAGTATTCAACAACGAAACGACACAACGACACAGATATGTTTAATACACCCACAATCACAAAAAACCTGCTGATAATAAACGTGCTGGCATTCGTGGCCACACTGGTGTTCCCGAGCCTGGGCGACCTTGGCGGCCTTCACTTCTTCCTGGCCAGCGACTTCCACGTCTACCAGCTGCTCACCTACATGTTCCTCCACGCCAACTTCACCCACATACTCTTCAACATGTTTGCCCTGTGGATGTTCGGCCGCGTGATGGAAAGCGTGTGGGGCCCTAAGAAGTTCCTGTTCTACTACATCTCGTGCGGCATCGGCGCCGGCCTGATGCAGGAGATAGCCCAGTTCGTGCAGTTCTACCTCATCATGAAGGGCGAGTTCCCCATGGGCAGCATAGCCGACATCTTCGAAATTGGCAAGTACAACGCCATGTACCTCAACGCCTGGACCACCGTGGGCGCGTCGGGCGCCATATACGCCATACTGCTCGCCTTCGGGATGACATTCCCCAACGAGCGCATATTCATCTTCCCGCTCCCGCTGCCCATCAAGGCCAAGTGGTTCGTCATCTTCTACGCAGCCATCGAGCTGCTATCGGCCGTCACCGCCTCGGGCGACGGCGTGGCCCACATGGCACACCTGGGCGGCATGCTCTTCGGCTTCCTCATGATACGCTACTGGCAGCGCCATCCCGGCGCCTACTACAGCAGGAGCAACGGCGCGCAGTTCTTCGAAAGCCTGAAGAACAAGTTCGACCAGTACCGCGAAAAGTACGACAGGGGCGGCCAAGGCAGCCACGGCGGCCCCCAGGGCGGCGCCACCCGGCATGAGACCGACTGGGAATACAACGCCAAGAAGAAAGCCAACCAAGACGAGATAGACCGCATACTCGACAAGATACGCAAGAGCGGATACGACAGCCTTACCAAGGAAGAGAAGCAGAAGCTGTTTGACAGCAGCAACAACGACTAACGACAGACGATGCTGAAGCAACTCAAGACATTCACAACCAACATGATAGCCGGGGCGAACATATCCACCGGCATCATCATGTGGCTGGTGGGATTCTCCGACTACGCCAATCCCGCCACCCACCCATACATTGCCACGGCGGGCCTGGTGTTCCCGGTGCTGCTGGCCATCAACATGGCTTTCCTCGTCTTCTGGCTCGTCTTCAAGTGGAAGATGGCCGTGATACCCATAGCGGCCTATGCCGCCGCCATAGTGCCCATACGAATATACATGCCCATCAACCCGGCGTCGGAGCCACCGCAGGGCGCCATCAAGGTGCTGTCGTACAACGTAAAGAACTACTCGGGGCTGCCGGGGCACGACAGGCCCTACGACGACATGGTCGACTACATCAGCCGGAGCAAGGCCGACATAGTGTGCTTCCAGGAAGACGTCGACGGCAGCGGCAAGATGAAGCCCAGGATGGACAGCCTATACGCACACACCGACACCACCTACGTGGGCGACGAGGCAAGGCGCAGCAACGCCCTGGGCATATACACCCGCTTCCCGATATTGCGCAAGGAGCGCATAGAATACGAGTCGACGGGCAACGGCAGCGTGGCCTACTACCTCAGGATAGGGCGCGACACAGTGCTCGTCATCAACAACCACTTCGAGAGCAACCACCTCGACCCCGACGAACGCCAGCGCTACAAAGACATGCTCAAGGGCGAGATGGCCCAGGACACGGCACGGGCCGAGTCGAAGAAACTGATAAAGAAGCTCGGCGACGCAGCCAGGATACGCGCCCGCCAGACCGACGCGGTGTATGCCTACATAAAGAGCCACGCCAACTATCCCACAATACTGTGCGGCGACTTCAACGACACGCCCATATCCTACACACGCCGAATGATGGCCAAAGACCTGACCGACTGCTACGTGGCCACCGGGCGCGGCATTGGTTTGTCGTATAATCAGAAGGGATTCTACGTGAGGATAGACAACATAATGTGCTCTTCGCACTTCAAACCGTTTGGCTGTAAGGTCGATAGCAAAATCAAGGCTTCCGACCACTATCCCATTTATTGTTGGCTTAAAATGAAATAAAAGGCGTGAAAAATGGCGATAAATTTTCAACAATGTAAAAAAAATGCTATATTTGCAAGCTAAAAATGGCATAACAGGGAAATAATAATTAAAAAATAACATAACAACAGAAATGCAAAACAAAGGAATTGTAAAGTTTATCACACTTCTGCTTGTGCTTGTGTGCATATTCTACCTCTCCTTCTCGTTTGTGACGCGCCATTATGAGAACAAGGCCGCTGCCATGGGAGAAGAGGCGGGGCAAGAATATCTCGACTCAATCATGAACGAGAAAGTGTACCTCGGCATCTACTCGCTGAAGCAGTGCCGCGAGATGGAAATCGGCCTCGGTCTCGACCTGAAAGGCGGTATGAACGTTGTCCTCGAGGTGTCGGTGCCCGACGTGATATCCGTGCTGGCCGACCACAAGACCGACCCGGCCTTCGTCAAGTCGATGAACGAGGCGAAGCAGGAAGAGGAGACCAGCCAGGACGACTTCATCTCACTCTTTGTCAAGAGCTACCATAAGAACGCCCCGGGCCACCGCCTGGCCGAAATCTTCGCCACGCAGCAGATGAAGGGCAAGGTAAGCACGCAGAGCACCGACGCCGAAGTGGAGCGTGCCCTGCGCGCCGAAGTGCAGTCGGCCGTTGACAACTCGTTCAACGTGGTGCGCAACCGTATCGACAAGTTCGGCGTGGTTCAGCCCAACATCCAGAAGCTTGAGGGCCAGACAGGCCGCATCATGGTCGAGATGCCCGGCATCAAGGAGCCGGAGCGCGTGCGCAAGCTCTTGCAGGGAAGCGCCAACCTTGAGTTCTGGGAGACATACAACAGCCAGGAGATAGTGCCGTCGCTGGCACAGCTCAACCAGCGTTTTGCAGCTCTCGACAGCACATCGGCCACTGCAGCACCCGCCGACACGGCAAAGGCCGACACTACGGCAGCCAAGGCCGGGGCGGACAAGGGCTCGCTCGCAGCAGCGCTGGCCGCCAAGGGCACTGCCAAGAAGGCCGGCAGAAAGGACGCCGACGCCCAGGCCGAGCAGATACGCAGGCAAAACCCGCTCTTCTCGGTGCTCCAGCCTATGCAGGGCAACGCCCTCAGCGTGGTGGGATATGCCGTTGCGCGCGACACGGCCGACGTCAACAAGATAATCTACTCTGACATTGCACGCCAGGTGCTGCCCTCCGACCTGAAGCTGGTATGGAGCGCCAAGCCCGTCGACTTCGACAAGACAGGCACCATCTATGAGCTCCACGCCATCAAGGTGACCGAGCCGTCAGGGCGCGCACCGCTCGAGGGCAACGTGATTACCACCGCCCGCGACGGCTTCACCCAGATGGGACAGCCCTGCGTGACCATGCAGATGAACAGCGACGGCGCACGCCGCTGGGCACAGCTCACCAAGGCCAACATCAACCGCGCCATTGCCATAGTGCTCGACAACAGCGTCTACAGCGCACCGAGGGTAAACAGCGAGATATCCGGCGGCAACTCCGAGATAACCGGAAACTTCACAATCGAGGAGACGAAAGACCTTGCCAACACGCTCAACTCTGGCAAGATGCCCGCCCCGACCCGCATCGTGCAGGAAGAGGTGGTGGGCCCGTCGCTCGGCATGGAGTCGATACAGCAAGGCTTCGTGTCGTTCATCATAGCCTTCGTGCTGCTCATGATCTACCTCATCATCCTCTATAACGTCATACCGGGCATGCTGGCCAATCTGGCCCTGCTGTTCAACCTGTTCTTCACGCTGGGCATCATGACCTCGTTCCAGTCGGTGCTCACCATGCCGGGCATTGCCGGATTGCTGCTCTCGCTGGGTATGGCCGTCGACGCCAACGTGCTCATCTACGAGCGCGCCAAGGAGGAGCTTGAGACAGGCATAGGCGTGAAGGAAGCCATCAACCGCGGTTACACCAACGCCTTCTCGGCCATCTTCGACTCCAACCTCACGTCAATCATCACCGGTGTCATACTGTTCGTGTTCGGCACAGGCCCCATCCGAGGCTTTGCCACCACAATGATTATCGGCTTGTGCTGCTCGTTCTTCACGGCAGTCTACATGACCCGCATCGTCTACGACCATCAGCTCAAGCGCGACAAGTGGCTCAACCTCACGTTCACCACTGCCATTTCGCGCAACATGATGAAGGACACCAAGATCAACTTCATGGGCAAGTACAAGAGCTCGTTCGCCATCTGGGGCATCGTAGCGCTCGTGTTCATAGGCAGCTTCGTGGTGCGCGGCTTCAGCCGGAGCATCGACTTCACCGGCGGACGCAACTATGTGCTGCAGTTTGAGAAGCCCGTGTCGCCCGAACAGGTGCGCGAGGTGCTGCAGGGTGCCTTCGGCGAGTCTACGTTCAGCGCCATAGCCCTCGGCACCGACGGCCACACCATCCGCATCTCCACCAACTACAAGATAGAGTCTAACGACCCCAACGTGGACAGCGAGATAGAGAACATACTCTATAAGGAGCTGTCGGCCGACGGGCTCGTCACCCAGAAGAGCGTCGAAGCCTTCAAGAACCCCGACATACGCGAGGGAGGCTCTATCATAAGCAGCTCAAAGGTGGGGCCGGCCATAGCCAAGGACATCACATACGGTGCAATAGTCAGCGTGGTGATAGCCATCATAGCCATCTTCCTCTACATACTGTTGCGCTTCCGCAACGTGGCGTTCTCGCTGGGCTCTACGGTGGCCCTGGCCTTCGACACGCTCTTCGTGCTCGGCGTCTACTCTCTGCTCTGGGGAATGGTGCCCATGTCGCTCGAGATAGACCAGACGTTCATCGGAGCCATCCTGACCGTCATCGGTTACTCAATCAACGACAAGGTGGTGGTGTTCGACCGCATACGCGAGAACATGCACCTCTACTCCAAGCGCAACCTGTGGGACTTGTTCAACGACTCGCTGAACCAAACGCTGGCCCGTACCATCAACACCGGCTCGTCAACGCTGCTCGTGCTGCTCGTCATCATCTTCTTCGGAGGTGAGAGCATACGCAGCTTCTCGCTGGCAATGATACTCGGCATCGTGTTCGGTACGTTCTCGTCGATATTCATTGCAGCCCCCGTGGCCTACTTCACCATAGGCAAGGGCAGGCGCAATGCCGACAAAGAGATTGCCAAGGCATAAAAAATTGCGAATAACTAATACGATTTATATATAACTGTGGCGGCCGCTCTATGTGAATAGGGCGGTCGTTTTTTTATGCCATACCGGCCATGGCACGGCTTAGCGACCCGGTGATGCCGCCGCCCTGAGGCCAGCCCATTTTGCCGAAGGGGCAGCCGTATGCGCAGAGTCCGGGCTGCACAGGCATTCAAGCCAACGTGATGAAATGCCCGGGGCGCTAATAAGCAGCTGTTCAAAATCAACAGATACAATTGACTTTGCATGTGCAATCTATATATTTGCCACCATCTTGTGCACTCTTTCGGCTCGCATACCAATGCCTCATAGGTAGCGCAGCCCGCCACTATCTCTCGCGGACTTTGGCATGCGGCCCGAAAGAGCGCACAATTTGATGGCAATTAGTTTTGAACACCTACTTACTCCATTTTTGCAAAGATTAATGCCGGCAGTCGGGCAGATGCGAGAAGTTAGAATGAATTAGAGGAGTTAGAGGGAGTTACGATGAGACATGTGGTGCTGGTGGACATCAACTGCGAAAGCCGCCGGCCGCCAACCCCGGGCCACCGCAAGGAAGCCCAACTCACGCTGACCACCCGTGACTACCCGGCAACTTGCAGACATCCACATTGCACAGCATCTTTACACGGCTGACATCACCGAAGGCCGCCCAACGGATTGTGGCTGCCATCACGCCCGACACCACGCAGACTCATGCCCTGCCGGGGTGATTGACGAGCAGCAAACCGACGGCAGGGCCTCGGCGGCCAACTGCCGTGCAGACCGGACTGAGCGACCCCAAACCCCAAACTGGCCAAACGGCCGTGCAATACGGGCTGTTTCACACTGCAATACAGGCCGTTTGGCAGTGCAAAACGGCCTCCGCCGCAAGCCTGCTGCCACCAAGCCTGCAACTGCCTGTGGCCCAGCGGCTCTGCCCACCGGCCGGGACGGGCGTCTGATGGATGGGTACGCAAAATGCCGCGAACGCGGTTTTCAACTAAAATAATAGTTAAATAATCGGCCGGAAACTTGGAAGCTATTGATAAATTAACTATATTTGCAGTCGAAACGACCAACAGGCAAAACCTTCAGGCCACAGGTTTGCATGCCACGAGTCAGCAGCGCCGCATGGCAATCCACCCCGGCCGGCATATCCGCACGGCCACCCAAAGGCCACAGCGCAGCCTGGCCGCCACTAACAACAGACAAGAAACAAACCAATACGACTTAAAAACCAAAGGCAATGGAGAGACTGACTGCAAAAGAAGAGAGCATCATGGAGATGATATGGCAGATAGGAAGCTGCACGCCCAAAGACGTGCTCGCCATGATGCCCGAGCCCCGCCCGCACATCAACACGGTGTCGACGATAATCCAACTGCTCGAGAAGAAAGGCTACCTCACCCACCACCCCCACGGCAGGGGCTACCTCTACATACCCGCAGTGAAGAAAGAGAACTACGGACGGCGCAAGTTTGAGTCGTTTGTAAGCCGCTATTTCGGCAACTCCTACATGAACGTGGTGTCGGCGCTGGTCAAGGAAGAGAAGGTGAGCGAGAAGGAACTGATAGACTTTGTCGACAAACTGAAACGCGAGAAATGACATGGCAGCAGCTATAATCTACATCATCAAGTGGGCGGTGGCACTCACGCTGTTCCACTCGCTCTACGGTCTCTTCATGCGCCGCGAGACATTCCACGCGCTCAACCGCGCCGTGCTTATTTTCATCCTCGTCGCCTCGGCTGCACTGCCGCTGTGCCACATCGAGACTTCAAGGCCCAGCCCAATAGCCGAGGCCACGGCCAGTGCCGAGACTTTCATCATCGAGCAGGCCTACGACGAGCCCGCAACCACAGCCGCCACAACCACGCAGCCACCGCGGCTGGCACTGTGGCCTCGACTGCTGGCCATGGCCTACGCCGCCGGCGTGGCCGTGAGCTGGCTGGTCTACATGCGCTCGCTGGCCTCGCTCTGGCTGCTCATGGCGCGCAGCAGGCGCATACGCACCGCCGCGGCGCCCCGGGGCGCGTCCGTGCTGGTGTCGGGCCGCATCACCGTGGCCTGCAGCTGGATGCGCTGGGTGATACTGCCCGAGGGGCTCGAAGTCCGGCAGCTGCGCTCGGTGCTCACCCACGAGCTGTCGCAC
>ENA-ORSS01002323-ORSS01002323.1-human-gut-metagenome-genome-assembly--contig:-NODE-2323-length-17411-cov-4.147269_pt1 | contig 17411 bp, 16 predicted proteins | sample MGYA00241899_ERZ509162 | MGnify/ENA primary metagenome ERZ509162 (study PRJEB26280, sample SAMEA2338641) | human gut metagenome | biome: human gut; feature: human-associated habitat; material: faeces... | reverse complement strand
CGGCAAAACCCGCAAAGTACGAAAACCTCTGGGTTTTCATCCGTTCTGACGCACACCCCCCAGGGGGCCTTCTCTTGCCCCTGCGGGGCAATTCACCTTGTGTCGTCAGAGCCGGATTGAATATAAGGGGCTGCGGCCCCTTATCAACCCCGGAATTTTCGACAGACTGGTATATATAAGCGTAATGCAATAAGATTTATTTGAGCCTGAGCCGGAGGTCGTCTCCCTCCAGCCGCAGCACCATGGTCTCCCGGGGCGCTACGAGGCGGGAAAAGAATCTGTCTCCGTAGCTTGCGAGAATGTCGTCAAGGCTCCTGTTGGTGGCCCAAAGGGTGGCCTTCCTGGCGCTCTGCCGCTCGTTGAGGATGGAAAACAGCGTCTCCCGGGTGACGGAGTTTATCATGGGCTCTGTGCCCAGGTCGTCTATTATCATGAGATCAGGGCCGAGGATGTCCGGACTTTCGCCCCTGCCCCGTATGCTCTCCATAAAGGCGTTGATGAGGTTGTAGGCGGAGGCTTTGTATACGTCGTAGCCCCTGGAGGATACCTCCAAAGCTATGGCGTTTAGCAGGTAGCTCTTGCCGAGGCCTGTGCCGCCCATGAGCAGTATCCCCATAGGGTCGCACTTTGGGAAGGCCATTGCGTACCCCTGGCACAGCTCCTTTGCCTTCAGGGCAATGCGCTTCTGGCGGTCGCACGGGTATATGTCGGAGCGAAACAATGCGAAACTCTGTTGCGTATTGATACCCGATGTGGCGTACATTTCTTCCAGAATACGGGCTTTCATGCAGGGACAGAGCTTTTTCACCGTATCCCCCACATAACCGGTGTCATTACAGGCTTTACAGCGATAGTGTGGCAACATATGGTCTGGCGGCAAACCGGCCGAAAGCAGCAAATTAAGCTCTTCTTTGTCCAGCTGCTCAACTTTATTGCGCAGCTCAGACGAGTCCTCGTTCCGCATTATCATAAGGCCTGTGTCGAAGGCCAGACGGCGGCGCTGGTCGGCTATTTCCCTGAGCCTCGGTATGGCTGTACATGCGGCCTCCCGGCGCTCCCCGGCCTCCCGCTCCGCCCTTTCGCGGCTCATTCTGTATTCGTATATCAGCTCCGGCGTAGGCTTCATTTTTTATCCTCCTCGTCCTCCAAGAGGGTTATTCCGATGCTCTTTAGATCCTCGTCGGAGTATTTGCGCTGGCCGTAGTTCATAAAGTAAGAGGATTGCTGCTTTTTGCCGCCCTCTGCGGCGGGCTGCTTTTCCAGCTCCTCTATGGCCTTCCTGGCCTGCTGCAGAGTGGTAACGCCCTTTTCGTGCAGCTGCTCTATGAGCCGGCGGGTCCTGTCGAAGGGGTGGCTGTAGCCTGCTGAGCGTTCAGCTGCCAGCAGCACCGCCTCCGGCTGCATGTGCCAGGATACCGTCCATGTGCTTACCGCTTCCTTTTCCCTGCGCCCCGGCGCGCCCTTTAGCCCGGCGCGGGAATAAGTCTCCCGGGCAAGCTCCTCGGTGAGGGCGGCGGACTTAATGGCCTCCTGCACCCCTCCCTCCATGCGCATGCCCTCCAGTATGGCGTTCAGGTATGCGAAGGTGGGCTTATCTGAAGAGGTCATGGCGGGGCAGGCGGAAAGTATTTCGTCCAGCGTCATGCCCCATTCCTCGGTCCATTTCTTATACAGGGCAAGCTCGTCCTCAGTGGCCATGCGTCCCTTGCGCCAGCGGGCAAGTATGGCCTTTGCGCCGCCCTGAAGCTCGGTGTCCAGCTTTATGCGCTGCTCCGCGTCTGCGGCGGTAAGCACCCCTTCCTTGGCCCATTCCCGGGCCATCTTGTCCATGAACTGTATCTTGACGGAGGGCCCCTTCAGCTCCATGCAGCGGCGTACAAGCATTACTGCCGCCGCCTCCTCCAGGCCGAATACCTCTATCCAATCGTATATCTTTGAAAGCTCGCCGGGGGTGAGCACCCGCGCACCGCATACCTGACGAAGCGCCGAAACGAGCGGGGCGTACTTGCGGGTGCCGCCGGTGACGGGCCCTGCCTGAACGGATAAATATTCAACGCTTAACGGCTCCTGCTCCACTATGCGCAGCAGGCCCATGTCCTGCCAGTATAAGAAGGCCTCCACCGCCTTGGCGCTGTCGATGCCGAGGGACGCGCAGAGGTCGGCGTTTTCCAGCCTCCGGCAGCCGCACTGCATAAGGCCGAAAAGGTATACCTTGCAGTATAGCTCTGGTGCCTTGGGCATGTACTCCAGTATGAAGATGTTCTGCACAGAGGTACAGCCCATCAGGGCCGCACCCTGCTCAAAGCCGCAGCGTATCATTTATGGCGCCTTTCGTGAGTTTATTTTATAAAATCAGTATTTATACAGCATTTCTGCTGGTTAATTCATCTGTATGTGCGTATATGGTATGTTGCATTACTTTGCTCTTATCTTGCAGGTGAAATCATTGGTGGTCATCTTATACAGGCATACGGCATCCGCCATACTGGCGGGGAAGGGCGCCTCTATGCCCGCCTGATGCTTCATTATCCTGTTCAGGGCGTATATTTTTTCTTCCGTATACTCTATGAACTCCACATTGCCGGTACCTATGACGCTGGCGAAGGTGTAGCCATAGGCGCAGGGGTTCGCGTCTTCAACAAGCTTGCCCCGGCCGTCCAGCTCGAGGCATACCGTGGGGTTCTTTTTTAGTATTTCCAGCTTGCGGCCCTCTTTGGCGCTGTGAAAGTAGAAGGTCAGCGCACCGTCCGCGTACTCATAGCCGTAGTTCAGCGGCACTATGTAGGGGACGCCGCCGTCTGTCATGGCGAGGCGGCAGACCTTGCATTCGGATACAAGCTCCAATATTGCGCATATGTCGGTTATCTCCCTGTCCTTGCGGCGCATTGCCTGTTCCTCCGTATATTTTTATTATGCCGGCTTTTCGCTTAAATTCAAAACACAGGGAGCGAGCTGGCTCACCCCCTGTGGAAAAAAGCATCGTTTTACTTCTTTACGTCGTTATCGTTGAATGGGTCGCCGCACTGGGGGCAGAACTTGGGCGGGTTCTTGGGGTCATTGGGCTCCCAGCCGCACTTGTCGCACTTGTAAAGAGGTGCGGAGTCGGGCTTCTTCGCGCCGCACTCCATGCAAAACTTGCCCTTGTTCACCGCGCCGCAGTTGGTGCAGGTCCAGCCTTCCGCCTTGGGCTGGGGCTTGCCGCACTCCATGCAGAACTTGCCGGTGTTCACCGCGCCGCACTCGCACTTCCAGCTGTTGGCAGCGGGGGCCGCAGGGGCCGCCTGCTGAACGGGCTGCTGGGCGGGGCCGTCCGTCGGCTGCTGCGCCGCCTGCTGCTGAGCCTGCTGCTGTTGCTGCTGACCCATCTGGAACAGGTTGCCTACGTTGCCGCCCATGCCCTGAGCCATGTTGATGCCGGCGAAGGCTGCGAATGCGCCTGCACCCTCGTTTTTGGCAGCATTCTGCATTGCCGCGCCCTGGGAGCTTGCCAGATATGCAGCCGCCATAGTGGGATCCCTGAGGGCTGCGCTCTGCTGCAATTCTTTGATGCGCTGCTCGTCCTCGTCGCTGGCCTTGATGGAGCTGATGCCCAGGGAAACCATCTCGATGCCGCGGAGATCCCGCCACTTTGCGGAAAGCTCCTCGTTCAGGCACTGGGCCAGCTCTGTGGTGTGGCCGGGGAGGGAGCTGTACTTTATGCCCATGTCGCTTATGCGGGCGAAGGCGGGCTGCAGTGCGGTCATCATCTCGGAGCGCATCTGGGAGTCTATGCGGTCCCGGGTGTAGCTGTCGGTGACGTTGCTGCATACGTTCTTGTAGAACAGCATGGGGTTGGTTATCTTATAGGAATATTCGCCGAAGCACTTTACGGATACCTCAAGCTCCAGCCCCGCGCCTATGTTGTTATATACCACCCGGAAGGGGACGGGGTTGGCGGTGCCGTACTTGTTGCCGATTATCTCCTTGGTGTTGAAGTAATAGATACGCTGGTCCTTCGCCGGGTTAGCGCCGAAGGTGAAGCGCTTCTTCAATATCTCCCAGGTGGACTTGAGGTTGTCGCTAAGGTTGCCGTAGAATATGGAGGGCTCGGTGGAATTGTCCCACACGAATTCTCCCGCCTGCGCAGAGAACTCCACTATGGCGCCCTGCTCTACGATCATCATGCACTGGCCCTCGTTTACGGCGATTATGGAGCCGTTGGTGATGATGTTGTCCTCGCCCTTGGTGTTGGCGTTGCGGCTGCCCGTGCGCTTTACGCCCTTGGTCATCAGGACGTTCTCCGGCATGGAGTCGCAGTAGAAGTATTCGCGCCACTGATCGGCCAGTACGCCGCTCAGCGCGCCTATTCCTGCCTGTAAAAGACCCATGTTGTTATATATCTCCTTTCAGAATGTAGGGAAATGAAATGAGTATCCATATTTAAGGCTATTATATCACATGTCGCCGTTTTGCGCTATTAAGACTTTGTAAACCTGAGGTGGCCGCGAAAAAGACAACAGTCCGCAGGACACGAACATGGAAAAACATGATATAAGCTCTTTACAACGGCAAAATTTGATATATACTATTATTAGATGTCCTTTGAATACGGACACAGAGAAGGTCAATTCCCCGGCAAATCTTATTTTATAAAACAGGAGCGGCAAAAAAATGGAAATGATGGACGCATTGGTAAAAGCGGCACCGGAAAAAGGGCTTGTTCTGACTCAGGTACCAAAGCCTGTGCCAGGCATGGGCGAAGTGCTTATCAAGATCCACAAGACCGCTATATGCGGCACTGACGTACACATCTACAACTGGAACCAGTGGGCGCAGGAGACCATAAAGCCCCCCATGGTGATAGGCCACGAGTACGTGGGCGAGATAGCGGAGCTGGGCCCCGGCGTAACGGCCTACCACGTAGGCCAGATAGTATCCGGCGAAGGCCATATTGTATGCGGCCACTGCCGCAACTGCCGTGCCGGCAACGGTCAGTACTGCCGTCACACAAAGGGCGTGGGCGTGAACCGTGACGGCGCGTTTGCGGAATACCTCTGCATACCAGCAAGCAATGTGGTGCCCATACCAGACGGTATCCCGGAGGACGTGGTATCCTTCTTTGACGCGCTGGGCAATGCCACACATACCGCCCTCATGTTCGATGTGATAGGCGAGGACGTGCTCATCACCGGCGCAGGCCCCATAGGCATGATGGCCACCGCCATCTGCAGGCGCAACGGCGCACGCAGCGTAGTGGTCACCGACGTGAACGACTACCGGCTGGAGATGGCAAGGAAGATGGGCGCCACAGCCACGGTCAACGTAGCGCACGACAAGCTGGAGAGCATATTCGGGCCTCAGCACATGGTAGAGGGCTTTGACGTAGGCCTGGAGATGAGCGGCAACGTAGCGGCCCTGAACACCATGATAGACAACATGCGCAACGGCGGCAAGATCGCCCTTCTGGGCATACACCCCGGCAACATAGAGATAAACATAAACAAGGTCATCTGGAACAGCCTGACCCTTCAGGGCGTATACGGCCGCAAGATGTACGAGACCTGGTACAAGATGATAACCATGGTGGAGGGCGGCCTTGACATGACTCCCATGATCACCCACCGCTTCAACTATCGCGATTTCGACAAGGGCTTCGAGGCCATGAACAGCGGCAGGAGCGGCAAGGTAGTGCTTGACTGGACAAAGTAAGGGAATCCCGCAATAAAAAATAACATAGAAAGGAACAGCATATGAAATCCGCACTTAAGCATTACGGCGAGATGCTCCAAAGCATCAGGGAATCCGGCACCTATAAGAACGAACGCATAATCACTACCCCCCAGAAGGCGCGCATAGACACCACCGAGGCGAAGAACGTGCTGAACATGTGCGCGAACAACTACCTTGGCCTTTCCGACAGCAAGGAGCTTATCGAGGCCGCAAAGGCCAGCTATGACAAATGGGGCTTCGGCCTCTCCTCCGTGCGCTTCATCTGCGGCACCCAGGGGCTGCACAAGGAGCTGGAGCATAAGATAGCCAACTTTGTAAAGATGGACGACTGCATACTGTACTCCTCCTGCTTCGATGCAAACGGAGGCCTGTTCGAGACCCTGCTGGGCCCCGAGGACGCCGTGATATCCGACGAGCTGAACCACGCCTCCATAATAGACGGCGTGCGCCTCTGCAAAGCCAAGAGGTATCGCTATAAGAACAACAATATGGAAGACCTTCGCGCCCAGCTTCAGGACGCAAAGGATTCCGGCTGCAAGATAAAGCTCATCGCCACCGACGGCGTGTTCTCCATGGACGGCTACATAGCCAACCTTAAGGGCATATGCGACCTGGCCGACGAGTTTGACGCGCTGGTAATGGTGGACGACAGCCACGCAGTAGGCTTCATGGGCGAGCATGGCCGGGGCACCGCCGAGTATTGCGGAGTTGAAGGCCGGGTGGACATCACCACCGGTACCCTGGGCAAGGCTCGGGGCGGGGCTTCCGGCGGCTACCCCGCCGCAAGGCAGGAGATAGTGGATCTGCTCCGCCAGCGCAGCCGGCCATACCTCTTTTCAAATACCGTTGCCCCCGCTATCTGCGCCGCGGCCTGCAAGACCATCGATATGCTGACCGAGAGCACCGCCCTCCGGGACAAGGTACACGAAAATGCCCGCTACTTCCGCGCCGAGATGGAAAAGTGCGGCTTCGACCTGCTGCCCGGCGAGCATCCCATAGTCCCCGTAATGCTCTATGACCCCAAGGTAGCCAACGAGTTTGCCGCCCGAATGCTCAAGAAGGGCGTATACGTGGTAGGCTTCTGCTATCCCGTGGTGCCCAAGGGCAGGGACCGCATACGTACCCAGATCTCCGCCGGCCATACCAAGGAGGATCTTGACTTCGCGGTCAAGTGCTTCAGGGAAGTCAAGGAAGAGATGGGCCTGTAACCTGTAAAAGCAAAAGAAGGAGCTTTAGCTCCTTCTTTTTTATTTTTATTCGAAAAGCTTTTTAAGGCTCTCGGAGTAGGGCGGGCGGCATATGCCCTTTTCCGTGATAATGGCGGAGATAAGCGAATTGTCCGTCACATCGAAGGCGGGGTTGTAGCACTTGACATCGGGCAGCGCAACAGGCTCCGCGAAGAATCTGCTCCTTATCTCTTCCCCGTCCCGGAGCTCGATATTTATGTCCTCCCCTGTGGTGCAGCTCATATCTATGGTGGAGGTAGGGCCCAGCACGTAGAAGGGTATGCCGTAGTGCTTTGCAAGTATGGCTACGCCGCTGGTGCCTATTTTGTTTGCTGTGTCGCCGTTGGCGGCTACCCTGTCGCAGCCCACCATGCAGCACTGCACCCAGCCGTTTTTCATGACTATTGACGCCATGCTGTCGCATATAAGGGTGACGTCCACGCCGGCGTTGTACAGCTCAAAGCTCGTAAGCCGGGCGCCCTGCAGGAGGGGCCTGGTCTCGTCCGCGAATACCCTTATATCCATGCCCCGTTCCTTCGCGAGGAACAGCGGCCCCTGCCCCGTGCCGTAGCGGGAGGTGGCCAGGGGCCCCGCGTTGCAGTGGGTCAGCACCCCGTCCCCATCGTGAAGGAGGGAAAGGCCGTATTCGGATATTTTGCGGCACATCTCCATATCCTCGCTGTGTATGGCAAGGCACTCCCGCTTCAGCGCCGAAAGCACCGCCTCCACAGGCATATCCCGGTGATCCTCAGCGGCGTCCAGCATGCGGTTCAGCGCCCAGCTGAGGTTTACCGCCGTAGGGCGGGAGCCGTTGAGATAGCGGCAGTCCTCCACCCAGTGGTCGTAGAAATCGTCGAAGGAATCGTGGGGGGCCTGAAGGGCCAGGCAGTAGGCGCAGTAGCCCGCGCATATGCCTATTGCCGGAGCGCCGCGCACGCGGAGCATGGCTATCGCCTCGAACATCTCCTCTCTTGTGGTAAGCGCTATGTATTCCAGCCTGTTGGGCAGCAGCGTCTGATCGATTATCACCACCGAGCGCCCGTCGTCGGAAAGCTTTATGTTATCTGTATGAGTGACTTCTTCCAGAGGGGTATCCATGGCAGGGGCTCCTTTCGCGTGTTTATACAAATTATAATACCTACATCCGCCAAACATTGTCAACAGGCTGTGAAGTTGGGCAAAACGGCTTGAATAATCGGCGTGGGCTGGTCTATAATACAAAGTTGTGAAGGCTTTGCCTTTTCAATAAGAAAAAACTATGGGAAAGAGATGTAAAAGCAAATGACCAAGGTTGATATTTTTTCCGGCTTTCTGGGCGCTGGCAAGACCACCCTTATAAAGAAGCTCATAGCCGAGGCCTACAAGGGCGAAAGGCTGGTGCTCATAGAGAACGAATTCGGCGAGATAGGCATTGACGGCGGCTTCATGCAGGACGCCGGGATAGAAGTTACCGAGATGAACTCCGGCTGCATCTGCTGCAGCCTGGTAGGCGACTTCGGCAAGGCGCTCAGGAAGGTTGTGGACGAGTACGCCCCCGACCGCATACTTATAGAGCCCTCCGGCGTGGGCAAGCTCAGCGACGTTATACGGGCGGTGCAGAACGTAGGCTCTGACGCCCTGCAGCTCAACAGCTTCACGGCCGTTGTGGATGCAAACAAGTGCAAGATGTACATGAAGAACTTCGGGGAGTTCTTCAACGACCAGGTAGAGCACGCCAACGCAATTATACTCAGCCGCACCGGCGAGATAAGCCCGGATAAGCTGAATACCGATATAGCCCTTCTCCGGGAGCACAACCCGAATGCCTCCCTCATAGTCACCCCCTGGAGCGAGCTGACAGGCGCCCAGATACTGGAGGCCATGGAAAAGCGCAACACCCTTGAGGCAGAGCTTGAGCTTCTCAGGGAGGAGAGCCGGCATGAGCATCACCACCATGACGATGACGACGATGAGCACGAGTGCTGCGGACATCACCATCACGACGATGACGACGATGAGTGCTGCTGCGGCCACCACCATCACGACGATGACGATGAGCACGAGTGCTGCGGCCATCACCATCATGACGGCGATGACGGCGATGACGGCGAAGAGCATGAGCATCATCACCATCACGACGGCGGGGAGTGCGACGATCCCGAATGCGAGTGCCATCACCACCATCACCATGCCGATGAGGTGTTTACCAGCTGGGGAGTGGAGACTCCCAAGGCCTTTACCATGGACGAACTCAAGGCAGACCTTGCGGCGCTGGACGATGGGGAGAAGTACGGCGCCGTGCTGCGCGCCAAGGGCATAGTAAAGGGCGAGGGCTGCTGGATACACTTCGACTACGTGCCCGGCGAGAGCAATATACGCACAGGCTCCGCTTCCGTTATGGGCCGCCTCTGCGTCATAGGCTCCAAGCTCAACGAGCATGAGCTTTCCGAGCTGTTCGGCGTCTGATGAAGGGAACGTAAGCGCTTTATGAAGGAGATCCCAGTATACATGTTCACCGGCTTCCTGGAGGGGGGCAAGACCCGCTTTATGCAGGAGACGTTGGAGGACGAAAGGTTCAATTCCGGCGAAAAGACGCTGCTTTTGCAGTGCGAGGAGGGCATTGAGGAGCTGGACCCCTCAAGGTTCCCTGGCGGCGGAAAGAACATACTGATACAGGAGATAGATTCCCCGGAGCAGATAAACGCCGCTTACCTGAACGAGCTGGCGAAAAAAGCAAAGGCCGAGCGGGTGCTCATAGAGTACAACGGCATGTGGAACCTGAACGACCTTGCTCAGGCCATGCCGGAAAACTGGATAGTTTATCAGGAATTCATGTTTGCGGATGCCCGGTGCTTCCTCAGCTACAACGCCAACATGAGGAGCCTCATGGTGGACAAGCTGATGACAGCCGAGCTCATAGTGCTCAACCGCGCCACGCCGGACCTTGACAAGATGGAGATACACAAGGTAATCCGCGGCGTGTCCCGCCGTGTGAACATCGCCTACGAGTACCCTGACGGGAGGGTAGAGTACGACGAGATAGAAGACCCCCTGCCCTTCGACGTGAACGCCGACCCCATAGTCATAGAGGACAGCGACTACGCCCTCTGGTACAGGGACATGTCCGAGGAGATGGAAAAGTATTCGGGCAAGACGGTGCGCTTCAAGGCCCTCATAGCCAAAAACGCCAAAATGCCCGACAACATGTTCGTGGCGGGCCGTCACGTCATGACCTGCTGCGTGCAGGACATACAGTACAGCGGCCTGGTATGCAAGTGGCTGGACGCAAACAAGCTGAAGAACCGCACCTGGGGCACGGTGACTGCAAAGATAGAGCTGCGCTTCAGCAAGTTTTACGGGCGCAAGGGCCCGGTACTCAACATAATCTCAGTGGAGCCCGCCGAAAAGCCCGAGCAGGAGGTCGCCACGTTTTATTGATGAAGTACAAAATAAATATCCCACGGCTTTGCCGCGGGATATTTATTTTATTGCCTATATTTTTCCAGCCTTTTCCCTGCCCACAGAGCCAGCGCCAGCTTGGCGAGGTCGGGCAGTATGAAGGGAAATACGCACTTGGAGAGGGCGGCAAGAAGCGTTATGGGCCCCTTCGTGTCGCCGTAAACCTTTACGAACCAGAGGGTGCCGAAGGCATAGCAGGCCAGCAGGCCGAGGAACAGCGCCAGCGCCTTAGCCCAAAGCCCCGCCTTATTGCGGCAGAGCAGGCCATAGATGGGGCATAGGAGCAGGAAACCGGCTATGTAGCCGCCGGTGGGCCCGAGAAGCGCTCCCATGCCGCCGTTAAAGCCGGAAAACACCGGCGCGCCCATAGCGCCCAGCAGTATGTACAGCCCTATGGCTATGGCCCCGTCCCTTGCGCCCAGAAGCAGGAGCGTCAGGAAAACGCCGAAGGTCTGCATGGTGAAGGGGGGCTGAGTGGGTACCGACAGCCATGCGCAGGGGGCGAGAAGGGCCGCGCAGAGGGCGATGCGTGTCATGCGTTTTGTAGTCATACGGTAAGTGTTATCTCCTCAGTTTTAAAGAAATAAGCCGGGCAAGATCCTCCGCGCTGCCGGAAAACAGTTCCCCGGCGTCCTCATAGAGCTGCCGCCGCTGTGCGAATATCTCCCGGAGCCTGCCCGCTCCGCCAGAAAGGAGCGGCCTGGCTGCGGCGTCTATATCCGCCACGGTTTCTTCGATATCGCGGAATATCCAGATTATATCACCGGTGCGGCGCATGAATTGTATATTCTCACCTTGGCACACTATGCCGCCCCCCGTGGAGACTATGCCGCAGGGCTGGTTTCCCAAGGAAAACAGGGCTTTTTGCTCCATCTTTCTAAAATGCGCCTCGCCGTATTCCTTAAAAATTTCGGGTATCGTCATTCCGGAACTACGCTGAATGATTTCGTCGATATCGTAAAAGGGCAGCTTCAGCGCCTCCGCCGCGGCGCGGCCCTTGGTGGTCTTGCCGCAGCCCATCATGCCAATGAGGTATATCATAGCCCCTCCATGCAGTTCAATATTCCCAAACACAGCGCCGCCTCCGCCGCAGCCAGGCCCCGGAGGGCTATGCAGCTGTCATGCCTGCCCCCTACAGTTATCCGGGCGTTTTGCAGCTCCCGCAGGTTTACCGTGTGCTGGGGCTGAGTTATGGAAGGGGTAGGCCGGAAAGCCACCCTGAGAAGCACAGGCGCGCCGTTGGCCATGCCGCCGTTTATGCCGCCGGAATTATTGCTCTCGAAGGCTATTTTGCCGTCTTTTATCCTTATGCCGTCGTTGGCGTCGCTGCCATGCATATCCGCCATGCGGAAGCCCGCGCCGAATTCGACGCCCTTCACCCCGGGAACGGCGTACATTATTGAAGCTATTGAGCTTTCCAGCCCCTCCCATAGAGGGCCGCCGGTCCCTACGGGCAATCCCAGCGCGCAAAGCTCCACGCTGCCGCCTACGGAATCGCCCCGCTCCGCCGCCTCGCCTATCCTGTCCTCCATGGCCCTGCGGGCGCTTACGTCCAAAACGGGAAAGTCGTATCCTCTCAACCTGTCCAGCGTATGTCTGTCCACCTGCAGCGGGTCGAAGGGAGAGTCCCAGGCTCCGCCGATATCGTAATAATGCCCGCCTACGGTCATGCCCCTTTGCATCAGCAGCTGCCGGGCCACGGCCCCTGCGAATACCAGAGGCAGCGTCATGCGGCCGGAGAATATACCGCCGCCGGAGGGTATGCCGCCGTATTTTATGTACGCCGGGTAGTCGCAGTGGGAGGGACGGGGCAGTGAGGATATGTCCGCGTAATCCTTCGGTCTGAAGTCCGAATTTTCAAATTCCACACGAAGCGTATCTCCCGTGGTCACGCCGCCGCGCACGCCGGAAATGTATATTGGAACGTCGGCCTCAGTCCGGGAGGTAACGCCTTTTTTGCTTACGCCCCTGCGCCTTTCAATGTCCCGGGAAATGATTTCCCCGTCCAGCCCCAGCCCCTTTGGCAGCTCCATGGTAAGGCCCACCCGCTTTTCGTGTGAGCCGCCGTAGATATCAAGCTTTATGCTCCCCCATGGCCTCATGATATGCTGCCTCCCAGCTGTCTGTATTCATCAAAGAACCCCGGTGCGGATTTGCTGACGCACTCCGCCCCATTAAGCTCTATCCCTCCGCAAAGGCCCGCCGCCATTATCAAAAGCATGGCTATGCGGTGGTCGTTATGGCAGAGGCAGGCTGCGCCGTGCAGCTTCCCGCCGCCCCTTATGGTGAATCCGTCGGGAGCCTCATCTATATCCGCCCCCAGCCTTTTAAGCTCGGTTGCGATGGCGCTTATCCTGTCGCACTCCTTGAAGCGCAGCCGCCCGCCGTTTTTGACCACGGTGCTGCCTTCTGCCGCCAGAGCCGCCAGCGCTATGGCGGGGGCAAGATCCGGAGTGTCGGATACGTCTACGTCTATACCGCGAAGCCGGCCGGGGGATACCGTGACGCTGCCGCCGCCCATATCCACCCTTGCCCCCATGCGGTCCAGTATGCTGAGCATTGCCCTGTCTCCCTGTATGGAACCGGGGTCCAGGCCCGTCACGGTTACGGGACCGTATACCGCGCCCGCCGCTAAAAACAGCGATGCGTGGGTATAGTCCCCCTCAACGGTCACGTCCGCGGCCTTGAGACGCCGGGGCTTTACCAGTATGGTGTCCTGGCCCATCCATTGGCTCTCGCCGCCGAATGCGGAGAGCGAAGCCCGGGTCAATTCGACGTAGCTTTTGCTCTGTAGGGGAGTGGTGAGCCGTATGCGGCTTTCCCCCTCCAGCAGCGACAGCGCCAGCAGCAGCCCGCTTATATATTGGGAAGAAACGTCTCCCCTTATGGGAAACTCCCCGGGGCCGAAGCTCCCGGAGACGCTGAGCTTCTCCGCTGCTACACCCTTGCTTTTGAGAAGCTCTGTTACGGGCTCCATTGGCCGGGCGGACAGCGACGGTGACAGCATAAACTCCGCCCTCCCCCCAATGAGGGGAGCAACGGGGTAAAGCAGCCTGTATGTGGCGCCGGAATCCCGGCAGTCAAGGCGGAGGACGTCCGGCTTTGCATTTATGCCTGTTATTTCAAGGGTGTCGTCCCGGAATACGGCTGTGGCCCCGAGGGCGCGTATGCAGTCGAGGGTAGCGGTCAGGTCGTCCGGCAGCTCCCCCGGCAGACCCCGTATGACGCTTCTGCCTTGGGCCAGGGCGGCGCATATCATGTATCTGTGTGCGGCGCTCTTTGAGGGTATGGCTGTCACGGAGCCATGGGGCCGCCCGGAAAACCGCGTCATCGGGCCAGACTCAGCGCCCTGTCGCAAAGCTCCCCTATGGGCATGGCGATCACGGCAGCCTGTCCGATCTTTTTCAGGAACACGGCGTTGACGGTTTCGCCGTCCCCCTTCTTATCCAGCAGCATGGCGGCGCGGAAGGCATCTTTGTCTATATTCTCCATCTCTGTGGGCAGCCCGGCGGCGGAAAGGGCGGATATGAGCTGCTCCGCCGTGCCCGGCTCGGTCAGCCCCATGCTCTCGCCTATTTTTGCCATGGCTACCATGCCTATGGATACGCCGCAGCCGTGCAGCAGCTCAAAGCCGCTTGCCCGCTCCAGCGCGTGGCCTATGGTGTGGCCGAAGTTCAGATCCCGGCGAATGCCGGTATCCTTGGGGTCAGCCTGAACGTAGCCCGCCTTTATCATGGCGGTGCGGTATACGGTTCGGGTGAGGTCGTCCTCCCCTGAGTTAAGGTCGCCCGAGGATATGGCGCCGCACTTTATGACCTCAGCCATGCCGGAGGCGAGGTGCTCCCTGGGCAGTGTGGAAAGGAGGGCTGTATCTGTCACCACCAGTACGGGCTGGTAGAATGTGCCTATGAGGTTTTTGCCCCGGGGATGGTCTATGGCCACCTTTCCCCCGATGGAGGAATCCGCCTGGGCCAGCAGCGTGGTGGGACAGTGTACGAGTGGCACGCCCCGCCTGTACGTGGCTGCGGCAAACCCCGCCGCGTCCCCTACGGTGCCGCCGCCAAAGGCTATCACCGCGTCTGAGCGGCCTATCAGGTTGTCCATAAGGCCGGAATATATGTCGAAAAGCCTGTCGCGGCTCTTTATCTCCTCGCCGGGGGGCAGTATGATGCTGCCGGCTCTGACCTTTGCCCGCTCCAGCGTGGCCATGATGGTATCGAGGTGCAGCTTTGCCACAGTCTCGTCCGTCACCACCGCCGCCCTGCGGAAGCCGGTGAACAGGCCCTCTTCCTTTATCATGCCGGGACCTATCTGTACGCTGTATTCCCGGTTGTCTGCGTTTACGGAAATTCTCATGTCAATTTACTCCAAGGGCATCTCATGCCATACTATTTCAGCACCTATAATAACACATATCCGTCCCAATATCATCATAGCGTCTGGAAAAAAAACGTGGCGTAGTGTAAACTATATATGATTAAAAAAGCGACAGGAGGCTTAAATATATGCTGGAAAAACTCAGGAAGGCTATGAAGACTGCCGATATAGACATGCTGCTGATACCCTCGGCAGACCCCCACGGTTCGGAATACCCGGAGGAATACTTCAAGGCACGCAAGCACTTTTCGGGCTTTACGGGCAGCGCCGGAACTCTGCTCATATGGCAGGGGGGCGCCGGGCTCTGGACCGACGGAAGGTATTTTCTTCAGGCAGCGAGGCAGCTTGAGGGCAGCGGCATAGACCTGTTCAAGATGCGGGAGCCGGGCGTTCCCACGGTGGATGAGTTCATAGCGGAAAACATAAAGGGCGGCGTGCTGGGCGCCGACCTTCGCACCATATCCGCCAGCGAGGGCATGGAGCTTGAAAAGGGCGGAGCCATATTAAAGGACTGCCGCAGCCTGATAGACGGCTGCTGGGAGGGAAGGCCGGAGCTTTCAAGGGAGCCGGCGTATGTGCTGCCTATGGAGCTTGCGGGGGTATCCGCCGGTGATAAGCTCGCCGCGGTGCGCGCCGAGATGGCAAAGTGCGATGCCAATGCATGCATATTTACGGATCTTGCGGATATAGCGTGGCTGTTCAATATACGTGGCAACGACGTAAAGTATCTTCCCGTGGCCCTGTCCTACGCCATAGTTGAAAAGCAGAAGGCATATGTATTCATGGATGCTGCCAAGGCGGCCCCCATAGCGGCCCACCTCAAGGCTCTGGATACAGAGATACTGCCATATGACGCCATATATGAGTTCATAGGCCGCTACGGCGAGAAGGACGCCGTAATGTGCGCGCTGTCGATACTGAACTATAAGCTGTATCAGGGCATAGCGCGATGCAGGGTGGTGGATATGGATCCGGTGCAGCTTATGAAGGCGGTAAAGAACCCCGTGGAGCTTGAGAATATGCGCAAGACCCACATAAAGGACGGCGTGGCCGTTACCCGCTTCATGCACTGGGCAAAGACCCACGCAAAAGAGGGATATACCGAAATGCAGGCCGCAGACGCGCTGGAGGGCTTCCGCAAAGAGCAGGAAGGGTATATGTACCCCAGCTTTGAGACTATCGCGGGCTACGGCCCCCACGGAGCCATAGTACACTATTCCGCTACTCCTGAGACGGATATACCCGTAAAGCCGGAGGGGCTGCTGCTGGTGGATTCCGGCGGGCAGTACATGGGCGGCACCACCGACATAACCCGCACCATAGCCCTGGGGCCCTTGACAAAAGAGGAAAAGCAGGCCTTTACCATAGTCCTGGAAAGCATGCTTGCGCTGCTCACCTTCAGGTTCCCAAAGGGCTGCGCGGGCTTCAACCTGGACGCCATAGCCCGGGCTCCATTCTGGAGCAGGGGCATGGATTACAACCACGGCACGGGCCACGGCGTAGGCTATATGCTTTCGGTACACGAGGGCGGCATACGCTGGCAGCGGCGGGTAAAGTCCGAGGACGCGGCCTTCGCCCCCGGCATGATAACCTCGGACGAGCCGGGCATATATATCGAGGGCAAATACGGCGTCCGCCACGAGAACCTGGTGGAGTGCGTGGAGGCTGAGCCCGGCTCAAGGTATCTGGAGTTCCGGCCCATAACCTTCGCGCCCATAGACCTTGACGCCATAGATGAGGAGACGCTGACCGAAGCGACAAGGCGGCAGCTCAACGCCTACCATAAGGAGGTATACGCCAAGCTTGCCCCCAATATGAGGGAGGAAGAGCTTTCGTGGCTCAGGGAATATACGAGGGAAATATAGCGTGGAGCGTGAACCGCAGGATAAAAAGCTATTCCATAGGTGGGGCGAGCTTGCATTCGTGCTGGGCACCTTCTTCATAGCCTTAGGAGTTTCGCTTATGGAAAAGGGCGGCCTCGGCATGTCAATGGTAACGTCACAGTCCTATATAATTTCCCTTGCCGTGCCCTTTCTGACCTTCGGCATGGCGGACTACCTGCTTCAAGGGGTGCTGCTCATAGGGTACTATATAATAGTGCGCAGGTTCGACTGGAAGAACATACTGTCCTTCTTCTCCGCCTTTATCTTCGGCGTGGTGCTGGACGGCATAATGTGGGTGATGCGGGACCTTCAGGCGGCAACCCTTGTACAGCGCATACTCTTCTTCGCAATGGGGATGCTGATAAACTCGCTGGGCGTGGCCTTATTTTTCCAGACCTACCTGCCATTGCAGGTGTATGAGCTGTTCGTGACGGGCATCGTGGAGCGGTTCGGCTGGAAGCTCCACAGGGTAAAGACCTGCTTCGACATGTGCTGCTGCCTGTCCTCCGTAATACTTTCCCTGGTATTCTTCGGGAAGCTCAGGGCAATAGGTGTGGGGACGGTGGTGTGTGCGCTGTTTTCCGGTACTCTCATAGGCCTTTATACAAAGGTAATGCACAGATACATAGACTTCTCCCCCGCCTTCCCGAAGCTTTACGCCTTCTTCAGGAAGGACGCGGGAAAACAGGCATAGCAAATATAAAGCCTATCAAGAAACTACCGGGGGTTGATAAGGGGCCGCAGCCCCTTATGTTTAATCCGGCTCTGACGACATGTG
>ENA-ORSS01002311-ORSS01002311.1-human-gut-metagenome-genome-assembly--contig:-NODE-2311-length-17474-cov-4.071244_pt1 | contig 17474 bp, 10 predicted proteins | sample MGYA00241899_ERZ509162 | MGnify/ENA primary metagenome ERZ509162 (study PRJEB26280, sample SAMEA2338641) | human gut metagenome | biome: human gut; feature: human-associated habitat; material: faeces... | reverse complement strand
TTACGGGTATTGAAATTGAGGATGAGGAAGCACAAGTTAAGTTAGACGTTCAGAAGATACAGAACGGTTTTGTTTGTCTTGAGGACATGTTTGAGAAATATAGCGGTCGTCCGTTTGACCCTGAAAAGGATACGATACTTAATAGCGTGTACCAACAGGCGCAAAGTGCTAAGATGATGGGTGGTGACTATATGAACGATATTGCCGAAGAAGACAAGACAGATGCTGACAAAGAAATTGACAAGTTATTTATGGAGAAATCTATAAATGGCAATCCAATTTTAGGTACTGCCTTAGAATTTATTGACAAACAATTAGGCAGAAGGAGTTGATATGGAAAGGGCTGTTTCACCAAGAATAAAACATCACGTTGACCCGCTACGTTATCCAAACATTCAGGCGAAGTATGAAAACAAGGCTAAAAATTCGTTTTCGGCTGTCAGGGTGTTTGGCGAGTTGGTGGAAGAAATGGTGGCAATTACCAAGGAGAAGAAATAATGCTGTTTACAGAAAAAGACATAAAGCAGAAACAGAATAATCATAATGATGAAGAAATCGAAATCGATTTAATAGGTATTCTTCGTAAGATTATAGGCATTCGTAAGACAATTTACAAAGCTGCCGGCATCGGTTTGGTAGTTGGTATTATTGTCGCAATAAGTATTCCCAAACAATATACGGTTGGAGTTACTCTTTCTCCTGAAATGGGAGGTTCTAAAGGCGGTGGTTTATCCGGTTTAGCCGCTTCTTTTTTGGGAAGTGGAGTTTCTATGAATGAAGGTACTGATGCCTTGAATGCTTCTTTGTCTGCTGATATTGTGTCTTCTACTCCTTTTTTGTTGGAACTTTCCACTATGAAAATTCCAGCATTGGAAGGTGAAACTATGACCTTAAGTGTTTATTTGGATGAAGAGTCTTCTCCTTGGTGGAGTTATGTAATCGGACTTCCGGGTATGGTAATTGGTGGGGTAAAATCATTATTTACTGAAGAAGAGTCTGAATCAGTACCTTCAGATAAGGCAAATCTGGGTACAATCGAATTATCCAAGAAAGAATCGGAAAAGATTGAAGCACTCAAGAAAAAGATTCTTGCTTCTGTGGACAAGAAAACTTCAATGACTACAGTTTCCGTGACTTTACAGAATCCCAAGGTTGCCGCAGTAGTAGCTGATTCTGTCGTAAGGAAATTGCAGGAATATATCATAGATTATCGTACTACCAAAGCAAAAGAAGATTGTCTTTATTTGGAGAGATTGTTTAAAGAGCGTCAGCAGGAATATTACGATGCCCAGAAGAAATATGCTGACTATATGGATTCTCATGATAATATAATTTTGCAAAGTGTTCGTGCCGAACAGGAACGCTTGCAGAATGACATGAGTCTTGCCTATCAAGTCTATAGTCAGGTTGCTAATCAACTTCAGGTGGCCAGAGCCAAAGTTCAGGAAGAAAAGCCTGTCTTTGCTGTTGTAGAGCCTGCGGTTATCCCATTATATCCTTCGGGAACCAGTAGAAAAATATATGTTTTAGCTTCTATTTTCCTATCAGTTTGTATTGTTATCTCTTGGAAGTTATTAGGAGAAGATATTTTGAATAAATTCAAAGAAATTTGTGCCTAAAATCAATATTTAATGTGATATGGTATCAACAACCAGTCAAATAAATAAAGTTGTAGAGTTTATTGCAGTATTGGGAGATTTGATCATTCTGAACTTGTGTTTATTCTTTCTCCTTTTCTTTTGGGAAGAAACATTTGTATCTTTACCTTTTTCCTGCAGAGTTTCATGGATGATGACTTCGTTAAGTCTCTGTTATTTGGCATGCTCGGCGTCCCGCGGTAGAGCATGGAATAGCCGGGCGATTCGTGCTGATCAGCTTGTGGTACGTGTGCTGAAGAATATTATCATCTTTTCGGTTTTTTGGGCATGTATCATGGCTTTTAGTGGAATCTCCATAATATCTCCTCTATTTTTTATTATCTATTTTTTTATCCTTTTTGTCGTATTAAGTGTTTACCGCATTATTATCCGTCGTTTGCTGATTGATTATTGTGCGAAAGGTAAACATAAAAGCTATGCTGTTTTTATCGGTGGAGGAGATAATATGCATACATTGTATGAGGAAATGGAAAGTTCTTTGGCCGCCATTTATGAAGTTGTTGGTTATTTTGATGTTACTCCGAATGAGACTTTCTCCTCTAAATGCCGTTATCTTGGTAACCCGGACAATTTTGCCGGTTTCATGTCCGGAAAAACATCCGTAAAACATGTATTCTGTTCTTTGGCAATGGATGAGGGACATTATAATGTTCCTATTATAAACTATTGCGAGAACCATTTGCTTTATTTTCATGGTGTTCCCAATGTTTGTAAGGGATTTCCTCAACGTATCTGGCATAGTATGATAGGTAATATGCCAATTTTGAATTTGAGATATGAACCTTTAAGTAAAGTAGAGAATCGTTTTTTGAAACGGCTATTTGATATTGTGTTATCCGGTATTTTTTTGGTTACTGTTTTTCCTGTTATTTATCTAATTGTGGGAACTATCATAAAATTGACTTCTCCCGGCCCTGTATTCTTCAAACAAATGAGGACAGGATTGAATGGCAGAGAATTCAAATGCTATAAATTTCGCTCTATGAGAGTAAATGATGAAGCGGACAAAAAACAGGCAACAGTTGATGATCCCCGAAAAACTAAATTTGGAAATTTCCTTCGACGTTCTAATATAGATGAACTTCCACAATTTATTAATGTCTTTAAAGGTGAGATGTCTATAGTTGGACCTCGTCCTCACATGTTGGCTCACACAGAGACTTATGCTCGATTGATTGATAAATATATGGTACGTCATTTTATCAAACCTGGTGTGACAGGTTGGGCGCAGACACATGGTTTTCGTGGTGAAACGAAAGAACTATCCCAAATGGAAGGCCGTGTTCAGTCTGATATCTGGTATATGGAACATTGGACAATATTACTGGATTTATACATTATTTATAAGACTATAGTGAATGTGATTGTGGGAGAGAAAAATGCATATTAGGGGGAGAGAAGTATATGCTTTATATTATTCAATAAAAAGGGGAGATATTTATAAGTGTTTTGTATCGTATATAACAAATCTATAAATAATATTTTATGTTCAAGATTCTAGATTGTACATTAAGAGATGGTGGATATTATACCAATTGGGATTTTTCACCAGAAGTAATAGACGCTTATATTCAGGCTATGAACCAACTTCCCATTGATTATTTGGAAATTGGCTATCGTAATATCCCTTCTAAGGTATATCTTGGAAAATTGGGCTATTCACCCGTTTCAGTTTTGAGACATTTACGTGCGATGTGTGCAAAAAAACTCGTTGTAATGTTAAATGAGAAAGATGTTCGATCTACGAATTTGAAATATCTTCTTATACCAATTCAAGGCTTAGTTGACATGGTGCGGATTGCTATTGATCCTAATAACTTCGATAGGGCACTTACATTAGCTCAAGAGATAAAATCTATGGGATTTGAAGTCGGGTTTAATGTGATGTATATGTCTAAATGGCATGAATATAAAAATTTTCTTAGTAAACTTAATAAATTAGATAGTATAGTAGATTTATTTTGTATGGTTGATTCTTTTGGGGGAGTTACTCCAAAAGATGTTAAGGAAATTTTTCAAATAGTCAAAAGTAACACATCCTGTCCTATAGGATTTCATGGACATAACAATCTTCAAATGGGATTAATTAATACTTTAACCGCAATTGATTGCGGTATTGATTATGTCGATGCAACTATTCTTGGTATGGGACGTGGTGCAGGAAATCTCAATATGGAATTGCTTCTTACTTGTCTTAATAAAAGAGGGCTTGATGTTGATTTCAATGTTCTTGGTGATGTTATCACAGCATTTCAGCCTTTATATGAACAGTATAAGTGGGGAACCAATCTTCCTTATATGATTTCAGGTGCTAATTCTATTCCTCAGAAAGAAGTAATGGAGTGGGCTACCAATAGAACATATAGCTTTAATAGTATTGTTAGAGCTTTAAACAATAAAAAGAATAATGTAAAAGACAATGCGCGCTATCCATTACTACAGGCTCAAACAGTATCTAAAGTCTTGATTGTTGGAGGAGGGAATTCTAACACTGAACACTTTGATGCTATAAGAGAATATATTCTATTGAACCCTAATATGCCCCTCATTTTTGTAACATCTCGTTATGCTTCTTACTATAACGACTTACCTAACCAAAAGTTATACTGCTTAGTGGGTAATGAAGCAAAAAGATTGAGATGTAATATATCAGAAAAAGACTTTAATGGAATTTGTATTTTGGCCCCTTATCCTCGATTGATGGGTACTGAAGTTCCAAAGTTTGCAGAGGAATCTACTTTTGAATTGCCAAAGATAACATTTACGGCTTCATTTCCGGATTCTTGTACTACTGTTGCATTACAAACAGCTTTGTTGTTGGGTGTGAAAGAAACATATGTAGTTGGATATGACGGATATAAAGGAGAAGTTCTTTCTGAAAAAGAAATGGAGCTTTCTAATGAGAATAAAATCCTTTTTGAAGAGTTCAAAAGGGTAGGTTGTCATGAAATAGTTTCATTGACCCCGTCCTTATATAAAAGTCTTACTGTAAAATCTGTCTATCAATATCTGTAAATATGGATAAAATATCATTTTTTTTACCTACCCGTAAAGGTAGTGAACGAGTAAAAAATAAAAATACACGTCCGTTTGCTGGCATAAAGGGGGGGCTTGTTGAAAATAAGATAAAGCAATTGCTTTCTTGTAAAAGAATAGATGAAATAATATTTTCTACGAATGATGAAAATTGTGTGGAGGTGGCAAATAAATTCACTTCAGACAAACGATTGAAAATTATACCTCGTCCTGAAGAACTCTGTTTGAGTTCTACTAATCTTCAGGATTTGATTTGTTATGTGCCAACTATAACTGATGCAGATCATATTTTGTGGGGACATGTAACGACTCCTTTAGCAAGTGCGGATGACTATGATAGAGGTATTGAATTTTACTTATCTAAACTTCATGAAGGTTATGATTCTCTTGTTGGGGTAACTGAGTTAAGAAATTTTTTGTTGACTAAAGAAGGTAAATTGATAAATAATACGTTGGATATTCCTTGGCCTAGAACACAAGATCTAGAACCATTGTATGAGATTAACCATACTATGTTTCTTGCAAAAAGAGAGGTTTATACTGTACAGAAAAACCGTATAGGTCAGAAACCACTACTTCATATTATGGATGAGTTTCACTCTAAGGATATTGATTGGGAGGAAGATTTTACTATTGCTGAGATAATGTATAAATATATAAATAGTAGAACGCTAGCTTCCAATAATGATGTCTTGTTTGCTACCAACAAAAGGTAAGTGTTCATTATATGGTTCTTGATAGTAACTTTTTCAGTTCTATCTTTGCGTTCCTAGTTTTAGTATATTGGATAATGCACATGGTTGGATTTTGTTGTGATTTTCTGTCGTGTAATCAATTTTTATCAATGTCTATTGTATTCAGAAAGGTGTTGAATGTCGCAATTTGGGGACTTTATAGGCTAGAAATGGGATTTTAATGGGACTCAAAATTTAGGGGTAATTTTTTCGGCAAGGCAATTGGTTATACGATGGATGAAAGATTGTATGTTGTTATGTGACTGATGATTAGGTTGAGATTGATAATAACAACACTGAGCGCATGATGAAGTCTGTTTTATCTAGTTAAATATATTGCAGGTGTTTTATGCAAATTAGCAGTGTCCGTAGAAACGGATTGTATTTCTACCAATGAATATTGGAAAATAATTTAATTGTTAATCAAAATATTGCTCACAGTATGGTTATGATGCCGTACACGGTATTATAACCATACTGTGAGTGCTTCTTTATTTATAAAGAAAATGTTTCATAGTATCTTTCTGTATGATATGTTGAAAAAATAGACGTTAACTAGATAAAAATGAATACTACAAAATTATTTTCGAATTTAAATGGAATCAGTTTTAAGGGATTTCCTAATGTGAGATGGAATGTTATTTTTGGTAGATTATCTTTATATTTTCAATGTGAAGAGTTTGATAGAAAAGCTAAATTAGTTAGTATATTAGACTTCTTTTACTCTTTACTTTTTCCAAAAACTCCTAGTTATAATATTGAAAAAAAAAGTACAAAGGGAGTTTTGCTTTTGAATAACTGTTGTGATAGAAAAACTAACATAGATAGGCTGCATATTATCAGTGATTTGATACAGAGTAGAACCATAATCTTAGGAAATAGGCTTCGTAGAAGATTTAATATTATATATACTTTTAATATTCTGTTATACATGCCATTTTGGCTTCTTTCATTTAGAAAACGAGATATCCCCTTTGTACAGAAACTGATTATACTTAATAGATTGGCATACCTATATCAGGTATTTGGCTATATAAAAAAAAATATAGAAATTCATAACTACAGCCTGTTTGTGTCATATTATGATTCACTGACAGAGGATAGCTTTTGGGAAGAACTGTTTCGACTTGAAAAAATAAAAACTGCCTCGTTGCAACATGGACAATTTATTTCATATCGTGAAAACACGGAAATTAATTGTGGAATTGAATTACGTACATTTAAAAGTGATTTTTTATTATGTTGGAATAAATATACAAAAAGAGAAGCTGTGATATCAGGTATTGAAGAATCAAAATTACCGATATTAGGGATTATTGGATACGCAAGTAAAGAACACTGGAATAGATGTATAAAACCCAATAACAATATTTTTGGCGTCGTTATTGGGCATCCAGATTATATAGATGAAAATATTGTTTTAATAAATGCAGCTAATAGTTTATCCAGAGCAAAAGGACTTAAATATTATCTTAAATTACATCCTAATTATAAGGAAGATTTTTTTAAAGATATAGTAGATCAAAGTTATTATTTAGGTAATATTAAAAAGGGAATTAATATGATGGATTATGCAAATATGGTTGATTTTTCAATAGTAGGAGCTTCTTCTGTATTGACAGAGTTAGTGTTTTTAGGTCATGAAGTTATAAGGTATTCGAATCAAAGTATAAGAGATAAATATAGAGATATTAAGGCTGGCCTGACTTTCAGTGAGCCAGAAAAGATTGTAGATGCCTATAATATAGGGAATTTTGAAGTAGATAGTTTATTTGACGATTTGTGCTCCATTCGTGAAGTGAGGGCTGCTTATCAAAGATTTTTCTCTACTTTTGATGCTTGATTTATAGTTAGTTATATATATGTTTAGAGGTAAGATTGAAAGTATTCTACAACATCCTATATTTAAGCGAGCAGCTATATATACTATAACTGATGGTATAACTAAATCTATATCTTTTATAGTATTACCTATTGTATCTTATTTTATTGTACCTTCAGAGTTAGGCGTTACTGCAAACTTTGACGTTCTTCAAAATATTATTGTATTATTAGCAGGTCAAGCCCTTGTTAATTCATTACCATATTTCTATTATAAAAGGACAAAAGGTGAAGTCGCTTTATTGGTTAGCAATTTACTTTTTCTAGTTTCATTAGTTAATGTAATTCTTGCGATAATAATTCCCTTTTGTACTAATATTGTGGAAGAATATCTACATATAGGACTTTCGTTACAGCTACTTACGGTACTGAGTAGCTTTTGTGTATTGGTTAATAATGTAAACTTCATTTTGTATAAAATGGAAGATAATCCTATTGATTTTGCAAAACTGCAAATAGGACAAGTCATTTTATATGTTGGATTACTTGTTGTATTAGTAGTAGGATATAGACAACAAGCGTTGGGGAAGATTTTGAGTAATGTAGTTGCAATATTTGTAATGTCTTTTATCCATCTTTATTTATTATATAAAAGAGGGTATTTAATATTTAAAGTTGATATTAATATTCAAAAGACTTTATGTAAATTTGGGATTCCTCTTTTACCTCATTCTTTATCTTTTTGGATAAAAAGTGGTATGGATAAAGTTATTCTTACAACATATTGCGGACTGTCTGTTAATGGTCTTTATTCGATGGCTTTGAGCTTTGGTGCGGTTTACGCTTTATTTAATACCTCTTTTAATAATGTTTATGTGCCGGAACTTCAAAAAAGGTTATCTAAGATGACACCGGAAAATGAATATGAAGAAAAATGTAATTCAGACATTGATTAGCCTTACCGTCATCATCGGAATTTGTAGTTGCACTACCTCCCCAAAGAAAACAATACAAAAAGAGGAGGCCACAGGAAAATGGGTAAAATATGAAAATAATCCTGTCTTGGGTGGTGGCGATTTAGGTACGGTATTCGATATTTGTGTACTGAAAGATAGTGACTCTTATAAGATGTACAGTTCTTGGCGCCCCCAAAAAAGTATTGCATTGTCCACAAGTAAAGATGGAAAAAATTGGAGTGCGCCGCAAATAGTTTTGCCACCTGTTGAAGGCAGTAGTTGGGAGGCTGACATGAATCGTCCGGTTGTTGTTTACAAAGACGGACTGTATCACATGTGGTATACGGGACAAAATGACGGTAAGTCATGGATTGGATATGCTATAAGTAAAGACGGCTATAACTTTGAACGGCAAAGCAAAGAACCGGTCTTGTCAGCGGAACAGCCTTGGGAGAAAGTTGCGGTCATGTGTCCTCATGTAATTTGGGATAAACACGAGAATATTTTTAAAATGTGGTATTCCGGAGGAGAACAATATGAACCCGATGCTATCGGTTATGCAACGAGTAAAGACGGGTTACATTGGACTAAATGGGACAAAAATCCGATATTTAAAGCCGATCCTGCACAAAGTTGGGAACAGCATAAGGTTACCGCATGTCAGGTGATAGAACGCGAAAATGATTATTTAATGTTTTATATCGGTTTCTATGACATTAATTTTGCGCAGATAGGAATGGCACGTTCCAAAGACGGAATCAATGATTGGGAAAGATACTCCGAAAACCCGATCATTTCTCCTACGGAAGGTGGGTGGGATGCCAGTGCCACTTACAAGCCATTTGCCATTCAAGAGAAAGACTGCTGGATGCTTTGGTACAATGGGCGGAATGAACATTTGGAACAGATTGGTTTGGCTATTTATGACAATCATGACTTAAATTTCTAAGCTATATGCAAATAAAGAAGTTATTTATAGCTTTAGGTATAGTTTTGCCCCTGCACATGCAGGGGCAAAACTTCCTCATTAAAGATGCTCCGGAAGTAATCGAGTCTTACGTCAATCAATTCAATCGTGAAGATAATGAATTGTATAAACAAGATATCCCTAACTGTGGTGCATCTGATTTTTTAAGAAAGAATATTCCATTTTTTGAGTGTCCGGATAAGGAGTTGGAGAAAACATATTATTTTCGATGGTGGACCTATAGAAAGCATATAAAGAAGACTCCTGACGGGTTCGTTATTACTGAATTCTTGCCGGATGTTCCTTGGGCCGGAAAGTATAATACCATCAGTTGTGCGGCTAACCATCATTTCTACGAGGGCCGGTGGCTGAGAAACGCTGAAATTTTATCTGATTATGCTTCTTTCTGGTTTTCTGGTAGCGGGAATCCGAGGCTATACAGCTTTGGGGCTGCAGACGCTATCTACAATTACTATTTAATTCACAATGATAAAATGCTACTGGCCGATTTGTATCCCAAGCTAAAAGATAACTTTGCAAAGTGGGAAGAAGAAAAGCGGGATTCGACTGGAATGTTCTGGCAGGTTGACGACAGGGATGGAATGGAGATGTCTGTTTCCGGACATTTGTCAGAAGGTGGACGTGGTTATCGCCCTACCATTAACAGCTATATGTACGGTGAGGCTGTTGCGTTGGCAAAAATAGCTTCAATAGTAGATCGTGACATGGAAGCCCGGACCTATCAGAAGAAGGCTGATAAGTTAAAAGGAATAATAAACCGGAGGCTATGGGATAAACAGGCTGATTTCTATAAGGTTATACCTCTAAATGGCAAGATGGAATTCTCTTATGCACGTGAACTTCTTGGATACATTCCCTGGTTCTATAATATACCGCCGGATAACTATTCCATAGCATGGAAACAACTATTTGATTCCAAGGGATTTGAAGCATCCTATGGCCCAACTACTGTAGAACAGCGTTGCCCTGATTTCAAGATTTCATACGAAGGACACGAATGTCAATGGAATGGTCCCAGCTGGCCCTATTTGACTTCCATGACACTGGCAGCAATGGCTAACTATTTCAATAGTTATGATTCTCCCATCATCACTAAAAAAGATTATTTAAGTCTTTTGAACATATACAGTAATAGTCATCGTATTTTATCAGTCAATAACGATACGATTTGTTGGATTGATGAAAATATCAATCCCTATACGGGAGACTGGATATCGAGGACTCGCCTGAAATCATGGAAAAACGGAACTTGGGATGATTCTAAAGGTGGTGTAGAAAGAGGGAAAGATTATAACCACTCTTCTTTTTGTAATTTGATTATTTCAGGATTAATGGGAGTTCGTCCGCAGGAAGATGGAAGTATTATCATAAACCCTCTTGTTCCTGATGGATGTTGGGACTATTTTTGTTTGGATAATGTATATTGCCAAGGCAAAACCATTACCATTATTTTTGATAAGAAAGGGAAAAAATATGGTAGGGGAAAAGGTTTTATAGTTTACGTGGACGATAAATGTTTATCTCATACGACAAGGGTGCAGAAAGTAGTAATCCGGTAATTTATTTATGTAACATTCAGGATACCCTTGGAGGCCATATATCAGCATTTACAAAATACCCTCATACCTTTCGTTTAACAGTGACAAAGGATGAGGGTATTTTATGAGAACAATTAATCCTTTTGTGTAATTCCTCTCCAGTCATCTGTTCGGAAAGGTGAAGCCGGAAGTCCTGCTCCATTATACAAATTGCAGACCGGATTATTGGCCCAAGCATATCGCACAGCAACCGGATAAGGTACCGCTTCAGGTGCACTGACTATAATTTTGTCTCCGTCTATCTCAGCTTTGGCCCAATGGAATTCATGATTGCGCCCGGCTATAGCAAAGCCTTTCAACTCCTTGCCATCGCTACTTTTCAATCCACCATCGGTATGATCAAAAGAAAGAATTATCTTATTTCCTACAATCTGATGGGAGCGATAGATCGGGCCGGAATAAGGCAGTTTTTCCCCATATGTTTTGGCACGGGCAATCAAAGCCAGTCGATGTCCTACGGTTTGTTTATCTTTAGGGTGAATGTCGTTGGCGTCACCTCTGTCTATTATTACAGCCATACCGGTATTGCCTACTGCCAATGCACGCATTTGTGCTTCACGAAGCTCTGCCCACTCTGATTCTGCCGGTTGGGAAACTTCATGCATAAAATTGGCCAGTTGCACAAAATAGAATGGAAAATCCTGTTTCCAATCCCGGCGCCAATTCTCTATTACCAATGGGAAAAGTTCCCGATACTGATAGGCTCTGGAAGAATTATTCTCACCCTGATACCAAATTGCTCCTCGAATACCATAAGATATCAGTGGATGAATCATTGCATTATAAAGGGAAGTCGGTAAATTGGGATCTACGGATCTGTCTACCGGAAGTGCCCCTACCTTATGAGTATCCGCAGCAACCTGATATTTCCAATTACCGGACAGACTAATCTGTTCATCATTTGTAGAGCGAAGATAAAGGTCTCCCCAAATGCCACAGTTACCACCTGTATCCAAGACTCGAATGGCTAATATTGCTTTTCCAGCCTTTACCATTTTTTCCGGAATGATGTATTTGCGTTGAAGAGTCGGCCCATCTGTACGGCCTATTTCTATTCCATTCCAATAAGTAATATCATTATCATCAATAGCCCCCAGGGATAGTTGTACATCTTTACCTGCCCAACTAGCGGGAATTTCGATTTCTTTTCTAACCCACATAACTCCATCAAAGCCGGCCAATTGTGGACCCACTTCACCCGGGAAATTCATACTTTCCCAATCTTTGTCATCTAATGATGCAGCAGCTCTTACCGGTTTTCCTTCAGCAAAACCTTCGTCCACACGGTTATTCCAGGCAGTGAGCTCCTTTAAATATTCTGCTTTGAGTATTTTCTTATCACCCGGCATCTTCTGAATGGACTCCACTGTTTTCACAAATTCCGGCATCTCCTTCAAGACTTCTCCACTTATCCAGGATTCAACGTTTGTGCCTCCCCAAGAAGTATGTATCAAGCCAACCGGAACATTTTGTTTCTCTGAGATTTCTCTGCCAAAGAAATAAGCCGTAGCAGAAAACTCAGGGATGGTTATCGGTGAACAAACCTGCCAACTGTCATTGCGGACTTTTATATTCGTTTCCGGTTGGGTACTGTTGATTTGTTCTATTTGCAGAAGTCGTATATTAGAGTGTCCGGCTTCTGCAATTTCTTTCTGGTAATTTGTAATCTTTCCCCATCCCCCTAATGGCATTTCCATATTCGATTGTCCCGAACATATCCATACTTCGCCAATCATCACATTTTTTAAACTTACTTTCTTACCATCTGTCAAGGCAATCTCGTATGGTCCTCCGGCAACAGGCGTGTGAACAGTTACTTTCCATTTTCCTGATTTATCAGCCTGAACCGCATACGTCTTCCCATCCCATGAGGTGGTTACTTTTACAGTTTTCATAGGCTGCGCTTCACCCCAAATGGGAGCATTGGTTTGTTGCTGCAACACCATATTATCAGAGAAAATAGGTGGGAGCACAATTTTTGCAAATGCTGTACCTGACAAGATCAGTAAAATTACAACTAGCATACATTTGTTTTTCATACCCTTTAGTTTTTACTTTGATATACACATTATTTTAGTTTTATTCATTTGTACAAAGATAGAAATCTATACTTAAAAACGCACCCCAATACATGACATTAAAGTATATAGAACCCATAATGACATAAATGAATACATATATGTCACAAATGCAGAACAGAATGTTCTATTTATGTGCTAATTTTGCAAACAATAAAACTTTAAAACACATCATTTAGTATGAAAAAACAATTACTGCTGCTATTAATTTTCAGTATTTCTTTGTATGTTCAGGGACAGAACATACACAAGCTGGCTTCGCCGGATGGGAATATTCAGATTTCAGTGAATCTTTCAGATAAAATCTACTACGATGTCATTTGCCGGAATGAGACATTGTTAAAGCAGTGTCACCTTACAATGGAAATCGGTGACCAGGAATTGGGAACGAATCCTAAAATGACTAAAGTAAGCCATAAGAATATAGACGAGTCTTTAAAGCCTGTTATTCCATTGAAATTTTCGTCTGTAAGTAATCGGTACAACCAACTTCTTCTAGACTTCAAAGGAGGTTATTCCGTAGAGTTTCGTGCCTTCAATGACGGAATTGCCTACCGTTTTATAACCAATAAGAAAGGAATGATCAATGTGAAGAATGAGACCCTCCAAGTGAACTTCCCTGATAATTATTTGCTACACATGCAACAGTCCGGAAGTTTTAAAACGGCTTATGAAGAAGAATATACCCATTTGTATAGCAAAGAATGGAAATCATCTGCCTCAATGGCTTTATTGCCAATTCTGATTGATACTCAAAAAGGAAGTAAGATATTAATCAGTGAAACATCACTAACCGATTATCCGGCTGTTTTTCTGAAAAGTAATGGCAGCAATGGTATGGTTTCTGTATTTCCCAGAGTACCTCTTGAATTTGGAGAAGACGGTGATCGGAGTGTCAAAATACTGAAAGAAGCCGACTATATAGCACAAACCAGTGGAAAGCGTAATTTCCCTTGGCGCTATTTTGTCATTAGTACAGAAGATAGCCAACTCATTGAGAATACGATGTCTTATAGATTGGCCGAAAAGAACATATTGGAAGATACTTCCTGGATTAAGCCCGGATTGGCAAGCTGGGAATGGTGGAACGGTGCTACTCCCTACGGACCGGATGTTAATTTTGTAGCAGGATGCAATCTCGATACTTACAAATATTTTATTGATTTTGCTGCTAATTATGGTATACCATATATTATTATGGACGAGGGCTGGGCTATGAGTACCCGTGATCCCTATACACCAAATCCTGCGGTAGATGTGCATGAACTCATTCGTTATGGCAAAGAAAAAAATGTAGGCATTGTGCTTTGGTTGACATGGCTCACTGTAGAAAACAATTTCGGGCTGTTTGAGACTTTCGAGAAATGGGGTGTGAAGGGAGTCAAAATCGACTTCATGGACAGAAGTGACCAGTGGATGGTGAATTATTATGAAAGAGTAGCCCGAGAGGCTGCCAAGCACCATCTGTTTGTCGATTTTCATGGGGCATTTAAGCCTGTCGGATTGGAATATAAGTATCCGAATGTATTGTCTTATGAGGGCGTAAGAGGAATGGAACAAATGGGTGGATGTCGACCGGACAACAGCATATATCTGCCTTTTATGAGAAATGCGGTTGGTGCAATGGACTATACGCCGGGTGCCATGCTTAGTATGCAACCGGAAATTTATTGTTCCGAACGCCCTAATTCAGCCAGTATAGGTACACGAGCTTACCAAATGGCTTTATTTGTTATTTTCGAAAGTGGGTTGCAGATGATGGCGGACAATCCTACACTTTACTATCGCAATGACGAATGTACCCGATATATTACTCAAGTCCCGCAGACATGGGATGAAACCATTGCTTTGAAAGCTAAGGTTGGGGAATATGTGATTGTGGCAAAACGTAAAGGAGATAAGTGGTATATCGGTGGCATGACTAATAACCGACAGCAAGAGAGAACCTTTGAATTGGATTTCGACTTCCTGAAAGAAGGGCAATCTTATCGGATGACGTCTTTTGAGGATGGGGTTAATGCTAACCGACAAGCTATGGATTACAGAAAAAAAGAATATACTCTTAAAAAAGGAGATAAAATAATAGTGCGTCTGGCACGTAACGGAGGATTTGCCTCTGTCATTGAGTGATAATCCTATCTTGATCTTTATTCAATCCGGACTGGTTGCATCATTTCTCTCCTTTCATATTGCTTTGCAGGGAGAAGTTGTGGAGCAAGTCCGGATTCGGATACTATTTTGATAGAAATGGCAATATCTTCGGGAGAAAACATTTATCATGCACTTGAGAATTATTTGTCCGGCATGTATTATCTTTGTGAACCCACTAATGCATTATATCTAACATGAAATACATTTATCGAACATACTTGTCACTACTGTATTTTCTTTGCTTACTATTTTGCCTGCCTTTGAAGGTTCATGCATACAGTTTGAGACAATTTTCCAATAGAGATGGTCTTTCAAATAGTGCTATTCTCTCTCTTTATCAGGATGATCGGGGCATCATTTGGATCGGCTCTTGCGATGGCATGAATATCTTTGATGGAACCGACATATATTTGTATACCCCAATAAGCTCTTCCAAAACCTTACTTTCCGGAAACTTGATAAATCAAATCATCGAATCGGAGAAGGATATATTATGGGTGCAGACTAATTATGGATTGAATCGCTTAGATACCAAGCAACAGACCAGTCAGAGTTTCACTGAATTCAAAGGGCAATACTTTATGGCTAACAATAAGGATGACATGCTTTTTATTCTGAAAGATGATGGCTATCTTTATTATTATCAGCGAGAAGCACAATCTTTCAATAGATTGGAAATTCCCAATCTTGAATTTAGCCATGTACTCTCTATGACTGTAGATTCAAACGATATTTTATGGATATTTACCTCCAATGAAGAGACTCAAAGTTATCGTATTGAGAATACAAAACAGGGGCTGACATTAACCCGTAAGAATCTTTTTACGCATTCGTGTAAATTATACCATGCCTTTGCCGAGAAAGATATGGCTTACTTTATTGACGAAACCTACGCTCTTTACGAATATGATTTTAATAACCGGCAAGCATACTATATAGCTGATCTAAGAAGTCAAATTGAAGTGCATGGGGAAGTATCTTCCATCATCAAGCAAAAAAACGATTACTACATCGGTTTCAAAAACAGTGGTCTCATTGTTCTAAAATATATGTCCTCTCAAAAGATGAAATATCAGATACAGAAAACAGAAATACATTCCGGTATTTTCTGTCTGATGAAAGATAAATTTCAAGATATTGTATGGATAGGAACAGACGGACAAGGTGTATACATGTATTATAATGACACCTTTTCTATTACCAATACTCTTTTAGACACTCCTGTATATCAAATAAGTAATCCGGTTAGGGCTCTTTACTACGATCAGGAGCAAACGCTTTGGATAGGAACCAAAGGAAGTGGGATACTCTGCATTAAAAAGTATACTCCGGATAACAGTATGCCTATGTCGTCTGATCGGATTACACCATATAATAGTGCGCTGGCAGATAATTCCGTCTATTGTTTTGCTCCCGGATGCAAAGATAAATTGTGGATCGGAACCGAAAATGGAATTAATTATTATTCGTACTTAAGCAGGCAATTAAAAGAACTGCCTATCATTGCCAATGGAGAAAAAGTGAAGTATGTGCATTCTATAAAACAACCGAATGATACGACCTTATGGGTATCTACGGTAGGTGAAGGCATTGTAAAAGTTATCTTTGATGCTTCTACTGCTACTCCTACTGTAAAATCTGCTTCCCGTACTGTTATTGATAACGGGCGTATGGCTTCGAACTATTTCTTTACTTCTTACCAGGAAAACGACTCCATACTTTGGTTTGGCAATCGTGGTTGCGGTGCATACCGCATGAATGTAGAGACAGGGGAAATGATTCCGCATCGTTTTGACAGTATTGTAAGCAGTCAGACAGCTAACGACATTTTTGCTATTTACAAAAACGCAAAAGGTTATTGGTTAGGAACTAGCTCGGGGTTGTTGCATCTTGAACAAGATGATTCCTTATATACGAAAGCGGACTTATTTTTAAATAACACTGTACACGGAGTTTTAGAGGACCACCAAGGCGATCTTTGGTTGAGTACCAACCAGGGATTGATACGCTTCAACCCCGAGACTCGTACAGGGCAAACCTATAACAGTGGAAATGGATTGGAAATCACCGAGTTCAGTGATGGTGCTTTCTATAAAGATGTCGTTTCGGAAACACTGTTTTTTGGAGGTACAAATGGTTTTATTTCCATTCAGACAAATGACTGTATCACCGAAGAGTATATGCCGCAAATCACCTTGAAAGGACTGTCTATCTTTGGCAAAGAACACAATATTCATAAGTTTCTTTATGAAAAGGAAGGTAAAACAATCCTTCAACTGGATTACAGTCAAAACTTCTTTCAGCTAAATTTTATGGCTATTGATTACATCAATGGCAACAACTATTCTTTTTATTATAAGCTTGAAGAAATGAGCAACCAATGGATAGAAAACGGAACATCCACCAGCGCTATTTTCTCTAATCTTGCTCCGGGTGAATATTCTTTATTAGTAA
>ENA-ORSS01002308-ORSS01002308.1-human-gut-metagenome-genome-assembly--contig:-NODE-2308-length-17490-cov-17.097792_pt1 | contig 17490 bp, 16 predicted proteins | sample MGYA00241899_ERZ509162 | MGnify/ENA primary metagenome ERZ509162 (study PRJEB26280, sample SAMEA2338641) | human gut metagenome | biome: human gut; feature: human-associated habitat; material: faeces... | reverse complement strand
CACAAAAATAGACCTTTTCGCTTACTTGTGGCAGCTGCCTTGCGCTTTGTGCAGTCTTATCTTAATGACATTGATTATACAGGTTAATTCATCAAAATCGCGCTTTGCGAAAAAATATTTGTCTGTTTTCTCCGAGCGGTTTGTGGCATCAAAATGTGATACCAACCTCTCAGAGAAAACTCTTGCAAAAGTGTGCGCATGCCTCCAGTTTTTTCTGTGTCTTGCGATCTGGCTTCCTATCATCGAAGTAAAACGGTCGAAGTAAAACTCGATTCGCTTTTTTGATAGGAGCGGATGTGATTTGAATACGAACGCAAGATTGGACGAGCTTTTGCGAGCTAGAAACACAAATATCTTCCAGTTTTCCAAGGATAGCGGGATTCCTTACAGTACCCTTGCAAATCCCCGGTACCGCGGCACGCAGCTTTCTGTGGATACGATTGAACTGATCTGCAAAGCGCTGCGAATCTCAATGGCCGACTTTTTTCGAGAGAAATAGGAAGTGTAAAAGATGCTGCGCTATCTACTTTTCAAAAAATAGGATTTCTTCTTAATTTTAAATTCTCTGATTTCTCCCGTTAAAATACTATTGTGAAAACAAATTTGTTCTTTAGAGAATCCTGAAATTGAGTAGACGAATTGCTTTATTTCCTCTTTTGCATGTTGTTCCATCCAAGGGTTAAATGTAATTTCCAGCTTTTTAATATGATCGAATTTAATTGGCACCAAAATATAGTCTATGTCAGGAGCTTCGACATTATCTCGTACAGTTTGCAGTGTGGCGATCATTCTGCACTCATGTTCGTACTCCCACTCTTTACGCTTGATTGCAGCCATAGACGTGAGATTGAACATCTGATTACTGCCTTCTCCCGTATCTGATAGGATTGCGCTTTATAGCATCAATATCTCTAAATGAGCAAATCTGCAAAATAAACAAAAGACACACCTAATATGGTACAATGAGGAAGAACCACCAACCACAAAGACCAAAAAGATGTGCCTTATGGAAAGTAGTATAACAGTCGGTGAAGAACTTCGCAAGTATTTTTATGAAAGTGGCCTGAATTTTTTGTCCAGCGTTCCGCAAAGACGCATTCAGGAAATGATTCTCGCTATGGCACAGAAGGGGCACAGCGGGAAAATGACTGATTGCGGCGAACTGGGAATGGGACATAGAACCACCTATGGGCATTTTCTGTCCAAAGGAAAGTGGGATCACGAAAAGGTAGAAACCATACAGCGTCAAAAGAGCTTCCAAACCATTTTGTCTGTAGCGGGAAAGGCAAATCAACCTGTATTTCTCAGCATAGATGATACCGTTGTTCCAAAGAAGAAACCCTCCCGTCGTGCTGCGCGTCCTATGGAGGGAACCGGGTGGCAGTATTCCCACCTGGAAGGCAAAAAGGTATATGGCTATCAAATACATGCTGCCATCGCCAGCACAGGCAGCAGCACATTGTGCTACAGTCTGCGCCGCTGCTGCCCAGAACATGGAACGAAAGTGGATATGACTGTGGAAGTGATTGATTCTATCCAGGAATCGGAAATCCTCATTTACGTTCTCATGGATAGTTGGTACAAAAATTCCGATGTCTGGAATAAATGCAAGGGTAAAAAGTACAATTTAATCGGCGCAATGAAGACAAACCGCATTCTTTACCCCAACGGAGTTCGCACTTCTGCCAGCGATTACGCATCCATGCTCACACAAGACCAGTTTCATCTTGTAACGGTGAAAGGTCGGGAATACTATGTGCATCGCTATCAGGGCCACCTCAACAAAATCGATCAAGCCGTTGTGCTGCTTACCTATCCAAAGGAAGCGTTTGGAGTCTGTACCGCTCTTAAGGTATTCCTTTGCTCTGATTTAAGCCTTTCCGATGAGGAAGTGCTGGAGCATTATTCTCATCGTTGGAAAATCGAGGTTATGTTCAAGCAGCAAAAGCAGTATTTGGGCCTGAAATCCTTTATGATTCGCTCTGCCAAAGCGATCGACCGTTTTCTGATCATCCTGACCCTTGCGTGGTTTTGATTTACCCGGAAGACTGGGTTTGTTCTGCCTTTTTCTGTGGGCATTCGACGCTATAGGGGGCTTTTGTCTATTTTGTGAATTTGCTCATTTAGAGATTGTGAGTTTTTTTGACAAACAAAAGAAGTTGGGGTAGTGGAGAAGGGATGTTGGAGAATTGAAGGAATATACAATTTTTCCTGACTGAAATGGTTGGATTGTCCACTTTGCAGGTGGGAAAATGGGTGTTCATCAACCAACAGACAAACTAAAATGAAAATGTGAAAAATAGCAGGACTGGATCAGCCACCTGTTGCATAAAAACGGAGGCCGTGTTTTGACAAGACATGCATATCCAGTTATCTAAAAAACAAGCTACAGGAGGAATGATCCATGAGTAAACAGTTATCTGAGCGCCTGAATTTTCTGAAAGATCAGCTCTTTAACAGTTTCTTTAAACGCAAGATCTGGTGGGGCGATGATTTGAGTATTTTTGACTCCGGCGAAGAGGGCTTGGAAAAACTCCCTATGACCATGCGCAAGGCATTGGCTTTTGAGAAGGTTTGCAACGAGATGCCCATTCAGATTCTGGACCGGGAACTGATCGTGGGCACTACTACCATGTCCTCTGTAGGTTTTGGACATACCTTCCCCAAATATGAGACCGACGAAGAGGCAGAGGAATTTGCTAAGATCACCCTGGACAGAAAGAGTGTTTGGGGTCACCATCTGCCTTACTATCCCAAGGTTCTGACTCTGGGTTACCTGGGGATTATCGAACAGATCGACAAGGAACTGGCAGCCATCGATCCTGCAGACGAAGAAGGCGTGAATTTCCTTAAGTCCTCTCGCTATTGCCTTCAGGCTGCCTGCAAGGTGCCGGCTCGTTATGCGGATCTGGCAGAGCAAAAAGCTGTCCAGGAAGAGAATGAAGACCGCAAGGCGGAACTGTTGGAGATTGCTCGGATCTGCCGTAAGGTTCCAATGAATCCCCCCGAAACTTTCCATGAAGCACTACAGGCAGCTTGGTTTGTCCACATGCTGCTGCACAGCACATTGAGTTATACTCCTCTAGGTCGTATTGACCAGTATCTGTATCCCTGCTACGAAGCCGATGTGAAGGCTGGAACTATGACCCGGGAGCGGGCGCTGGATCTAATCGGTTCCTTCTGGATCAAGTTCAATGAGCGGATGCAGTTCAAGAAGGAATACATGGAGAACCATTTGACCTTTGGTGACTGGTCTCAGGGCGGTGATCCCAACGAGCCCACTACCACCTTTGATATGGAAAACGACGCAGATTACACTTTCGGTCAGTCTGCCAACCATTGGCTGCAGAGTGCTACCGTCAGCGGCTTGGGTCCGGATGGTGTGGACAAGACCAACGATCTGAGCTATCTGCTGCTGCGCTCTATTAACGATCTGGAACTGATTAGCCCCATGATCAGTGCCCGTATTCATAAGGATTCTCCCAAGGAATGGATCGATTTTATTGGCGGCGAACTCTGTGAGGGCGGTGCCCAGCCGGTGATCTTTAATGACGATGTGATTGCCACCGGTATGATCGAACGGATGGGCATTCCCAAGGAAGATGCCTGGGATTACTCCAGCGACGGTTGCTGGGAGGTTTTGATTTACGGTAAAACCGAGTATGCCTACGGCCACATCGAACTGCTGCCGTGCATGGAGGCACTGTTTAACCGGGGCAAGTCCATGAACAACAGCAATATGATCGGCTTTGACATTGGCGAGGATGGCCTTTCCAAGCTGGATACCTTCGATAAGTTCTACGAAGCTTATTTTGACCAGGTGCGCTACCGCATCGACGGCGCTCTGCGCAATAAGATGCGTTATTACGACGAAGTTCACAAGATCGCACCGGAACCGTTCCTTTCTGCTATGGTCTGTGACTGTGTGGAAAAGCACCGGGATATGACGCACCGGGGTGCCCGCTACCGCTTCTATTCTCTGATGGCCACCGGTCTGTCTCACTGCATCGACTCTTTGAGTGCCATCAAGAAGGTGGTCTATGACGAAAAGCGGGTGACGCTGGAGGAGGCAATCCAGATCCTACGAGATAACTGGGAGGGCCATGAGGCGCTGCGCCAATACTGCCTGAATCGTACACCCAAGTATGGCAACGACGATCCGGAGGCAGATGCCATTCTGACCCGGTTCTTCAGCGATTTCTGTGATCGTGCCGATTACTGGAATCAGGAGATTGACGAGCTGCAGGTCACAGCCGGTGTTGCCACGTTTGAAAACTATCCCCGTTTCGGTCAGCACTGCTGGGCTTCCTTCGATGGCCGTGTGGCTCACGAGGCAGTTTCCAGTAACTATTCCCCCGCAGTGGGCCGTGACCGGGAGGGTATCACCGCCGCGGTGGTATCTGCTACCAAGCCCGATCTGTCCCGCCTGAACAACGGTTGTCCCGTTGACCTGCGTGTCAGCTTTAACAAGAGCTCTAGAGAGGAGGCTGCCCAGCTGCTCAGCAGCTTCATCCGCTCCTTCCGGGATCTGGGTGGCAATACCATGACGATCACAAAGGTGGATATCGAAACGCTGAAGAAGGCGCAGCAGGAGCCGGAAAAATACCTGTCTCTGCGTGTGCGTCTAGGTGGCCTTACGGTGTACTTTGTCCAGCTGGCCAAGGAGCAGCAGGACGAGTATATGCGCCGTACTGAACATAATATGTAATTTTCAGAACAGGAGAAAACGGTATGAAGAACCTGGCAATACAAATGGATCCGGCTACCGCTGCACAGGTGTGCGGTACCGTGTTTGATATAGAGCGCTTCAGTGTCCATGACGGCCGGGGCATCCGTACTGTAGTTTTTTTGAAGGGTTGTCCGCTCAAATGCGGATGGTGCGCAAACCCGGAGAGTAATTTGGTGCGGCCGCAGATCGGCTTTTTCCCGGAAAAGTGTGTGAATTGTAAGATGTGCACGCAAGTCTGTCCCGGCAGTGAGCTGTTCCTCACTGTCGGCCAGGTGGACTGGCAGCGCTGTACCGGCTGCCTGCAGTGTGTGGATCAGTGCTTATATGAAGCGCGGATTGGCTACGGCAAGAAGATGACTGCCGATGAGGTGGTCAAAAAAGTGGTGCGAGACAAGGTGTTTTACGGAAATTCCGGCGGCGGTGTGACCCTTTCCGGCGGAGAGGTAACTATGCAACCGGACTTCGCTGCAGCGATCCTGCAGTTGTGCCAGCGGGAAGGTATCCACACAGCTATTGAGACCTGTGGTTTTTGCACCTGGCAGAACATGGAAAAGGTATTACGCTATGTTGATCAGCTCTTGTTTGATTTTAAGTGCATGGATCCACAAAGACACCGCCAATACACCGGCGTGGACAATGATGTGATCCTTGCAAATGCGGTCCGGGCCAGTGAAATGGTGGAAGAAATGATTGTCCGCTGGCCGGTGATCCCTGGTGTCAACGACAGCGATAAAAATGCCCATCTTTTGGCGGAGTTTGTTTGCGGAAAAATGCCACGGGTCAAGCGGGTGGATTTGCTGCCCTATCACTCCGCGGGGAAATCCAAGTGTGAGCATATCGGCAAGGAATATGGCTATTCTATTCCTTATGAACTGACAGCAGAAAGGACGGCCCAGCTACAAGAAATCTTGTGCCGGGCCGGTCTGGATGCTAAAGTGGGAGGATAAGGACACTGTCCTTCCATTTTAAAAGATAAGGAGCCTTTGCTATGAAAGCTGCACACCATTTTGACGACAGCCGGGTAGAAATTTACAAGTATTTGCAAACTGTCAACACCGATTCGGCCAAGATCGTATTTTGCGAACGATTTGACGAGAAAAGCAACATCTGGAATTTTAACCCCCACATGCACTCCCACACGGAGTTTATCTACATCCTCGACGGCAATATGCAGATTAATATGGCGGACCGGAAACTGTTTGCCCGGCCCTATAACATGATCGTCTACCCTAAAAATGTGGTGCACCGAGAAGTGCTGAACATCCAGGAGCATCAGTATATCATCTGTATCGGTATTGCAACGGATGAGCCATGCCCGGTGCAGACGGCGTTTGAGATCGATGATTCCAATGGGATTTTTCGCTGGATCATGGGTCAAATCTATGCGGAACACAGCAATAAGGGTCAGTGCAGCGAGGAAATGATCAAGCATTATATTTCTCTGCTGTTTTTGCATATGACCCGCTACTACAGTAACGCCAATGAGAAAAACCACGATTTTATCAGCCGCTGTATCAATTATATCCACGATCATTTCCTGGAGGAATTGACCATTGAGCAGCTTTCTGCCGTGGCCTTTGTCAGTCCCTCTCATCTGACCCGGATTTTTCGGCAGCGTACGGGGTATTCTCCGCTGGCCTATGTACGAGCTTACCGGCTGAGCATTGCCAAACACGAGCTGCTGCACTCCCAATACAGCATCGAAAAGATTGCCCAGCTCTCCGGATTACATGATGCCAAGTATTTCAGTCGCTTTTTTAAAGCGGAAACGGGCATGACACCCCGGGATTATCGAAAGAAGGAACTGGCCGGAAGCAAGGGGAAAGGAGATTCAGAGAAAGAAGAATAGGAATAGACAACCTGCACAAAACGCCCCCCTGATTTTTAGACACTTGGTGTATGAAATGATAGCTTTGTCTACCTTTATGGGCGCATTAGCAGTGTAAATGCGTAAAAGGATGGTGGTATAATACTACTATCGTAAAAGAAACGTGGTAGATTTGAACACCAAGTTTCCCCCTTTCCCGTTTGGTTAGGGACTGATTGTGGCTATCTTTGCATTTTGCAATGGGTAGATATATTATTAGGAGGAAATAAAAATGAAAAAATTGATCGCATTGTTACTGGCGCTGATCATGGTTTTTTGCCTGGTTGCCTGTGGTGCTGTAGATGCACCCGCAGCTGACGCTCCTGCAGCCGATGCTCCTGCAGCCGATGCTCCTGCAGATGATGCACCCGTAGCCGATGAAGGTATCGGCGAAATCGCTCTGGTTCTGCAGCGTGCAGAACATGGCTGGATGGCCGCTGTTACTTACTACGCAGAAAAGCACTGTAAGGATCTGGGCCTGAACTACAAGGTCTACCTGTCCGACAACGTTAACGAGCAGGCAGGCCAGATTGAAGAAGCTGTTACCAACGGTGCTAAGGCCATTGTTCTGTCTGCTCACAACGAGGAAGTTTCTCTGGCTTGTAAGAAGGCTGTTGACGAGGGTGTCATTCTGATCTCTTTCGACCGCGTTGTTGACTACCTGACCGCTTACATCGGCGGTGACAACTTTGGCCTGGGCGTTGCTTACGGTACCTTTATTTGTGAGAATCTAGGCGGTGAGGGCATTGTTGCGCTGCAGAGTGTTCCCAGCGTTGGTGCTGTCAGCCAGGAAAGAGTGGATGGCTTCTACTCTGTTGCCAACGAGTATCCTGGTATTACCGTTATTGAGTTCGCAACCGAAGGCTATCAGCAGGAGCAGGGTTTGAAGGCAGCTGCTGACCTTCTGACGGCTAACCCCCACATCGATGCTATTGCCAGCCAGGACGACGAGTCTTCTGTTGGTTTCCTGAAGGCAATCGACGATGCCGGCAGAACCGACATTAAGTACATCTCCGGCTGCGGCGGTATGCAGAGCTACTTCCACACCATCGAAGAGTACGGCAAGGGCGACCTGCAGCTGTGCACCGCTACTTACGCACCTTCCATGATCACCGAAGCTATCGACCTGGCAGTTGAGGCTCTGAACGGCGTTGAAGTTGCTGAGAAGAACATCATTCCCACCAACCTGGTTTCTGCTGACAACGTCGCTGACTTCTACGACGAGAACAGCCCCTACTAATACATCCGGTTTTTCGGGAGATGCCCATAAGGGCATCCCCCCATCCGTAGAGAGGTATTAATATGCCTAGATTAATTGTACAGATGTCGGCTATCCGCAAGTCCTTCGGCGGCAGCGAAGTGCTCAAGGGCATTGACTTTGCCCTGGAAAAAGGCACTATCCATGCCCTCCTAGGTGAGAATGGCTCCGGCAAATCCACTCTTATGAATATTCTTTCCGGAGTACTGGCTTGTGACTCCGGCGAAATCTTTTTTGAAGGGAACAGGCTTGCCAACCATAACGGCATGAAATTGCATCCCGAGATCTCCTTTATCCATCAGGAACTGGCTCTAATCAACGATCTGGACATCACCGAAAATATCTTTTTGGGCTGTGAGATCAAAAAGGGCTTGCTGGTAGACAAGAAATCCATGCGCGCGAAAACTTTGGAGATCCTTCAGCAGATTGGTGCCGATCTATCTCCCGATACATTGGTGAAGGATTTGGATGCTTCCAGCAAGCAGATCATCGAAATCGCTAAGGCCATGCGCAAAAATGCAAAGGTCATCATCATGGACGAGCCTACCGCTTCTCTGACAAACGCGGAGATTCCCCGCGTGTTTGATATCATGCGAAGCGTAAAGAACAGAGGTATCAGCCTGATCTTCATTTCCCATAAGCTCAATGAGGTGCTGAAGATCTGCGATGCATATACCATCATTAAAGACGGAATACTTGTCACTACCGGAGCAGTGACTCCGGAACTGACCGAGCAGGACCTGACACGCCACATGGTCGGTAAGGATCTGAACTATGAAGGCCTTTACAGAGAGCGTCAGGTTCAGGAAACCATTCTGGAACTGAAGGGCCTGAATCATGACAAGTACTTTCAGAATATTAACTTGAAAATTCAGCGTGGTGAGATCGTAGGCGTAACCGGCCTTATCGGCGACGGCAGAAGTGAGGCCCTCTCCACAGTATACGGTGGCTTGAAGTCCTATCGGGGCTCCGTGCTGTTTTGCGGAAAAGAGGTCCACATTCGGTCCGCTGCACACGCAAGAAAATATGGTATTACATATGTACCACCGAACCGGAAAGAGAGAGGTATCATCAAGGACCTGTCTATTTCTGAAAATATGACCCTTCCTATTCTGAAGCAGTTGAAGAGCCACCTACTCATCAGCACGAAGAAGCGAGAGGCTGTCTGCGACAAATACATCAATCGTCTGCGGATCAAAGTCGGTAGAAAAGAGAATCTGATTGGTTCCCTGTCCGGCGGTAATCAGCAGAAGGTAGTGTTTGCAAAGGCGCTTGCTTCTGATCCCAGGCTGGTCATTTTAGAGAACCCCACCCAGGGCGTCGATGTTGGCGCGAAGATGGAGATATACCAGCTGATTTTGAGTTTGGCAGAGGAGGGAATCAGCTTTGTTGTTCTGTCCAGTGAAGCTCCGGAGATAATGAGCATCTGCGACCGGATCTATGTCATGAACAAGGGCGAAATCAAACAGGAGTTCACACGGGAAGAAGCAACTGAGGAAAAAATCATGGTGCTCGCAGCCGGCGGCGTCTTGCAGTAGGAGGAATAAGCTTTGGAAAAGTTAAAAAAGAAAAATTGGGGCAAACTGCTGCAGGAAAACAGTGCCCTGCTGTCGCTAATCCTATTGTTGCTTTTGGCGACCATATTCAAAGGTGAAGTTTTCTTAAACTATAAAAATATCATCAATATTTTCCTGAACAATGCCATTATTGGTGTTATTGCTTTGGGTATGACACTGGTCATCATTACCGGTGGTATCGACCTGTCCGTCGGTTCTCAGATCGCACTTTCCGGTTTGATTGCCGTATCCGTCTTTAATGCTACCGGCTCTGCTTTTATTGCGGTGGTGGCTGCCATTTTGTTTGGCATCCTGACCAGTGCTATGTGCGGTGCCATCAGTGCATACTGTAATGTGCCTCCCTTTATCGTTACCCTGGCTACCATGCGTATCTTCAGATCTTTGGCACAGTATTTCTTCACTGGTGGTGGTATCCAGGTAAGAGGCGATGTGGACAAGTACCTCATTATCTCCGATATCAAAGTATTCGGTGTCATCCCCATTATCATCATTTATTGGTTGATTCTGACGGTGATTGTTGCCGTGTTCTCCAAGAAGACCGCTGTTGGCCGTCATATCTTTGCTGTGGGCAGCAACGAAAAGGCAACCATGCTCTCCGGCATCAATACCAAGCATGTCAAGGTCGCAGCCTATGCCATTTTGGGCGGCCTGGTAGGCGTGGCAGCCGTTATGGAAAGTGCCCGCCTGGGTAGTATGAACTCTGCCTCCTCCGGTATCAACTATGAGATGGACGCCATCGCATCCGTTGTCATCGGTGGAACTTCTATGGCGGGTGGCAGCGGTAAGGTGATGGGTACCTTCATCGGTACACTGACACTGGGCATCATCAACAATATGCTGAACCTGCTGGGTGTGACGCCATTCCTGATCTCTGCGGCTAAGGGCCTGATTATTCTGCTGGCGGTGCTGCTGCAGACCCGGTTGCAGAAGCTGGATAGAGATTGATTTTCCATTCAAGAATCTGACAAAAGGAGAATACGGTATGAAGAGTATTGTTTTTGTGGCTAAGAATGAGACCCAGTTCGTCAATGAGCCCAAGCCTGTATGTGAGAAAGATACCATCCTGCTGAAGACCTTGTATTCCGGCATGACCAACGGTACTGAGCGGAATTTGTTGACTGGTGGCAGCTATGGCGGCACCTGGCCTATTAAGCGTACTTATCAGACAATTTCCAAGGTGATTGAATGCGGTGAAGAAATCACCCAGTACAAAGTTGGTGATCTGGTATTCTCTGGCCTGGAGACCGGACACGTGGAGTATCATACCGCCAAGGAAAGTGATCTGATTGCAAAGATTCCCGAAGGGTTTGACCTTGTCGCCGGTGCACTGATGGGTATTGCTTCCGTACCTCTTCATGTTGCAAGACGGGCGGATATCCGTGTGGACGATAATGTTTTGGTCTTTGGTGCTGGCCTAGTGGGTGCCTTTGCGGCACAGGCAGCCAATCTGATGGGGGCAAAGGTCACTGTAGCTGACCTGAATCAGGATCGTCTTGATATGATCAAGAGGCTGGGTGTAGCGGAGACTATCAACACCGGTACAGAGGAAGGGAAGAAGGCTCTGTGGGACGGTAGACCCTATTCCGTTATTTTGGAATGCTCCGGTGCCAACCTGCTGGACCTGATCATCGGTAAAGAGTGGGGCGGTAAAAGCGGTCTGATTGGTTTCCGTGGCCGTTTGGTGCTGGTGGCCGGCAGATATGATGTGACGTACACTTATAATTCCGCACAGTGCGATGAAATCAGTGTTGTCCACACTTCTCACTTTGATAAGAGTGATTTGGAATTGATGATTCGCTACGTCCAAACCGGGAAAGTTCAGATTCGTCCCTATATTCAGAACTTTGTCAAGGTTGACGATGCACTGCCTTACTACACCATGCTGCGGGATGAGCCCGGCAAGCTGCTGGGTACTGTGTTTGACTGGACTTGATTCGTAATCGCATTTGTACAATGACCTAAACTGAAGACCGCAGTGCAATCAGCGTTCATATTGGACTGTTGATCGACTGCGGTCTTTTGGTGATAATAACAGGAGGTAAAGTTTGAAACAACATAAGAATCGCGGGTATCGCGAAAAAGGGCGCAGCAACGCAGCCGCAGGGCCTGCGGCAAAAACAGTATTGGAAACGGAGCCAGCCTGAATCGGCAGACACCTCGTCCTTGAAGATGTAGCCGCGTTTGCGGAGCAACTCTAATCCCTGAGATTTGGAGATCACAACGGAGTGCTCGGTCAGCTTATCCTCCAGATATCCTTTTGCAGAATAGGGCTCTAGCTTGGACAGAACGTTCCAGATAGCGGTCAGGAGCATCCTGCAAATGGCAATGATTGCTTTCTTGTGTCCGCGGCGAGCCTTGATCCTGCGGTAACGTTCCTTGCACTCCGGGTATTTGTCGGATTTGATGACAGCGTTAGCGATCTGAACCAAAAGCGGCTTCAGATAGCTCCCGGCGCGGGAAATGCGAGTAGATTTGACCTTGTTGTTACTTTGGTCGTTACGAGGACAGCAGCCCGCCCAGGAAGCCAGATGTTTCGCAGACGGAAACACTGACATGTCCACCCCAATCTCAGAGATAAGTGCGACAGCGGTCAGCGGCGCTGCGGAAAAGCCCGGAACCGTGCGGAGCAGCTCCAACTGATGAGAATACGGCTGCGCAAGGCGCAGAATTTCAGTCTCAATCGTTTCACGGTGTCCATTGAGCTGATCGATATGCAGCAGGCATTCTCTGAGTTTTGCAGCCTGCTCACGGGATATCGCTCAGTCAACAGCGGCCTGCACGTCCTCGACAGAGTGTTTGCAGCGCCGGTCAAGAAACGGAGCCACGTCAAATTGCTCACCGGGATGCTCCAGAATGTGTTGGACAATGGAGCGTGAGGACTTGCCGAACACGTTGGAAAACACATCATCCAGCTTCAAATTGGAAACGGTGAGACAGTTTAGAGCGCGATTCTTTTCACTGGTCAGCATATTGGTGAGTTTGGTCCGATACCGCATCAGGTCACGAAGCTGGCGAATGTCAGCCGGAGGGATAAAGCTTGGCTTAACCATACCACACATATACAGGTCGCAGATCCATTTGGCATCTTTGCGGTCGGTTTTGTTACCCTTCTGTGGTTTCGTGTACTTCGGATGTGCCAACGTGACCCAGCAGGTCTTCTCAAGAATGTTGAACACGGGTATCCAGTACTTCCCTGTGGATTCCATACAGACGTCCGCACAGGAGTACTTCGTGAGCCATCCAGCTAACTCCCGCAGCCCGTTGGAAAACGAGGAAAAGCGAGCTTGCCTGTACTCTGTCCGTCTGTTTGCATCTGTAATTCCGATACAGGCGAAAATCCATGTTTTGTGGACATCCAGCCCACAGCAGTTTCTGCGAAGAATCTTAAAAGCCACTTTGAATCTCCTGCACATCAAGATTTGAGAAGGTTCGGCAGTGACTGACTACCCGGCAAAATCGAGTCGATTTGAAAGAGATAAGTTTACGGGCTACTTTGATGCGCTATTCGTTGATGCCTTAACGGGTGGTCGAACCATATAAATATGCGAGGTTGCCGCTATACAGCCCCGCCACTCACCTCCACGGTCTGTGTGTAGTTTGCCGAACACCTCCGTGGACAGTATAACAAACAATTTTCAACGGCGAAAGCACACCCCTCCGGTTTCATAACCCCGTCGGTGCCTTTCGCAGAAAGGCGGATTATAAATATGATGCACCTTGGATTTGTCAGCGCAATTGTCCCTGAGTTTTCTTTTGAAGAACTGATCCGCTTTACCCAGGCGCAGGGCTTTACAACCGTGGAAGCGGCATGCTGGCCGGCTGGTAAAGCAGAGAGAAGATACGCCGGTGTTTCTCACTTTGATGTTGAAAATCTGGATCAGGCACAGGCGGACGACATGCGCGACTTTATGAGCGAGTGTGGCGTTCATCTGTCGGCACTGGCCTATTATCCCAATCCTCTAGATGAAAATTTACAGACCCGGGATGCAGCGGTTGCCCATCTGCATAAGCTCATTGACAAAGCACCGTTGCTGCGGATTCCTTATATTACCACCTTTATTGGCAAGATGCAGCATGCCGACGCTGAGGAAAACTGGAAGGCTTTCATGTCTGTCTGGCCGGAGCTGATCCGTCATGCAGAGGACAAGGGTGTGGCACTGTGCATTGAAAATTGCCCCATGTATTTTACCAAGGACGAGTGGCCCGGCGGAAAGAATCTAGCGTCTTCTCCACAGTTCTGGGAACAAATGTTCGATGCGATCCCTTCGGACAGTTTTGCTCTGAACTACGATCCTTCTCATTTTGTGATTCAGCAGATGGATTATATCCAGCCAATCTATCAGTTTGCAGAGAAGATCAAACATTTCCACATTAAGGATGTCCATTTCTTCCGGGAAAAGTTCAATCAGGTTGGTTTTATGGCCCCGCCGCTGGCGTATATTGCGCCGAAATTACCCGGTCTGGGCGATGTAAATTGGGGCGCTGTGGTGTCTGCCTTGAATGATATCGGCTATCGGGGCGATATCTGCATCGAAGTGGAAGACCGCGCCTACGAAAATACCCTGGAAGACAGACTGGATGCGATCCGCCTATCCAAGCGGTACATGGAACAGTTTGTGATTTAACGAACGGAATATTGAGGATGAATGATATGTATCATATTGGCGTCGTTGGTTGCGGCAAGATCGCGCAGGTGCGGCATATTCCGGAATATGCTTCGCATCCGGATGCAAAGTTATGGGCATTTTATGATTTGAATCAGAGCAGAGCGGAGACTTTGGCGAAGAAATATGGTGCAAAAGCATATGCTTCTGTGGAGGAATTGCTAAATGATCCGCAGATCGATGCGGTTTCCGTATGTGTAGCCAACCATGCCCATGCACAGATCACCATTGCGGCATTGAAGGCCGGAAAGCATGTCCTGTGTGAAAAGCCTATGGCAGTTACCCTGCAGGAGTGCGAGGAAATGGTTCATACAGCAAAGGAAACTGGAAAGTTTTTGATGATTGGTCACAATCAGCGCCTGGCAAGAGCGCATGTGCTGGCAAAGAAACTTCTGACACGGGGTGAGATCGGTAATATTCTGACTGTCCGCTCCACCTTTGGTCATGGCGGACCGGAAACTTGGTCTATCGACCCAGGTAGTGATGTCTGGTTCTTTGATAAAAAGCAAGCGGCTATGGGCGCTATGGCGGATCTGGGTATCCACAAGACAGACCTGATTCAATATCTGTGTGGTAGCCATGTAGTCCGGGTGACAGCTCGGGTAGTGACACTAGATAAGAAGTATGCTGATGGCTCGCTGATCGGCGTGGATGACAATGCGTTCTGCATCTATGAGATGGATAATGGTGTTGTTGCCACTATGAACGCCTCCTGGACGTTCTACGGAGCGGAAGATAATTCCACAGTTCTATATGGTACTGACGGTATTATGCACATATACGACGATCCTGCTCATTCGATTGTGGTCATCAAGAAGAACGGCGAGCGGTACCTGTACGATGTGGATGCAATCCAGACAAACGACAATCAAACCAAGTCAGGCGTGATCGATCTGTGGATGGATTGCCTTCGGCAGAATAACGCGCCGGAAAGCTCTGGAGAGGAAGCCCTGTACGCTATGCGGGCGGTTTTTGCGGCAGTGGAATCAAGCCGTTTGGGCAAATCGGTTTCAGTATGATATAGGTTTGCGGCTTGGTAGCTGATATGTAATGACCTTTGTCAAGGGGCAATTTTGGGAAACAGAGATCACCACAGCATTAAATTGTCCGAAAGGCATCACGAAAGAGTCCTGGTATCAGCTCTCGGCATTGGCCACTCTGATATACGCGGATTGGTTACCGCAGGTCAATGGTCCGCCGGGAGTGCTGCCGTCTAAAAGCGTGGATCACCAATCTGTGCCAACATAGTTACTTCGCAGATCACTCGAACCTTGAAGAATCAGAACCCCTTCAAGATACCTTCCGGTAAATTACTTTGGCTGCCGCGCAGCCCTTGCTTTCCTCAAATAACAGAGGGGCGGGAATGTCAAGGCCGTAGCCGCGAAGCGGTGCGTCAGCAGCCTTGACATTGCTGGCACACTGTTATACTACCTTGGTTTGCTTAGGCAATGCGGTCTGTCATCATACCCCAGATAAAGCAGGCCAATTCACGGGCAACAGCGGTCTTCGCCACATTGGTGCGTTTGCTTTTGGAAAGGATCATTTTATAATACTTTCTGCGCAGACGCTCATTGGCTCTGTCTGCATAGGCAATGACTTCCGAAGTGTTGCCTGCCTGTCGCTTTTTTAGCGCGGCGGATTTATATCCCACCTGCCCTTTGGTGTAGCTTTGCGCGGCTTCTACGAGTAAGGTTCTGATATGGGCGTTGCCTGCTTTTGTAATACCAAGTCTGTTTACGGATTCACTACTGGAGTCCTCGCCTGGAACCAGACCGATATAGGACGCAAACTGATTCGCGGAAGCCAAGCGATGGAAATCGCCCACTTCGACCATAGTAGCCAAAGCGGTATGGGTCTTGATACCAAGGAAGCAGGACAGCTTCTTCACACCTTCACTGTAAGCTTTCATGGCGGCCAGTTCTTCAATGCGCCAATCCAGTCGTTCCAGCTTGTCGGACAGGGCTTGGAATGTCAGAAGATATTCAGACAGAATCTCAGAATAGAGTCCTTCCGGTTTCAGGGATCTGAGCCACGCAATGTGTGCCACTGTCCAGTGGTTCTTGGTAGCGGTGTAGCTGTAACCATGGCGCAGGCAGAATGCCAGGATCTGCTGCTTTACCTTTTTCAGTGCCAGCCTGTGGTCATCCCGCATTCGAAGAAACTCCTTTACTTCCTCATCCTGCGTAGTCGGAACATGGACAGGACTGAAATTGTTGGATGCCAGACACCGGGCAATGAGCGCAGCATCCCGCTTGTCGGTCTTAATCTTTTTCTTTCCGGCGGGCTTCATCATGGTGGTGGGCGCGAGGATAACGCAGCTCACGCCGTGCTGGGTCAGCTGGTGATACAATGTAAACCCGAGGCACCCAGCCTCATAACCGCATACAAAGTCAACATCCTTTCGGAATGCTTTCCGAACAAATGTCAGATACTTAAGGATCTGGTTGTAATCCGGCTCCAGTTTCTGCGCGTAGAAAATTTTATCCTGAATCATATCGTAGCAACAAACCGTAAAATTTTCTTTATGGACATCCATTCCGACGAAAAGTGTGGTATAATACATATACTGACCTCCATTTGTATGCGGTAATTCCTGTTTTGTAGTCTTGAACACCTACATTATACAGGTAAATCCACGTTCCTACAAATGCGAGGTCATTACATATTGTCTAAACTACGGCTGTGGGACAAGTGAGAAAAACTATGAGAAGTATAGTATTCAGTGATCTGGATGGAACACTTATCAATTCCGCTTACGAAATAACCCCGAAAACACTGGAAGCGATCCGAACCTTGCAGGAACAGGAGTTCCCTTTTGTCGTCGTATCTGCCAGAAGCCCTATGGGTATTGAGTCAGTCATAAAAGCATATGGGATACGGTGTCCTATCATCGCGCTCAATGGGGCGTTGATCTTGGACGAGCAGCGCAGACCCATTTATACAAAGGGTATTCGCAAATCCAAAGCGGCGGTGATCGTGGATTTTCTGGAGCAGGACGGTTATGATACCACCTGGTGCGTCTACGCATTCGATCAGTGGCTGGTGAAAGGTGTGTCAGATCCGCGAATCGTGAACGAAGCGTCCATTGTAAAAACGGTGGCGAAGGCCGGTGAGGTTCGGGATGTGGAAGGGGACGAAGTGCATAAGATTATGTGCATCTGTGACCCGAAAGAGAGTGTACGATTGGAAAAGGATTTGAAAATAGCTTTTCCTAAGGAAACAGTGGTAAGATCCTCGGCTGTTCTAATCGAGATTGTGCACGGATCCGTTTCTAAATCGGCGGCGGTACGGAAGTTCTGTGATTATTATGGGACTTCACCTAAGAATGCGGTTGCCTTTGATGCGAATCAATAGTTGAACCGCAAGAGGAGGGCGGCGAAAGCGAGGGAGGAGAA